>Ga0315336_1003860_pt1 | contig 19063 bp, 11 predicted proteins | sample ASW5metaG_FD_204512 | JGI IMG/M metagenome (GOLD analysis project Ga0315336, IMG submission 204512) | Ammonia-oxidizing marine archaeal communities from Monterey Bay, California, United States - ASW #5 | ecosystem: Environmental > Aquatic > Marine > Intertidal zone | place: USA: California... | reverse complement strand
CCTTCGCTTGCAGAATATCGAATTGCATCCGAACTCGCTACATGACGAGTCACCAAGTGTAAAATAAACTTGCAATGTCAATCCCATTGAATACCAAATCGAATACTTCGCAGTTTCATTGCTATGTTTTAGGAAGAGCCCAAGATGGTGGTGTCCCACACATCGGTTGCATGAAGAAATGTTGCACAGAAGCAAGAGCAAGCGGGCACCAAGAAATCCCGGCATGCCTTGGAATTCATGATTCTCAAACAGACAAGTTACTCCTTATCGAGGCGACGCCAGCAATCGCAACGCAAGTGGCACAACTTCGCGAACTCGCTGGAATAACTGAACCTCGCACTCTCGTTGACGCAATCCTACTCACGCATGCACACATCGGTCATTACGCAGGATTGATGCACCTCGGTAAAGAGTGTGCTTCCACAGATGCAATCCCAACGTACGCGACAACACGAATGGTTAATTTTATTACATCGAATGCCCCGTGGTCACAACTAGTTATAGACAATAACATAGGGCTCCATACCGTTGAACCATCACAACACTTTTCTCCGATGGATGGGCTTTCTATCGAAGCCATTGAGGTCCACCACCGAGAAGATTTTACCGATACCGTTGCATTCAAAATTCATGGGCCGAATCGAACCTTGCTATTCGTTCCGGACATTGATCGTTTAGATGACAATGATGCACTCATTGAAAAACTATTTGCCGGTGTTGATATCGCGTATCTTGATGGCACGTTCTATGATGGAAGGGAGTTGCCAAACCGAGATGCAAGCGCCATTCCACATCCTCTGATGATTGATTCAATGAACCTTCTGCATGAATTTGCAGAATCCAATCCAAGGGCAATCCGCTTCATCCATCTCAATCACACGAACCCAGCACTCAACGATACCACCATTCAAACGGAAATGAGGAACCGTGGTTTTCTACTCGCAGAGCAAGGCGAATTAGTTATACTCTAAAAAAAGGAGAAAGCATGGCTGAGTTATCAAATGAACATCAAATCCCAACGAGCAAAAAAAATTCGTGCGGAGTCATCGGTCTCGTATTCTCCATCATTGGTCTTTTGCTTTGCGGTCTTTGGGTTTTAACAATACCAGGTGTCATCCTCTCACTCATTGGTCTTCGCAAAGAACCTCGAACAGCAGCAACTGTTGGTGCGATTATAGGAGGTGTTGGAATGTTAATTTTTCCGCTCATCGTCGCTATTTTGCTTCCCTTAATCTCAGTCACTCAAGGTGCAGCAAATCGAGCAAGGACGTACGTGCATATCAATACTCTCGAGCGTGGAAGTGATGCATACCACGCAGATCACCAGAAATACCCATCTTCGTTTGAAGACCTTGAAAAAGGCGCATACATCACCGCTGAGTCAACCCAAGATGCTTGGGGAAACCAGATGCAATTCAGTGGTGGCGGGGATACCAAGCCTACCATTACAAGCGCAGGTGAAGATGGCACGTTTGGCACTGTGGATGATGTAGAGCGACCGAACAATTAAATTATCGCCGGGTCATTAATTTAATTGCAACTACTCCGTTTTTATGCCATAGTAGAAACGAATTCACAATGAAACATGTCCTCCTCCCAATTCTTAGTTGCACCTTATGCGTAACTGCAACTGCTGAGACACATTACGTAGGCGCCAATGGCTTAGACTTTATTCCTGAGGTCATTTATGTGAACGCAGGTGATACAGTGCATTGGGATTATCTTGGTGGTTTTCCACACACCGTAACTACAGGTACGGATTGTTTTTGGGATGGGTATTTTCATGAATCACTTGCGAAATTTAATCCTGTTGTAGAGTGGATTATTCCCATGGACGCACCAGAAGAAATCCCTTACTTCTGCCTGCCCCACTGTTCACAAGGCATGACAGCAATGATTTACGTTTCATATCTCTGCATCGCTGATATTACAAAAGACGCTGTAGTCGATGTCAGCGACTTACTCGTGGTTATCGATCAATGGGGACAGAGCAAATCCAAGGCGGATATCAGCGGAGATGGCATCGTGGATGTCACTGACTTGCTTGAAGTGGTAGGAAACTGGGGCGAATGCTCATAAATCCTTTGCATTAAACTCATTTTTCCTGTCTAATGGAACGCATTACAGGAGAAAGAACCGTGAAAAATACATTACAACTTTCAGCGTTGTCAATTGCAATTCTAACTGCAACAACATTAGCTGAGCTCAATATTGACAACAACCTTGCAGAGCAAATGAAAATGGTTGGATCAAAAGGCACCGTTTCTGCACTTGTGTATTTGAATGACCAAGTCGATATCAAAGAACTGTCTGACTCTATTTCCCGAGCGAACATGCGCTTCAGAGATCGCCACCAACTTGTCGTTGAAACATTGCAAACCGTTGCAACCGAATCACAACAAGACATCCTTTTTGAAATTGATGCGCTCAAACAAAACGATTCTATTACTTCGGTTACCCCATACTGGATTTCAAATGTCATCCGAGTGGAAGCGACGCCAAGTGTCATCCACCAACTTGCAAAACGAGATGATGTGTTGCACATTTATTTAAATTACCCGATTGAACTAGTTGCACCTGTTAGTACAGGTCCAGTTGGTGAAGACGGCGCTGTACGTGGTGGACCAGAGCAAGGTTTGATTGCCATTCGAGCAGACGAAGCATGGAGCATGGGGTACACCGGCGAGGGCGTACTTGTCGCGACACTCGATACAGGTGTCGAAGGAAGTCACGAAGCATTGGCGAGTCGCTGGGCTGGGCTACGACCCGAGTATGCAGGTCACCCAGAGTGGGCATTCCTTGATCCATACACAAACAATCACTCGTTCCCGTTTGACTCGGGCTCACATGGCACGCACACCATGGGTACCGTGTGTGGCGGAGCGCCCGGCAATAGCGTGGGCGTGGCTCCAGATGCACATTGGATTTCTTCTGCTGGTATTGACCGAGGTTCCATTGCGGAAACAGTTGCCGATTCAATTCAGACTTTCCAATGGTTTATCGATCCCGATGGAAATTCACTCACTTCGTGGGATGTACCTCGTGTTTGTTCGAATTCTTGGGGACTGACGAGTGGTCACGGATACCCAAATTGTGACGAAACATTCTGGACATATCTTGATGCGCTTGAAGCAGCGGGCTGCGTAGTCCTTTTCTCAGCAGGCAATGAAGGAACATCTGGACTTCGCCGGCCAGGTGATCGCGCGACCGATGATTACCGAACATGTGCAGTGGCGGCAATTGACCCATACAGTGGGAGTTATCAGATTGCTGATTTTTCATCTCGCGGTCCCACAAATTGCACGCCATCAGGGGCATCAGCAATTAAACCAGATATTTCAGCTCCTGGCGTAAATACTTATTCTAGTGTTCCCGGTGGCTACTCTTCCTTCAACGGAACATCGATGGCATCCCCCCACATCAATGGCGCAATCGCATTAATGATGCAAGCAAACCCCGACCTTGAAGTTGAATCCATTAAAAATATTTTATATACAACTGCGATGGACCTTGGCACAAGTGGCGAAGACAATAGTTATGGGCATGGGCTCATCGATTGTGTTGACGCTATTAATATGGCACTTGAAACAGTTTCTGTGTCGTGGTCTTTCCCCTCAGGAAGACCTGCCTGGCTTGAGCCAACTGGCGGAACTGAGATTCCAATTGTCATTGCAAGTAACCAAACTGCTGCAGACCCAACAACAGCAACGCTCCATGTCACAGTTGGACTTATAACAAATGCTTACCCTCTTGTCCATGATGGAGGTGACAATTACCATGCGGTCTTCCCGTCACTCGACTGTGGTGCAGAAGTAACCTACTATTTTTCAGTACAAACAAAAGATGGCGACATGTCGTACAACCCTTTCAGTGCTCCTGATTCGCAATGGTCTGCTGATGCATGGTCTGGTTACACTTCAAGCTTCGAAGAAAATTTTGAAAATGATAATGGCTGGTCAGTTTCAGCGGGCGCTGGAACAGGGAATTGGATTAGAACCGTGCCAACACAAGGTGGATTCCGATGCGACCCAGGAAGTGACTCGGACGGGTCGGGCACTTGCTTCGTCACTGGAAACAGCGCAGATGAAGATATCGATGATGGCACAACTATTTTGACATCGCCGAATATGGATGCGAGCGCGACGTCTTCAGTGCTTACGTATGATTTCTGGTACAACAACGGCACTAATTGCAATGGCGCCGACCCACAGAATGATTTGTTTTATGTTGACATTTCAAGTGACGGTGGAACCACTTGGGCATCCCTCGATGTCGTCGGGCCTTCAGGTTCTGAAGTGAATGGTGGATGGATTACTCGGAACTGGATTTTAGCAGATATTCCAACTTACACACCAAGTGCAACAACGAAAATTCGGTTTACAGTTGGTGACTTAAACGCTGGTTCAATTGTAGAAGCTGCTGTCGATGCAATCAAAATTGGCAACCATTATTGCAACGAACCAACTTGCATCGCTGACATTAATAGTGATGGTGTTGTCAACGTAAGCGACTTGTTAATTGTGATTAAGCAATGGGGCCTTGGTGGTTCTGCTGACATTACTGGCGACGGTATCGTGAATGTAAGTGATTTACTTGAGGTTGTTGCAAGCTGGGGTTTGTGCGAATAAGCAGAAAAACAGATTCTTACCGGACTCACGAAGCCTTTAAGTGCTACTAATACCTGATTTACGAATAAAAATCCAGAGTTCTTATTGACACATAGGTCGCCCCCTTTATATTTAATCTATGCGAGGAGGCAAATTAGACGCGTATGTGCTCGTTCCGGCTTTGCTATCCTTGTGTCTTCTCATTGGTATGAGCAAACCGAAATCTTCGCTCTCCATTTCTAACACTTCTATATTGCTTGAACGAAGTACTGGAAGTTCTAATTGGGTGAACGCAACCACACCAGTTGTTGCAGGAGTTGGACATGAAAATCATCGCGGCTCTGCTTGGTGCGATTGGGATAACGACGGTTTGCTTGATGTTTATCTCACTCACTTTGGGGTGAACGGTGGCGGTCAATATTTTGGTTCTCCAAATCAACTCTTGAAAAATATGGGAAACGGGATTTTTGAAGAAGTCACAACAGACGTTACCGCAGTAGGTTCAGATTTATCGCATCACTCTGCATGGGCCGACATCGACAACGATGGGCTTCCTGATTTGTTTGTTGGACAAAGTACAAATTACGGTCAAGATCAAAATCATTTATTGCATCACGATTCTACCGGAGTGTTTACGGATACCACCAATGGAAACCCCCTTGCAATGTATTGGCTTTCGCCGCGTGGTGTTTCTTGGCAAGATGTGAACACTGATGGTTTCGTTGATTTATTTATCACGAACTCAGGTGGTGACCAACGAAGAAACCGGCTCCTTATCAATCAAGGCGATGGCACTTTTGTCAAAGATGAAGGCAACGGTCTTGATGGTTTGTGGGATGAGGGTAGAGGTGTCGCTTGGTGCGATTATGACAACGATGGAGATGCTGATGTCTATATTGTTTCTGGGTCAGAAGATAACTCTGACCCCATCTATCGAACGAATAGGTTGTTTCGAAACAACGGAGATGGCACTTGGACCGATGTTTCACCTGAAGCGGGCGTCGATGACATTGGTCACGGTCGCGGTGTTGCTTGGGGAGACATTAACAACGATGGGTTTATGGATATTATCGTGGGGAATCAAATCGGCTCTGATCATCCTGGGTACAACAAATTATTTCTAAGTAATGGCGATGGGACGTTCGAAGATATTTCAGAATCTGCTGGCATTGAGGAAAATGTGCGAACTAGATGTGTTTCAATGGCTGATTACAATAATGATGGACTACTTGATTTATACACCGTTTCGTTTGGGTCTATTGATCCACCAAATCGCTTGTATAGAAATAATGGAGACTTAACATTTACGGAAGTCGCAGGCGGCTCGCCAATGTCAGCACCACACTGTGGCAACTCCGCATCATGGGCAGATTTTAACAATGACGGCTGGATCGATTTACTCGCTGTGGGCGGAAGCACTGAAGCGCCGGGCGTTGGACATAATAAGTTATGCCAGAACATGAATCAAAATGGGAATCACTGGATCGAAGTTGAACTGTGTGGAGTTGTTTCAAATCGCTCAGCAATCGGTGCTCGAGTTTTGCTCACGCATCGAACTTCTGATGGTGGTTTTGTCAATCAAATGCGAGATGTCCACAGTGGCTCAGGGTATAACGCCCAACATATGTTCAGGGCGCATTTTGGAGTGTCCGACAGTGAAGTGATACATGAACTCACCATTCTTTGGCCTTCAGGAATTGTGCAAACTGAAACAAATGTACCTGTTGACCAAATTTTGCGCCTTGTAGAAAGCGATGTGTTTGCCTATGACTGTAATCGTAATTGCATCCCTGATAATGAAGATGTAAATAGCGGGACGAGCCTTGACGAGAATGACAACGGGATTCCAGATGAGTGTGAATGTCTCACTGATTTAAATGGCGATGGCATTCTTGATGTCAATGATGTCTTGGCCATCATTGTAAATTGGGGTTCGACAAACGCTCCGCTTTGCGACTTAAATGGTGATGGCGTCGTTGAGGTGAATGACCTCATCATTCTCATCAGTGCATGGGACTCCTGCCATTAGCAATGAATGACTCTCGGGGTCATAAAGTTTAAAGGGTCATCGTGGTGAAATGCCCACCACTCAGTAACTCTGCAATTACCTCAGTTACGACTGATGCAAAAATAATTCCTGCTGCGAGGTGTTGCAACATTGCGAGTACCTTCGGACCGGCATCATTCAGTTTGCAAGAACACTTCTGAAAATCAGCACAAGCGTAGGCGTGCGAGATAGGGGAGAATATCAATCAATATAGAGATCTTCTACTTCAGAAAGGTTCACATGTACACCGCGAATATAGGGTTTTTCACTCTCGTCCCAGTGCCCATATGTTGCGGTAAAAATTGTCCCATCGGGCAGACATTGAACACCCGGATATGCACAATCCCAACTGTGCAAATTATCAGAGAGCCGAATTCGATACTCTCCTGCATACCCTTGTTCTAAATCTTCGAAAGACCCAACCCACGCAACCCAATCCCCAACCGTTGGACTTTGTTTATTTGTGTCTCTAAACGAAATAAACAATCTTCCATTATTGTCGTACGTCGCTTGATGCCGATCTCCAGTGAGTGACGCATCCATTTCGACAGGTGTTGTCCACGTCACTCCTTTGTCATCGCTGAAACTAATATGACTATTCTTTGTTCGGCTGTTTTCTCGAAGTAACATCGCAAACCGCTTGCCATTGGGTGATGTAATTAAGCCAGGCTCGCACAAATGCGCGCTAGGGTCATGAACCACTACCCGAGGTGCACTCCAAGTTAACCCGCCATCAACAGAATCAATTGCGTACACATAAAATAAACCAGTTGCTTTTCCACTGTTATGAATGAACCTGCCATCATCATGAAAGAACGCGGTGTACTTTCCTTTCCCCGTCTCAATGAGATCCGCCATACCTACAATTCCACCGTATGCTCCAATGGACTCGAGTTCTGACCAAGAAGTTCCGTCGTCCTCACTCACAGACATTCGAATTGGGTACAAACTCGAGAACAGAATGAGGCGTTTTGTGCCTTCTGCATCCACAACTTGGTACATATGAGGTGTTTCTTTTGATGTCGACCAAGAACTGGGAACAGGGAGTCGGTCGCTCCATGTGATTCCACCATCAACACTTTTTTTCATTACGAGTGGCCCTTTCCCATGCCCCTTTGGGTAAACGCAAAGAATTGTTTTGCCGTCATCAAGCAACACCGTGGTTGGATGACCAAGGTATTGCCCCTTCTCTTTGTCAATAGTCACTTGACGGTTGGTATCGTTTGCAAGATCAACTTGTTGAATTGGTTTCAAATGATTTAACACCGATGGAAGAACCGCATCAGCCCAGCGTTGATATCCCTCTTCGCTCAGATGCAAGTAGTCTGGCATGATGCTTGTACTAATCGAACCATCCTCTTCAATAAACTGATGCCCAATCTGCAAAAATGAAACTTTTTCATCGGCACTATATTTTGTCTGCAGGGATTGGTTAACTTGTAAAATTGAACCACGCATCGAGTTGAATTGTTGCCCGCGAGGAAAAATGTCAAGTAGGAGTACTTGCATCTCTGGCAATGTTGTTTTGAGCTCTTCAACAACAGCGATCACTCCACTGTGCACCTCTGCTTCGCTATCCGGATTTTGTTGTCCAAAATTGTTCGTGCCAATCATCACCACCGCTACGTCTGGCGTGAGCCCATCGAGATGCCCATTTTGCAACCGCCACAACACATGTTCAGTTCGATCACCGCTTATTCCTAGGTTGATGGAATCCAGTGGCGCTAGACGATTTTGCCATACTGTTGCACCTTCACCTTCCCAACCTTGTGTAATCGAATCGCCAATAAATAATACTTTTGCATTGCTCTTCGCCTTGTCGACATTCTTCTGTATGAATTCAGTCCGCTGGATCCACCTAGGATGCTCCCTTGGAACGGGAGTAACAGAACTAAGGTCAGGAGCAATGAAAAGCAACGCTATGAATATGCAGTTGAACATATTCAAAGTATACAAGTTTACGGCTTGTTTTTACGGGCGAGCTGTTTTCGTTTTGATTCGCTAAGCTCTTTCTTGCGAACACGAATAGCATCTGGTGTTATTTCTACAAGTTCATCGTCTTGGATATACTCAAGAGCTGATTCAAGTGTGATGTCTCGCGATGCTTTCAGCACTGTAGTCGCTTCTTTGTTGGCTTCCCGTACGTTTGAAAACGCTTTGCCTTTGATGATGTTCACTTCAAGGTCGTTGTCTCGCGAATTTTCGCCAACAATCTGACCTCCGTAAATCACCTCTTGAGGCTCAACAAACAGAATGCCCCGCTGAGAAATATTGAGCATCGCGTACGTGGTTGCTTGTCCTGGGGCAGTCGCAATCAGGACTCCATTCGCTCTCTTATACATCGTTGTTCGAGATGGTGCATATTTCTGGAAACAATGGTACATCACCGCTTCCCCAGCAGTGGCTGTAAGCATGTGGCTCCGTAAACCAATGAGACCGCGTGCGGGAATCTCGCATTCAATATGCATACGGTCACCCCGTTGTTCGAGGGTTTGTACTTCACCTCCGCGAATGCCAAGTAACTCCATCGATGCTCCTACATGCGACTCATCGACATCGATCGTGAGTAACTCGATGGGTTCGCACTTCACTCTATCTATGATTTTTTCGATCACTTGCGGCCTGCCAACAGTAAGTTCGTACCCTTCACGCCGCATGTTCTCTAGAAGAATCCCAAGGTGAAGTAGGCCTCTACCAGAAACCTTAAACTCTTCAGCGCTATCCCCCGCTTCCACTCGCAACGCTAAGTTACTTCGTAATTCTCGTTGCAGGCGGTCTGAGATTTGTCTTGAAGTGACAAATTTTCCTGAGGTTCCTGCATTTGGTGAGTCATTTACTCGAAAGAGCATATGCAATGTTGGTTCGTCTACAGCAATTCGAGCAATCGGATTTGGTTGATCAGGGCAAGCGATGGTATCGCCTATTTCAAAATCTCCAATTCCTTCTACTGCACACAAATCGCCAACTGAAATAAGTTCGGCTGGAGTTTTGCCTAAATCTTTGAATCGATATACTTTTTGCGCTCGTGCTTGACGATGTTCATGTTCATGGCAAATCGTGACTGCTTGCCCTGCTGAGAGCGCTCCAGAGACCACTTTCCCAATTGCTATTCGACCAGTGTACGGAGAATAATCCGCACTCGCAATAAGCATTTGCAACGGCACGTCTGCATATCCAACTGGCGAAGGCAAACGTGTCAACACCGCATCGAGTAATGGTTTCATATCTCCTTCATGAACACCCTCTTCTATATTTGCCCATCCATCACGTCCAGAAGCGTAAATCACTTGAAAATCAAGTCGTTCATCGCTTGCGCCAAGGGCTACGAGCAAATCAAAGACTTCATTCACAACTTCGTCAACTCTTGCATTTGGCCTGTCGCATTTATTAACAACAACAATAATCGGATGGTCAAGTTCAAGAGCCTTGCTTAATACAAACCGAGTTTGAGGCATTGGACCCTCGAATGCATCGACAAGAAGAAGCACACCATCTGCCATCTTTAAGACGCGTTCGACTTCACCACCAAAATCAGCGTGACCCGGCGTATCTATGATATTGATTCGACATGTTTTGTCTTCATGGTCTCCCGAAGTAGGTCTATACGTCACAGCGCAATTCTTTGACGTAATCGTAATTCCCCGTTCTTTCTCAAGCGGGTCGGAATCAAGGATGCATTCTGCTTCATCACGATCCAATTCCATGGCCCCACAGAACGCGAGCAACGAATCAACAAGCGTCGTCTTGCCATGGTCAACGTGCGCAATTATGGCTACGTTTCGTAAATTTGGGTCTGCAGTATGGAGCATCAGCGTGAATCTCGCAAAAAGTGTGGCGAGCACCGTATTCTACCCGAATAAAGAGGGTCGGGTACAGTACTCGGTATTGTACCCGACCCTCTTATGGCAAATCATACTGGACAACTTGGCGAGAATATGCAGGAATGGTTGCGCGATAACGCGTGCAGACCATCAGGCGCAATGAAGTTCGTCTGGGAATCAACCCAGAACCTTGAAGATGCGGAGATGCTTACCTCTCCAGAGCAACTGCAATTTCTTGCATTCCTTGCAACGTCAATCGGAGCAGTGAACGCCATCGAAATTGGAGTGTATACCGGCGCTAGCGCGCTTGCAGTTGCGGAGGTCCTACCGGAGAGTGGGTCACTTATCGCGTGTGATTCCACCAATGAATATGTGCAACTTGCAACCTCTGCTTGGGAACTTGCATGCGTGGAGCAAAAAATTGAATTGAAAATCGGTCCAGCACTCGATTCCTTACAAACATTGCTTGGTGAAGGTAAAGCCAACACTTTTGATTTCATGTACATCGATGCTGATAAAACAAATAGTAAGAACTACTACGAACTTGGATTGCAACTGCTTCGAACTGGCGGAATCATTGCTATTGACAATATGTTTTACGGTGGGCAAGTTGCCGATGGTTCAAGCATGGATGCCAACACGGTTGCAACCCGCGAACTCGCTTCCTTACTGATCGATGATACTCGAATAACCTACGCTCTTATCCCAATTGGTGATGGGCTAGGAGTTTGCTTCATTAATACTTGTTGATTGCACGTTGAACTGACATGTTAAGAGGGTCATGCGTTGTGCTCGTAATCTTTGGCATGCGATGCAAACATTGCGCCAATGTTCGTTCAGGGTATTCAAGCCGTTCAATGATGTGAAGCAAGATTCCCCTTCCCTGCGAATCTGCGTCAAGTAATTGCGCTTTCAAATATGGAATTGCAGTAGGACCAAGATGGTAAAGCGCAGGTGATGCAAGAATCGAATCACCTGAGATTCTGTTATTCATAAGGTGCGGCGTAAGAATTTCCACAACTTCCTCTGCATGAGAACTCGCCCCCCCATAACCCGCAATAATCGCCGCAAAAAAACGCTGCTGAGTATCGGGACTATCAAGTGCAGCTAGAACGTATTGCTCCGAATACTCCCACCACTTCGATAAATAAACAGCGGATGCTTTTGCATTCCACATCCCCATGTACCAATCAACAAGCCCGCTATCGTCTTGCAACTCCGCAACGCACGCCAAGAGCAAGGCATCTGAAGGCATTTTACATCGCCATCGCAGAATCCTCGCTGATACAATTCGAGACTGTAAATCACCCGCCATAATTTCTAACTCAAGGGCTTCCTTTGATTCGGGCCATAACTTCATGAGCATCTCTTGGGCAGCCCTTGCATTCCAACGAACATCATCATCACGAAAATCTTTGACTAATGTTTCACAAAGCAAAGAAGCGGAACGACCCTTAAGCGCCCCATCGTAGACACGAGCGACAACCTCTCTGCGGATGTCTGATCTATGTTCTCCTATCGAAGTAGTGGACAATACGACAAGTGGGTATGAAGGCACTGCTTTTGCCCATCCTCCATCTTGAAGTGGTCCTGAGAACGTTGCACCTATTGCAATCGCAAGAGATGCGAAAGCAAACAGCCCCAACCGCATTCTTCGACCTTCTTTCAATAACTTGGAAATACGACGTGCTGTGCCACATTCGGGGCAACGAACTCGGCCGCCCTCATCTTCAGGAAGTGTTTGCAAGTTGTACCAACATCCACCTCGAAAAATAATCCAACGATACCCGAGAAAAAACCGCCATCCCCGCCGTGGTCCAGGGCAACGGCATCGTGCACCACGCGGCCATCGCTTGATAGCAATGGGGATGATGTACAGTGAGAGAATGCTCGAAAGCACAAAAACCCAAGTTAGTAGTATGTCACCCACGTCCCTCATATATCGAACGGAAAGTCCAATAATCTTTTGTTTTATGTTCTGTATGTAAGGTAGCAGCGGTGGGAAAGACGTGTAAGGAGGTCATCTCATAGTACAATGTACAGCATGCGATTTTTGATTTATCTACTTGTGATTGCAAGCCTTACTGCCTGTAAGTCCGTCGAACGACAAGACGAAAATGCCCGTCCGATTCGCTCAACGGGTGTTTACCCTGGTGAAGTCCCTAACATGCTTCGCGGCACGATTAAACAACATGTTGCGTTGATGGGATACAACGAAACTTACAGCGATACGTATGAACCGATGGTCGCTGCAGGGTACGGACTTGTCATTGGTTTAAACGGCACAGGTTCAAACGAAATTCCACCACAAGTTCGAGCGCACATGCTTGCGGATTTGGCTCGGCGAGGGATGGGAGAATCAACAAGGGGGTGGGGTAAATTGACACCGGCAGAACTACTTGAATCTGATAGCACAGCCGTAGTGATTGTTGAAGCAGTGATACCTCAAGCTGCGAGTGGTCGAAAACCATCACGGGGTAATATTAGAAGTGACCATGCATCACTTCGAGGCACAATGTTCGATGTCCATGTATTCGCGGAACCGAGTAGCGCAACGACGAGCCTCGAAGGTGGCTTTCTATTACCGACGCTTCTTCGCCTTGGTCAACTCACCACTGGAAAAACACAAGCAAGGGAAGTTGCAAGCGCAAGTGGCAATTTATTCATAAACCCATTTGCAGAACCCGGAGCAATTGGGCGGGATTCAATAAAAAGAACTGCTGGGCGTATCCTTGAAGGCGGTGAAGTGCTACACAACATTCCAATGCGGCTCCTCCTTATTGAACCGAGTCATACGAGAGCCGCAATGATTCAAACTGCAATCAATCGCGTATTCCCTGAAGAATTTGGGCAAGATGGCCCAACAGCACACGGTATGAGTGATGAACAAATTGAGATTAGGGTTCCCCCTTCATGGAAAGATGATGTTCCAACATTCATGAAACTGATGTTGCACATTACCATGCGCTTACAAAATCCTGAATCGGTTGCGATTTCCGTCAAACGATTACTTTTGCAAGATCCAAGTCCAAAAAACACCGACGCTGCAACATGGCGCTGGCGAGCTATTGGCGATCGTTCCCTACCGATTGTCCGTGAACTCTATGAACATCCTGACGAACTTCCAAGAATTGCGGCATTGCGAACCGGTGGCGGACTTGGCGACCCAGTCAGTGTGCCGTACCTTTTAGAGATGGCAACTTCGAACGTAGGGCTTGGAAGCCGGCTCGATGCCATCGATTTGTTGAAAAAAATGCCAGCCGATTTTCGGATTGAAACAGGGCTTCGGCCATTGCTCAATTCAGACGACCTCGAAGTTCGACTTCGAGCGGCTGAGACCCTTGCCTACAGAAACGATCCCGTGATTAAGAAATTTGCAATCAATAAAAAGTTTGATCTAATTCTTGTCCCATCGAATCACAATATGGTTTATGTGACTCAAACGGGGTGGCCACGAATCATACTTACTGGCAAAATCGAGATTGCACGACCCCTCACACTTTCAACGTGGAGCAACCGCCTACTCGTCAAAGAAATTGAAGATGATCCAGATATGCTGGAGGTTCGATATCGAGACACAGAAACGCAAACCACTATCAATGAAACAATTACACCTGATTTGCCGACATTTGCGATGTTCCTTGCGCACCGTCCAACCGCTGAATCTCCGGCCCCTGGATTGAATTTGTCATACAGCAGAACTATTGGCGCAATTCATTCCCTTTGGAGAGAGCAGTACCTCAATGCAGATTTCAAGGTAGAACAAGATCGGCTTCTTGCCGTTATCCAACGGCTCGCTGGCGAAACATCCTACACCCCAAGACCTGATTTTGGAGATGAAAGCGAATCCAAAGGCTCAAGGTACATCGATGAATCGACACCTGCTGTGACTGAAGTAGAAGAATCGATTCAATAATCATCGTTTTTTGAACAACACAGAGCAATAACCCCGATAATTCACTTGGCAATTGGGTTTTTTCCGTTACCATGGGTTCTACGTAAACCCGAGTTCTTGGGTATAGGAAGTGGCTTCAGGATGGAGCCATGGCATAAGACAGGAGGTCTTTCTTTACATGCGGCTATCAAAAATTACCATCGCAGGCTTCAAATCATTCGCTGATTCTACGGAATTTTTGTTTGATGCTCCCATCATTGGAATTGTTGGACCAAATGGTTGCGGAAAATCAAATGTTGTTGACGCGATTAAATGGGTACTTGGGGAACGTTCTGCTAAAAGTTTACGCGGTGAAGCGATGCTCGATGTCATCTTTGCTGGCTCTGCAGTCCGCAAACCACTTGGCGCTGCATCCGTCACCCTAACATTCGACAACCCCGTCACAAATGCTAATGAAACCGATCCTGCTATTCGGAGATTCCTTTCTGTTGATACCGATGAGGTTGGAGTCACAAGGCGTCTATTTCGCGATGGAAGAAGTGATTACCTCATCAACGGCAATAAAGTTCGACTAAAAGATATTAGAGACTTATTCCTCGACACAGGAATTGGTACGAACGCCTACTCTATCATTGAACAAGGTCGTGTCGCTGCGATATTAAATGCAAACCCATCTGAACGACGCAGCATTTTAGAAGAAGCTGCCGGAATCGCAAAATTCAAATCTCGTCGAAAAGAAGCTCAACGAAAACTAGAACGCACTGAGATAAACCTTGTCCGTGTTCGTGAGCAACTCGCAAGTACTGAACGAAGGCTCCGCATCGTTCGCAATCAAGCAGAAAAAGCGAGGAAATTTACTGGGCTCGATTCCAGACTTCGTGAAATCCGCACACATGTTGTCCTTGATCAGTTCCACGAATTACACACTCAACTTATGGGATTAACAAGCCAACTTTCAGAAGTGAACGCAAGCCGGCAACTGATTGCAACTGAGTTACTCAACCTTGAAGACGCCAAGCGTCAAAGAGAAGTTGACAGACATCAACTTCAAACGAACCATCAGTCCTTGCTCGCTGAATCAACAGAGCACGATTCAACAATCAGGCACGCAACTCAGCGAACCGCGATGATGGAGCGTTCAATTCAAGAGTCAAGACAACAAGTGACTAGCGAACGAAGTCGGCTTGCAGAATTAACCACTCGCGAAACTGTACTCGCAGGGCAACGCGATGGCGCAGCAGAACAAATTGCTGCTTCTGCTGAGCGACTTGCTGAAATTGATAGGCAAGTAGATGCAATTTCAAGCGAGCATGCTATTGTTGGCCAGCGAGTTGTTGAGTACCAGGACTCTCTTTCAAAAACACAAGATGACATAGAAGAACTAGGAGCAAAGCGCTCTAGAGTTCTTGCAGTAGCACAATCAGCGAAGGAAAGGCTCAGTAGCCAACGAGAAAATCACGAAAGAATTCTTGCAAGTAAAGTTCAAGTTGAAGAAGAGCGAAATGCTATCCAAGCAAAACGGGACGCATCGAGTAGTTCCATGCTCGAAGCAAAGAGTACTGTTACTGAGCATGAGAAGGTATTGCATTCTCATGACAACGCAGCGCATGTCTTAGGAGAACAAGCAGAGCAACTTACTCGTGACCTCGATACGATGCGCCACCAACATGCCGCGTCGAGTTCAAGGCTTCATTTGTTAGAAGAAATGCAAGGTGCACGGGAAGGGCTTGCCGACGCAGTCAAGGAAGTACTCGATCGCCCAGACGAATTTCCACAAGTAAAGGGTATGCTTGGTGATGCAATCGATGCAAATCATGCAGACGCTCATTTAGTTGAAATTTCTCTTGGGAAAAACATACAACTTCTACTTGTTGATTCCAGCGCATCGATTCCACGCGTCGAAACTGCACTAGAGTCAGTTACAGGCAGAGTAGGCTTGCTGCCATTGGATGTACACATTCACGAGTCGTATGAAACTCCAACTGGTTCTACCCCTCTTCTGCAACTCCTCAACGTATCTGATTATGCCACAGCCGCCGCGAAGAAACTTCTTGGAAGAACTGCGGTCGTGAGTACGATTCAAACAGCAATTGAATTGCAAAAAACCTATTCTGATTGGCGATTTGTTACAAAAGAGGGCGAACTCGTCGAGACTGATGGACGTGTGTACGTGGGCAGGGTTTCCTCTGGTGACCAAAATGGTTGGCTAACAAGGCGAATTGAAATTAGCGCACTGAAAGTTGAAGTTTCCGCTTTAGATCAGCAAATCGACCAACGACAAAGTCAACTTGGGGACTTGCTTCACGAAAGTGAACAGGCAAGACAACAACAACGGACTTCTGCAAAACGCGTTCGGGATGCTCGCAACGCAGTTGTAGAGTACGATTATCAACTTCAACGATTCGATGATGATATCCATAGATGCTCTAGGCAATCACATCTTCTTCAAGAAGAACTCGAAGAGCTCGTCGAGCGAATTGTACAGAGCGAATCTCAATACAACGCAGCAAACAATGAAGCGGTTGAAATTTCTACTCAACTTGAAACACACATAAATAATCGCACTACTGTTCGAAGTTCTTTAGAATCCGCTCAACGCAAATCTGAAGAAACAACAGAAGAACTCACCGCAGCCCGGGTTGACTTGGGACAAGTTGGTGAAAAACATGAAGCTGATCGTCGAGAACTACGCCACATCGATGCCGCTATTGAAGAAGCGGCTCGCCAGCGCACGTTGTTACAAGGACAAATTACGCAACGCCTCAGCCAACTCGAACAGTTTGAAGCATCGAAACAAGAATGCTCGAATGAAATCGAACGATGCAAAGTTGCATCAGAAAAATGCAAAGAAGAACTCGATGCCTACAACGGTAAAGTTGAGTTTGCAGACAGCGCAGTGGAACAATCTGCCATTCAACTTCAAGAAGCGCGTGAAAAAGCTCAGCGACTCGAACGAGATTTCAACGCAATAGAACTAAGCCGCCGAGAAGCTGAGATTCGGCGTGAAAATTTAGAAGAACGATCAATTGATGAACTTGAGATTGACGTACACGAGGAGTATCGAATCTGGGATAAAAACGCTAAATCTGGCGACAGGCCAGCGCAAGACCGAGAATCGATGGAACAAGAGGGTGAACACTTACGCGAAGAGATTAAGAAACTCGGCAATGTGAACCTTGATGCAATCGAGGAAGAAAAGAACCTTGATGAACGCAATCTCGATCTAGCGCAACAAGTTATTGATATTGATGCTTCAGTTGAGTCACTCGCTGCTCTCATCACCGAACTTGAAGAACGAAGCAAAACTCGGTTTGAAGAAACTTTTAATTCCATCCGAGAACATTTTGCTGGGCCTCAAGGGATGTTCCGAAAACTCTTCGGTGGAGGTAGTGCTGACATCATGATGCTCCCAGACGAAGAAGGCCATGTTGATTTGCTTGAAGCGGGAATTGAGATAAAAGCCAAACCTCCAGGCAAACAACCACGTGTAATCTCGCAACTCAGTGGTGGCGAGCAAGCGATGACGGCAGTTGCGCTTCTACTGAGCATCTTCAAAGCAAAACCATCCCCCTTCTGCGTTCTTGATGAAGTTGATGCGGCCCTTGATGAAACGAACACCCACCGCTTTATCAGTTCTTTGAGTCAATTCCTCGAGAAGAGCCACTTCATTGTCATTACGCACCATAAACGAACGATGCTTGGCTGCAATAAGTTGTATGGCGTCACGATGCAAGAGCGAGGAGTCTCTAAACACGTCGATGTGACTGTCGACGAAGTTGGCGACAAAGGACACATTGCATCCTCCGCTCATCAACGCTCTGAGGAAGCCCCCCTTCCCATCGTTGAAACTCCCGCAAATGATGAGACCGTCATCGCAAACTAAATCGCCCTCGGGATTGGTTATCTGTTTGAGATAGAGTCCCAGACCGCTTGAAGTTGCGGAGATGGAACACCATCGGGGGGGAATGGATTTGGTGTATTGAAAACATGATCTCCACCTGCAATTTTTACGAGAGTTGCGTGTGGAATTGTATCTGCGAGTGTACTTGCTGCAGAAACGGGAACTGTGGAATCCTCTTCACCATGCACAATCAGGCACGGAACATATATTGTTGAAGCAAGGGCAAGCAAATCGTGGGTTTCAGGGGACTCAATTTGTTCTTCAAGGAATGCTTTGCCTACGTACAACATCTGCCCTGTTCTTCCAGATGGTGACTCTATCTTTCCTTGCTCAAGCAATAGATTCTGAACTTCGGTGGACATAGAGATACACTGGCTTGGCGAGGAGAGCGCAATCACTCTACCCGCATCCACTTCACCTCTTCCAATTGCAAGGAGCGTCGCAACCCCTCCTCTTGAATGCCCAAAAAGTGTAAGGGGAAGGTTGTTCTGAGAAAGTGCTTCAGCGAGAATTTTCAGGTCCTCGACTTGAGTGTCCCACGTTGCTTGTTCAAACAAATCAGGACGCTCAAAAGGGCCATCTCCATTGCGCATGCCGGAATGCGAAAAGTTGAATCGGTGCACGATGTAGCCATCATTTGAAAACTGTGTTGCGAGCCACGGAAACATACCGTAATCTTTGTACCCTTTGAAACCATGCGCCATCAGTACAACCCCCTTGGGTGAGGCATACGCACCATGCGTGGTCCCATAGATTGTTTCACCCCTACTGCCTTCCATTTCCCAGTCTGTG
>Ga0315336_1003859_pt1 | contig 19063 bp, 14 predicted proteins | sample ASW5metaG_FD_204512 | JGI IMG/M metagenome (GOLD analysis project Ga0315336, IMG submission 204512) | Ammonia-oxidizing marine archaeal communities from Monterey Bay, California, United States - ASW #5 | ecosystem: Environmental > Aquatic > Marine > Intertidal zone | place: USA: California... | reverse complement strand
GTGTTGCCCATGTTTCCGAGTGAATTGCAAGACAAGTCTGAGGTGATTCGAGTGATGAACTGTATGCGAGCATCCATGAAGTGCGTTTTCTGTTGCTTGGTGTTGACCTGGGGACTGTGGTCCTCCGGTTGTGTCGAGAACGACGAAGGATCGCAGGGCGCAGGTCCGGAAGCGGGTTCGGTCGAAGGTGATTCGACACCAAAGCTCCCCAGCGAAGGCGAATGAACACGCCAGATCGAGGAAGCGACCAACACACACCGTGGCGCATCGGCGTCACGGTGTTTTTGCTCCTGGTGGACGGGCCTGTGTTGATCGGCGGTCCGACCAAGACCATCGGGGATGGGCTGCCAATGCGCGGTGGATTCTCTGTTCGGCGGGATTCGTCTTCAATCTGTGCTGTCCTCTGGTGTTGCATTCGGCGATGCACACGGCCATTGGCAACGGGCACGCAAGGAGCACGGCCGCGGTCGGCCGTCGGTGACAAACGCGGCCAACGGAGAGAAAACGAAAGTCCGCACTGAGGGCGTCTGGCCGGCGCGGGCGGTTGCCGCGCGCGGGAACCTGGCTCGGCCGTATGCGTCAGCGCTGCGGTGCGGGCTTGACGCCCGCGGACGATTCGCCTTGTGGTTCGAGAGCAAACCAGGAGCGATTCAGATAGCTACAGCTGCAGCCCGCGGACGCATCGGGAACCAGGACCAGCCCACCCGCCGGGATGGCGTTGATCCAGCAGCCGGGCCGCACGCCGCCGAAATTGCGGACCTTGTCGTTGCGAGTGATGTCGAAGTAACCCAGTGTGGCCGAGCGGAAAAAGAACATGTGTTTGCTGCTGCTCAGCACTCCGCAGCCATAGGATCTGCGAAAATTGAGCTGGCGTGGTTCGCCGGTCAGCAGGTCCCAGGTCCCACCGTCGGCGATGATCGTGCGGTCGTTGAGTGTCAGACGTGACTTGTAGGCAGCTTGACGCTGCCAGCGTTGTTTGCCGGTCAGAGCATCGTAACCGGTGATCCGGCCACCCACTTCCGAGGCCAGTTTGAATCGCGTATCCTGATAGCTCATCAACAACACGTTGTGCTGATCGCTCACCGCCAGCGTTGTACCGTAGACGTCCTGATCGGTCTGCCAGACAACGCGGCCATTCCGGCGGTCCAGAGCCAGCAATGTGCCGTCCGGCTGCTTCTGCTTTTTGGCGGGCGCTTTCTTGGTGCGGTCAATTACGGCCACCGGTCGGTCTATCAGATAAACGTATTTCTGGCCGATACTGATGGCGTTGTGACGAATGGAGTGCTTGGCGGCGTATTGCCAAAGCAGCTTGCTCGTCTTGACGTCGTAAGCAAACAACAGATTGGATTCGGTCAGTTGCTTGCTCATGTCACCACCCGGACGGTAGCGATACGTCACGACGTGTTTGGGGTCGGCGCGACTGCCGAACAGCGTGCCGGCGTCGCAGGCAATGTAGCCCCAGCTGGATTTGTCCTGATCGTCCTGTGGAGAGCCGGGGATGGAAAACTCAGCCAGATTTTCTCCGGTGGCCGCGTCGATGCGGACGCAGAAGTCCTCGTGCCGCGCGAACACGCCCTGTTCACTGACGCAGAAATTGCTGCCGGTGCCGGCGGTCCCCATCAGGTGATCCCCATCGTAGGGACGCAGCACTCCCGAAAGCCGGTAACTCCACAACTCACGGCCGTTGTAGGCGTCGACCGCGCGGATTTCGTCCAGGCCTTCGTGAAACAAGCGGCCGCGGTGGAACAGTGGTGACGGTGATCGGCCGTGCCGGGACGCCAGTTCCAAATCCACGTCCCGAAACCAGAGAATGCCCAAAGCTCCACTGACCAGTGTGTCGTCCGAGCAGACCGTGTTGGCGGGATTGGAATACTGATGCGTCCAGGTTCCGGCCCCCGGCAACGCACCGCGACGGGTGACCTGCATGGCGTCAGGGCGTCCCAGACAGCTCAGGCCACCGAAGGGGTGCTGGTATCTGCGAATCTGCTCCAGCGTCATGGCCGGAAGCGGGTCGGTCAGACTCCGCGCCGACACAATCACGTTGGCGAAATAGCGGGGATAGCGGTTGGCCGCGGGATCGTCCAGGTGTACGGTGACGCGTGAGCCGTACAGCCCGGCCGCGTCCAGATTGCGGCGGGCGCGGGCCACAAGCTGCGGGTCGGATTCGAGCGCGAAGATGGTGAGATTGCTGCGACGGGCCAGTTCGTAGGCCAATTGTCCGTCACCGCAGCCGATATCCAGGCAGTAACCCGAGCGGAGCGCCGTGCGACGCAGGATTTCGGCCGCGGCGTTTTCGATCACGGGATTGGCGGGGTATGGAGAGGCGTTCGCTGGCGCTGCTGCCGTTGGTTGGGTCGCCGTTTTCGCAAAGCAGTGGATTGTGCCGCGGTCCGTGGAAACGTACAGGCGTTCGTCGGCAACCGCCAATCCCAGGGCGGTGCCGGGCAGAGGACTGCTCCACAGGGTCCGTTTCTGCTGCGGTTTGGATTTCTGCGCCGCGCGGCCGTCGAGAATGGAAACCCGGCCGGAACCGCCGGCCACAATCGACGCGCCAGCCACGATCAGACTGCCTTCGGCCGGAACGTCAGCGGCGGTCCACAGTGTCTGCAACGTCGCAACCGTAACCGCTTTGCCGGCGCGGTCGCGTTTGACCGTTTTGGTCCACTGGTGACCGCGAACCTGTGTCGCGGTTCCAGAAACCAGGCCGTCGCCTGTGGCCGCGACCGTGGTGGCACTCAGCTTGGCAACCGCCGAGCCGTCCTGAGCATCGAAGAAGATACCACTGTTGAACAGGTAGCTGTCGATCGCGGTGGCCGCCGTATTGCCGGCCGCGCGATTTTTTTGCAGGTGAAAGTAGGCCAGTTTGCCGGTCATGCGGTCCAGTGCCGCCGGGACCGCTCGGCCCGTGGGCACAAACAGACGATTGCCGCGGGCCACCAGATGGCCTTGAGCGGCCAGGCCACTTTCGGCGTGGGCTCCGCCATGCGGCTGAGGCATGGAGATGCCACCCGAATCCAGGTTGGACCACACAGGCTTGCCGGATGTTGCGTCGAGGGCATAAATGAAGATGCCGTCACTGGGCCAGATGCCGGCCGCGTAGTAGATCACATTGTCCAACAGAACCGGGCCCCCGCGGGCCGGCCATTTGGAGATCATTCGCTCGTTACCCAGACGCATCGAATCGTCCGGACCACCACGGTGGCTCCACAGCAGTTTGCCCGAATTGGCTTTGAGAACGTGCAAGCGGCCGTCGTCGCTGGCGACGGCGACTCGGTCCTGCCAGGCGACGGGTGCGAAGCGGATCGGACCGCCGGTGAAGTACGTCCATAACCGCTGTCCGGTCGCCGCATCCAGGCAATACAGCTTGCAGTCCACCGAGCTGCCGTAGAACACGCGTCCGCCGGAGACAATCGGTTGGAAACAGGCATCGAACGCCTGGCGGGCCGATCGCGGCCAGGCGCGCTGAGGAGTGTGCGGCGACTGGTGACGCCAGGCTGGAACCAGTGTGTTTGGCAGAGTCTGACGTGTGTAGCCGCTGCGGGCTGCGTCACCGCGCGACATAGGCCAGTCGTCGCCCCAGGTCGTACCGGAATTCGTGAGCATCAGTCCAGCGAGCAAGAGCAACCATCGCATCGGATTCATCTCCTCAGAAAGTCCATACGCTCAATCACCATCAACGGTCCCACGAATCCACGGCTCTGCGGGCAGCGCGCCGTCTGTATGCGTCATTTTGCCGGTGCCATCTTGCTGACCCGCACCTGGCGATCGAAATGTGCTGTTACCAGGTGCAGTCCGTCCGAACAGAGATCCAGGTCCAGCGCGGTGTCCGGCAGCTTGTATTGGTGAAACTCCTCCTGTTGACCTGGCTTGAAAAACAACAGAAACCCGCCCTGTCCTCCCGAGACGCCGATCGTGAAATCCTGAGGATGGATGACCACTCCCCAGGCGACACCTCGCAATTTGGCTTTGGAGAGATGTTCAATCTGCTGCTTGCCGGCTTGCCAGTCGAAAACCACGATCGACGGATTGCCCACTCCGGCGAAGGCGTTGGTCACATTGGTGATGCCACTGCCCGCCAGGCGTTTGCCGTCGGGACTGAAAACCAGGCCGCGAAAACCACCGATATCCGCCTTGAACGTCGTGTCGTATTTGTGGAGCGATTTGGCCTTGAATTCGCGGACTTTTTTCGCAGTGGCCACATCCCAATGGATCAGGTTGCCCATCAAATCGCCGGAAACCAGGGCCGTGCCACTGGGGTGAAAAACCACGTTGTACACATAGCGCTGATGACCCGGCAGTTCACTGACCAGCGATCCGTCGCTGACCTTCCACAATTTTACCAGCCGATCATTTCCAGCGGTCGCCACGAGTTGGCCGTCCGGACTGATGGCCAGGGATCGCAGCCAACCATGATGAGCCTGGACACGACGGATCGGCTGTGGTTGCTTTGCGTCGACCGGCCACCATACGAGTTGTCCATCGTACCCGCCGGTGAGCATGGTCGCGCCGTCGGGGCTGAAGCCGATGGCTCGGACCCAGCTGTCGTGGGCCGTCAGTTCGGTCTTGGCATCTCCCCGCCAGGTCCAACGCCAGACACGGTTGTCCTGCGCTCCGTAGAACACGTATTTCCCGTGGATGTCAAAGCGGCAGGAAATGATGGGGCTGTTGTGCTTCAGATGTTTGGAGACATGTGTCTTGGTGGGGTCGATCTGAGTGGCGTTGGCCGACTGTGGCGCTGGCATCGCGACCGTTCCCCATGCACTGTGTGACACGCTTGGTTCCGTTGCGGCGATTCCCGTATTGTGCTGTGACTCTACCGGTCGTCGTGCCGCCACCAAACATCACAACCAGGCGACTGGTATGCCTTCGTTTGAGTTGCCCGTTTGCAGTTCCGGGATTTCCGCGTGTAAGCGCGGCCGGCCGCGGTCAAGCCGCCACACATCATATCAGTTGGTGTGATGGCATTCCAACAGGGCAACCGGACGGAATTGGCCTGCAGCAGGTGGCAACGGTCACCGGACCCGCGCGAGGTCCTCTGGTTGGACCCGGTTGCGCCGCCTGCCACACACCCGGCACAGTCTCTTTCAACGATCCCATTTGGAATCTGTCGTGGCATCGTTGACGGGTGGTTCAATTGGAATCCCTTCCAGGATCCGGTTGTTGTGGACGATCCTTGTCGCGTGGTGGGTCTGGCCGTCGCGTGTCGTCCCCGTCGCGGGGAGGTGGGTTGCGTTCCGGTTCGGGATCGAGACTTTGAGGACGCGGACGGTCGGTTTCCCGAGATGGGCGAATTCGGCCGCGCGACCGGGTACCCGATGCGCGATTGCGGGATGGCCTGTCCGCCGGGCCCAGTGATCGATCGCGTTGAGGGTCCCGCGGAGTATCCACACCTCGGCTCTGTTCCAGCTCCTGTCGCAATCGCAGGATTTCCTGTCGCAGTTCCTGCACGGTCTGTTGCAATTGCCGGGCTTGCTGGCTGCCTGCGCCTTCAGTGCGCAAGCGATTGTTGGAGAAACCGTTCGCCGGCGGGCGATCGCCGGCGCGGGGGCTGACCGGAGGCAGTCGGTCACCGTCATTCGCACGCCGCGGGCGATTGCCAAGCCGAGGCGTCTCACGCAGCCGGGGATCATCCCCATGCGGGTCATCTCGCATGCGATCCTGACGATCTTTGTAGAAGTCGTCACGCAGCTCATCGACGTCGCGCCGCAATTGCCGGAGCATCTCCACGATCTCGCCGTTGATTGCGGACCCGAAGCGATTGGCGGGCTCGGCTTCACCGCGGTCGCGTGTCGATTCCCGGGGTCGGAGCCGTTCACGCGCTGGCGGTGGCTGCCTGCGGCCTTCTGCATCTCGTCTCTGGTTGCCTGCGCGTTCAAGTCGGTTGCGTTCGTCGGACTCATTACGACCTCGTCGCTGCTCGGGATCCGGTCCGCGATCCAATCGATCTCGATCACGTCGTTCGGTTGGCGGACGATCGCGTTCGGGTGTGTCTGCGGGATTGGGATTCGGGTCTTCTCGTTGAAGCTTGGGTTCAGGCTGGTCGGGAGCATCTTGAGCCGAGACGGAATGCACCAGGCGCAAGCTCGGCGTCAGGCAGACGCATACGGCGCAGAACAACAGGACGGCGTATGACGGGGCGCGTGTGAAGAAACCACGCGCGGATGCCGAGCGAACCGCCGGGCGTTGATGATCGCGATGAACACACATCATGTTGGAATCTCCTGGACGAGGACATACAGCGCGACGTGGACGTGCAGCGCTGTCACCGGCAACTGCGAATTTCGGTACGGACTGGCATTTGCAGCACGTCGGCCGTGGGCAACAGATAGATTTCGCGGCCAGCATCATAGGAGATACCGCCGTTTCAGGGGTGACCTTTCAATAATATTCTGGATGATTACTACGGAATCAAAGATTTCCGCTGCCGGAGTGTGCACAGAACTCGAAGTACACCGTGGCGGCCGCCTGCAATTGCTCGATCTCAATCCACTCGTCCACGGTGTGTGCCTGGCGGATGGAACCCGGTCCAAACACGACGGACGGGACACCCGCCGCGGAGATCCGTGACGCATGGGTGCCATAGGGAACACCGACTTGCCGATGTGGACCGGCCACCCGGTCGACCCGTTCCAGTAAACGCTGGGCGAGAGGACCGTTGTCGTCATCCGGCAACGGCTGACCGGTGATCCAGGGAGCGGACATTTCCACCTCAAAATCCAGGCGAGACCTGAGGAATTCGGCAACCGGCTCGATGACCTGGCTGCCGTCTTCACCGGGAATCACGCGGCGGTCGATTTCGATCGAGCACTGGTCGGGGACCGTGTTGACACTGATACCACCTTGGATTTTTCCGACGCTCAGTGTGGCCGGTCCGCACAATGGATGTGGGGGGATGCTGGTACCAAGGTGTTCCGCGTATTGCTCCAGAACTTGCAAGACCGCAGCCATGCGGTAGATGGCGCTGATTCCCTGGGACGGGTTGGAGCTGTGGCAGGCCCGCCCGCGCGTGTGTAGCTTCCAACGTGTCGCGCCGCGGTGAGCCACGACAACGTCGAGTTCGGTCGGTTCAGCGACGATGGCCATGTCGGGGACGTTGGGAATCAAGTCCGATGCTGCAGCGGGCGATGACCAAAGTGCAACCAGATCGCGGACTCCGAGCACCGTGGCTTCTTCGTCGCACGTGCAGGAGAGGATGACGTTGGCCGAGTTCGCTGGCCGTTGGCGTACGAGCTGGCTGAAGGCCCACAGCATGGCGGCCATTCCGCCCTTGACGTCACATGCGCCTCGGCCATACAGTCGGCCGTCGGTGACCGTCGGCGCAAATGGGGCGATTGTCATGCCGTCGACCGGAACGGTGTCCTGGTGAGCGTCCAACAGGATTGTGACCGGTGAATCCGGCGCTACGTATCGGGCGATGACGTTGGCTCGTTTGCGGGCCACTTCGAAACACTCAAACGGGACTTCGAGTTCCCGGAAATACTCGGTTAGCCAGGCCGTGAGATCGGATTCAAAGGGTTCGTTGTCATCCACAGCCCTGCCCATCGGATTGACACTGGGGATCGAGACCAGTTGTTGCAGCAGATTCACGCAGTCCACGGCCGCCTCCTGTCGCAAAGGTGCAGTTGCTGATGATGTGGTTGTCTCTGATCTGGGTCATGGTGGCAACGCTGACGCTGTTGTTGACGGGCGTGGCGTGGGGGCGCCGGCTGGAGACCGTAACGTCCGGAATCCTGGAATCTGACGCCGATCCTGCTGTGGTCCCACATGCTGGCCCCGGGCATTCGGAAATGGACGACGACCTGGCGACATCCTACGAAGATGATCACCGGGTCCACAATCCGCAACGCGCCGTGGGACACATTGCCTGCTGGTCCCTGTTGGGCTGGGCTGCCCTCGTGGTTCTGGTCCCCGTTGGCCTGTCATTGCAGGTGGCTGGCCCGGGAAGTCGCGTTTGGCTGCTGATGGTCTGTGTGATGGTCCAGGGGGGACTGTTGTGTGGAGCCGCCTCGCGTTTGTCGCGACTTGCGCGCGGCGGAGCGTAGGATGGCAGCTCCCGTGTCCCCCGCAACGCGTTGACGGGTCAAGTCGGAGAGACACCGTGTGGAGCGAATCGCTGTGGGACCTGATCGAAATGAGCGCGATTGCGCTGGTGTTTGGGATGGGCAGCCTGGTGGGTTGCGTGTGGCTGGCCGCCGTCAACCGCCGGTTGCAAGCCGGACCCCAGCGCATGCGGGAGTTGATGCGGGGCAGGTCGTCGTCGCAGATTTTTCGATTTCTGATTGAGCAACTGCGATCGACGGCGATTGGCCTGGATCGCTGCGCCCGGTCGCCCGGCTATCAGAAGCTCGGTCTCTTGATCGGTTGCCTGGCGGGTGTCGGCGTGCTGGCGTGGCTGCCGCTGTGGCCAACAGCTGGCCGGAATTTGACCGGCGGAAGCGGGGACGGAACGGTGTTGGACGGGGAGCTGTTTGTTTTGTGGTGTGTCGTGTGTCTGATCGGCGTGTGTCGTATTCTGGGGTCCGCCCCCCGAGATCGTTCCTGTGTCGTGTGGGTGATTGTGCATTCCTGGGTTTTGTGCCTGGCGTTTCTCGAAATCAGCCAGACAGCGCGGAGCTCCAGTGTGCTGGATCTGGTTTCTTTCCAGGCCTCCAGCGGATTGTGGTTAGGAATGACTCAACCGATTGCTGCCCTGTGTTGCATAACGTCTTTGCTGGCACTGACCAGCCTGGAACACAGTCCCAGGGTCTCGAGCATGCCGGATCGTCCGCTGCTCAACGTCTCGGAAGCGATCGCGATGTTGCACACGGTCGCCGCGTCCTATGTGATCGTGCTCATTTTGCTTGGAGGCTGGCATGTGTGGGGCGTCCATTGGAACCGGCCAGACTCCGCTGCCGGCCTGGCCGTGGTGGCCGGGCTGGCGCTGCACGTCAAGGTGGCGCTGGTCACATGGATGATGATCCGGATTCGGAATCGTTGGGGGAGTGTGCGTCCGGTCGCTGTCCGTGGACGCGTCCCGTTCAGCGATGCCTGTTGCCGCGTGTTGCCGGCCGTGGCGCTCGGCGGCTTGTTGTTAACCAGTGTTTTGAGTCACTGGCCACTTCTGGCTAAGCAGGACCTGTTGAGAGCCACCATTGGCTGGTTGTTCTTGACGGTCGTGCTGGGCGGTCTGGCGGCCGGCCGCGGAAGTTCAAGGAAAGAACTTACGCTTTGAGATACCGTAGAGTCGGATCAGCCCGGAATTCACAGCTTGGTCCGAGTCGTCGGAGTCCAGTGTGCCGACAATGTCGTCGCGGACACGGAAGAAGGCGTCGATGACCAGTGAATCCCACTGTTTGCTTCGACCGTGTTTCAGTATCGACTCGATTTTCTTGGTCTTCAGACCGGAGCGATAGGGGCGGTCTTTGGACATCGCGTCGTAGCTGTCGGCCACGGCGATGATTCTGGCCATCAGCGGAATCTGGTCTCCGGTCAGCGCGTCCGGATATCCGCGACCATTGTAGTGCTCGTGGTGGTTTCTGACACCGGGCAACACACGTTGCAGATTCGTCAATCCGCGCAGAATGTCGTATCCGATCAGCGGGTGCTTTTTGACCTGGTCGAATTCTTCGTCCGTCAACTTGTCCGGTTTGCGCAGGATACGGTCATCGACGCCCACTTTGCCGATGTCGTGCAGCAGCCCGGAAAGGTACACGTCGTCGAGATCTCCGGGCGGCAATCCCAGTTCTTCTCCCAGCCGTCGCGCGATCAGTGCAACCCGTTGGCTATGCCCGCGTGTGTAGGGGTCCTTGGCATCCAGGGTGGAAACCATGGATTTGACGAAACCCACCAGGAGATCGTCGTGTTGTCGATAGAGATCGATGTTGCGAATATGCGTGGCTAGAATCGTGGCTACGGAATTTAACAGGCTGGCTTCGACCGTGCCGAATTGGCGGCCCGACACACTGTTGCAACTCATCAGCCAGCCGTAACCATGTGCATCTTTACTGATCGGAACCATGATCAGGCTCTGCAGCCCCGGGAAGTCGGCTCCCAGCAGCGTGCCGACAATGTGGTTTTCGACCAGCGGGCGGCTCCAATCGCGACCTCGATAACGATCGACCAAGCGGACGAAGTCGAATTCATCAAGAGGCAACTGGCCTTGGACTCGAAAATCGTGTTCATCGTCCCGGTTTTGAATCCACACCGCGTGGCCTGCGGAGCCCATCAGTTCTTCCATCCGGCTCAGACACAATTCGGCGATTTCCACCGGACTGCGTGAGATCTGCAAATTGTGAGTCAACCCGTGCAGCAGCGTAATTTCCTCATACGTTTTCTCGATCTGGTAACTCAACTCATCGACGTCTTTATTCAAAGTCAGCAGACGCTCAGTCTGTTTCGAGTTGTCCGTCGCCAACCGGATGATTGTTTCAAGACACGAGACGCTGATCGATGGCAGTGACGCCAGGTACTCGTTCAATTGCTCAGGGGACCATCCGCGTTGTTCGGCCGCTTCGACCAGTTCGTCCGGACGCGCTGCTGGATCACTCAGCACATATCCTACGGCCAGTGGGTGCACGCGTTTCGTCTTGGGCAGCGGCATCGCGTAATAGATCAGGCCAGAATCGAGTTCGAGCACCTGTTCGGTACCTTTGAGTGCCAGCCACCGCACGGTTTCGTGAGGCAATACCGGGAGCAAGCGATCATCGGAGGCCGACAGAACCGATCCGGTAGTGGGGTCGACGCAGAAAAACGTCAGCCCGGTGAGTTGAGCGTATCGGCACACGGGGGCAACGGTATTCGCCATCTCGGACGCAGCGGAGCTTGGATGTGGTGGCTCCAGCGTGTCGGTGGTAATGCTCGGATGTGATGGCATGCGACGCTCGTGTGGATTCCGGCGAGAGAGTATTCGGCGCAGTTTCGCACCGGACGCGGTGCAATCGGTTACTCCGCCGAGACAAACCGTACGTCACCCCTTTGATTGGGGCAAACGGTGATTTTCACAAACAGTGGTTTGCCGGTTGCGCTGAGGCCCGGATGAAGTCGAACGGGGATATTCCGCGGCATCGGGACGCGCAGTCTGTGTGGAATCTACGGGTTCTTCCTGTTCGCCATCCGCCTATGAACGGCGTTTCTGGTATTGCGAACTGGCCTGTTCCAGGACTGCTCGTTCGTCCTTGGTTAAGGAATGCAGGCCTTGTTCGTGGACTTTATCCAGAATCGAGTCCAGTTGCCGTTCCACTTCGGCCTGGCGGAGCTCTTCCTGTTGTTGGCGCTCGAGTTTTCGCATCTGCCTCCAGCGCGAGAAGAAGCTCTGGTTCTGATCGGACTCATCGAGTCGAGTGTCCCGGTCCAGGCTGGTGTAACCCTGAGAGAAGTCGTAGCCGAAGGTCGAGTGCTCGCTTTCCGGATTCAGCTGCCGCCGCATGGTTTCCAGGATTCCCATAACCAGGACGAAGGACCCCACGCAGAGGACGAATTTCCCCGGTGGGCCTTCGAGAATCAGTCCGGCCATGACCAGCAGGATGGCGGCAATCGTCCCCGCTCTCAAATACACCGAGACGCCACGCTCGCCGCCGAGGAAATGGGTCAAGGCGGTCTCCAGCAACCGTCCGCCATCCAGGGGATAGACGGGAATCAAGTTGACCAGCAGCAGTCCCCAGTTGACGGTGAACGTGATCAGCATCAAGTCCTGAACCAAGTGTCCGGAGAGGGGTGGCAGCGCGATGGGGTTGAGCAGTTCGGCCAGTGGCACGGTCTGGACCAGAGAGACGGAGCAAATCAAGCACAACGCCAGGTTGACCAGTGGGCCCGCCGCCGTCGTCAGCAATCGAGATCGCATGTGGTTGGCGGGGCTGACCAGGGCCAGACCACCCAAAGGCCAGATGAGAATTTCGTCGCCCGTTCCACCGGTCAACCGGGCTGCAACCACGTGTCCGAACTCGTGCAACACAACCGCGGCGAACAGGACTGCTCCCACAAACAACCCCAGTTTGAAATCCTGTAGCCGCAGACACAGCACGACCAGGATCAGCGGGAACAGCGCACTGACACGTACCCGGGTCGCGAACCAGACACCCAGCGAAAACGACCAGTAGAGTGGGTTGTCACGTGTCATGATGGTTCGATTCTATCAGCGCGCGGGGGCCCAGTGAAACGCATTCCGTTGATCATAACGGGAATCCCCCGCGGCCCCCCAATCTGCTCGATGGTCGCGACAGCACTTTCGGGGGCCACTGACGGCAGACCAGACATGGGCGGCTTGGCCGGCGTCGCGGCCGCCGCAACGGCTGTGGCGCGCTCCAGGTTTCCGGGCCCGGCCGCGGGGATCGATGGGACAGCGTGCAGTTCAAAGTGTCCGGTTGTGCTTGAAATCAGAGGTTGCGGGGCCCTGCGGCCGGCTGCAAGTCGACACAATTGCCACAACGCAAACTCGAATCGCGTTCGACGAGCTGCTTTTGGCGACCGCGCTCGAGCGAAGCTGCTTCTGCTGTCGACAAGCCTTACAGTGAAGGTCGGCTGGGACCCCGCGCCGCAGAGATGCCGGCTGCATGTGGCCCGGGCGACCTTGTGGTTCCCGCAGGGCCCGGGAGTGAACAGGTCATCACATGGACCAGCGTCACAGAATCGACAGCCGTCACGAGTTACAGAATTTGCTGCAGTCGGCGGTGTCACGTTATGCTCCCGTCCGTGGTCGGCAGTTGAGGGTACGTGTTCAGGGCGAGTCTGTTGTTGTCAGCGGAGTCGTTCGCCCGCATCGGAAGCCGCCGCAGCCTGCATCCTGACGACCACAATGGATGACAGGACAGGCGAGAGCCCAACGCCGATCACTGGTTGCGGTGGTCCGTCGGCACGCGGCAGTGCTTGTCCTTTGTCGCAGAAATAAGAACGCCCCGGAAAGAAACCAACTCTTTCCGGGGCGACCGTATGTTCCGCAGAATAAATGAAGTGCGGAATGTCAGCCGGTGAGTTCGCGAGATCGGGTGGAAGTCAGCCCTCCACAAGACGCGTGGTCTCGATCCGATGCGCGACTCGCCAGGTCCGGTCTAGTAGCTCGCGGCTCCCTTTTCGCTGGAACTGTGAGACGACACACCACAGACCAATTCGCAGCTGTCGTTAAGGTCACAGTTGTCGATACGGTCACCCCAGCTGCTGCCGGCGTAGTCGCTCTTGTGCTTATTACCGTAGCTGTCTGAACTAAAACCGGTGAAGCTGTAGCTTTGGTTGAGACGGCCGATGGCGTTCGAGATGTCGTTCAGTTCGGTGTTGACGGCCACAGCAACTTCACTCAACCCGACGATCATCGCCAGGACGCCGATCGTCAGCACGAGCACGAGCTCAGCCGAAATCACGAAACCAACTTCATCGTTCCACAATTGTTTCAACATTTGAGTCCCCTGAAAAATAGAGTGTGAGAGAGAATTGAGAGAGAAATGTGTTCAACGCCAGAGAGACTCGGCACGCGATTGGCCTGATCACGTTCCTAACACGATCGCCTGTGAATGTTCCCTCAATTCACCAGGCACGATCGGTTGCCGCCGTGGCGTCGTACAGCATCTGCGGTATCAAATGCAGGCGCTGTGCCGGTTCAATCGGGCGTCCCGGCGCTCACTCGTTTCGGCAGGCGACGATGGCGCTAACGCCACCAGAAAACCGGAGTTAGAAGTGGGATTGGGCCGCTGACGAAATGCGCGAAAAACGGGTGTTGTGTTTCGGCAACGTGTCAACTGTTAAGCGAAGTTTACATTTCGAACGCAGGGTTGTAAGCGCATCTGTACAGCCGCGCGTCCGAGAGTTCCTTCGGCTGTAACTGCGTGTTTCGGGAACTGAACACTGGGGCCGCAGGATGTGAAATGATGCTTGTGGCCGGCTTAGCGCGCCAGTTGTTGAGAACAGCAGACCGTCAGCATCTGTTCGTCTTCAACCAGGCGGACGTCGATGCCTTCAGCATGCAAGCGGCCGGCCACTTCGCTGTAACGGTCTTCCTGGGTATACATGATCAGGATCACGGTGACCGCAAAACCGCGACGGCGGAGACTGCCCAGCGCCAGGGCCGTTTCGGGCGTTGCGTCGGGCAGGATGGCGATCAAGGTCGCGTCACGGGGAATACGGCCAGCGGTCTCGATGACCAGATCGGCAAGTGGCAGGCCGTCGCTGAGTTCGACTCGGGCCAGCGTCTGCAGAATCCGCGACAGTTGTTCGACTCCACGCCGTGTCGGTACCTGCACCGGCGCCAGTCGATCGTTGGCGTCCAGCATGCCGACGGCCGCCTGTGCCAGAGCCCGCGTTTGAAATTCGTGGCTCCATCCTTCTTGCCGGATGCGGTCCGCAGCGTCACGACCGTTGGTGACCAGACCGATCTGTTCACCCATCAGCGAGACCGAGTTGGCCAGCGACGCGGCCGCCGTGACCGCCAGTTCCGAGCGGTGAGGTTCGCCGCGGGCTGTGTAACCGGCAACGTGAAAGTCGAGCACGATTGTGGCCCCGGCGACGGTCGAGGGTTCGAAGGTCTTGCTGTGCAATGTTCCGGTGCGGGCCGTCGTCTTCCAATGAATTTGGTTCATCGGGTCCCCGCGTTCGTAGCTGCGGACCCCGGACACGCGCGAGGGATCCGCGTACTGTTGATGTGTGATCCGCACCTCACCCATCGGGCGACGGGACATGACGTCATAGCCCAGCAGAGGCACGATGCGTGGCGGGACGAGAATAAAGTGAGGTTCCGTCACGATGCGAAAACGACGGTTCAATCCGAACAGGTCACCGCTTTCCAGCAGAGTCGGTCCCAGTTGGTAGTAACCCCGCATCAGGAACTGGATCTGGTACAGCAAACTGTGCTGCGCACCGGCCTTCAGTCTGGTCAGGCTGATGCGCTTGCGATCCAGTTGGATTCTGGGCGGTTTCTGTGACAAGGCTTTTCGGGGCAGGCTGTCCTCCAGCAGCAACCACGGAATCGTCCAGCGACCCGCGTTATGGATCGTGATGATGACGGCGACCTTCTCACCGATCTGCGCTGTGAGACGGCTGCACTCACGCTCGGCTGTAACGTTTTCCGTCCATTCGCGGGCCAGGTAAGCGCTGAGCGCCAGAATGGTCAACAGCACGTACATGGCATACACGAGCAGGCTGAGTTGCAATGCCAGTCCCAGCAGCAACAGCAGGAAGCCGGCCAGCCACCAGAGCAGCCCCCGGGACGGCTCGCGGCGCTGGCCGGTAGCGGTGGAGCGTCGCGTGGCGTCCGAGGAATCTGTCTCGAGGCTCGGGCTTGTGGCACGGTCCGGCATCTATGCCCCTGATTGTGATTCCATCGTGGGGACCGGGAGTTCTTTCAAAATCTCTTGGACGATGTCGATGGCAGAGATCTTACGCAGCCGGCTTTCGGGACGGATCAGGAGCCGGTGGCCGAGAATGGGCTCCGCCACACGCTTGACATCATCGGGGCCGACGAAGTCTTGTCCCCGGATGGCGGCCACCGCCTGGGCACCGCGATACAGGGCGATCGATGCGCGGGGACTGCCGCCCAGAGCGACATCATCGTGTGTACGCGTGGCGTGTACGATGTTCAATACGTAATCGCGCACCGGGCTACCCACATGAATGCCCCGCACCGCGCGTTGGCAATCGAGGATGTCCTGGCGGCTGACGACCGCTTTCAAAGAATGAATGGGATGCTCCTGTCTCAGGTTTTCCAGCATCTGGCCTTCCTCGTGAAAACCGGGATAGCCAAGCGTCAACCGCAGCAGAAAACGGTCCAATTGGGCTTCGGGTAACGGAAAGGTTCCCTCGTGGTCCACCGGGTTTTGAGTGGCGATGACCAGAAAGGGCCGCTCCAGTTCATAGGTTTCGCCATCCACGGTCACGCAGCGTTCGGCCATCGATTCCAGTAATGCCGATTGCGTTCGGGGGGTCGTGCGGTTGATCTCGTCCGCCAGCAGAATGTGTGTAAACAGCGGCCCACTGCGAAACTCGAACTCCGTGGTCTGCGGATTGAAAATCGAAACTCCCGTGATGTCGGTTGGCAGCAAATCGGGTGTGCATTGGACTCGGTTGAATGTGCAACCCACACTGGCGGCCAGTGCCCGTGCCAGCATGGTCTTGGCGACGCCCGGAACGTCTTGCAACAAAATGTGGCCTTCCGAAAAACAGGCGACCAGTGACAGGATGATCTCCTGGCGTTTGCCGATGACCGCCTGTTCGACATTGGCGATGATCCGCTTGGCCGTGTGATTGACGTCGGGCATGCGTGAGGTTCTCGTGGACCGTCCCTGTCCTATGGTGCCCGATGGTCGGGCGGAGGCGTATGACCTGCGGCTTGTTGCGCAGTTTGACGCGAGTCTTTCGGGTGCACACTGAGGATGCGGCTATTGCGAGTCACCATGTATCGGCCGCGGCGATGCGCTGTGCGGCCTGACGCTCGTCCTGTTCCGGAACACACTCCAATCCCACAAAGCCGCGGTACCCCTGTCGCGCGACTTCCTGAAGCACGCGGGTGTAATTCACTTCTCCCGTGCCGGGTTCATGTCGGCCGGGATGGTCGGCCAGTTGCAGATAACCGATCTGTTTCTGAGCGAATCCTTCACGCAGGTGGCCGCACAGATCTCCCTCGGTGATCTGCATGTGATACAGGTCCCAGTTGATTTTTACATGGGTGGAATCCACCTGGCGGCAGATGGCTAAAGCCGCATCACTGCCATACAGGCAGTGCCCTTTGTGGTCCACGCGGATGTTCATCGGCTCCAGAATCAGAGTGACGTCGTGGTCTTCCGCGATCGGAGCGGCACGCTTCAATCCGCTGACAATGTGGGCATGCATTTGCCGCTGGCTCATTCCCGGCTGGTCATCTCCGCCGACAACGGTCATCAATTTGCAGTCGAGTTGTTTGGCCACGCCGCAGCCGTCGCGGACGGCTTGAACAAATGGGCCGTGGTTGACCGGATTGTTCAGTCCCGGCCGAAATCCCCAGGCGGTGAATTGAGCGACGGCCAGCTGGGAATCCCGGCACAAGGCGGCAAGCGTCTTGATGTCTTTGTTTTTCCAGGGCCAGAACTCGATGGCCGGAAATCCCAAGGCCGCGGCACGTCGCACACGTTCCAGAAACGGAAGCTTGCGCCACCACATCTCGACATTGACCGCAAAACGGGTGTGTGGCGTACGACCGGGCCGGGGTTTCTGTTCGTCGGCCGACACGCGGTTGATCGCCGTAGAGCCGGTCGCGGCCGCCAAGCTGGATGCTGCCAGAAAGTTTCGCCGATCCATGCCGTGCCTCTGCGTGGTGTGAGACGGATGCGGTGCGGATGACGCTGGGGTCAGGCCGCGCTGTCATGTCACGGTGACTGTTTGCTGTTGGAAACCGACTTTTGCGCAGCCGACGATGGGGATGTGGCGGAGTTGGGTGTGGCCGGATCGGCGGGCGCAGCCGGTTTGACAACCGATGTTTCAACCGTGCCGAACATGTGGCCTCCCACCTTGCCGTGTTGCCATGTCCCGACGTAACGATCGCCGTAGAACATGACACGGGCGGTAAACGTACCCAGCAGCGGGATCGCTAGATTCGTCAGGGACATCACCGGCGTATCGCCGGCCCACAGGACTTTGAGTGTGACGGGAACCTTCAGGTCGTGTTTACCGTATTTGATCCGCGCCAGGATCACCCAATAGTCGTCACGGAGCTTGGTGGCCGAAGCAATTTCATAGCGCTCCTCGAGCGCGGTGGCTGGGTTGCGTCCGTCGACTGTGAAGCGGCCAACGAGTGCGGCGCCCGTCAACTGAGCGGCGAATTTCTTCTCCAGTGCCGTGAGCTTTTGAGGCGCGTCGGGCGCTTCGTCCGGATTGGAAAAGGCGGCCGGTGGGGAACACAGGATCAGCAACAGGACACCGACAGTCGCAAGGTGGGACAAGTGGGGCATGGATCGCTGCTCCTCAAATCAGGTCGATCAGGCAATGGAAACTTGCGTGAGGTCCAGGCAGTTCCGGGACACATGCTGCGCTGCGTTTCGCGAGCGGTTCATGTTACACAACCGGAACCGGCAAGACAAACTGGTGGCGTACGCCGGTGAGGGGGACTGCGGTACACGCCGCCGCGCGTCTACGGGCAAATGAAGCGTATGCTGTTCGCCTGTCGTGATCGCCGCCGCGGTTGAAGATTTCTGGCCGGATGGTTGGCCAGTTGCAAACACTTTCCGTAAGCGAAAGATGACTCACAGGTCGGTTTTTGTTATGATCTGATGCACCGCGATTGAGGGACATGGAACCGCAGGTACTTGGTGAGTGACTGCGGGTTCTGGTCCGCTCTCGCCTGTTTGGACAATTCTTGGTTTAAGGCTGGCGGGGCCAGCAGGAGCCGTATGACAATGCAAGACAATCTGGACCGACGCACATTCTTGGGACACACCGCCAGTGCGGGCGCGGCTGTGAGTCTGGCCGGCGCTGGAGTGGCTCAGGCGGCTTCGACGCCCGATACTGTTGTGGTTGGCGTGATGGGCATGAGCCGCGGTCGAGCGTTGGCCGAACGCTTCAGTCGACTGCCAGGCGTGCAGGTTAAGTATGTGTGCGACGTGGATTCCAAACGCGCCGCAGCCGGAGCGGCAGCCGTGGAGCGTGTTGCCAAGGAAGCGCCCCAGCCGATTTCCGATTTCCGTCGCATTCTGGATGATGCCAAAGTCGACGTACTGGTGTGCGCTGCTCCAAATCACTGGCACGCGCCGGCCACCATTCTGGCCTGCAGCGCCGGTAAACATGTGTACGTCGAAAAGCCCTGCAGCCACAATCCGCACGAAGGGGAATTGATGGTCGCGGCGGCGCGAAAATTCAAGCGGGCCGTCCAAATGGGTACGCAACGTCGCAGTGGGCCGGGAACCATCGCGGCCATTCAAGCTCTACATGCAGGCGTGATTGGCCGCGCCTACCTGTCGCGCAGTTGGTACGCCAATGCACGCGGTCCGATTGGAACAGGTAAGCCGACCCCTGTTCCCTCGGCGCTCAACTATGACCTGTGGCAAGGACCAGCTCCACGTCGCGAGTACCTGGACAATCGCGTGCACTACAACTGGCATTGGGTCTGGCACTGGGGCAATGGAGAACTGGGGAATAA
>Ga0315336_1003858_pt1 | contig 19066 bp, 13 predicted proteins | sample ASW5metaG_FD_204512 | JGI IMG/M metagenome (GOLD analysis project Ga0315336, IMG submission 204512) | Ammonia-oxidizing marine archaeal communities from Monterey Bay, California, United States - ASW #5 | ecosystem: Environmental > Aquatic > Marine > Intertidal zone | place: USA: California... | reverse complement strand
TGTCCTGACGCAAGGCTGTCTGAGTGTTAGGGCGTTAGGATAACTTTACCCTTGGTGCCCCGGCCTGACAGGTGCTGATGGGCTTTGGCGACTTCGGACATGGGTAGAACTTGATCCACGATGAGTTTGGCTTTCCCGGCAGCAATCATGGGGAGCAATTCTTCCATCGCCGATTTGTGGTCCAAGCTTCCGACGGGGGAACGGCCCATGCTGAAGCCAATCACCGTGCGGTTGGCCCCGGTAAAATCTGCTGAAGCTATCGCCGCTGGGGTGTTGGAGGCGTTGCCGTAGGAGAGCAACCGACCGTAGGCTGCGACGCATCGGACGCTCTTTTCCAGAACCGGCCCTCCGACGCACTCTAGCACGACCTCCACGCCGTTACCGTGGGTTTCTTCCTTGATGACTTCCTCGAAGTCATGAGTGGTGTAGTTGATGGTCATGTCGGCGCCCAAGGAAGCGCATAGGTCCAGCTTTTCCTGGGTGGAGGCCGTGGCTATGACCTTCGCGCCCCAAGCTTTAGCCAACTGGATCGCCACCGTACCGACACCGGAGGCCCCGGCCTGCACCAGAACTGTGTCACCGGGTTGCATCTGGCCTCGGGTTTTCAGCAGATGGTACGACGTCAAGAATACGATGGGCATACCCCCGGCTTGCACCGGGTCCATGGATTCTGGATAAGGAAAGACCAGGTTCCCGTTCACCGCCACGTATTCGGCCTGTCCGCCGGGCCCCATGGCCATTACCTGCTGGCCCACGGATATCCAGTTGACCGCGGAGCCAACCTCCACCACGGTGCCTGCGGCCTCAAGTCCCAGAGAGGAGGGAAGGTCGGGGCCTGGGTAGCCACCGCCCCGGCGCATGATGTCGGCGTAGTTCACTCCCGCCGAGTCCACTTTGATGAGGACTTGGTGGGGCCTCGGGGTAGGTTGGGGAGCCTCCTCCCACTTGAGTACATCCAGGCCGCCGAATTCGTTGATACGGACCGCTTTCATTCGTATGTCTCCTTCGTATTTCCCTAGTAAATATAACTCTGGCTCAGTGATTTCATTCCGTGATTATTTTAGAGAGGGATTCGAACCAACCAGAGATGCCGCTTTGAACTGAGACAACACGCGTCCCGTCTGTCCGGCGCACGATGTCTCGATCCTGTAGAGCCAGTAAAATAGCTGCCCCCAGCGACCCTCCAAGGTGTAACCGCCGCTCCGTCCAGTCGGTGCAACCGTAAGCGAACCGGCGTTTGGAAGAGGATGGTGGCAGGTCCACGTTTTTGGCGGTTAGAGCTTGCTTCCCCGACAGTGTCAGCCTGTAAGATACTCTAGGCGGGTCTTGGATTTCAGTCTGCTCCAGCCAGCCTCGTTCGAATATCTCGTCGAACAGTTCGACCCCAGCGACGCCAGCCAGGTGATCGTAGCAAGAACGGGCCCGGCGCATCACCGTGTCGCGCCGCACTTCCCTGGCTGCTTGAGCGCTTATTGCGAGCGTACTTGAAGGCTTCATCAGTAAACTCTAACGTGTTGATTGATTCGGTTTTGGGGCATCAGTGTACTCCGTCAAATCATTTTGTGGCAGCACTCTGGTCATTGGATGGCTGAGGCTTGGGTCCGCTTTTCATGCTCAAGGAGATGCGATTGCGGGCTATATCCACTTCCAGCACGGTGACGGTAACCCGTTGATTCACTTTGACAATCTCACCGGGTTCACGCACGAAGCGGTCGGCCAGTTGGCTGATGTGGACTAACCCGTCTTGATGCACCCCCACGTCCACGAAGGCTCCGAAAGCCGTGACGTTGGTGACCAGCCCCGGCAGACTCATTCCTTTCTCCAGGTTCTGCACAGTCTCCACGCCATCGGCAAAAGCGAACGGCTCGAACTCCTGGCGAGGGTCTCTCCCGGGCCGTGCCAACTCGGCCATGATGTCTTGAAGGGTGGGAAGGCCCACCGTGTCACTGACATAGTCGTTCAGGGTGATGCGGGAACGGGCGTCCTCATCGGCCATAAGGTCGCTGACGCTACAGCCTTGGGCCTTGGCCATGGACTGGACCAGTTTATAGCTCTCGGGGTGGACCGCGCTGGCGTCTAGGGGCTGGGTGCCGTCCCGGATGCGCAGGAAACCGGCTGCTTGCTCGAAAGCCTTAGGGCCGAGTCTGGGTACTTTGAGAAGGTCGCGCCGCGACTTGAAGCCACCATTGGCATCTCGGTACTCCTGTATCGATCTGGCAAGACTGGGTCCCAACCCGGATACAAAGCTCAACAGTTGCCGACTGGCAGTGTTGACCTCCACTCCCACGCCGTTGACGCAGCTAACAACCACATCGGTCAGTTTGGTCTGGAGAAGGCCTTGGTCGACGTCGTGCTGGTATTGGCCTACGCCGATGGACTGGGGGGCGATCTTGACCAGTTCGGCCAGGGGATCCATCAAGCGACGCCCTATGGATACCGCTCCTCTGATGGTAAGGTCCAAGTCTGGGAACTCATCTCTCGCGGATTGGGAAGCGGAGTATATCGAAGCCCCGCTCTCGCTAACCATGACTATCTGGACTTCAGAGCCCAATCCCAGACCTCGCAGGAACGTTTCGGTTTCCCGGCCGCCAGTCCCATTGCCGACGGCGATTACCTGGGGTTTGTGACGCTGACATAGGCTTAGCACGGCGTGAGCTGCCTCGGACGACTGACGCTCACCCAGCAGATAAATAGTCGTTGATTCGATGAACTTGCCCAGGGAGTCCAGTACCGCTATCTTGCATCCCGTGCGCTGTCCAGGGTCGATGGCGAGGAGGTTCTTTTGCCCTAGGGGTGATGTCAGGAGCAGTTGGCGCAGGTTGTCGGCGAAGACCCGGGTGGCGACCTCGTCGGCCCGCGCCTTGGTCGCGTTGCGGGTTTCGGTCTCCAGGGACGGTCCCAGGAGTCGCTTGTAGCTGTCGTGAACGGCCAGGGACACCTGTTGGGAGCAGTCATTGGCATCGGTAACGAACAGCCCTTCCAGTTCCGCTACCGCCTCTTCTTCCGGTGGGAGCACATGCAGGGTTAGCATGGACTCTTTCTCACCCCGTAGCATGGCCAGAACGCGGTGGGAGGGAGCTTGGGACAATGGCTCCTGCCAGTCGAAGTAGTCCCGGTATTTGGCGGCTTCATCCTCTTTGCCTTGAGACAGTTTGGCTGTGATGACGCCCTTGGTCCAGAAAAGACTCCTGATCTGGGCGCGAGCGGCGGAGTCCTCGCTAACCCACTCGGCCATGATGTCTCGTGCTCCCTGCAACGCCTCGCCGATGTCGGCGACTCCGTTCTCAGGGTCCACAGCCGAAGCTGCCTCAGCCACCAGGTCCATTTCCCCCTGCAGCCAAAGATGGCTTGCCAAGGGCTCTAGGCCTTTTTCCCTGGCGATGGTTGCCCTGGTGCGGCGTTTGGGGCGGTAGGGGAGGTAGATGTCCTCTAATGCCGACAGCGTCTCCGCCGACATCACCTGTTGCTTCAACTCGTCGGTGAGCAGGTCCCGTTCCGCCAGCGAGGCCAGGATGGCGTCCATCCGGCTCGCCAGTTCCTTGAGTTGGGCCAGCCTATCCCGTATCGACTCGATAGCCACTTCGTCCAATGTTCCCGTGGTTTCTTTCCGATATCGCGCGATGAAAGGGACGGTGGCACCTTCTTCGATCAGGGAAACCGTCGAACGCACTTGAGTAGCCAGCAAGTGCAGTTCTCCGGCAATCTTGGAGACATAGCTTTGGGTAGTTTCAGTTTGAGTAGGCAATTTTCGAATCAGATCCTTTGATGAACAGAACGGCTAGAGTCGTGGCGTGTGGAGCCATTATACTGAATAGACCTGAATAAATACCGAAAGGACAATATCCGCTGACTCCAAGCACTTACACCGATAGGAGACTCTTCTCCCGCCTCTTACGCCAGGCCAGGCCCTTCTGGGCGCACATCGCCGGGATATTCCTGTTGGGTATGCTGGCCACTCCTTTGATGCTGCTGGCTCCGCTGCCGCTGAAGATTGCGGTCGACAGCGTGGTAGGTTCCAGCCCGCTCCCGGGATTCATGGAACCTCTGACTCCGGATTGGCTATCGGATTCTACCATCAGGCTGCTGTCCCTGGCTGCCGGTCTCCAGGTCATGGTAGTCCTGTTGAGTCAGTTGCATGAACTCGTTGGTCATGTGCTGCGGGCCAGGGCTGGGGAAGGATTGATGCTGGACTTCCGGTCTGCTCTCTTCCGCCACGTTCAACGACTCTCCCTTTTGTTTCATGACACCAGGGGCATGGGCGATCTTCTCTACCGTATCCAATACGACGCTCCCGCCATCCGGGATATCACAATCAACAGTGTTATCTCCATGATATCCGCCGCTGTGATGCTGGTCGCCACTCTGGTCGTCATTATGAGTCTGGATTGGCAACTTGGCTTGGTGGCGCTGGTAGTCTGCCCATTTCTTTTCGTATTTGCCCGCACCTACAACCTGCGGGTGCGGAGCCGGTACCGGGACGTTCGGGGAATCGAGAGTTCAGCACTTCAGATCGTTCAGGAGGTCTTGACTGTGTTCCGGGTAGTGAAGGCCTTTGGCCGGGAGGACTGGGAGCACGATCGGTTCGTGTCCCAGTCCGAAGAGGGGGTGCGAGCCCGTATCCGCCTATCCTTTGGGGAAGGGCTCTTTGGGCTGCTGGTAAACATGACCACGGCCATCGGTACGGCGACGGTTCTCTTCATCGGGTTTCGCAACGTTCAGTCGGGGGTCCTGTCCCTGGGTGAATTGCTCATGGTTTTGGCGTACTTGACCCAGCTATACAATCCGTTACGGACCATCAGCCGCCAAGTCGCCAACCTCCAGTCCTCATTGGCCAGCGCCGAGCGAGCTTTCCAGCTCCTTGATGAGGTGCCCGATGTGACGGACAAGCTGGGCGCCCGTTCCCTGAAACGCGCGGCGGGCCAGCTTCGATTTAGCGGCGTGACCTTCGCTTACGGTGAGAATTCTCCGGTATTATATGACCTGTCGTTCTGCATCGCCCCAGGCACCCGCCTTGGGATCGAAGGCAGGACGGGAGCTGGCAAGAGCACGCTGGTTAGCCTGGCATCAAGATTCTTCGACCCCGACGCTGGTAGCATTCTATTGGACAGTATGGACCTGAGGGATTATAAGGTGGCCGACCTGCGCAACCAGTTGGCGATAGTCCTGCAAGAGCCGATACTATTTTCCACCAGCATCGCCGAGAACATCGGCTATGGGCAGCCCGGCGCTCAACTCCCCGAGATAATCGCGGCGGCCAAGTCGGCCAATGTCCACGAGTTCATCGCAGGCCTGCCCAATGGGTATGGGACGCCTGTGGGGGAGCGGGGCATGATGCTTTCAGGGGGAGAGCGTCAGCGCATTGCCTTGGCTAGAGCTTTTTTGAAAGACGCGCCCATCCTGATTCTGGATGAACCCACAAGCTCGGTGGACATGACCACGGAAGCGGGAATCATGGAGGCGATGGAGCGGCTGATGGCAGGCCGCACCACCCTGATGATTGCTCACCGGTTAAGCACCCTGGATATCTGCGACGCCCGCATCGAGTTGGAACACGGGCGGATCATCAACGGGTCTGGAGAAGTTGAGATTGACTGGTCAATGAGTGGAGAGCATCCTTCCCTTGAGGCTGCCAATTAGTCCGGCGGTAGAATGTCACCAGTCATTGCGGCTTTGCTCTAATCCCGATGCAGGCAGCCGTGGCATGACGGAAATCGAGCTTACGGTGGACGAGCGGCGCCGCTAGATTGCAGACTATTTATTTCCGAACAATGGCAGCGATACATAGGTGTAAAAGTAACAACCCATTCATATGTCGAGAACGCCGTCCAACAGATTGAAGGCCATTAATCCCTGTCCTACTCCAATCGCGATTGTTGGATCTGCGAAAAATAATCCAACTGAACTGGCAGCGAAGATAAATCCCACCCTCAATGCAAATATTTTAGGAGCCTTGTTCATCGGCTTTGGCTTCGGTTTCATCCCGGCCAGAGAATGAGTTGGCGGCCCAACCAGCCGATTGGACTGAGCTGAGAGGTTAACACTCTCACAGCGTGGTCGCCAGCAAGCGCCAACATGAGTATGAGGACAGCTGCGATTGATGCCAAAGAAGGCACCGTGTACAACGCTAAGATGCCAGACGTGATAATCGCGGAACCTCCCTCACAACATTCTTATCAATCCGTTCAAACGACAATGGGCACGCCAACGATTTGATTCCCATCTCCAATACTCTCCAGCACAGAATTAAGGTTGAACATTGGATGAACGGTTTTAATTTGTCTCCTTAAAGCCGGTGGGACTCTTTACTACCAATCGAACGACGGCTGAGTGAGCAGATAGGCCACAACGGGATAGCTGATGCCTCTATGCTCCAGAACAAGCTTTTCAGAGTTTGGAAAAGTAGACCGGACCTGCTCGTAAACCTCTTCCGTGGCGAGAATCTCACCCGGTCCGGCCAAGCCTTGTAGCGGCGACCCGATGTTGGCCACGTCGCCTATGACGGTGTAGTCCTTGCAGAGATTCGTCTCTACCGTGGCTGTGAGACCCTAGCCTGTGGTGATTCCCACGCCTACCTTGAGAAGGTATTCTTTACCTTGATTAAGGTTTATATACGGTACGGTCTGTGTATCTCCTGCGCCACTGAGACGGCACGTGTCACGTAATCTTCGTGCTTGATTGGAACATTGAAGAAACCCAGTAGGTCGTCTCCCCTGAAATGATTGATGATGCCATCGTACTTCACGACTATGTCGGAGCAGCGCCGGAAGAATTCAGCGTCGAGAGGAGTGATTCCCTCCGGTCCACTCCCAGAACGCGCCAAATTCCACCACAGAGGCCGATGAAATGGGCCTTACGGTCGATGAACAACATGATACGCCACAAGAATGTCTAGCCATTGAACGGATACTTGGTGATACCTACTCCCAACGCTTTCCGGTGGTCGACCATGCAGTGGGCGGAAAGCTCTTTTAGGTCCTGGGTTTTGACGTATCAAGGTCCCATTTATATCGGGTACGGTTGATTTGAGAGTCCGGCGGCTCTTTAAATCAGAACCGGCTCAGTGTTCTTCTGATAGATCTGGAACCGGTGACGCGTAGTGTCGCAGATGATGACCCGGCCATTAGCGTCCACTTTGACGGCGCAGGGAGCCCATATCACCTTCTCGGGAGTGAAGTCGCGGACGCCGTTGCGTTGGCGAATCATGTCCGGGTTGGACTTGATTTTGTCTACGCCCCACTTGGAAAGGCCGGCGTCGCCGGTGAACTCGCTGATGAAACGGCCTTCCGGGGTCAAGACTTGGACCCTGTTATTTAGCCAATCGGCCACGTATATATCGCCGTCAGCGTCTACGCAAACCCCGGCGGGGCGATTGAACTGGCCGACTGGCACATCCGCTCGCTTGAATCCCCCCATCTCCCGGGCGATGGAAGCGTCGCCACCGGTGCCCGGTTGTCCGAAGGACGCTTGCCACTCGCCTTGAGCGGTGAACTGCTGGATGCGGTCGTTGCGCCAGTCGGCGACGAAGACGTTGCCGTCCTTGTCCAAACCGATGCCCCAAGGAGTGTTCAACTGGCCGGGGCCGCTGCCGAAGCTGCCGAATTGGTCCAGGTATTCGCCGTTTAAGGTGAATACTTGGACCCGGTGGTTCAGGCTGTCCACCACGAACATGGTACCGTCTTTCGCTATCGCCAGTCCCGAGGGGCGGTTCAACTCTCCGTCGCCAGATCCCTTGCTTCCCCATTCCCGAAGGAACTCGCCGTCCTGGCTGTAGACGTTGATGCGGTTGAGCCATTCGTCGGCCACATAAACGTTGACGTCGCTGTCCACGGCGATGGATATGGGCCAGATGAACTGCCCTGGGCCGTCGCCGTAGGAGCCGAACTCGGTGATGTATTCCTCGCCGTCCTCACCCAGGCGGAAGACATTGATGCGGGTGCCGTCTGAGCGGGATTCGTAGGATCTGTTGACCACGTAAATCACGTCGTCAGGAGCCAGCGCCATGTCCATGGGGTTTCGAAAGCCGGTGCCCTGAAATTCGGACCTTCCGGCCACGAACTGGAAGGTGTAGGTTCGGTCGTTGATTCCCAGAAATACGCTGGCCATGGTTCAGCCTCCTTGTGGTGTTGGGAAGCGAGGGGGGCGACCCCCTACGTAGCCTTCCCCCATCTAAAGGGGGAAGGGACTGACTGCTTCCCTGATGTGCGTTTACGTTATTCCAATGTGAGCTAGCCGGTCCTAGAGAAAGTCTAGCTGGTCGTAGGAGCCTCCGACAATTGACTTGGCGTCCATGCCCATCCAACGCTCCAGGATGGTGGAGTAGGCGGAGCGGAAGTCCACGTTGTGCTGTAGGTTCCCACCGTCTTCCAGCTTGCCTAGTTCCAGCGAGGGATACTCGCCGTAGATGCCGCCCTTGACGTGCTCACCAAGGGCGAAGGCTACGCCGCCGGTTCCGTGGTCGGTGCCGGAGCCGTTGTCCATGGCTCGTCGTCCGAACTCGGAGTAGAAGAACAGCGTTACGTTGTCGCTGATTTTCTGTTCTCTCAGGTCTGACTGGAAGCTGTCGATGTTGGTTGCGACGTCCATCAACAGGTTGGAATGTCCCACTGCCTGGTTGGCGTGGGTGTCGAAGATGTTGTAGGGCGCGGTCGTGAACAGCACCCTAGTGCCGAATCCGGCGTTGTGAACCTGGACCATGTCCTTCAGGTATCCACCGATGGCGGATGCGCCGTACTCGATCGTGGAACTGTACTTGCTGGGAGCGGTGCCTAATATGTCGGCCCCGGCCATAGCTTCTAGGCCGGTGCGGCGGATGTAGTCGTTGACCACACCCTTACCCAGGACCGGAGAGTACATGCGGCCGAAAAGGTCCAAAGCCTGGTCCCGCTGGCCGGTTTCTTCGATGTCGGTCAGCAGTCCGTAACTGCTCAAGTCGCCCACCGACGCTACCGGGACGCCCTCTTTGGCCATGGAACGGGGAAGTCCTCGCCCAAAGTTGACGCCAGTGAGAACGTTCTCCGCTGTGGGGTCAATATCCTGAATCACGCTGCCCAGCCAGCCCGTCAATCCCAGTTCGTCGGGCTCGCAGGTGGCCCAGATATCCATGGACCGGAAGTGGGACAGGCTGGGGTGGGGATAGCCGACGCCCAGAATTATCGCCAGCTTTCCTTCGTCCCAGTATTTCTTCAGGGAGCCCATTGCCGGGTGGAAGGCCAGTTTGTCGTTCAGGGGAATCACTTGGTCATCAGCGATGGCCAGCGAGGGCCTGTAATCCCGGTACAGGGGATCGGTGTAAGGAATCACCGTGTTCAAGAAGTCGTTGCCCCCGGAGAGGGAAAAGACTGCCAGGACGGGGTCTTTGTTAGTTGAAACCATATCTGTCCTCCCTATCTCTAACCGAACTGGAATTCGGACGTAGTGGCGATGAATTGAAGCATCTCACCGGTACGTTGGCTGAAGTTCTGTCGTTCCGATTCGCTTCCGTGGCGAAGCTCCCCGCCCGACTGGACGTGAGCAACCAGTTCGCTCCGGGTTTCCTCGGCTACGGTTAACGGCCCAGTCAAGTCCAGGCAACCGTCGACGAAGTCTTCGGGACGAACGGCATCGGATCCGCCCATGAGCCGTCCGATGATTGACTTAACTCCCGGCAATTCGGTATCGCCTAGAAGACCCGCAGCGAAGTTGATGCGGTCGATGAGTGTGCCGCTGTTGATCCATTCGGCGCCAGTGTGCCAACCCTCCACCGTGGGCGGATTTAGCAGGTCCATGCCCATGTACTTGGGCTCCATGGCTACGAAAAATAGGCCCGGCTCGGGACCGGTATGTTGGCCAACCATGCGCAGAGTGCCGATAACCACTTCCGCTGGGCTCTTAACCTTGGCGTAATGGACCGAATCCGACTTGAAGAAATCGGACGTGAACAGGGCCTTCAGCATGGCTGTGATCTCGTATCCCGAGTCGAAGTAGGCTCTCTCCAGTGTCTTGATGGCTTCCATGTCACGTGGCTCGGACTGCCTCCATGATGGGACGGGCGGCTCATCGGCGACGAAGAAGTCGTACATCTTCCGGGCGATGAACCGGGCGGTGGCCGGTTGCTTGCAAATGATATCAACGATGTCTTCGCCATTCCAAGGGCCGGTCTCGCCCAGGAAGGTTTTCTCTCCAAAGTCATGGTCCGCTGGGTCGAATCGGAACTCGAAGGGGGTGCGTCCGTAGGGGAACACGGGGATGGTTGGAGCCAGGTTCCAGCCGGTGAACGCTCTGGCGCAGGCCTTCACGTCGTCCTCGGTGTAGTTAATCTCACCGTCTTTGCCGACGCCCATGGAAAAGAGCTCCAGCAGCTCCCGTCCGTAGTTCTCGTTGACCGCCGTCTTGTGGCTTTCGATATTGTCCAGATAGTAAAGCATGGCCGGGTCTTGGGACAGCATCATTATCAGGTCCTGAAAGTTGCCCATGCCTTGTTCCCGGAACTTGTCGATTTGAATGACGGTGGTGCGTGCGTTGTCCACCTTGTTGTCGCCGGAGCAGAAGATGGTGTGCCAGAACAGGGACATCTTCTCCTGTAGCTGGTGCCGGTTGTTAATCATCCGGTAGACCCACTCGGTCTGCCCGGTCTCGATGGCGGCTTTGTCGAAGTAGGAAGGGTAGGCTCGGTACATCAGGTCTTCATCGATGCCAGGGTCATCTCCGACATTTAACAACTCTTCCACCACGTTGTCGTAGCCCTGGGCCACCCTCGCCTCCACTTCGTCACGGCTGGCCCCGAAACCGGTGCGGCGGAGTAGGTGGGCCATAAGTGCGATATCACGGTCAGCCATGGTTCACTCCTTGGTCGGAATGGGAACGGGATGCTCCATTGTGCCTGGCCACATCTACCCTATTTAGGAACCATTAAATAGAGTCGAGTGTCCCCTGTCAATCGTCTCGATGGACAAGCCGCCGCAACAGAAGTAACATTGGCCCACGCACACTGGGTCGATTCTGAAGTGGCGTTACTATCCGGTCCTGGCAATTCTAGGATGGACTCGGGGGAACGCCCAAACCCCCGGAAGAGGGGTGAGGCAATGATAGCTTCTTATTTCGGACCGATGGGTTATGCCAATCGCCACGAGTTCCCCGCCACTTGGCCTATACCCCCGGCTTACCACAATCCAGCAATTTCGGTTCAGAGCTATCAGGAAGGTATGGAAGAGTGTGAGTTTGCCGAGGATATGGGATTCGAGTGGATCAGCTTTTCTGAGCATCACTACTCCGGACGCATAGCCACGGGAAATCCGGCGGTGATGGCGGCGGCGGTGGCGGAGCGGTGCAAGAAAGCAAAGATTGCCATCTTGGGTCAGCTTTTGCCCCTTAATAATCCAGTCCGTATTGCCGAAGAACTGGGGATGCTGGACACTCTGACTGACGGACGCCTAATCATCGGCTTCCTTCGTGGCACGCCCAATGAAGACCAGACCTACAGTGTGAACCCGGCGGAAGGACGTGGACGACTGTTGGAGGGTATGGACCTGGTGATCAAAGCGCTGACTGAGCCCCAGCCATTCTCATGGGAGGGCCGCTACTACCAGTTCCGCACTGTGTCGGTCTGGCCGCGTCCGGTCCAACAGCCGATGCCCCCGGTGGTCGTAGCCACTCGTAGCGATGACACTATCGAGTATGCCGCTGCTCACCGCCTGGGTCTGGGTGTTTCCTTCATTCCGGTGGACCAGATGGCCAAGGTCACCGATAAGTACTATAAGTGGTGCCAGGATGCCGGGTGGAAACCCGAACCGGACAACGTAGTATATCGGGGCAGCATCTATCTCGGGGAGACGGATCAGGCGGCCCAAGAGTGGATGGATGGCCGCAAGAACGCCGGACCGGCCAGGGGCGGAATCGCCATGGCGGGCAACGTGCCTGGAGCAGTCTTAGCGGCTCGGGCCGGTGAAGAGTACGACCTGCGCAGCGTTCTAGCCGGTAGCGCGTCCGGCGACGTAGAAGGGGCCGCACGTAGCCTCAGTTTCATGGGAGGTCCCGATACGGTCGTTGAGCAGATGAAAGCGTTCCACGACCAGACTGGCGCTGGCGTGATGGATCTGTTCTTCCAGCAGCCTGGCGTGGACCATCGGGACATAATGAGACAACTGGACTTGTTCGGCAGGGAAGTGCTGCCGCGCATAAAAGAGTTCTAAATCACCGGGTTATTTCGCCTGACTCTCGTCCCCTACCTCTCAGGGAGAGGGACGCCTTCGATGAAAGCGAAGGCTGGGTGAGGGCGGACCCAGTACTAACTGCAGCAAGGATGTCGCATGCCAGAAAGTGATTTCAAAGAAGGGCACGTTGAAGCCGACGGCTTTCGTGTCCGATACTTGGAGGCCGGACAGGGAGATTCGGTAGTCATTCTGGACTCAACTGCCTGGGGCTGGTCGCCATTGAACGATGCGTTGGCAAAAACGTATCGAGTAGTTGTTTTCGAAGTACCGGGGATGGGTTCCTCATCGCCGAATACTACTTCCGGTTCGGTAAACGACTTGGCCGGTACCATGGTCCAAGCGGCCGCGTCGGTCGTTTCCGGTAAGTTCACCCTTATAGGCACATCCTTCGCGGCCAACGTTGCTCTTCGGCAAACGCTGCTAGCTCCGGAATCCGTGGAGGCTCTTGTCCTAATCTCGCCCACGGCCATCCGACCTGCGGCTAGTGCGCCTACCCAAACGCTGGATGAGATGAAGGCTCGACTTTCCGCTCACCCGGAGAATATCCCCAGCCTGCCGTTCGGTATGATCGACAACTTGACCCAGGAACATGCTCTGGCGGCTCGGCTTGGGGGAATGCTGAATGACTCTGAGGTTGAAAGTAGGCTGGGCGATATCCAGTGTGCCACCCTGTCCCTTTTGGGCCTAGCTGACAAAACGGTAGAGTCGCAAGCGACATCCATATACCGGGAGAAGATACCCAACAGCAACGTTTCGATCGTGTACGACGCAGGACACCTGATTGCGTTGGATCGTCCCGAAGCCCTGATCGACGCTGTAACCGACTACGTGGAGCGCCGCGAGACATTCATCGTGGGCCGCCAACGTCAAATCATCAACCCGTAATCAAATATCAAGGAGTTCAAATATGGTCCGAGTACCCTATGTATCCCGAGAAGAATTAGACGCTGATGGACAGAAGATTTACGACCGGATCCGCGAGGACCGGGGTACCGAGGAGGTTGGCCTGCAATTTCGGGCGCTGCTGAACAGTCCTCAGTCCGCCGGGCACCTGACCTCATTGGGTGCGTCGCTACGATTCCAGAGTTCCATGCCGGAGAACCTGAAAGAGCTGGCAATCATCCTGGTAGCCAGGGAGTGGGACAGTGACATCGAATGGACCGGGCACTCATTCTTGGCCGCTAAGGCCGGAGTCAGTGGCGGATCTATCGAAGCGATCCGCACCCACAAAACCGCCGATGGCCTGACCAAGGACGAGACGATAGTTTCCAAGTTCGTTCATGAAATGATACGGGATAAGAAGGTGTCAGACGGAACCTACGCCGACGCAGAGAAGCTGGTGGGACAGCGGGGCGTGGTTGACCTGACTTTAACGGTGTCCTACTACAGCGCCCTAGCCCTGGCCCAGATCGCCCTACAGTTGGAGATGGGACCGAGTCGGGTGTCCACGCTGTAGATTGGAGTCCAGAGCAAAGCAATCCCCAGAAATTAGCACACCCAGTCTAACTCTCCCTTTTCGGAATGGGGAGAGTTAGACTGGGTGTGCTAATTTCTGCACCACATTTACACAAGTACAGAACTCCGAACCGGATGCAAGAAGCCCCTTTAGTTGGCGATAACCTCTCCGGCCTTGAGCCTTTCCAGATACGCATTGACCGTGTTCGCGGATATCACCAGACCCGCATCCTCTATCGAGCCATTAACGGTCTTGGCATCCACCACACCAGCAACCTCTCCATAGAGATTAAGCGCCGGACCTCCACCATAATCCCAGCCCAGCGGGACATCTATCTGTAGCCAACGGATGTTGCGGCCTATGTCAATCTTCAAGTCGGAAACCACTCCTGACACCAGAGCGATGTCGTTCGGCTCAGTAGTGTACCCTAAAGCAAGCAGTTCAGTGCCGACATCTGCTTGGCCGACGTCGACAAGCTCCAGCCATGGGAGGTCACTGGCGTCGATCCGTATTATCGCCAGATTCCTCAGCAAGTCTCGGCCCAGAACCGTGCCGCTATGACTAATTCCGTTTCTTAGGTTCACTATGACCACTTCTGAATCGCGGGTCACATCGTTATTGGTAAGAATCAAACCGTCCGGGTCGATGATGAATCCGGACGCTATGCGATGTCCGGCGGCGATCTGAACCATCGCGGCGCTGGCGAAGTCCACTGCGTCTTGGGCGTCAAGCGGTGACCTAGAGCCTGTCTGCGGGATGACTACCGACGTTTGGTTCACCTCGACGCCACGCTTCCGAGGCACCCACCGGGGAGCCAGGTCTAAGTTATTATTATCCGTCAGCCGGTCGATCTGATCTCCGACCCGGGACATGGTGTAGATTTCCCAATCCTTATGCGTATCCCCCGAAGTGAAGATTATCCGGCGGCCATCCGGTGACCACGACGGGGATGTATCCTCAACCCGGTTGGATGTGAGCTTTCTCATGTCGGTGCCGTCCGAGTTCATCAGATATATCTCGCTGTCCCCGTCCTGGCCTGAGATGAACAAAATCTCGGAACCGTCGGGAGACCAGCGGGGGTGGGTATCCGGTCCCGGCCGGTTGGTCAGTCGGGTTATCGCACCGCTGACAAGCCACAATCGGTAAATCTCTAAGTCACCATCCCTGTCTGAGGCGAAGAGGAGGCTTTCTCCGTCTGGAGCCCAAGCGGGATTTTGGTCTTCCGCCGAGTGGTTGGTGACTCTGACGGGATGCCCGCCATCAACGTCCATCACGTAGATTTCCCCAGATCCGTTGACGCCGGAGGCGTAAACAACTCGATCTCCCCTGGGAGACCAGTCCGGGTCCGAGTCCACTCCGGACTCGGTAAGCAAGACGTCCCAGACACCGTCGCTGTTGGTGGAGACGATGTAACGGCGGTCGAAAAAGTTGAAGTCGGAAACTATGCGCCGGCCGTCAGGAGACCAGGAAAACACCATCGGAGCCGCCCCGGTTGTCACTCGGCGCACGTTGCTTCCGTCCAAGTTCATGACATAAACGTCGAGTTGGCCGTCGTTGCGATCCGAGATGAACGCGACGTTGTCCGGCTCGATGGTCAAGGCTGCTTCACCCGATCGAACGAGGCTGTTCTGTATGGCCATTGCCTTAATCGCATTGACTTGACCGACGGGACCGTTGCCGGCGGAAAACAAGCCATAGGCGTCGATGGTCCCGATATCCTGGTTCAAGCTCCAGGTGATGTCTAATCCCGAGATGCGGTTGCCGAACCGGTCTACACCCGCCGCCACGTACCGCTGGTTCATCCCGATTCCAATCTCTATGACGTCAGGAGCCACCAACACCTGATCCAATGGGCCTGGCACGATGGTCACGGCAACGCTGGCGGTCAGGCCGCCTGGACGGACGATGGCTTGGATCGCGCCGGGGTAGGTTTTTGCCAGTTCACCGGCAGTCAATACGTTGGGCGCAGTGATGGATCCCGCCCTGGGATCGTCCACCGACCAGATAATATCCGTAGTCTCGGCGGGATTCCCGTGCTGGTCTACGACAAGGGCTTTAAGATTGACGGGCTCTCCTGCTGCCACCAAGACGGCAGGAATGCTCACGTCGGATGGAGCGTCCGGGTTCACGGTTACGGAGGCTGTCGCCTCTACCGAAAGAATGGCTGCCGTCACGCCGTTCTCGTAGAAGCCGGCGATGTTGCCTGCGGTTACGAGGCCGTTGGCGCTGATGGTGCCGATGCTCTGGTCGATCCTCCAAGTTAGCCGGGCGTTGGGAAGGGCATTGCCGAAGATGTCCACCGCCGTGGCTGTGAACTCATGGGTTTCGCCGATGTTCAGTTCTACCGTTTCCGGCTTCAGCCGCACTTCGGTTAGCGGTCCCGGAGTGATAGTTACATCAACCGAGGCCGTTTTCGTGGCCGGTCCCTGGGTAACCACGGCTTTAACGGCCCCTGCATAGAGTCCCGCATCGTTGCCGGCGGTGAAGACTCCATTGGCGTCGATCTGTCCTGAAGCCTCTTCGGTCGAAAGCTTGCTGGTCAATCCTGGAATCTCGTTACCGAACCGGTCGAACGCCGTAACCGTGAACTGTTCTTGAACGGCTGCGCTCACGTTCGGGTTTGCGGGTTCCAAAGTTATGCGGTGCAGGAGGCCGGGTTCAACCACTATCGAGATTGTAGCCAAGTCGGTGGACGTATCGTCTCCAATCTTGGCTATGGCTAGAGCAATCTGGTACGTTCCAGCTTTAACGTACTGATGGGATACGAGCTCATCGGTGAGACTGGTTGCGGCGGTTTCTCCGTCTCCGAAGTCCCAGCGGAAGTTATCGGCGTTGGATGAAAGGTTGGTGAATTGCACGGTGAGGGGCGCTTGGCCGGACATGACACTGGCAGACAAACCGGCCTGAAGCCCGACGATGGACCGCCTATTGGAATTCGGCGACTGCGACGGGCTGGACCCAACTTCAGGAGTGGAAACTACCGTGGAGGTGGGTAGTATTTCAGGAGTAGGGTCGGGATTCGCTTCAATCACCGGAGTTGGAGTGGGGCTGTCCGCACCGGTTGCCTCGCTCCCGTCAACCGAAGATGGAGGCGCGCTGGTAGCTTCTTCCTGGGACGGCTGCGTGGGGTCTTCATCGGATCTGAACGGTAGTCCGCAACCGGATAGAATCAGCAGTAATACTAATGACCAACCCAGTAATGCGAGCCTACCAGGGCACCTCGCCTTCAACATCGTCACATCCCCCCGGCATCATTACGGGCCTCCGCACTTTTTATTTTTCTGTACGTTTTGGCCCGGCTTCAAGAAATTAGTCTTCGTTGTTAGAACTGCGAGATCTGTTGGTCCGGCTTACCCACCCGGGTCATCGGTCAGCTTAGGCTAGCAAGCCGGGATCCGCTGTTAGCATAGTAAATGGGAACGATTGGTAAAAATGTAAAATAAAACTTACGAGATGTTCAAGGAATTTGGAGTGCCAATTATGACCACTTGGACAGGCTGGGCCGACACAGCGCCTTCGAATCGCACTCAATCGCCAAGATTAGCGAGGGCTTGGCTGAGGGTATACCTGCTACAATATCGTTAAAGTTAGGGAGGACCATTTGAGTATTCGGCCTAAGCTGGCCAGCCGTGTTATTGCCGCTGTGATAGCAGCGCTGATCGGGGGTTTGTTTCAGGTCCGGTCGACATCTAGGCGGTTTTGGGGTCTCCGGGGGCCATGGGAGCTTCCATCGTCACCAACCGCCCGGCCTCTTTCATCCCCACGATATCCGCTTCCTCTAGCTCCGCTGTTCCCAATCAGGCCGTGTTCCTCATAGGAGGCGGTTTCAGCGCCAAGTCCGTAGCTGGTGGTACGGGCGCAGCGGTGGTAGGCATCAAATCACCGGAACCGGGGCCAGCATAATCACCATGAGTGGAAACACGCTGCAGTCACCCTACATAACCTATCCGATAGACCTGGACGACGGCGGAAGTTGGGTCGCCGAGTTGATTATTGAAGGAAACTCAATCACTTTTTCAGCAGCCAGTCTACAATTCGTGGCCAAGGACACCGGTGGGGTAACTGCCACCGCCAGTGTAAATATGGTCTCCCGGAAAATCAGCATCGACGATCCCGAAAGCCGTATAGGAACAACGGCGAAGCTCAACGGGGTTGGGTTCCCTGCGACCAACGTCACTTCACTGAAAAGTTTCTGGGTGACTATCCAATACGGCTCCAACAACCTGACCTCCGTAACCCCGGATACTGATGGCGAGTTTGAAGTGGGCTTTGTCGTTCCGACGGCGGCCGTGATTCCATCCACGAACACAATCACCGCCACTATATTGGGCATCACCTCCACTAGCATCGCTCCCACATCCGGTCCTAGTGGCACCACTGTCACGGTTACCAGGACTAACTTCCGCACCTTCCGGACGATTTCCGAGGTTACCATCGGGGTTCTGTCGATCCTGCCTTTGTCCAGCACGACAACGGATAAGGATGGTAGCTTCACAATCACTGGTGTTGTGCCTGGGCTGCCTCCAGGAACCAGGCGGGTGGAGTCCACGATCGGTGGGGTCAAGTCTTTCACAAGTTTCAAGGTTACCGAGCATGATGTCCCGTCATCAGCCACTCCGGCACTGACCCCGGCACCATCTGTAGATCCGGCCGCGGGTTTGGCGCCTCTGATCGCCGATGAAAACCTGGTGCGGGTGTGGCATTTCGACCCGTCGGCCCAAGACACGTCACCCAGCTTTTGGTGCGCCCTATACGATCCCAGACCTATATTTGCCTTGGCCAATACAATGACCCGATTGACCGTCGGTAAGTTCTACTGGATGGCCGTGAATGAGGACCAAACGGTAACTCTTAACGGCAAGGAAAGAGTACTCTTCGCCGGCTGGAACCCGGTTTCTTGGTAACCTCGTTTCTATCAAAGCCTCCGCCGTTGTGCGATAATATGGCGTCAGTCAATGTCGCAGTCGTCCTTTCGGGAATTCTTCACGATACTGATGGCAAACCGGTAGAAGCGCGTAATATATGGCGGCAAAGGTAGCAGCTTGGATATAGTTGTCAGATTTTTCGCTATCTACCGGGAAAGGGCTGCCTGCAGCTCCCATGAGTTGGTTCTACCTGAAGGGGCTACGGTGGCCGATATGACAATCGAAATCAGAAAGATATTTCCCAGGCTTGCGCCGCCGGAAGTGAATATCGTAGTTGCGGTGAATGCCGATTATGCTGAACCCGATGTTCTGTTGCACCAAGGCGACGACGTTTGCCTGATACCACCGGTTAGCGGAGGATAGATCAATGATTGAAGTCACTCATGAGCCCCTCAATCCCGAGGTTGTGACCGGTAGAGTGCTCAAGGACACCAACGGCGCGGTTGTGACTTTTCTGGGGACGACGCGGGATAACTTCGAGGGGAAGCGGGTCATTA
>Ga0315336_1003857_pt1 | contig 19066 bp, 14 predicted proteins | sample ASW5metaG_FD_204512 | JGI IMG/M metagenome (GOLD analysis project Ga0315336, IMG submission 204512) | Ammonia-oxidizing marine archaeal communities from Monterey Bay, California, United States - ASW #5 | ecosystem: Environmental > Aquatic > Marine > Intertidal zone | place: USA: California... | reverse complement strand
ATAGTGGCGATTTTGCTAACGATAATCTTTGATTCGCGGGTGGCATTTTTTGGCTCCCTGACAATGGCGTTTGTCGGTAGCCATTTGCTGAATTACGATTTCCCGTTTACGTTTGCGACCATATTCGCGAGTTCGCTTGGGATCTTCAGTGTCCGAGATATTCGGAATAGAAGCCAACTCCTCGTAAGCTCGAGTGTCGTGTTTGTCGGATACATGTCCGTGTTTTGTGCCAACTTGCTGATTCAAAACACGCCCATAGATCGGTTTCAGGACTTGGCCGTATTCGCGGCTATCAATGCCTTTCTGCTGTTACTCGCATACCCAGTATTGTGGATTTTTGAAAAGGCATTTGGTGTTACAACCGATCTAACGCTACTCGAATTATCCGATACCAATCGACCTTTATTGAAAGAGTTAAGCCTGAAGGCTCAGGGCACGTTTAATCATGTGTTGCAGGTTGCCAATCTGGCGGAAACTGCAGCAGCTGCTATAAACGCAAACGCGTTACTTGCAAGAGTAGGAGCTCTGTACCACGACATCGGGAAGATGGTCAAACCGGAGTACTTCGTCGAAAATCAGCGGGGCGGGGTAAATCCTCATGATGGTCTCAAGCCTCGGATGAGCGCTCTAATAATCGCCAGTCATGTGAAAGAGGGGATTGACATGGCAAAGAAGTACAGACTGCCTCAGGTGGTAGAGGATTTCATTCCGATGCATCATGGAACTACGCGAATAGAGTATTTCTATCAGCGGGCTTTGACGCAACACAAACAAGGCGATGCTGCCGTTCAGGAATCGGAATTTCGGTATCCGGGTCCAAATCCGCATTCAAAAGAGACTTCAATCCTCATGCTGGCAGATGGCATTGAAGCCGCGAGCCGTGCCTTAGATAATCCAACTCACAAGAGACTGGAAGGGTTGATCGACTCGATTGTCGAGGCGCGTAGAGTTGATGGGCAGCTAGATGAAGCTGATTTGACGTTTTCAGAATTGAAACGAATCAAAGAGTCCTTTCTTGGCGTGTTGATGGGTATCTATCACGTTCGCGTCAAATATCCAGGAGACCGCGAAGAGGAAAGCGAGGAAGACTGGTCAGGGAATGACACTACGCATGCGCTCGATGGATGATGGAGCTAACCTGAGGGTTAGTTTAACGTACGTCCTGTTTCTGTCGAGGAGCGTTCGTACCGATCGCTCCGCTCCCTCCGTGTAAACCAGGAGTTCGCATTGTTGAATCAGGGAAGTGAGGAATGAGTCTCCTTCTTCCGCAGAAACCGCCAGCACCTGCCCAGAAAAGCCGGTAGCACCCCTCAATTCAGCTAGCAGAGACGCGATAGCGTCCGGGTGTCTGGTGACAAGACCCAACGTCTCGTGATCCAGAAGGCGTGCAATTGCCGCTAGTGCTTCTTCATTTATTTCATACCCAACCGCCACAAGATCAGCGTTCGGATTTGACGACAGGACCTGCTTCATGTGCCTGAACGGAACCAGGATAAAATCAGCATCCGCATGCTTCTTTATGTCTCCGAGTAAGCAGTGAGCGCAATCTTTTTGAAATGTGTTCTCAACATGCTTAGCGCACGCTTGGCCTAGTTCCCGAAACGGCATCGCGACGACAATTTTGACCTTCTCATCCTCCGCGTCAAGCAACGTCAGTTGCTCTTCGATGAGATAATCAATTTCACCTTCATCCAGCCCCAGCCCAACCACTTCCTTCAGTGCGACAGACAGAATTGAAGCTCCGCGTTCCATGCGCTCCGATTTTCCAAGGGGATTTGCGTCTAGTACCACAAAACCACTCCCTTTTCGGGATAGAATTAGCCCCTCATCCTGTAAGAATAGGTACGCCTTGCGAACTGTGTGGAATGATATTCCAAGTTGCGAAGCCAATTTTCTTGTAGCAGGCAGTCTATCTCCAACTCTGAACTGACCATTGGCGATTCTAAATCGCATGGCTGTGACAACCTGTTGATGAACAGGCGTGTTCGAAGATCTGTCAATTTCAATCACAAGTCCGGGGAGTATTGCGAATCCGTATTGCTACCGTAAGGTAATGCGCCGACGATGGAGGATAATGCGGACCAACGGTCCCACTCCTGCCGGTGGAGCGAGTACTCTTCCAATCCGAGCGTAATTCGGAGACCGGATTCGATTTCCGAACTATCAATGAGGCGACGCCAATTTAACGCACTCGGCAGATCAGCAGCTTCCCATTGGGAGCGAATAGCCACGACGCCATCGTGGATGTGTACCTCACAAATGATGTTGCGCACTTGGATCCAACTCCAACCGGAAGCCACAAGCAGGGATATCGGGAATCCAAAATAGAGAAAACCAAGGACTGGATAGCCCTGAAGCATACCTACAAGAGCTCCCATCATGACCGGAAGCATGCAGATGCCCACAGGTTTTGCAAGAGCCGTTCCGACGATGGCCGCTTTGGTTCGACCTCCAGGATGAAGGGTTGAGATGAACGTCTGATATGCGGGCTCAGGCATTTGCACAGGGTTAGCACCGAAATTCAGGACCGCGTACCGAATGCACGCACGAGCGGCACGTCCTTGACGGTCTGAAGGCCCGGCTGGGCATCAAAGGTCTGAGGAATACCATTGACAAGCGTGGCGACTGTGGCCGTATCTCCAAAAATACCACCGCGCACGATCATGTCCATTGGCGGATCGCCGTCGACTTTGACTGCATCGCGAGGATCTTCTGCTCCTACGAACATCTTTAAATCAAGCGTCAGAAGAAGTTCGTTTCCATCGTAACCATAGGCATGATGGTGAATTCCAGCAACCATTCCTTCTTCGACGGTCAAATATGGCGTGACGACCTGCTTCTTGGAAATAACCGGATCTAAGTGTTCTTCTATTCGATCGATATTCCAGCCCAATCCAGACGCCAAAATATGGATCGACTCGACGAGCCCAATATGACCAAATAGACCTGTAGCTTTCTTCTCAGCAAACTCAGCTTCTGTGATTCCAGCACCCACTTTCATCTGTAGAGGGCGTCTGCGTAAGCCTGCGTCAACTTCTCGATTAATCGTGATGGATCGAACTTCATTACATACTCCGGTCGCCATGAGCGCCAGCGCGTCCATCGCATATCCAGGATTCACTCCCGTTCCGAGGATCGTCACTCCATTTTCACGGGCGACCTGGTCTAGTTCGGATGAGATCTCAGGATGACGTTCATACGGATAGGACAGCTCCTCAGTGGATGAGATCACATTCGCGCCATGGGACGCACACAAGATGAGTTGATCATACATGCGCGCAAGAAAAGATGAGGTCGTATGAACGACAACATCGGGCTGCGACGTACTCAATACATTCGCTGCATCTGAAGAGACAATTACACCCGTTGGTTCCTCGAGATTTAGTATCTCCGAGACGTCCTTACCGACTTTTTCAGGGTCGATGTCAATGGCACCGACCAGTTCGATGTGTCCACCCTTGGAAAGAATCGTTTTAAGACAGGATTGACCGATTGGGCCAATTCCGTACTGCACGACTTTAAATGATCTGGACATAAGCGTCAGTATTGGCAATCCGATTAAAGTGAAATGTCGTTGGGGTCTTCCTGATGGAATGGATATGCGTAATGCTTTGCTGGGGTGAACGTCTCTTTTATTGAGCGAGCGGAGGTCCAGCGCACGAGATTCAGGTATGATCCCGCTTTATCATTGGTACCAGATGCCCTGGCGCCGCCAAATGGTTGCTGTCCGACGACGGCTCCTGTTGGCTTGTCATTTATGTAAAAATTGCCGGCACTGTCGACTAGTGCGTTCGATGTTGCCGCGATTACAGCGCGGTCTTGTGCGAATATGGCACCGGTTAGAGCAAATGGAGATGTGGAATCCAGAATCTGAACCGTTTCGTCATATTTCTCATCGTCGTAGACATATACGGTGACGACAGGTCCAAAAATTTCCTCACACATGGTACGGTAGCCGGGATCATCTGTCACGAGAACCGTGGGCTCAATGAAGTAACCGACTTCATCGGAGTAGTTACCACCCGCCAGAACTTGTACTCCGTTTGATTTAGCTTCGGCGATATAGGAAGTAATGCTATCGTATGAGCTCCGATCAATTACGGCGTTGATAAAGTTGGTGAAATCCTCTACTGGTCCCATCTTCAGTTCGTCCAGCTGCGCGACGACAGAATCTCGTATGGTAGGCCAAAGTGATTTAGGTAGGTAGACTCTCGAAGCCGCAGAACACTTCTGTCCCTGGTATTCGAATCCGCCCCGGACTATGGCAGTAGCTACAGAGATCGGTTCGGCACTTGGGTGAGCCAGAATGAAATCTTTACCGCCCGTTTCTCCTACAACGCGAGGATACGAGCGATAGGTATTCATGTTGTTGCCGATGGTGGCCCACATGTGGTTGAAGGTGCCAGTTGAGCCGGTGAAATGAAGGCCGTTGAAATGCTCTGAGGCGAATACAGTACCACCGACAACTGAGCCGCGACCAGGAATCATATTGATGACCCCTTTCGGCAGTCCGGCTTCTTCGAACATTTTGTAGAGGTAATACGCAGAGTGAAGCTGCGTTGAGGAAGGCTTCCATAGGACCGAGTTGCCCATCAACGCTGGTGCAGTTGGAAGATTTCCAGCAATCGACGTGAAGTTGAACGGAGTCACTGCGAAAACGAACCCCTCCAGAGCACGGTACTGCACGCGATTCCAAACGCCAGGTCCTGAAATCGGCTGATCATTGTAGATCTGCTCCATGAACCTAACGTTGAACCTCAGAAAATCGATCAGTTCACAGGCAGCGTCAATTTCTGCCTGATAAGGATTTTTACTCTGGCCGAGCATCGTAGAAGCATTGATTACGTCGCGCCAAGGGCCTGCTAAAAGATCGGCAGCCTTTAAGAATATGGCAGCGCGGTCCGTCCAGTCCATGTTCATCCAGTCCTTCCGTGCCGATACCGCAGACGAAATGGCATTCTGGAGTTCAGTCTCTCCACACTGATGGGCTATACCGAGAAGGCGCGCATGTTCATGAGGAGCGACCACATTTAATGTGTGACCCGTTCGGATCTCCTCGCCATTTATGAAAGCTGGGATATCGAGCGTTTCGCCCTTCATCGTTTTCATCACGCTGCGAAGTGATGCACGTTCCGGCGAGCCCGGGGCGTAGGAGCGAACTGGCTCGTTAATTGGATCTGGAGATTTCGAAAACAGGTTATTCATTGCGGTATGGCCAACTGAATGGAATCATGGGTGCTCTATCTATTGGATATAGAGCGCGATGACACATGGATTTACGACCCCCAATTTACGGTCTCGAAGTAGGCCGAAAAACCGGTTCTTCAAAAGTTCTATCGTTCGGTTAGACGGCACAATATTCCCAAAATCAGAAAGTAATTCCGCTTGAAAAGCGTAAATAAGGGCTGGTTGGCATCGCCATATGGATACACGTGTAAATCAAAGAAAAGGCGGTAGAACACGTCCAAAGGAGGTATTTGTAGATCAAACGAGCGCTGAATGAGCCGAAAACTCGGGGTCGGCATGGAATTGGTGATTACGTGAATCGAACAAACTCCGAGGACTATCCCGTTTACCCGGGCTACTACCATGTTTTCCAAACAGAATCAGACAAATGTTGAAGAGGCGCGGGATGCTGTCAAGAAGCAACTGCTACGCTCTTTAATGCAGCAGGTCGTTGAGGAATTTAATACCTCCGATGATGACAGCATGCGTGAAATGATCGAATCCATTGTATCCGAGGTGGATATGGGTTCTGTCAAAGATCGTATTCACTCCGCCGCGCGAGATCGCATCCAGTCGGAGCTTGAGAAATCCGATCTAGAATCGCTTATTGACGAGCGTCTTCAGGCACACGTGTCTGAATTGGAGGTACAAATAGCAGATAGACTCCAAGCTGACTTTGACGCAAAGGTTCAGCAAGCTCAGGCCAATTTCGATCAGCACGCGGCAGAGAAGCTATCAAATGCTCTGGCATCCAGAGAATCAGCAGACATGTTCGACGTCGATGCAGAAATCGATGCAATGATTCAAACAAAGCTGGAGGAGATTTCTTCCTCGGAATTATGGTCAAACACGCTTCAGAAAGTTGACAGCAAAGTGAGTGAAGCCGCAACCAGCCGCTTCCGAGAAACCGTCGAGTCCCAGAATCTATCCGAGAGTGTTGATCTAGAAATGGAGATGGATCAACTCGTAGCTAATCGACTGGATGGCTATCTGGCGTCAGAAGAGTGGACGGCAATTCAGGCATCTACTGAAAAAACGTTTCAGGATAAGCTCACCGAGCTAGTTCAGGAAAATACCGTTTCGACCGAGAGGCTGGAGTCCGAGGTATCGGACAAATTCAACAGAATTGTTGAGATTGACGAGCAGCTCTTTCAGAAAAATATTGAGACCGCCGAATCAGAGTTGTCCGAAAAAATAGCCAAGGAGCTCACCGGGCGACTCCACGCTTCAGAAAACATTGTCATTCAGTCTCTTCAGTCCATCCAGAACGAATCGGATGTGTTCGATGCAGCGACGTCACGGGTTCGGGAAGCACTGGTAGAACAGATTGCCAAACATTCTCTGACACAGATTCAAGATGTAGATAGAATAGCGTCGGAAGCTCGCGATCAGATCGCTTTTGACAACGACTCTCTAATTACATCGATTTCGCTAGTGCGAAGCACGCTTATCAAGGATATCGCTCGCCGCTCGCTCGTGTCGCTCTCAGATGCCGATCGAGTGAATGCCGATGCCCAAGACTGGATTGATGAGAACGATCCTCACATTTTAAAAGCTGTTGCCGAAGTAGTGCAGCATGTAAATGAGATTGTGGGAGCTTTGTCCCGTCAGCAAATTGCGAACACGGAATCCGTGGTTAATCACGTGTTGCCCATGTTCAGTCCAAAGGATGCCCAAATTAAGGCTGCCGTGAAAGCAACCTGGTCCATGCTCACAGATCAGATCGTCACGTTTACGCTCTCAGAGCTTAATGACAACAATAGAATGGCCTCTGAGGCCGTAACACATATTTCTGCTGACAACGAAGCGTTTCAGGCAGCTGTCCGGTCTACAATGTCATTGTTGATGGATGACATTGTTCAGGAAACACAGGACAGAATGAGTTCTGCTGAAAAGATCTCTTCAGATGTCAGACGCCGCATGGACGATGTGCCTTCTGAGGTGCTTCATGCAGCCGATGTCTTGGAAAACATGATGCTTTCTGAGGTATCGGATATGACGCGCGAGCGCCTCTACGATGTTCAACGAGCTTCAGAGAAGGCCAGAACATTCCTGAAAGCACAGAAGGAGATTGACACAGTTGAAGAAAGTGTTCGTGGAAGGATCTATCGTGAGATTGCCGAACAGGTGGTTCTCAACCTCTCAGATAGCAAGACCGCCGGAAACGAAGCATTCACTCGGATTGATCACAATCACGAGAACATCCAGAATGCTATCGCTGAATTAAGAACACAGCTTGTATTCAGAATTGCCAAGGAGTCAGTTTCGCGATTGGAAGATTCCGATGCTATCGCCAGGGAGTCGCGTAGGCTCATCCCTGGGACATCATTTCAGATGACCGGCGCCATCTCGAAGCTCTATGACATACTTGTTGGAGATATTTCTCGTCAGTCACTCAATCTTATTACAGAAACAGACAAATCCGTGAAGGACGCATTGTCTCACATGGAGGACGATCACGAAGTATTTTCGAAAGTACGTGGAATAGTCCACGATAGAATGATTGAGAGTCTTCTTGCGAATGCACTTTCAGAAATTGGAGATCGCGTGACCGGCGCTGGTGATGCTGGCGAACGCGAGTTTTTTCAAGACGCGATTCAACAGATTAAGATCATCGAATCAAAGCCAGGTGAAGTTGAAGCTTCAGCGCCCGTGAAAATTGACGCCCCGGCTCCTGTGCCAGCTGTTTCGCCAGATCTTAGTTCGGCAGGCTCGCCTGTTTCTGAACCTATTCAGACGGCTCAGCCCGCACCAAGTCCGCCGTCAAACTGGACCCCATTATCCGAAATAGAGTCTGGAGAGCAAGAAACGGCAGAGAAAAATTGGAAGGTCACAGAATTCAGACCAATTGATCGCGAGCCCAAGGCCAGACATGCTGCTGGAGACGGTGCTGCATTCAGGACGCCTAAGCTAAAACCAAGAAAAGGAACGGATACTACCATTTATGTCTATGGCGTTGTGCGCACTGAAGATGTAAACAAGGATGCATTCGAAGGAATGGAAGGCATCAGTGCCGATTCAGACATTCAATTTCTATCCTGCGGACGTATGACGGCAATTGTTAGTCAGCTCCAGGACGAATCATTTTCACCGTTTGCTATCCGCTCAACGATGCGCGATACAGAATGGCTTAAAGAGCATGTAGCCCAGCACGCTGGAATACTTGCTGAAGTGAAGGATTTTATGACCGTCATTCCATTACGATTTGGATGCGTTTTTTCACTACCTGAGGAAGTAAAAACCTTTATTGATGAGCGTGAATCATTGCTCCTCGAATCGCTAGATCGCCTGAACAATAAGAGTGAGTTTGGAATCAGAGTTCTGTGTAACGTCGAATTGCTTCGGAAACGCCTTGCCGACGATGCAAGCTCCACGGAATCTCTTACTGGGATGCCTGCAGGCGTAGCGAGTTTTCTTCAGTCTAACCAGGAAAATGCAGAGGATTCAATGGGCGATTTTGTCTCGAGTCTGAGTTCGCGCATTTATGGTGATCTAAAAAGAGGTTCGTCAGAGGCTCTTCGTAAAGAGATTCTTATCGCGGAGTCTGATAGTGGTGATCACGTTCTGCTGAACGCCACGTTTCTTGTCGCTCAAGCGAAAGAGGCACAGTTCCGATCAAAGGCCTTAAGTCTTGCCTCTGAATACGAGTCACAAGGCATTCAAATTGAAGTCAGTGGTCCATGGCCGCCATACCATTTTGTAGACCTCGACTCTCCAGGTCAAGGTGGCTTCGAAAATACTCCTGTCTAGATTCTTCGGAATTGAAATGGGGTTTGTTCAGCGAGTGGCCTCCGGACTTGTCCGGAGGCCACTCGTGTATTTTATCTACATGCCTTTCGAGTCGGCGCGTGACTTGAGGCAGGTCTTCAAAATATTTAGAGATAGGATCCTCTGAGGGGAGCGGGCGTCAATACAGAGTGCTATCTCAAAGTCCTGTAGCGGAGGGCCATTGTAGTGTACTGTTGTTCTTCCGCCGAATTAGCTTCACAACCAACACCATCGCCTACCCGTGTCTTTCCGGCTAGATTCATACATAGCAAAGCGATATTTGAAAGGCGCGGAAGGCACGAGCGAAGGGAAGCAGTTTCTACGTCTCATCACCTATATCGCAGTGGCGGGTGTAACGGTTGGCGTCATGGCGCTCATTCTTGCTCTCTCGATCGTGCGCGGATTCAGTCAGGAGATTCGGTCGAAGGTCGTAGGATTTGGAGCACATGTTCAGGTCGAGAGCATGCGAGACGAACCTCTCGTCGACGCTCGATCACTGATAGAAATTATCGAAGGCCAGACGTTTGTCACCTCCGTCTCTCCGGTGGTTCAGGAATTTGTTCTTCTGCGGCGCAGTTCCCAGGAGATTGACGGAGTTTCAATTTGGGGTACCGATGAGGTACCGGACTATATATCGAGTTCTCTTCTCTCCGGAGACGCGTCGCTGACTCCGCAGAATGGCGGCAAGCCCGGAATAGTAGTCGGCTCCGCACTTGCCCGATCCCTGGGCGCTGCACAGGGAGATATCCTAACGGCGTTTTCCATTCAATCGAAAGGAGGGAGAACGTCGAGAGGAGTCTCTCAATTCCAAGTGTCTGGTATTTATGAGACGTCACTAGCGAATTTCGACGAATTATACGTGTTTGTCGACCTAGATCGTGCGCTACAACTACTTAGTTATGCCCCAGATGAGGTAACTCGGCTCGATGTTAGAGTTCAGGAAGGAACGGACTACACCTTCGCTGCAGACCGACTGGATGAGCAGTTGGAGTTTCCAGCCATTGCGAGGCCGATCACAGAAGTTTACAGAAGTTTATTTGCGTGGGTCAACCTCCAGGAAAGCATTATTCCGCTCATTATCTCGATTATCATTTTTGTTGCCGCTGTCAACATAATTGGGACCCTGCTGATGATAATCCTCGAGAAGAATCGGGAAATGGGTATTCTCGCAAGCATGGGTGCGACTGCGGCCTTTCGACGACGCATATTCGTTCGTCTCGGTCTGTTTATAGGTGCGACCGGAGTCGTAATAGGGGAGAGCCTGGCAATCATTTTGGCCGTTTTGCAGTTGCGATTCGAAATGATTCCTCTACCCTCAGAGGCGTATTACATGAAAACCGCACCAATCGAGTTGAGTCCCGTTGATTTCGTGCTGGTGGCTGTGATAACCTTGGCGCTCTGTGCAATCTCTTCTTGGATTCCAGCGAGATACGCTGCCAAGATCGAACCCATAAATGCTATTCAGTCTCGATAAAGAGAAGCCGGTACGAATAAAACGAATAAAAAGAGCGATGAAAGTAGGAGAACGGGCGCCTTTATATTCTCTCTTGAGTGATTCAAGATCGGCCTATATACTGGCAGATGAGCTTGGAAATGGTCCGGTATTGATGCTCTTCTTTCCAGCAGCATTTACCGGGACGTGTACGAGCGAGCTAAACGAGGTAAGTAACGATATCGAATCTTACGCTCCAGCTAGTGTCGTCGGAATTTCCACTGATACCCCATTTGCGTTAGCTGAGTATAGCCGTCAAAATGGATTCAGAATGCCACTTCTCAGTGATCATGATGCGACCGTTAGTAGCCAATATGACACAAAATATGAGGACGGATCGTTTCTCAAGATGGACAGAATATCGAAAAGAAGCGCGTTTGTGGTCGATAAGCAAGGAATAATCCAATACGCCGAAGTCCTGGATCATGCTGGAGACGTTCCAGATTTGATGGCAATTAAATCCCTAATTAGCACTTTATAATGATCATCACACTCCGATTATTTTCCGTATTAAGAGAGGCTTTCGGCACGGCAAACGCTGAGGTCGAAGTTGAAGATGGCACCACAGGAGCCGAGCTAGTTGAAATATTGGCCTTGAACAATGAAGTCGCTGCCAAACTCAAAACCGTCATCAAGCTCGCGGTAAATGATGACTATGTCGATTCTGACTGTATTCTCAAGGAGGGTGATGAAGTTGCTCTTCTGACACCTGTTTCGGGCGGTTGATTGAAATCTTGGGTCGATATCTCGGGCGAGGAGCTACCGGTAGCGGAAGTACACCGATTTCTGGCCGCTAGCGAAGGCGGAGGGATCACGGTTTTTGTCGGTACGACTCGAAAACTGACGGATGGCAAGATTACGTCTCTGCTTTCGTATGAGGCGCACATAACTATGGCGCATAAGGAAATGACCAAGCTGGTTCGATTAGCAGGAGAGCAGTGGCCAATATTGCGGGCCGTTCTGTTGCATCGTACAGGCGACGTCTTGGTCGGAGAGGCGAGTGTTATCGTCGGGGTTGCGACAGCTCATCGGGCTGCATCATTCGAGGCGTGCAGGTACTTAATTGATGAGCTGAAGAAGACCGTTCAGATCTGGAAGAAAGAAATAGACCAAGATGGAAATGGCGAATGGATCGGAGACGAGTGGGGTACAGATTGATCCATTTCTAGTCTGACTTGGCGGTGCTGCTTCTCTCGACCGCGTTTCTGACGTTTTCCTCTATTCGAGCCACCGGATCCTGGCTCAAATCCGGAGCGAACTTACTACCTGTGATCGTTTCGAACAGTTCGATATAGCGAAGCGATACCTCGGTTCTGAACGATTCGGTCAAATCCGGCAATACTTGTCCTTCCAGTCCCTGAAATCCTCTATCCATCAGCCATTCACGGACAAACTCCTTTGATAACTGGCGTTGTGGCTCATTTGCTTTAAGCAGCTCAACATAGGAATCAGTATAAAAGTACCTTGATGAATCAGGAGTGTGGATTTCATCTATAAGCACGATTTCATCGTTGGAATCGAGCCCGAATTCATACTTGGTGTCGACGAGTATGAGACCGTGTTCGGCAGCCTTTTGAGTCCCGCGTTCATATAACGCCAGAGATATTCTCTCAAGCTCCTTAAACATGCTTTCCGACAAGATCTTTCTTTCAATTATCTCCGCTCGGGATATATCCTCATCATGACCTTGGTCAGCTTTGGTCGCCGGTGTCAGGATGGGCGTCGGCAAGCGGCTATTTTGCCGTAGCCCATCAGGGAGGCTCTTTCCACACAGCGTCCTAAGGCCCGCGTTGTAGGTTCTCCAAGCATGTCCAGCTAGATAGCCACGCACGACGAATTCGACCGGGATAGATGCGCAACGACGGGCGATTGTCACATTTGGATCGGGGAGATCTAGAACATGATTGAGGACGATGTCGGACGTTTGCTCGAAAAAATAGGAAGCCAGTTGGTTCAGGACCTGCCCTTTGAAGGGAATAGTCTGCTTGAGCACGTGATCGAATGCGGAGATTCTATCCGTGGTGACCAACACAAGCCTTTCATCCAAAAAGTAGGTGTCCCTGACTTTGCCGCCGTAACGATTTGAAAGAAAATCGAAGTGGGTTTCTGCAACTGTTGAGGATAACTGGGAGGTGATAACTGATTCCATCAATCGTGTCGGTTAAAGTCACTTGAAAAACGAACTTCTAGAACGGGATCCACGACGACGCAAGATGGTGCATCAGAGGCGATCCCTTCCAACCGGTCACTCAATTTCTTCGCCGCTTCGTAGCCAATTTCCTGCATACTCTGGTGTACGCTTGATAAGCCAATAAATCGACTGGTCTTTATGTCGTCATACCCAACAAGCGCCACGTCGCCAGGCATCGCCTTTCCGGCTTGATGGAGTGCTGAAATCGCACCGATAGCCTGTACATCTGAACTCGTGAAAACCGCCGTCGCGTCCGGGTGAATCTGTAATATTGTATTCATCGCTTCGAAGCCGTCCTCTTCTGAGAAGCCGGAATGATACATGGGCTTTCCGGCTACGATGCATGAATCGTCAATTGTGATGTTCGCTTTACGCAACGCGTTTTTGAATCCCTTGATACGTGCGAGTTGCATCTCTGTATCAACTCCGGCTCGAATCATGCAAATCTTTCTGTGTCCTTGATCAATAAGATGAGTGACAGCAGATTCCGCTCCTGCCTCGTCATCCCACGTAAAAGAGTCAAATGCTGGCCAGGAATGGCCCACTAGGACAGTTGGAGCCTGTAAAGCAGACAATTCACCTGCAAGTTGATTGTTTATGGGGATTCCGCAGAGGAGTAATCCTCGAACAGCACCCCTCGAAAGGAACTTATGAAGAGCATCTTCGAGGTTTTTGGATCCAAGATCGCAGATGAGTAGATCCTGGTCAGCCTCTCTCAGAAATGCGCGAATTCCTTTTAGCAATTCATTCTGAAAAGGCGCTGTGAAGGAAGGTAGCGCGACTGCAATCGTGTGAAACTCTTGTTGTGCAAGAGAACGCGCCGTCCTGTTCGGATGATACATCAAGTCTTCGATCGACTGTTCGACTCTGGTTCGCGTGCGATCGGATACATCGGGGGAATCATTGAGCACCCGAGATACGGTTGAAATTGCGACTCCAGCCCGCCGGGCGACATCGTATATGGTGACCTTGGTCTTGATGGGTTATGCGGATCAGTCAGAAATGGCAGAAAGATTGAAAGTAAGATAATCAGGAGATTGGAAAACCCTTCATGAAGGAATACAGCATTCGCGTAGAAGGCAATAACCCTCGGATCAAACCTACTCAACTTATGGTTTCATGGGCCATTGTGGATTTCTGCAACCGTAATACGGGGCTGTATGAGCGACATTCCCAGCCGCCATGGTTTTTCAGATAGTGCTTCTTCCGATGATCCTTCATCGGGAGATGCGTCCGGCGTTGCCGGCGACGAAGTAGGTGCATCTACTGCCTCGTCTGTCGGAATGAACGCCAGGAGCGCAGAATCAATTGCCATACCAATTGAAGGGATGACTTGTGCGGCTTGCGCCTTGAGAATCGAACGCAAACTGAATAAGCTGGACTCCATTTCTGAGGCGGGAGTGAGCTATGCGACTGAAGAAGCGCTGGTTTTTGCTGATGCTGGTGAAGTGGAGCTTGCCGAGTTGGTCGATGTAATTCGCCGCACAGGGTACGAAGTGACTACTGCGCTGGCAGAGACCAGATTTGAGGGCCCCACAGGCAGATCACAGAGTGAGGCACTTCTTGCTACCCTTGAGGGCACGAATGGTGTAGTAGACATAACCTCAACTGAGACCTCGGGCGTATTTGAGATTTCAATCCGGTACGTAACTGGAATGTTGAGCGGTCGGCAACTTTCCGGGATCATCAATCGGTATCGACCCGCCGAAGAATCCGTAGAAACCGACGAACGAGAACGAGCGAGAATCCAAAAAAAGGCGGGAGCAATTAAGCGGCGATTGGCTGTTGGCGCAATTCTGAGCCTTCCTCTAGCTGTTTTGGCCATGAGTCATGGATTGATTGATCTTCAATACAGTCACCTGGTGCAATTGCTCTTGGCAACTCCCGTGGTAGTCTATTCAGGACTACCCTTCTTCGCAGGCGCCACAAAAGCGCTGCGGCATGGTGCTGCCGATATGAACACGCTGGTAGCGCTAGGTGTGGCTTCAGCGTACGGATATTCCGTCTGGGCGGTGGTAAATGCAGGGAGTGCGATGCCGGAGGTCTACTTCGAGGCGGCAAGCCTGATAGTTGTCTTTGTTCTGTTTGGTAGGTTTTTGGAAGAGCGAGCTAAAGGAAAAACGGGAGAGGCTATCCGATTACTGAAAAATCTTCAACCCAAAATGGTTCGAGTGTTGAATGGCGGCATCGCAACTGAGATTCTGGCAGATGAAGTAACGCTGGGGGAGAGAGTCAGAGTTCTTGCCGGAGAGAGAATATCGGTAGATGGGTATGTACTTAGCGGAGAAAGCGCGGTTGACGAAAGCATGATGACTGGAGAGCCACTTCCGGTATTTAAACGCCTGGGCTCAAAAGTCGTAGCTGGCACCTTAAACACAAATGGTGTGCTCGAAATTGAGGTATCCCGCACCGGCCCTGATACGGTCCTGAACCAAATTGCAAAGCTTGTTACACGCGCCCAAGCATCAAAAGCACCGATTCAGCACCTGGCAGATCGGATTGCTGCCGTTTTTGTGCCCATCGTTCTAGTGATTGCGACACTGACTGCGCTTGTCTGGTGGTTCGTGGGTCCCGATCCGGCCTTCAGTAATGCGTTATTGCGCTTCGTTTCGGTATTGATCATAGCATGCCCCTGTGCACTTGGGCTAGCGACGCCGACGGCAATTGTCGTGGGCACAGGACGGGCTGCGAAGAGCGGTATACTTATAAAAAATGCGGCAGCCATTCAGAGACTAAGCGATGTGCGCGTCCTGGCTCTAGACAAGACGGGTACATTGACCGAGGGCAAACCATCTGTTCGGTCTGTGAACCGTTTTGGTGATTTGTCAGAAGACTATCTAGTACAGATTGCTGCTTCGGTCGAAGAGCAATCGGAACACCCGCTGGCTCGTGCGGTGCTAGATGAAGCTAAACGTCGCGGCCTGGATTCTATCGGTACCTCAGCTGTTGAAGTGTTTGCTGGACGGGGAATTACAGCAAAAGTAGATGGCCACCAGGTCGTCGTTGGAAATGCTCGTCTTCTTGAAGAGCGAAACATAGAGATTCCAACATTTGAGAGTATTGACGAAAGCGATACCCGAGTGTTTGTCGCAAGTGATGGCACCGCGGCAGGATATTTTTCGATTGGCGACGCCTTAAAGGCTGAAGCGGCTGAGACGGTGAACGGATTGATGACCCGAAGTATCCGGGTAGTCATGTTAACTGGCGATCGGGTGGAATCAGCTCGGTCTGTCGCAGCAGAGCTCGGGATTACCGAAATTCACGCTGATCTTCTGCCAGAAGACAAGGTCTCGATTGTTGAGCTCCTGAAATCAGATGGTTCCGCTGTCGCGATGATTGGAGACGGAATCAATGATGCTCCAGCTCTGGCGGCGGCCGATATTGGTTTTGCCGTGAGAAGCGGCTCGGATATCGCTTATGAAGCGAGTGACATCACATTGATGACTAGCGACCTGCGCCTTTCCGGAGAAGCTCTCTCTATGGCCAATGCCACAATGGGAGTCATTAAACAGAATCTGTTCTTTGCTTTTATCTACAATGTCATCTGTATTCCAATTGCGGCGGGAGTGCTCTTTCCGGCGTTCGGAATCTTACTTAGTCCTGTTTTAGCTTCAGTGGCGATGGCGCTGTCGAGCGTTTCGGTTGTTACTAATAGTTTGAGGCTGAAACGGCTGGGTTTTGAAGCTTAAAACTGTGCAGCCAAACTAAACTTAACCTGAATATGCGTTACAGACTAAAACTGGATGGTATGAGTTGTGGCCACTGTAAGACGGCCGCCCATCAGGCACTGGAAACTGTTCCTGGACTTGAAACGAAAGAGGTCCAGATCGGAGAGGCGACAATTAGTTCAGACGATCTCGATTCGGTAAAGGCGGCACTTTACTTGGCGCTTGAAGAAGAGGGATTTCCAATCCTCTCTATTGAAAAGATTAGTTAACGCCTCACTTCCCGAGTGCTGATTCCATCTCTTCGATTGAAGTATACTTTTCTCTTGGCTTGCCGATCGCTTCACCGCGTGAAACCTCTAGCTCATTCAATTTCAGCCAGTCGTCGTAAGTGAACGCGGCTGGTTGTTTTGACATGATGAAGTCATCTACCGAGCCGTCGCCATCGCTCGGATTGAAGTGATTTCCGGCCTGCAGATCCTCGATCATGCATTGAACCGTCTCGACAGCATCTGGCTTATTTGTCCCGATTACACCTGAGGGTCCTCGTTTTATCCATCCTCCTGCGTAACAGCCCGTAACGGTCTCACCAGTTTCCGTTGTTATGCGGCCTTTTTCGTTATGAATGACGCCCCACGAATCATTGAAGGGAATATCGGGTAGCGCCACCCCTCGATATCCTACCGATCTAAAGACAAGTCCAACCGGCCAATTGAACGTTTCTTCAGTTGCGCGGGCAGAAAGGCGCCCTGAAGAGGAGGGCTCAAGTCGATTTCTGACAACGTCCATGGACTCGACTCCCCCTTCTTCGTCACCATGAATGGCGGTCGGAGAAACAAGGAAACGAATATGACACCGTCTCGAACCGTCCGTTTTAGTCCCGCCAATGAAGGAATTGAGTACTTCTAATTTCTTCGAGACGGATCGGTCCGGGGTAGCTTCAAGCTCCGAGGCCGAATGTTGGTCGAGATCCATTTCCTCACTCAACGTTATGGAGGAGGCATCATCTAGAACACCCATCTCTTTCACTTCCTTTAGAGTGAACGCCGCTTGTGCAGGTCCTCGTCGACCCATGAGAATCACTTCCTTGACATTACTTTTCGCAAGCGCGTCAAGTGCATAGCCGGTTATATCTGTAGATTTTAGTTCTTCGACAGTCTTGCAGAGAATACGGGCAACGTCTATTGCAACGTTTCCAACCCCAACGATTGCCACGCTTTCCTGCGATAGGTCAAACTCCAAGTCGCGGAAATCTGGGTGTCCGTTATACCATGCAACGAATTCTGTTGCCGAATGGCTACGGTTCAGGTCTTCTCCCGGAATACCAAGTCGTCTATCTACCGCCGCTCCAGTTGAGAAATAAACCTGATGATAATACTGCTTGAGCTCAGCGAGAGTTAAATGTTTTCCGTATTCGACATTTCCATAAAATTTGAACCGTGGGTTGGTCGCTGTTCTGTCAAATATCCGGGTAACATTTTTAATCTTCTCATGATCAGGCGCCACACCCGCTCGAACCAGACCGTGAGGTGTGGGAAGTCTGTCGAAAACGTCGACCTGAACGTGAATATCAGCCTGTTTGAAAAAGTGTTCAGCAGCATAAAAACCGGCTGGTCCAGCTCCGATGATTGCAACTCGCCACGGATTCGATTCCGTTCCTGAATTCGACATGTGATATAGAGGACTGTTAAATGAATAGTCACTGCCAAAATCCGATTGGATTAGCAGTAAACAGACGGAGGTTATGGAAAAGAGACCGCGCAAATGTAGGGCGTACAGGCAGACTGGAGCAAGGCGTCAACAATTGAAAGACATAATTGGGAAACAGCCGTCCTTTGATGTGGTAAAGTGCCTTGCGATTATTCGGGTGGGTCCTGTATTGCATTTTCTTTTTCAAATAAACTGGCAGTCGTATTTGTGCCGGTTTACTCCATTATTAGCTCTGGCGGTGATTGCCGTTCTAAGCTGTGCAACAACAAGTTATGCTCAGTCCGGTGACCTGATTGCTGAGCGCACGGATACGCTTCAGGTAACTGGTGCGGGGCCATTTCTCATTAGGCCGTTCCTAGTTGAAAACAGCGTCAAGATTTGGACGGACGGCGTCCTCGTCGCCCCCGAGGGTATTGCTTTGGATCTACGAAGGGGATTTGTGACCTTCAAAAACGTTCAACCCGATTCCGCTTTTCAGTTTGTGGCCAGCTACCAGTTTCTTCCGCTCATAGTGGAAGATTCCTACAACCGCTGGCCACATGCGGATCTAGATTCCAACAACATCGGCGCGGGAATTGTGACGGAGCTTCCGCCAAGTTCTTTGCGAACTACGGGATCGATAAGTAGAGGGATTTTGGCGGGCAGCAATCGAGATGCAAGCATCGAATCAGGGCTCAGGCTTCAGATCGAGGGTGACATCACTCCTGGTGTGAAAGTCTCTGCCGCGCTTACGGACGAAAACACTCCCATTTTACCCGAAGGCACCACGCGTCGTTTGGATCAATTCGATAAAGTGTTTATCCAGTTTGAATCCCGACACGGTCGCATCAATCTGGGGGATGTCGAGACACGAATAGCGGATTCTAAATTTTCGTCGTTTCAGAGAAAACTGCAAGGGATTACCCTGCAAACGAGGTGGCTTGAGTCGCAGAGGAGGTTCGTAAGTGGCGGATCGTTTCAGACTGCGGCCGCAGTTTCGCGCGGCCTCTTCAGATCGCAAACCGTAAAAATTGT
>Ga0315336_1003856_pt1 | contig 19068 bp, 14 predicted proteins | sample ASW5metaG_FD_204512 | JGI IMG/M metagenome (GOLD analysis project Ga0315336, IMG submission 204512) | Ammonia-oxidizing marine archaeal communities from Monterey Bay, California, United States - ASW #5 | ecosystem: Environmental > Aquatic > Marine > Intertidal zone | place: USA: California... | reverse complement strand
ACCGGCAAGAGGAACTAACGATCGGTTCCGGTGGCGCCGGTGATCAAGAATTTTGTCTGCAGGTTAAACAGTTGCCAGTCGTACGGTATCCGCTTATGGCGAACATCCTCGGAATGGATGTCGGCCACGTCGCCCCAGCGATCGGTGTAGCCGGTCTCCCACAGACGTCGTCCATTGGGACCGATCAAGACCACGTTGGCCCACAGCTGGGGCTGCGCCCCGAGCGAACCGGTTAGTAGGTTGTGCCCTTCGTTGGTGTTGGTCATCACGTAATGGAATCGCAAATCTTTCCCGAGCCGACGCGGCCCGTCGAAAAATGGTCCGTCGACGTGCGAACTGTTTTCCATCACCTGCAACCGACCAACCCGCTTGACAGCTAGTTTGGCGAGATTCTCCTCGATGATTTCCCGCGCGTCGTAGCGGTCGTCGACCTCGGCCCAGGCTGGTGGGAAGCCACCCTGGTACTCACCCCGTTCGACGCGATCTTCAAATTCATCGGTGCCCCAACCGGCCTGATGATCGAACTGTAGCCAGTCGAGCGGTGACCAACGATCGGCTTTGGGATTGTGCGGGAAGATGCCCGGATGGGCGATCGAATAGCCTGGCCCGTAGAACTGGTGGTTGGCATGTTTGCGGCCCGGGTGAACAACCTGGTTGTTCACGACCGCGGCGGCGCCGTATTCATATCCGCTAGGCACACCGGGAATCCGACCCATGTGACAATCTTGGCAGGAGATTCCCTTCTTGCACGCAGGCGATGCCCGGTATTGTTCCCACACGACTTCCAGTTTGATGCCTGGGTGGACCGACACCTGATGACAAGAGACGCAGAACTCCGACTTGTGCAACTGCTCGAAGCGTCGGCCTTCGACGTGGATATCCTGCCCCGGGCTGTGGTCGTGGGGCGAGGTTTTTACTTTGAACTTATTTTTCTGGGCAATGGCAGTAGCTACGCCGTCGCCTCCGATCGATCCGTAGACCGGCGCAAAGATGGGGCCCGGTTCGACTCGGCGTTCGCCGTTGACCTTGCCGTAGATTTGATTTACCCGATGGCAGGAGACGCAGGTGATCCCTTCACGAGCAACCTTGGGCAGGTCCCACAGCGGTGCCGCCCGAGAGATGCCCAGGCTCACACCTGCCGGCGAATGGCACCGGTAACAGAAGTAACCGATCGTCCCGCTGGTCAGGTCGTAAACCTTCTGCTCGAACTTGTGGAACATTGGTGAGACCATCGCGTAGGCGTGGCTGGAGACGCTCCATTCCTCGTAGATTTTTTCGTGACACTTGCGGCACGTCTGCGCCGAGGGATAGAGCGATTCCGGCTCGAATTGGCAGCCGACAGAAGCGGCCTGGCCTGTGACCTGTTCCGGGGACCGCTGCGATGGCCCAATGGCCGGTTGTCGGGGCATTGCATGGGGTGGAGTTGGCTGCGGCTGAGGTACTGCAATCGGTTCCCCAAGGGGCGACTTCACGGGTGCCGGAGATGGTACACGAGAACTCGGTAAACGCAGATCCCCCCCAGGTCCTTGAGATGGTGGCGTTGTCCGAACAACAGGCCTGGGCGCGGGTTGGATACGCAACGCGGGTGGGACTGCCGGTGTCGAATCGAGCAAGTCATCCATGTCGTCCAGCAGCAAGGTATCGTCACCGGGCAGAGTGACACCTTGGGAAGCGTCAGGAAGCTCGACCGGTTGTTTCGGTTGCTGTGGCACAATGATCGATGTGGACTGCGGCACGGGGGGGTGCGTTATTTTTTCTGTCTCGGCGGAAACCCCGTTGTTGGTTGCCGGGTTTTGAGTTGGGGGATCGCTGTTGGGAAATGGCTCCGGCTTGCGGGAGGGCGGCGTGGCGGTGGGAGTGTGTAGTAAGTCTGGCACGCCGTCGAGTAGATCGTCGATTAATTCGTCGGCGTGTGGAGCCAAGTTACGATTTGGTTGAGGCTCACTGCGTGCCGTGCGGAACTGTGGGCCTGGGGCGATCGGGAGTCGGACGGGAACCTGCAACCTTGGCCGACCTGCGTAAGCCCTGTGGGCAGTCTGTTGAACCAGCCCGGTGGTGGCTGAGTCTGGCTTGAGATCCGTTTTGCGCGCGTTGACTTGGGGCAAGGGGTGCAGGGCCGTTTCGCCTTCGCTGGCCAGCACAATCCAGCCGGGACAGCCGGCTTGGGCAAGCTCGCCCTGAAGTCGCTCAACCCGCTCGCTGGATTCGACCGACGAAGAAGGCGTCTTTGCCGTAGCGGTCTGCGCTGCGGTGGGCGGCGGGACCAGATCGTGCGCATGGCGAACGCCCACCAGCAGACTGGTGACGGCCACTCCCAAGACCCAGCCCCAAGAGCTGCTGATAGAAGTCCGCTGCATAGAGGTCCACTTCCTTGTTCGCTTTGCAAACCGGCGCACTGGGTGCTAGCACCCTCTCGGGTAGACATAGAGCCCCATGATTATCCATCGAACCGCTACCACCGTTAGATTTAGCGCTTTGCGTACAGGCGTTACAGCTTGCCAGGCAGGGCCATTCGACAGGTTCTTTACGCACTGCTGGCAGCGCGGATATCATTCGTATGACGTCCGGTCCGAAAAACTCTGCAAGCAAACCGAGACCCAAGCCATGTCTGAACAGCTCGAAGCTCTCACCGATCAGCAAGCGGCCTGGATTCGCCAGCAGCACTTGTTTTTTGTCTCCACGGCCCCGCTGGCCGAGTCGGGGCGGATCAACTGCTCGCCGAAGGGGCTAGATACCTTTCGCATAATAAGCCCCCGGGAAGTTGCCTATTTGGATCTGACGGGCAGTGGGGTCGAGACGATCGCCCATTTGCAAGAGAACGGCCGCATCGTGCTATTGTTCTGCGCGTTCGAGGGGCCGCCGAAGTTGCTGCGCATTCATGGACGTGGCCAGGTTCATTTGGCCGGCACCGAAGAGTTCCAGCGCTATCAGTCGAGCTTTCAGCCAATGCCGGGATCACGCTCCGTGATCAGCGTTGAGGTAACCCACGTGAGCGAGTCATGCGGTTTCGGCGTACCGCTGCATCGGTATGAAGGCGATCGGCCGACGCTCACGCAGTGGGCCGAGCAGAAAGGCGAAGCGGGCGTACAGCAATACCAGGCCGAGAACAACCGCCACAGCATCGACGGCCTGATCGGGCTGCCCTAGAGAAGGTTCCGCGGGATGATGTTCTTGCTTACCTTTTTGGTCAATCGCTGGCGCCGGGCGGATCGTATTCAAAATCTTTCCACTTCATCGCGCGACGGAACGGCTCGATGCGGAGCATCACTTCACCATTTTGAAATAGTCGCACGGTGCCGTTGGATTCGCTGACAGTAACGGCAATCGCGCCGGTCGCACGGCTAATGGCGGCCCCGGCCCAATGCCGGGCGCCCAGTCCTTTGCTCAGCGCGATATCTGCCGCCGGGGCGGAGATGTATTGGCAAGCCGCCACAACCGACCCGTCGGCGGCCACCACAAACGCTCCATCTAGTTGCGCGATTTCCTTGATCGACTCGCGAACCTTCGGATCCTCCAGCTTGCGCTCGCTGACGTTGTAGCCGCGCACCGGATCGAATCCAAGGGGACGGCAATGCTTCATTACCTTGCGATGATCGCCTACCACTAGCAGCGTTCCCACCGGTTTTCCCTCGCGACCTTCGCGACCGATGTTCACCGCCAGATCGACCGTGGATTTCAGCGTATCGAGCGGAACCCGGGTTTCCAACTTGCGCAGGTCGTGCACCGTAAGCCGGCCCAAGTGATCGTCCAGCCGGATCACGCTGAGCGAATCGATGGTACCGGCTTCAAAACCGCTATAGAGAGCAACGACACAGTCGCCAGGAGCCAGCAAATCGTCGGCCACGCTTTCCAGCAGCGCCTGGGTGAGCCGTTCGTAGACCGGGCTGTCAGGCAGATTCAGCTCGACGGTATCAAAATCGTTCTGTTCGGCGCCAGCCAAGTGCTGCTTGCGATCGCTCGCCAACACGACGTCAACTTTTCCGGTGGCTGCCCGCAGCTTCTTCCAGTCGATCGAGCCTTCCAGCAGGAACAGCAGGGTTTCGGCTTCTTCGCTCTCGGCAATCCGCGTAGCGATACCGCAAAAAGCTGCTAGTTGATCGGTAAACTTGATCGAAGGCGCCATCCAACAACCACGTGTAGCCCATTCCGGAAAGGTTGCAGTGTGTGAAATTCACTGCCGAATAGCAGCAATGTAGACCAGCCGAGGGTGCAATTCAATGGAGAGCCGGAGCTAATTTGCTTTCGGCGGACGAAGAACTGCTCAGATGCCCATAGTGGTCAAGAAACTTGATCGCCGGTGCTGGGTGCGATCCGCCTGGAGAGCGCATTCCCTAGCGAATCGTCTTTTGGGCAGCTGACCGTTGGTGCTTGCGGGCGATCGGCGTGGCGGATGGTGAGTCGTGTGGAGCAAAGACCAGGCGATCGTACAGGACCAACGAGTGGATAGCATGGCCCAACGGCCCCGCTTCCCAATCCATGAAACGGTTGTTGTACATGATGTTCGCCAGGTAATTGACAGCCTTGCTCGTCCGCCAATGGTTCAGTTCTCTTTCGGTCGCGGCGTAAAGTAACCACTCCAGGAGATGGCCCGTGGTCTTGAGGCGACGTTCGACGTCTTCCTCATCTCCCGGCCCGCGGAACCATTCGGTGCTGAAGCTGCCGTCAGGGTTTTGCAATCGATAGGCGTATTTTTGGTACCGTTCGACGAATTTCTTCGCTCTGAGATACTCTCCGTCGACCGGTTCGCCCCGCCGCTCTCTGGCTTTGTAGGCCAAGGTCAAACCGGAGAGTCGGTGCGTTCCGCCGCAAGCGGCCCCACGGACCGGTTGTCGAATTTCCTCTCGGATCAGCCTGGAGAAATCCCACGATTCGCCTTGTTCGCTGATCCACCGGGCGTCGGAATCGAGATAGTGCGTCAGACCGATCAGCTTGAACGTCAACTCGGTCCTCGGTAAGCAGGTCTCTTGTTCCATTTTAATCAGATCGGCGATTGTCAGCTGCTGACCCTCGACGACCATCGGATAATTCGAGCTGATCCGCGCTTGAGCCAGCATGGCCAACAGCTGGCCGTGGTGACCTTGCAACCCGGGGCCGACGCGGACTCGCAGCTTGTCCTGGTCGTTGATGTACATCAGCGTTCGCCGTTTGCAGGGCTGATTGAAGCATAACCAACCCGCGACCGTAATTGGGTCTCCGTTCGGGCCGCCCTGCAGTACCTTGCTGTGAACCTCGAAAGAAAGCAGAGCGTGCATCAGCTCCCAAGGTCCCCGGTTGCGCGTGTTGAAGGGACGCTTGTAGTAGTGGGCTAACACTCGACGCACCTTGGCACGCAGACGCTTCTGCTGTGTGGTCAGCGGCTTTATTTCTTCGACTCCAACCGGACTGGGCACAACAGCCGAATCGGCGCGAACGCCTTTCGGAGTTGGGATGTCGGGCGTTGGTTGGGTCGGTTGATTGTCCAGTCCCTCCTCCATGGAGTCGGACTGGTTGGCTCTGAACGGGTTCGGCGGAGATTGGTCCCGACCTTCGCCCCTGTTGGAAAACCTGCCTGGAGATCGCCGCAGCCGACGGGCGACCCATTGGACTCGCTCGATCGTAGGCTCAGCGGATCGCTGCACCGCGGAGGTGTAGGCAAGCTGATCATCCTCTGCGCTTATTGCAATCTCATTGCGGAGGGCGGCAAGTATGGCCGCATTCCGTTGGGGATTCCGCCGAGGATTCTGGGCGGCGACCGTGGAGGTTGGTTCGGCGAGTGTCTGATGCCCCAACGAGCGCTGAGTCGGCCAGCAGACTGCAATCATCAAGCAGAGAGTCGACAAAGTTGTGCGTTGCATAAGTCGCATAAATGTGGTGCCAGTCTGTTCGCGAGAAATGTGCTCAACATGGGCTTGCGCCAGGTGAGCGGGGCCAGGGATTCCATCAGGCCGATACTTCTTATGGCTGGTGAAGCGCGTGAATCCCTGAATAGATAGTTCCGGCGGTTCCCTGCCGGTGCGCAGCGTAGAACGGTTCCCCCCAACGATGTCGATGCTTTTCAAGCCAGCAACGCGCTCTGACGCTTGATCTCACCAGGACTAGCCTGATGGAAGAAGATATCGGGAAATAAAGGCCGAAAGTTCAACCAGTTAGCCCGTTTTCCACCCTGTGCAAGGGTTTGCCGCGTAGCCCCATCTTGGCGAGCAGACTTATCTTAAAACTGGGTAGAACTGCTACCGCTTAACAGAGAGTTACCCTTGTGTCGCCTTGAGAAAATAGGCAGGCAGGGGTATTCGACAGGAGCCCTCAAACTTGCTGTCACCGGTAGTGCCAGCAGGGCGGAGTGAAGGCCAGGGCGACGCGGTAGTAGCACTAGAAGGGCGATAGCCGTTTGAGATGCTCAGCCACCGAGATATTGGGTTGGATCGCCGGAGTCTCCCCTGCGGCGTACTGGCGCCAGGCGTTCACGTCGTTGCCCAGATCCTGACCGCTCAGGTCGCGCAGCGCTCGGACGCCTGCGTACTGCATCGCCGGATCCCGATCTTCCAAGGCGATTGCCAAGGCGGCGATACTCTCCGGCGAGCGAAATCTTGACAAGGCATCGACCGCAGCCATGCGGACGTCCTGATCTTTGTCTTGCTGTAAAACGTGGCTCAGAGAGGCGACAATCTGGGAACCTTCTTGCTCACTGAGTTCGAGACAACAGGTCCTGCGAACGTTGCTATCGCCGTCATGGAGCCCCGCGAGCAGCACGTCGCGGGCCAGCGGAGTGCGATACTCCCCGACCGCCTCTTGAATTGCCCGGCGAACGAGGGGATCGGGCTCGGTGCGAATCTGCAGCGCGAGCTGATTGACCAGATCGGTCTGCTCGGCGTTGTTGGTGCCGTCCGCCCGGGCACCGATCTCTTGGATGGTTGCCACGCGCATCGCCGGCGTGATGATCGAGGTCCGTTCTCTGGCGCCGAATGGCCAGGCCTGGCAGCCAAGGGCCAGGAGCGGGCCGGAACTCAGTACGAGCCAGAGCACGGTTTTCGCTGAATAGTTCTGTGAGGAGATCATGGAAGAGGTTTTTTCACTTCTTCAGGTTGGCGTTGCTCACGAGCGGTTGTCAGTGGACTGGTGCCGGAAACCTGGCATATCGTGCCAACAAGGGCTCTCCGTCGGTGAAATCTGCTAGGAGCACTAGGAGCACGTGCCACCAGGCGGCGTACCATCCCCTGAACTGCCACCTGTGGGCGAAGAACTTTAGCAAACGACCTGACCGGTCGCCATGCCAAAAAACCATTGGAAAAGCTGGTGCACCGTGCGGATAATCAGTCCCTCGGCCGCCTTTCGCCGCTACCTCAACCCGCCCCGGCCAGCTACTGTGAGAAGCATGACGAACGGACGATTCAAACCACCAGCTGCGGCCCTCTGGACCGTGGTGAGTCTAGCTGCGCTGGCAATGCTGCTATGGCTGGCCAGCGACCGGGCACAGGGCCTGCTGATCAACTCCGCGATGCTGATTGCCGCGGTGCTGGCGGTGAGTCTACCGCTGGGCGTGGCGTTGGCGTTGGCTATTGCCAAAACGTCGCTCCGTAGCGGACCGCTGTTGGAAGGGCTGTTGATCGGTCTGCTGTTCGTGCCGCTCTACGTGCAGGCCGCTGCCTGGCAGGCCGCCTTGGGGAGCGGGGGCTGGCTGCTGCCCACGACAGCTGCACCCTGGCTGACGGGCTGGTGGGGTGCCGTCTGGGTACACGCCATGGCCGCGACGCCTTGGGTTGCCTTGTTGGTTTCCACCGCTCTGAAAACGGTTCCTCGGGAAGCCGAGGAAGAAGCGCTCCAGGACGCGGGTCCACTGAAAGTCCTGCTGCGGGTAAGTCTCCGCCGCGCTGGCAGCGGAATTCTCGCTGCGGTGCTGTGGGTCGTGATGATCTGTGCCAACGAGATTACAGTAACCGACCTGTATCAAGTTCGCACGTTCGCCGAAGAGGTCTATACCGAAACGAGCCTCGGCTTGTTGGGTGGCCTCGGCGAGTCAGCGGTTGCCAACGACGGCTCTTGGTTAACGGTCAGCGATCTTTGGCTCGGTACGTTTGCGATCAGCATGTTGATCTGTGCTCTGCTGGCGGCTACCCGGAGTCGCCTGTTCGCTGCCGACGTCGTGTCACCCGCGCAGCGCTGGACCTGGTCGCTCGGTCGCGGGCGGATGCCGATAGGCGTTGCCATCTGGCTATTAGTAATAGTGCTGATCGGAATTCCGGTGGTCAGCCTGTTCGGCAAGGCGGGGATGCTTGTCCAGCAGGTCGACGCGACCACCAGCCGAGTTTGGTCTTTCGAGAAAGCCAGTGCGATGGTGGCGGGCAGTCTGTGGGAACATCGGCGCGAATGGGGTTGGTCGTTGGCGATCGGAACCGCTGCCGCGACCCTTGCCGCGACCCTCGGATTGCTGTTGGCTTGGGCCATGCGTACTCGGGTGTTACCCACTACGGGACTGCTCGCAATATTGGCGATTGGTTTTGCCGTGCCGGGTCCGTTGGTTGGGTGTTGGATCATCGGCTTGCTCAACCACCCCTCCGACTCACCGTTGGCGCTGCTCTCCTGGTGTTACGACCATACTCTGTTGGCGCCGGTCATGGCTCAAACCTTGCGAGCCTTACCGTTGACAACCGTTTTCTTGTGGTCGCAGCTGGTCACGTTGCCGCAGGACGTGTTGGATAGCGCGACCAGCGAGGGAGCTTCGTGGTGGCGTCGGCTGGCGGTCATCGTGCTGCCGCTCCGCTGGCCAGCGCTGCTGGCGGCTTTGTACCTGGCGCTGGCAACCGCCGTAGGCGAGCTTGCTGCCACACTGTTGGTTGTGCCACCGGGCGTCTCGACCCTCTCGATTCGTATCTTCGGACTGTTGCACTACGGCGCCGAGGACCAGGTTTCTTCCCTCTGCCTGGCTTTAGCACTGGCGATAGGATTGGGGATGACCCTCGTTATGCAAATCTTGCGAACGATCAGCCGCCGCACAGCACTACGTGCACAGCAAGGTCCGATGCGGTAGAATAGCGCGGACAGCTCCTATACTGTGTGCATCTTGTTGACTTGGACATCCCACTTCTTGCAACGCACTAACCAATGCCCACCGATTGGCATGAGAAGAGGTCGGTCGTCGTGGCCGCTCCGACCGGAGCGGAGCGTCGGCTCTCTCTGCGCCTGGGTTTCGTTTCGTCACTGACACTGCTACTGGCGATGGGACTGATCTGCACCACCGGTTGCGGCGGCTGCACGGGCACGCAAACGGCTCAGCAGGATGAGGCCAAGAAGAAAAAAGAGCGTGAGGAAAAAAAGAAAAAACCGCCCGTCGAGATTGGCCCGTTGCTGCCCATCCTTAGCGAAGACGTGGGTGACGAGCAGACCGACGGACCGTTGCATCTGGTGAAGCCCGGACATTGGGCATCGACCGTGCAGGAGATGAAGGCCAACTACGAGGACTTCGTCGGCAGCAGTTCGACACAGCTGATCGGCTCCAATGGACAGCCGGTGCCGCTGCTGCACACGCCCTTCGCGATCGAGTCGACTCGACCGGTCGCGCTGCCCAAGGGACGGCTCAAGCGGGTCGAAGGCCTGCTGTTCGTTCCTGAACAAACGACTTCCATAACAGGTCGAGCGACGCTGCGGCAGGGGGGCTCAGGTCCAGCCACGCCCCGGGACACGGCCTTGGTCAATATGCCTTCGCACCAGTACTTTATCATCGTGGTCGCCAAAGAACCGGCTCGGTACACGTTTCTCAAAGTCACCGATGCGATTCGCGCTCCTTGGGAAGAGGAATCGGAAGAGACGGCCGATTCGCATTACCGGGTGGTGTTGGCCGACTCCCGAAAAGGTCTGCCCCTCTCGTCGAATGTGCTGACCTGGTCGACGATTGCTTACCTGGTTTGGGACGAAGTCGACCCCACTCGGCTTTCTGCAGAGCAACAAGCTGCGCTGGTCGATTGGCTACACTGGGGTGGCCGGCTGATCATCAACGGACCCGATTCGTTGGATACGCTTCGCGGCAGTTTCCTCGACCCGTTTCTCCCGGCCGACGGCGCCGGTCAGCGCACCATTGTGGCCGACGACCTGCGCGGCTGGAACGACTATTGGGCCGCTCGTCAGCAAGGAAAATCGGTGCGACCGTTGAAGCCAACGAAACCCTGGTCGGGCGTCCGGCTCCAGCCTCGCGAAGGAGCTAGCCAGCTGCGCGGCGCCGGCGATCTGCTGGTCGAGCGTTCGGTCGGGTCGGGCAGCATCGTCGTCTCGGGCTTTCAGCTGAACGAACGCGACCTGATCAACTGGCCCGGATTCGATGGTTTTCTCAATGCGGCCCTGTTGCGCCGAACCAGACGAGCCTTTGCCGAGGGACCGTATGACGGATTGCGTGTCGATTGGAAAGATTATCCCGAACACCGGCTCGACGCACACTTTACAACCGGCTTGCGGCTGTTTGCTCGCGATTCCGCGACCCCAGCGAACTCCCGCCGAGTGGAATCCACCACCAACAATCAATTTGGTGGGCAGAACTCGGAAGTGCACACCGAAGTCGACCGGCCAGGAGGTGTCGCCGCCTGGAGCGAATTCAGCCCCGTTGCCGCTGCTGCCCGCGAATCGCTGCAAGAAGCGGCCGGCGTAACGGTCCCCGGTCAAGGGTTCGTGGTTGCTTGCTTGGCGCTCTATCTAGTCGTTCTGGTTCCGCTGAACTGGATGGTCTTTTACTCGATCGGCCGTGTTGAATGGGCCTGGGTCTCTGCCCCGATCATTGCCGTCTTGGGAACCTTGGTCGTCGTCCGGCAAGCTCAACTCGACATCGGTTTTGTCCGATCGCACAACGAAATCGCTCTGTTGGAACTGCAAAAAGATTACCCCCGTGGCTTGCTGAGTCGCTTTACCGCTTTCTATACCTCACTTTCGACGACTTACGACGTCGAGTACGAGCATCAGACGACCCTCGCGCTGCCATTTCCCGTCGGCAAGGAGGCACCCTCCGAGGCGAAATCCAACGCCCTGTTTGAAAAGCAGCAACAGACCCACCTACGGGGGCTGTCGATCCTGTCGAACACCACCAAGATGGTGCACAGCGAAGAGATACTCCCGCTGTCGGGTTCGCTCCGGCTGGGGACCTCCTCACGAAGTCATCAGCAAATTGAAAACGGCACGGGCCTGGATCTCAAGGACGTTGCCGTGGTGCGCCGCCGTTTCCTTTCCGACGGCACGCCGTTATACGAGGGCTGTTGGATCGGCGATCTGTCGGCGAGCAACTCGGTCGTGCTGGGATTCCAGCCGGTCGATCTGGCGGCAGACAGGTTGCCCTTTGCTGCGGAACGCAAGAGGGCTACTTCCAACGAAGCAGACCGGCGGCTCGACATCGATCCGGTTCTCAAGCTGGCGTTTCGCTTTCCCAGCAGCGAAGATCCTTTGCGAGCCCATCAGGAAGAGTATCGACTCGTGGGGCGGATTGAAGAGGTCTTGCCCGGCGAAACCGCGTCGCCCGCCGCGTCGCAGATCCAGGGCTCCACGGTCGTCCTGGCTCACCTCCAATACGGCGATCTCCCCATCCCCCGACCCGACGCCAACAGCCGCGGCGACGTACTCAAGCCAGAACCCGAACGAAAGCGTTTGGAGATAGGAGCCGTTGAGGTTTCCGATGAATAATTCTGTAACAGAGTGATCCCCTGAGTGTACCATGTCTAGGTAGTGTTTCCATATTCTTGCGTTTCTCTTTCTCCACCATTCACTGCCGGCCTCCGTCCATGATCGAACTGAAAAATTTCGGCAAGCATTACGGCGACTTTGTGGCCGTGGAGAATCTGAATCTGAAGATAGCGGCGGGCGAAATGTTCGGGTTCATCGGCCCCAACGGCGCCGGCAAAAGCACGACGATTCGTTTTCTGGCCACGTTGCTCAAAGCAACTTATGGCGAGGGAGTCGTCAACGGCCATAGCGTCACGCGCGATCCGATCGGCGTGCGTCGCTGCGTTGGCTACATGCCCGACAATTTTGGCGTCTACGACGGCATGAAGGTGTGGGAGTTTCTCGATTTTTTCTCGGTCGCCTACCAAGTCCCCCGCGCCCGCCGCAAGCAGGTCCTTTCCGACGTCTTGGAACTGCTCGACCTGACCCACAAACGGGACGACTACGTCAACGGCCTTTCTCGCGGTATGAAGCAACGGCTCTGCCTGGCCAAGACTTTGGTGCACGATCCGCCCGTGCTGATCCTTGACGAGCCTGCCAGCGGCCTGGACCCTCGCGCGCGGCTGGAGGTCAAGGCATTGCTCAAAGAACTCCGCAGCATGGGCAAGACGATTCTCATCTCCAGCCACATCCTCACCGAGTTGGCCGACTGCTGCACGAGCATCGGCATCATCGAACGGGGCAAGCTGTTGCTATCGGGACCGATCGAAAAGGTCTATCGAAAGATCACTAGCAATCGGCACCTCGATATCCGCTTCACCGGCAATCCCGAGCAGGGCCTGAGCCTGATTCGCAGCGACCCGAAGGTGATCAACGTGGATCAGAACACGCGTCATTGCACCGTGGAATTGAAAGGCTCCGATGCCGACGTCCAACGACTGATGCGCCAACTAACCAACGCCGACTGCGGCTTGATTTCGTTTGCTGAAAAAGAACCAACACTCGAAGACGTCTTTATGATGGTCACCAAGGGGTTGGTGACGTAACGGGCGACGAGGAGCCTATTTTTCTCACTCAAACAGGACAGTCGACTTCCACATGCTCGACGCGAAAGCCGGCGTCCACCACGTTGGAGGCAGCTGAATTGATTGCCTCTTCCAACGAAGACGACTCGCGTGAAAAACGGATGAACACCGTCCCGTCGCGAGTCACGATGGTTCCATCATCACAGCCCACTTGGTGGAGAGAGTCCCCCTGGTCGTCACTGATGTCCGTCACACCGCCCAAAATCAATTTGAAATCATAGGTTTTCATATTTTGGAAATCTTATGGTTCCTGATGCCGGCAATCGTCGACTTCTTGACGAATATGACGAGCATGATTCTCTGGGTTGCGCGGCGTTGAATACACTCTTATGATACATCCACCTCGTTGTCGCACGGGACAAAGTAGTTTTCCCCAGACGTGTGCCTGTCCGCTTGCCTTCACGACCCGCCAACCCTTAACTTCCGCATATTTGATTGCTTCACGAATATGCTTGTTTGGGTGGCGTATCATCGGTGCCTTGCATTATAGGCGGATACAGGCTCCTTTAGAAGCCACGACTGTTCTCTACCCTAGCAGCAGCGGCGCGTCCGACTCGCCTTCGCGCTGTTCCCACTGCTTGCGGACTTCGCCCAGGCCGTAGACGCAGAGTTCGAACCGGTCGCTGAGCCGTTGCAACACCGCGTCGGGGGCCGACTGTTGGTCGGCCGGCAGCCGGCTGGCGATCAGGTAGTTGCGTTTGCCTTGGTCCTGATAGTCGAGCAAACCATCTTTGCGATCTTTGCGCAGTTCTCGCTCGGCGATCTCGGGATAGAGTCCGGTCCAAAAGAGGGTAAAGTCGCCGATGTGTCGGTGCACCCGTCGGCGGGCAGAGCCTTGTCGGGCTTGCGCCTCGGCCAGCATGTCAGCCACTTGCGAGAGCTGTTCGCCCCGCGGAGTCCGCAGACCAAAGACGGCGTCGGTGCGCACGAAGCCAACGAGCATCGAAGAGAGATAGTCAACCAGCGGTGGATCGACCACGCCCATCCGAGTGACGAAGGCGCACTCAGTCAAGCCGGCGAAGAAGCGAAGCAGAACTTCGCCGCGCGCAGGTGGAAGAGGAGAATTGTTGGTAGTCACAGGCGACCTCCAGGCTAGTTCCGGAGTTGGTCGCTTCGCGGCTCACCTAGCTGTTGTGTGCAACGGCGCGTCGCAACCAAGTCAATTTTACCTTGCCGCGACCGGCAAGGTCAAATTAAGCATGCCGAGATTAGTACATACGCCGTTATCGGCCGTCGGATAACCGCTAGATAACGAAATCTGTAGGCCGCTAAGACATTTGCCCTAAAGTGGTCGCTCAGTTCGCTGGAGGAAGGCATTTTCCGCGAATCACGCGATTGACGCGAAGAAACAGTTAGCAATGCCAGCTGCTGGCTCTGCCTTCTCTCAGTAAGATTATTAGTAACACGTTTCTTCTGAGGAAATGGCTAGCGAAGGCTAGGTGTGAGGTATCTGTGGAGCAACCTCCGCGAGTTGGGTCCTCTGATCGGATGCGTCGGTCGATGAAGTGAATTCCTACGTGCCATTCAATTCATCATCCGACGCGGATTTGAGAGTCCGCTATCTAGCAGAGGTGTGCACAACCGCGGTACTTTCTATAACGTCCGTTTCGTCCAGCAGTTGATAACGCCGCCGCATTGGCATAGGGAATTGATTTGCTACAATTTTCAGGGTGCTTAACCACACTTCTCGTGTTTAATAACAAGTTATCCGATTGAATACGCTGTGATGTATCGTGACGCAAATGTAAACGACGCCCCAGCGATTAGCAGGTTTGTGTCAGCGATTGCGACCGAATACATCGGCCCTTCGCTGTCCACCGCCGGTCTCGAAATGTTACTAGCGAGAATGGATGTTGCCTCAACGCGAACTCGAATCGTCGATGGTTGGACACACATCCTTTACACTAAGAACGAACAAATAAATGGCATCATCGTTGTGCGACCACCGACACACCTCTATCACCTTTTTGTTGAAACCGCGCTTCAACGCTCGGGTATTGGCCGATCCTTATTTCAGATGGCAAACGAACGGACACGGGCCGATGCTGGATGCGGACTTGCCACCGTGAATTCGTCTATCAATGCGATCGAAGCTTACACCCGACTCGGTTTCGTATCGGATGGACCGATTGTGGAGGTCGAAGGTGTTCGATTTCAACCCATGAACCATACTGGCGGATAACCATGCGATCCGCACAGGGCGGCGGTAGTGGGCATTGTCGCAACGGGGAACTTGTTCGCCGCTGCCCGGTGATCGCAATAGTTAGGCAAGTGCCGGCGGTCACATTGACCGCAAGTAGCTATGGTCGGCTGCTAACTAGCGGCGGAGTGCACACCCGCCGTCAGAAACTGGCTGAAGCTACGACGCGTCGGCGTGAAACACCGAAGTCGCGTAGGTCGATGAAGCGAATGGCACGTAGATTTCAGTAAGTACTTTCGCACCAAGTGTTAAGCATCGCTTTCGCAGCGTTGCTTTCATAGGCTTCTGTCACGTCTCATATTTCACGTGTATTTCACTACTCCTGCACTTATTGACTCTGTTCGGTTCACTTCCGAGTGTGAACGGTCGAATGCATTTAGAATTTGTTGTACCCCCATCAATCTTCTTTACTCGGTTCTTCCCACGTCATCAGCTGGGTTGCGAACGATTTGATTGCAACACCGCCGTCATCGTCTGTTTCCGATCCAAAGCCCGCCTCGGCCAAACAGGATTCCTGCTCTTCATCGATCCGGCCGTTGTCAGCAACGGCCCGCCACCATTGCAAATGGGGCCAGTCGCGACGAACAGTTTTCAATGATGTGCTGACTGTCCGACCGTTTACACCCGGCGAGAATCCGGCGCGATTGGCAATGGATGTTAAAGTTGCAAGCTTTTCCGCTTTCTTGAGTTCCCAAAGGATTTGGGCAATGGCTTGAGCGCGAGCCGAAGTTACTGACATGGACGTCTCCTTATAGCATGCCCCTTACTCTGGCTTTGTGTGTCTGGCCAGAACGGAGGCCTATTCCGAGGCACGGGGTTTTCCTAGCAGCGCATCTCCAGGCAGGAAGGAGAGGTCACCTAAAAAGCAAAGATCAGGCTACCTGAACGTTTTCAGCACAGGGACCTTTTTGGCCTTGCGCTTCGTTGAACGAAACCTTCTGGCCTTCTCGCAGATCATCAAAGCTACAGCCTTCGACACTGGACGAGTGAAAAAACAGGTCCTTTTCGCTACCAACGTCAATAAAGCCAAAACCCTTGTCCGTAATTCGCTTGATTGTACCTTCAGCCATTTGTTCATTTCCCAAAAAAATGTTTTTGCGGCGATGCCGAGAACACAGAGTTCCAGGCTGCTCCGCCACAAGTGTGCCACCATTCTAGCCGACTATCTCTGCAAGCGATAGCACACGACCATAGCGATTGAGTTCTGGCAGAAGCAGTCTGCTCTAGAACCACTTATCCAAGCTTGTGGCAGCTGTTTCTAAGGCGTCTCCACGGGCGGGTCCGTGATCGGGACCTCTTCTCGCTGCTGCCCCCACCGCAGCCTCGAGCATCATGCCGCTACCTAGCGGCGGAGTGCACAACCACCTAAAGACAGGCTGAAGCTACGATGCGTCGACGTGAAACACCGGCGGTAGTAACAGTTCCATCCAAAACCGCCTCGGTGACGCCCACCGCACACGGATTCGGGAATACCGAGAGCCCGTTTGAGTCCCTGATTAATTCCGCTTCGCAGCCTCAATGCGAGCCCTAGCAGCCTGCTGAACCGACTTTTCCCAAGGTGTCCCGTAAACTGGCTAAACTTGGCCAGGTGAACACTAGGCAGAGTGCTTTACGAAGGATTTTCGCTCTGGCGTGATTTGTGATTCTACCGTTCTCTGATTAGCCTTTGACCAGCGGCTGCTCACCCCATCGGGGCGAGCAACGAGGCGACGTAGTCGCCAATCTGCTGCAAGGTCTTCTCGCGATCTTTCGAGGCTGCTTCCGCCATTCGACGGACGATCGCCGAACCGACGATCAACCCGTCGGCCACCGGCGCTAGCTGCTGAACATGCTTCGGCTGACTGATTCCGAACCCGATACAGACGGGCAGGGAGGTCTGTTCGCGGAGCCAGCCGACGTTTTCTACCAATTCGGCCGGCAGTCGGGTTCGCTCGCCCGTGATGCCGGCGACCGACACGTAGTATAGAAACCCGGTCGACGTTTCGGCGATTCGCACCGCCCGCTCGCGGGGCGTGGTGGGGGTGACCAACTGAATCAGGCTCACGTCTCGCGATTGACAAACGGCCGCTAGAGAACTCGACTCTTCCGCCGGCAAGTCGGGCACAATCATACCGGCGATGCCATGCTCGACCAGTCGATCGACGAACTGTTGGGGTCCCTGGCGATAGACGATCGCGTAACTGACCATGGTGACCAGCGGCGCGGCAATTTGCCCGGCCACGTCACCCAGAGTGTTGAGAATATCGGTTAGCCGGATGTTGTTTTCCAGCGCCCGCGTGTAGGAAGCCTGAATCACCGGTCCGTCGGCGATCGGATCGCTGTAGGGAATACCCACCTCGCAGATTGGGCAGCCTCGGTCAGTCAGCTCTTTGAGCACCGCGGCGGTAAACTCCAGATCGGGATCGCCCGCAGTCACAAACGGCATCAGCGCCTTGCGCCCCTCGGAGCGTAGTTTCGTAAACAGTTCATCAATCGTTGACATTGGTGTAGACCATTTCGTTGAACAGATCGCGCGATGGCTAGGGGTGCTCTGCTTTCAATCGTGCGATTTCCGAGGCATCTTTGTCGCCGCGGCCGGAGAGGCAGACGACCAGGTGTTCTTCAGACGACCGCTCGCCAGCCAGCTCCATCGCCTGGGCAACCGCGTGTGAGCTTTCCAGTGCCGGCAAAATTCCTTCCAAGCGAGCGAGCGCGTCGAACGCTCGCATCGCCTCTTGGTCGGAGCAACTGGTGTAGCTGGCTCGGCCGGTCGATTTCCAATAGCTATGCTCCGGCCCGACGCCCGGATAGTCCAGCCCGGCCGACATCGAATGGACGTCGCACGTCTGGCCATCATCGTCTTGCATGACATAGCTAAAGCTGCCGTGCAACACGCCGGGCCTGCCGAAGGTCAAGGGCGAAGCATGGTCGCCCGGCTGATCGCTCCGGCCTCCCGCTTCCACTCCGACCAGCGCAACCTCGGGCAGTTCGATCAGCGGATAAAACATTCCCGCCGCGTTGCTGCCACCGCCGACGCAAGCGACGACCAGATCGGGGAGCCGACCAATTTGCTCACGGCACTGGTCGATCGTCTCCCGGCCGATCACCGACTGAAAATCGCGGACCATCATCGGGAACGGATGCGGGCCGACGACCGAGCCGAGGATGTAGTTGGTCGTTTCGACGCTGCCCATCCAATCGCGAAAGGCGTCGTTGATGGCGTCGCGCAGGGTGCGCGACCCGCTGCTGACCGAGCGAACCTCGGCCCCCAACAGCTTCATGCTAAATACGTTGGGCGCCTGGCGGCGAATGTCTTCTTCCCCCATGTAAACTACACAATCGAGCCCGAAGTGGGCACAGGCGGTGGCGGTGGCCACGCCGTGCTGCCCGGCGCCGGTCTCGGCGATCACCCGCCGCTTGCCCATCCGCATGGTCAGTAGCGCCTGGCCCAGAGTGTTATTGATCTTGTGCGCACCGGTATGGTTCAGGTCTTCGCGTTTGAGCCAGATCTGAGCCCCGCCGCAATGCTCTGTGAGCCGCTTGGCCAGATAAAGGGGCGAGGGCCGGCCGACGTAGTGCTTCCAAAGCTCGGCCAGCTGCGCTTGGAAAGTGTCGTCCTGCCGGGCTTTTTCGTACTCGGCCGTCAACTCGTCGAGCGCGTGCATCAGTGTTTCGGGCACATAGCGACCGCCGAACTCGCCAAATCGGCCTGCAGCGTCTGGTACTTGGCCGGAAGTGGTTGGATTACTGCTCATTTAGCACGCTGGCTCGAAGAATGGGAATCGGAGCGGTCGTAACTCCACGCTCCGCGCGGAGCGGTGCGCCGTGCGGAGCATGGCGCTATCAGGGGTGTCGAGTTACTTGAATCTTCGATTCTCGATAGAGGGGCGGAAAGAATCAAGGGTGTGAACTCGGGCAATTGAGTGTTGGGACAATATAGGTCCGTTCTGGCCGACAGAACCTCTATAGGTCGCTACAATAGGCCAATCTCTCTTTGGTCGACTTTGGTCGATTGCAGCGTTGATTGGTTGCATTATGCCTGAACTTCCTGAGGTCGAAACGATGCGCCGTGGCATTGCCTCGGCACTGGGCAAGCAGATTGTCGAAGCGGGTCGAATAGCCTGCCCGCGCAAGCCGATCGAAATTCAACCCAGCGTCGGTCAATTTCGTCGTCGGGTGCAAGGCGCCACCGTT
>Ga0315336_1003855_pt1 | contig 19072 bp, 19 predicted proteins | sample ASW5metaG_FD_204512 | JGI IMG/M metagenome (GOLD analysis project Ga0315336, IMG submission 204512) | Ammonia-oxidizing marine archaeal communities from Monterey Bay, California, United States - ASW #5 | ecosystem: Environmental > Aquatic > Marine > Intertidal zone | place: USA: California... | reverse complement strand
GCCTCGAGGCCAGAAAACGACAAGTACGCCTCGGGGAGATAGGCTAGCTGGAATTGCCTAGAAAGTCTACGCCGACCTGCCAGGGGGAACAGACCGGGCATCACTGAAGGGCAAAGGCCTGCTAGCAGAAAGCTGACAGCCAAGAGCAGAGAACCGATAGCAGACGGGCATGGCATGCAGCCGAGGCAACAGCGGTACAGCGGTCGAAACCCAGGACGACCGCAAGTCTACCAATAGCCTTCGATACCGACCGCTCCGCCCAGGTAGGTATTCTCGCCCCCTTGAGCAATCGAGGTGGACACACCGGGAACGAAGTTGACCTGGAACGGTGAGAGTGCCAACGAATTGATGTAGACCATTTCAAAACTGGTGCGGAGTGACAGATTCGGCCGGATATGCCATTTTCCCTGTAGCCGGACTTCGCCGACAAACGAGAGGGTATCATCGGTCCCCCGCGCGGTGCCGCTGGTTACGTCGCCGGTCACCGAAAAGTCGGAATCGAGACTCAATTCATTGAGATAGCCACCCCCTTTAGCCAACACACCTAGGCTCCACCGAGCAGTTTCAATCGCGGCTGAGTAGCCCACTTGAGTGCCAAACAGGTCGTTGTCGGTGCGGACCTGATAGATGCCTGTCTCGGGGATATTATCGTTATTGGCGTCGGGAATCCCGAAGGCGTCCCAGTGGAGAATGTCGGTAATGTCAACGTACCGAATGCCAGCCAAAAAGGTTTGGGTGACTCCTCCCGTACCGCGTCGGACCCAGGCGCCGTTCGGCTCCAATTCCATCCGATCACGGCCGAGACGCTGCTTGACGTGGTAATTCAACTCAAAACTATTGAAACGCGTATCGTGCCGGTATTGCGAAAGTGTGGCGCCGTTGAAGGAAGGATTAAACCCATCGCGTTCAAAGGGAATCTGCAAAAAGGTACCAGAGAGCGAACCTTGTTGAGTCCACTCTCCTCCGCCATAAGCGGTAAACTCGGCCGTGTGGTCGCGATTGTCCGCATCACGGAACAAGAACCTGCCCAGCATGACCCTGGGCATCCCTTCGGCCCCGGGCCGGCTGCCGCCAATAAACAGGTCATTGGTCTGAAAAAAGTTGCCCTGTTGGTTAACTTCTTGCGCAAGAAGGATCGTAGCTTCTTTGAAAGCCCGATTGAAGACCACCGCGTCGACTTCGGTATACCAAAAACCGCGTCTCAGCCAGGTACCTGTACTTTCCAACAGAGCAGGCTCGCAACCGACCAGACGATAATCGGATTCTTGGGTATAGGGCAGCAGTGATTGTTCGCTGCCGGTGTCGATCGTTTCGGCGCTCGAGGAATTGGCGCGAGCCTGCAGGTCGGCGAGCGAGGTAGACTCAGCGTAAGGCTGACCCGCGGTCTGTGGATATACAATCTGCGGAGGCAGCTCGTCGTGGTAGCCGTAGGGATCGGGGACGCGTCCTTCTTGGGCGACGAGCACCCGAGGGACCATCCCCAGTAGTATCAGCACTAGAAGAGCGAATCGCTTCTCCACCAGATTCATCTCCATGACGAACGGATCTCTGTCGCCGGCCGACGTCCGTACCGGGCCCTGCACAGGAGAATCTTCGACCTCCGACCCCGTGAGGATGCAGAAATAACCGTTAAAATCAGGTAAATCGCCGGGATCTGCACATCCGGCAGGGTCTAAACAGAACCCGCCAGTTCCGTAGATCGCCCAAATTTCCAACTGTGTCACTCTGTCGAGACCTTGTACCTATCCGCCGGGGCTTGCTCCCGACGAACGGGTCGGAAGAATGGCACTGAAGCCCGAGAGAATCAGCTTCGGCAGACAGGAGACACCGAAAGCCCATTGTCGAACTCATTCCGCCCATCATCCCCTATTTTCCAGGAGTACAAACCCGTCATGACCTCGCCGCTTGCCTCGATCATCGCCGCGGGAACCAAGCTCTGGCTCGACTCGGTCGATCCCGATTTGGTCCTCTCCAATCGCCAACTGGGTGCGACCGGGGCGACCTCCAATCCGATTATCATCAGCGACCTGATTCGATCGGGTCGATACGACGACCAATTGGCCCGGTTGCTCCAGGACGAGAGTCTGTCGGGCGAGGACGTAGCCTGGGCTTTGACCGACCAGGTTGTCTCGGCGGCCCAGGAGGTGTTTCTGCCCGTCTGGCGATCGACCGAGGGGAACGACGGGTATGTGAGTTTCGAGGTCGATCCGTTGCTGGAAGATCCGCAGCTCGACTTGCCGCACGACCAGCGGGTTGCCCGGACCATCGAACTAGGGAGCCATTGGTCGGCCGGCCATCAGAACCGCATCCTCAAGGTCCCCGCCACGCCGGCCGGGTTGGAGGCCTTGGAACCGTTGGCGGCGGCGGGCGTGCCGTTGAATGTGACGCTGATCTTCACGATGCGGCAGTACCAGGCGGCCCGTGACGCAATTTGGCGCGGCGCGCAGCGGCTTGCTTCGCTCGATCACTTCAAAAGCGTCTACAGCATTTTCATCTCGCGAGTCGACGTCTACACGCACAAAGAGGTGCCACAGCTCTCGCCCGCGGCGCAGGGGCAAGTCGGGCTGCTCAATTCCAAGCAGTTGTGGCAAGAAAACCAACGCTTTTGGTCGCAACATCCGACGCCACTCGAGCAAGAGATCGTCTTCGCCAGCACCGGCGCAAAGCTCGCGGGCGACGCACCGTGGAAATATGTCGAAGCGCTAGTAGGCAGCGACATTCAAACCAATCCTCCCGCGACCAACGATGCCGTCGAGCAGAGCGGTCGCACATTCACTCGCACCGTCGACCAACTGCCTCCCGCCGGGGTCATTGGGGAGATTGCCGCGCAGGTCGACATGCAACAACTGGAAGATCAGCTCATGGCTGAGGGCATCCAGAAATTTGCCGACCCACAGAAAGGGCTGTTGGAGCTGATCGAAGAGAGACGCACAGCGCTGACGGCCTGAAGAGTTCTCACTTCCTCTGGGGGAGCGAGAACAGAATTGGGGACTGTACCATGCTCCGGCGGCTGAATACCCGTTTGCAGGCTAATAGAGTCTATGGATGCGTTTAGCGACAAAAAGATAATCGACTCCTGGAGAAAGAATGCGATTCCTTGGATAGATACCGTCCAAGAAAGTCTTATCGAGAGCCGAAGACTCATTACAAATGAAGCAATAATCGAGTCAGTAATGTCAGTCTCTGCCAAAACGGTGATTGACATTGGTTGCGGTGAGGGCTGGCTGATTCGAGAGCTTTCCTCGTTAGGTTTGTTCGTATCGGGATTGGACGTTATTTCAGAGTTGGTGCAAGAGGCCGAAAAGTTTGGAAGCGGCAAGTTCCATGTCATGGCATATGAAGACTTATCCGACAGCAAGATAACTGAAAAATTCGATGTGGCTGTTTGCAATTTTTCGCTACTTGGGAAGGAATCGGTCGAGCATGTTTTCAAAGTAGTTCCAGGTTTTTTGAACAGAGGTGGCCATTTCATTGTGCAAACACTGCACCCAATCGTGAGTTGTGAGAAGGACACCTATATTGATGGTTGGCGAGAAGGGTCGTGGGAAGGCTTTAGTCGCGATTTTCGCGATCCGGCTCCATGGTATTTTAGAACTATCGAGTCATGGATTAGGCTTTTCCATGAGAGTGGCTATGAGTTAGTCCAGTTCAAAGAGCCAATGAACCCCGAAACAGGAAAAGTGGCGTCTCTAATTATGGCCGGTAGAGTGACCGGCTAACGGTGCTTTGCACTGGAGTTTGGGTAAGCTCTCACCTTTGTCGCCGGGCTAAGAAACACTATCTCACCCAAGTCGGCAAGCAAAACGTTCGGTTACCTGACAGTCTAGCCCCTACTTGTCACCTACAAGCACCAGCGAGTTGGCGTGCTTTTTGCGCCAGTCGCCGAGTGACGTTCGAGCCGGCTCGGCAAGATAGGGCAGGGCGTTGCCTGCGTATTGGCCGGTCAGGGCGTTCATTTCACTCGGCTTGTAGGGATACCAGATACTCTCGGTCTTACGGTCGTATACCAGAAACGTGTTTCTGTAGGTGTAGCCCGTGGTGCCAAACGTGGTGACTTCCCCGTCGATTTCGCGTCCGTAGACCACGGACAGTTCCACCAGCGGTCACCAGCCGACTGTGACCGGCTTGCCTCCCACGACGTCGTTCACTAGCTCCCGGCGGGTCATGAGACCGATCGGATAGGCCTTCGCCTCGCCGTTGTGGACGTAACCTAGGACGGGCGTTTCATCGTCGATGCCGTGTTCGACCAGTTTTTTCCGATCTTGGATTGCGACGAATGCCGGCTGGTCGATGGCGGGAATCGCATCCTTGCCAATACCGAACTGATAACCTTGTGGATCGAGCGGTGAGCCAGTGACGTCGAACCACTCACCCGTTCGGGCATCGCGTGGCCCACGGGCCCAGAGCAGCTGTCGACCGTCGTCGGTCTCAAGAAACTTAGATTGCCGCGGCCCATGTGCAAATCGGTTTGCCGAATGGGCCAACCGCCCATCGAAACCAGTCGGGCGGAAACGAACATACTGATAAGCGGCCAACGACAAGCTGCCGGCCGCGACAATCGCAGCCAGCGCTAATTTGGCACGACTTCCCCCTTTCTTCTTGGATTCGTTCAACAGGGTTCCCCTTGTCTAGCAAACCGGGGCGCGACGCGGCTGCCTGGCTGACACGTATGCCAACCCACCAAATAGATCATCCTATCTAGCGCACCGTGCGTCGGTAAGCCATCTAACACAGGGAGTCGAAAAACGGGTCGGCACATGGGTGTGCAGTTCGCACTATTCGCATCGATGAACCGTCTCCGGCGAAAACGCAGGCAGACAGACGGCGATGTACTCGGCGCCGTCCTCCTCAGGCGTGCTGTAGCGAACCCGTTCGCCAGCATGGACGACGACGGCCTGTCCGGCGTGGACCTCCAACGCCCCCTCCTCGGATTCGACTCGCAGCACTCCTCGTAATACGACGCTGATCTCCTCGAACTCCGGTTCCTGTGCCGGTTCTTCCCAACCACCGGGCGACATCATGCGGGCGACGCTCACATTCTCATGACCAGAACTGACCCTGCCCGCGTATTCTTCGATTCGCTTCGGCTTGTTTCCAGCGGCTGTCACCACTGCGGGTTTTTCAATGAATCTCGGCATGCTCATTCTCCGTGGCATCGGCCGCCGATTGGGAACGCCCAAACAGTCGCGGCACGAATCTGGGCACGCGGCGTTGATACTCTTGGTACTGGCTGCCTAGGAAGTGTACGAGATCCCGCTCTTCAACGAGTGCTGCCAGTACCATGTAGAGAGTCAAAACTCCCGCGAAGAGAAGGTGGCCAATGGTCATGGTCGGCGTTGCCCAGAACGCCATTGCCCAGCCGACGTACAGCGGATGTCGTATGTACTTGTAGAGCATCGGAGTGCGGAATTGCAATGGCGTGTACTTTCGCCCACGCAGATAGATCCACACTTGTCGCGTCCCAAACAGGTCGAAGTGATTGATCATCAGACTCGCGGCAGGAACCAGCAGCCAACCTGCGGCGAACAGGCCCCAGAGCAGGTACTTTCCAAGGTCATTTTGTACGTCCCACACGACGATGTTAATCGCTTGCCACTGCCAAAACAGAAGGATCGTGATGACGTTGGAGACAAGCACGTACGTACTGCGTTCGATCGGCTTCGGAACGATTCGCGTCCAGACCTGCTTGAAGCCAGGTCGCGCCATGACAGTATGTTGCAGGGCGAATAGAGCGAGCAGCAGCAAGTTGATGCCGATCGCATACGGCACGGAGCTCGTAGTCGGCGAGTCGACCGACTTTGGCACAAGAAAGTTGCCAAGGAATCCAATCAAATAGGCGTAGACCGCAAAGAACAGCAAGTGGCAGACGACGCCGTAGCCAAAGAATAACCAGCGTTTCATGATTTAGTTCCTTTCGAATTGCGAGTGATGGCGACAATCCTCTAAAGCGCTGACGCTATTCGGTCCCTTGTTTCTTAGCAAATACCCACAGAGCCTTTACACCACCGCTGCCCAGTAGCTGGCGGGCTTCCACCTGGGCCTTGCTCCAAGCGGGGATCGCTTTGTTGAGTAAGTTTCGCCCCTTCGTCGTAACCTGGTGAAGACGCTCTCGTCCGTCCTGGCCTGGAACCTCTTTCAGCCAACCGCTGGTGCGCATTCGCTCCAGGTTTCGGCTCAGCGTAGAGTCGTTAAGTTGTAGCTCGGCACAGATGTCCGCCTGACGCAAGCAACCTCGCGAATCGCCAATCGCCAGCATGGCAAATTGCGTAACCCTCAGTCCGAACGGCCGCAACGCGTCGTCATACACCTTGGTAATCACACGGTCGGCCATTCTCATGCGCACTGCGATACAGTCGCGAGTCACTTGCTCGGCATGAATCTTCGGTTGAGTCATAAGATGTTCTCGGGCCAGTTGTCTGTATATACAGGTATATCGCGGCCAAGTCAAGGGGAGATCCAGACATATCCCTGTTTTTCGATATGGCGATCGGATTAAACAGTGGAATTGCCGGGACGCGTTCAGACATATCCGAGCCAAAGACGCACGTTGGGGATAACAGCTTAGGCGAGAGGTACAACATCCAGCCGAAGCGGACACTCGGCGGTTGGAAAGCCCTTGCAGTTGATCCTAGTGCAGTCCATTGAAAAGCCGCACTAGTGCCAATGTCTTTCGATTTCTTCCAGAGTTTTCCCTTTGGTTTCAGGTACGCTCATCAGGACGAAGATAAACGCCAGAACCGACATCGAAAAGAAGGTATAAAAGGTGTTCGCCGCCCCAAATTCTTTTAGAAGCCAGGGGAACAGTAGGGTCACGATATACACAGCTACCCAAAGCGCAAATGTAGCTACCGACATGGCAATGCCTCGCATTTTCAACGGGAAGATTTCCGACATGACCACCCAAGTAACAGGACCAAACGACGCCGAAAAACTAGCCGTATAGGTGAGGATGAAAATCAACAACAGAACTCCAGGCCATTCAAACTGAAAACACGAACCGACCATAAAAAGACTGACCGCCATACCAGCTCCTCCTCCCAGCAATAGCGTTCTTCTTCCTACTTTGTCCACAAAACCAATGGCAACAAAAGTAAAGATCGCATTAATGACACCTATGATTACCGTTTGCAAGAAAGCGGAATTCGTTCCGGCTCCCACCTCCTTAAAGATTTCAGGCGCATAGTACATGATGGCATTGATGCCTTGAAACTGGGAGAACACGGCCAAGATGATTCCGACGAGAATTGCTTTCTTAAACCGTCCAGAAAACAATTCCTTCAAGGTTCCTTTTTCTTCAAGCAAGGCTTCCTGAACGTCATTCAAGATGGTTTTAGCCTTTTCTGGGCCGTTTATCGTTGAAAGAATGCCCAACGCTTCGTCTTCTCGCCCTTCTTTCACCAACCATCTGGGGCTTTCAGGCACAAAGAACATAGCTGCAAAAAACAGTATGGCGGGAATAGTTTCGGAACCGAGCATGTAGCGCCAACCCATTTCCACGTTCCACGTTTCGTCGCCCAAGCCCTGAACGAGCAAATTGACAAAGAAAATCAGCAGAATTCCCAAAACTATGGCTAGCTGATAGAGCGAGACGAGCCGGCCTCTGATGCTTGCCGGTGCCAGTTCTGTAATATAGAGAGGCGACAACATCGAAGCGGCTCCAACTCCCAAGCCTCCGATAAATCTGGCGATGACAAACTGAGTCAAGGTCATCGGGATAGCGGAGCCTATTGCTGAGATGCCAAACAAGACAGCGGTCAGAATCAGAATTTTCTTCCTGCCAAACTTATCACTTGTCCACCCGGCTAACATTGCCCCGAAGATACAGCCGATGATCGCACTCGACGCTGCCCAGCCTTTCATCACGGCGTCGAGCTCGAATTTTGTTTGCAAAAACCCGATTGCTCCCGAGATGACAGCCGTGTCATATCCAAACAGCAGTCCCCCTAAGGCAGCAACGCCCGTTACGTAATAAACGGTTGTCGTATTGAAAGCGGGTTCTGCATTGCTGTCTTGGCTGCTCATAGTAAATGGGCTCTTATTGGAATTCGTTTCAAAATGTTCGCGGTCATTGCGCACACGCGCGTTGACCGTCGCACATGGCACGTTGGAATCTTAACCGTTGGGTCCGATAGAATAGAAGCTTCCAGATGCCGGCACAACCAAGTTTCCAGCCTAGTGCTCCGGTAAAGGTCCCAATGCGGTTTCCAGGCCATCCGTAAGTTGCATCTACATTTCGTAACAGAGAGCCGATGGCCGTAGCTACGGGTAGCTAGAAGGCATGCCAATGCCCGAATTCATGCAACGCAACTGCGTGCGGCTCACGGTGTGCCTAACCTTGGGCCTCGTAGGCGGGAGGTGCTTGCATGTTTGGTCAAACTGTGGGAAGATCGTCGGAATGCGACGGACAATGAACGACCGAGTTCGAGATTTGACGCCACGACACCGCGAGGTCGTGCGGCTGGTGAGTCTAGGCTGCAACCTCGCGGAGATAGCCGCGATCCTGGATCTTGAGCCGAGCACCGTTGATAATCATAAGCACGCTGCAATGCAAACACTGGGTGTCAAGAAATCAACAATCTTGACCCGTGTCGCAATCCAGCATCGAATCAGCTCACTTCGCGACAAGCTCACGCCGCGCGAGAAACGCAAGCTTTCACGCAGAGCTCGATAGTCTCCGCTATCGATACTCCGGGAAGTAAAGTGAGCGCGACTCCCACCTCCGTTGGCTTGACTTGTGCTAATTGCCTGCCACTGGAGATCGAAGGTGCGATAGAGCCGCGTCGATCACGGGGTCGGCCATCTCGAAGTCTTTTCGCGAAGCGTTTACCGCGATATCGGGCGGAATGCCGAGACCTTCAAACTCGGTGCCGTCGGGTGTCATCGCTTTCCAACTTGGCAGCAGCGCGGTTACTCCGTTGTCGAGTTCCACGGGTTGGGGGTTACCGGAACTTCCCTGTGAGCTTGCACCGACAAGCAAGGCGTCGGGCGCTTGTTTCATCATCAGTAGAAAGGCTTCGCAGCTGCTCATCACGACCGGTCCTGTGAGCACCACGATCTTACCACGGTAAGCAGTGCGGCGGGAGTTGGGCCGAATCATGCGCTTGTGGGGTTTGCTGAAGCCGCCCGGTTGGTCGGGATCAACAATGACGTGTTTGGCGTAGACGACCGGCTTCTCGACGAAGCAGCCAGCAACCGACCGGGAGATTTTTTCATCGCCGCCACCATTGCCACGAACGTCGATGATCAGTGCCGGCGCATCTTTCAGTTGTTCCAGGATGTCGAAGATGGGAACCAGTTCGCGCGTCTTTTCGCGACTCCAGCTGTCGATCAGCACGTAGCCGATGCCGTCATCCCAGCGCCCGCTCGCCAGCACGGACGAGTGTCTTTTCCAGCTGGGTATCAGGCGCGGTAATAATCGGCCGTTGACATTCGGCGTGACGGGCCGCACGTAGGTAGGTATCGTCTCATCGCCGACCTTCAACCACAGGTGTTTGTCTTGAGCTTTGGAGAGCAGCGTGGCGGCCAATCGGGCGAACGCGTGCGCGTCTGGGGCCGCATCGAGTTGCCTGCGACTGGACTCGACGAGCGACGGCCAGTCGATGCCCAGGCGATCGCGGTGGGAATACTGCGTGGCGAGCGCTTCCTTGAGCTGGTCGACGGCGGCCGCGTTGGCTGCGGTATCTGCATGCAAAGTGTCAGCAGTGGATTCGCCCACACCGGTCGTGAACTGGATGGGGTAGGGGACGGCTGACTCGCCCTGACGGTTGGTGAAGTTCTGAAATTTCTGATTGTTGATGCTCAGCCAATACGAGTGGTTGGGCTTGAGCCGCACACGGAGAGCAAACGTGCGCGAGCCGTGCCATTTTCCAGGTCGCTTTCCCAGCAGTTCGGGGAACGATTCTCCCCCGCCAACGATCGACTGCCCTCCTGGGGACATCGCTTGATCGAACGTGATACGGATCTCTCTGAGATTCGGGTCGACGTCGATGTCGCCATTATCAGGAACTGCCTTAGTCACCTGCGGTGGTGTTGCCAGACAGCGGGGCTCGGGAATCAATCCGATGAAACAGCAGCCAACGATCGTCAGACTGCGCGAGAACGCACGCATGATGTGTTCCTTTGCCGGCGGAAAGAATGAAAAAAGGCCGTCAGTTCCGATTGTAGATTTTCGGCCAGACCTTGCCAACTGCCGGCCCAGTTTCGGTTTTGACACGGACTAAACCAGCTTTCTTGCTCCGGAAGCATCGGAGTCTCTCAGAGGCGCTTGGAGGCGCCTGGCAAATCGTTTACGATTGTCGAAGGATCTATTGATGTCTGCGCAGCCTAATGAATCCCGCCGCTAGCACTTTGCTTGCTAAATCCGGGCTTCCGCTGGTCGCCCTAGGCCCATTGGACGCGCAGGGGTCAAATGTTTTGGCAACCATAGACAACCGTACACAGACGAGGGAAACGCAGATGTTGGCGAACGTTTGGCCGAAGTTCTTGGTAGGGGGATTGTTCATTGCGCTGGTGATCGGGTCGTTTGCAACGGCCACGGCCGGCGATGCTGGAACGAAGGTCGCGCTAGGCACACCGGAGCTGACCGCCGGCATCCCGGGCAAGGGTCCGCTTCAGCTCGATCAGATCCGCCGCTGGCTGGAAAACCCGGACAATCACGTTTCGTTGCAAGTTGAATTGCCTGAGGGTTTGTCGTTAGGGGCCAGCGGCATCATCATCCCCGCCGACAATCCGCTGACCCGTGCCAAGATTGAACTGGGCCGGCAGCTCTACTTCGATCGCCGGCTCTCGTCCGACGAAACCGTCAGCTGCGCCGACTGCCACCATCCCGACGAAGGTTTTGCGAAGCATACGCAGTTTGGCGTCGGCATCGATGGCCAGACCGGCAATCGCAATTCACCGGTCAGCTACAACCGACTTCTCAGCGGGCCTCAGTTTTGGGACGGGAGGGCCGAGTCGCTGGAAGCACAGGCGGTCGGGCCGATCGCCAACCCCATCGAGATGGGCAACACCCACGAAGCAGCAGTCGCGACGGTTCAAGGGATCTCCGGCTATCAGCTGCAGTTCAAGAAAATCTTTGCCGACGGTGTGACCATCGACAACATCGGCAAGGCAATTGCCAGCTTCGAACGCGCCATCGTCACCGGTCCCTCGCCCTACGATCGCCACGAACCGCTGCGCACATTTCAGGAGACATTCAAAGACGACCTGGAAGACCTCGACGAATTGAAAGAGGAAGACGCCGAGCTCTATGAAGAATACCAGGAGCTGCTCTCAGCGAGCCAGGCGCAGCCTGTTTCCGAAAGTGCGATCCGCGGTCGCGAACTGTTCTTCGGCCAGCGGGCCGGCTGCACGGCTTGTCACGTGGGGGCCAACTTTACGGACGAAAAGTACCACAACCTGGGAATCGGCATGGATCAGGACGAGCCCGACCTGGGCCGCTTTGAAGTCACCCAACAAGACGCAGACCGCGGCGCGTTCAAAACGCCCACCACGCGTAATGTCGAGCTGACTGCTCCCTACATGCACGACGGCAGTATGAAGACGCTGGAGGAAGTCGTCGATTGGTACGACCGCGGCGGACATCCCAATCCGCACCTGAGCAAAGACATTCGCAAGCTCAATCTGACCGACCAGGAAAAACAAGATCTGGTCGAATTCATGAAAGCCTGTACCGGTGAATTCCCGCAGGTAGAAACAGGCCGATTGCCGCAGTAAGTGGCTGGCAGAGACGTTTTTCAAAGCGCGCACCCGGCAGAAAGACCGACGGGCCGGGTCGGCCTGAGGTTGTCTTCTTTCAGCCATGCCGGCGCTGCAGGTCCCGGGTCGTTTCTAGCCGGCGGGTGTGGTACGATCCACGCTTTCGGGTGTCCGCGAATGGAGCGGTTGCCCGAGGGTGGATTGCTCTCCTGCAGGACCGAGAATTATGGCCGCTGATCCTTACGCCCCCTGCCCTTGCGGCAGCGGCAAGAAACTAAAATTTTGTTGCTCCGATTTGGCTGCCGAGATCGAGAAGGTTCACAAGATGATCAGCGGCGATCAGCCGCGTGCGGCGCTCAAGCACGTCGAGCAGCTGCTTGCCAAACAGCCTGATCGTATCTCGCTGCTCGATTTGCGAATCACGCTTGAGCTGTCACTCAAAGAACTGGCCGCTGCCAAGCAGTCGATCGACACGTTTCTCGCTGCGCACCCGGGCAACTCATCGGCCCATGCACAGGCGGCCATCTACGCCGCGGCGACTGATGATGGCTCTGCTGCGATCAACGCGTTGCAAGATGCACTGGAGAAGCTCGAAGACGAGATGCCGCGCCGCGTACTCGAAGCGATCGGCGCCGTGGGCCATGCCTTGATGCTGGAAGGGAACGTGGTTGCCGCGCGGGTCCACCTGCTGCTGTACGCGGGCGTTTCGCCTGAGCAAGACAATCTGGCGGTGGAGGTGTTGCTGCGGATGAATTTGCAGGCCGGCCTACCGCTGTTGTTGCGAGATTACTTAACGCTGGCCCCTGCACCGGACGATTTCGCCTGGAAGAACCACTTTGAAGAAGCGCTGCGAATTTCTCATCGCGGTCTGTGGCGCCGGGCTGAGTCGAGTTTCGCGAAGCTTCGCGAACAGTCGGGTCCGGTGCCGGCGTTGGTTTACAACCTGGCGCTGCTGCGCGGTTGGCTGGGGCATACCGAGACGTTTTGCCAGGGGTTGCACGAGTTTGCCGCGCTCGACACCGAAGAGTCCTTGCCACTCCAACCCGTCGAGGCCGAGGCGCTGGCCCAGCTGGTCGATTCGACGGCCGCCCAACCGACGCTCGATGTCGTGCGGTTGATCTATCCGATCCAAGATGCCGACGCGCTGAGCGAGCGGTTTGCTGCCGACGGTCGGATCGACGATTACGCGATGGATCCCAGCGAAGCCGAGGAGGAGACGCAACCACGGAGCACGCACGTGTTGCTCGATGGTCCAGTGCCGGTGACAGGTATTGGTCTGACGCGTCAGGAAGTGCCCAACGTGCTGGCCTTCGTGGCTGTGCACAGCAAGCGGACCGATCGCGAAGCGCAATTGGAGGTGACCACCGACCGAGACGACCATTTTCAACAGACCCAGTCCCTGATCAAGGAGATTGCCGCAGACTCGATTGGCGACTTGGACGGTGAAGAGCTCATCTCGAAGAAATCGATGAGCGAATCGGCGCTCAGCTGGCGTTGGCGATTGCCCAACGATACGCCGCCCGACCATCGGCGGGCGCTGCTGGCCGAACAGCGGCGGGAGGCGATTCTCGAACACTGGAGTGCGGCTGCGCAGACAGCACTGGGCGGCAAGTCGCCCCAGGAAGCCCGCGGCGTTCCGGAGTTGAACCTGGCGCTGCGTGCCTGCGTGTTGATCGTCGAGCAGGCGGCTGGCGATCCGCGAGAGCTGGCGATGTTTGACGAGCTGCGCGAACAGCTCGATTTGCCTTTCGCTGAACCGATCGATCCGGCCGACGTCGAATTGGAGCACGTCCCGCTGGTCCGCGTTCCGCGGATGTTGTTGGCGAAGATTGATGACGATCCCTTGGCGATGCTCCTCGACCGCACGGTGATGATCGGTGCGAATCTGGCCACGTTGGTCGTGGCGACGGAGCTGGCCGATCGCGAGTCTCCAGCCGACGGTGTTGATCTGGCAACCGCCTTTCGCCAGTTAATCCGTTTGGAACAAGATACCGATCGGGCGCTGCAGTGGATCGGCAAGGCGCGCTGTTGGTCGCAAAGCAAGGACCAGTCGGCGGCGGAATGGGCCCTGATGGAACTGGAGCTGTCGATCGAGCGTCAAGATGTCGAAGCGGTGCAGCGGCTGCTGACAGAGATCCGCGAAGAGCACGTTCAGGAACCCGGCGTTGCTGAGGCGGCGTACCGTTTGCTCCTGGAGGTCGGTCTGATCGCCCCGCCTGATGTTCCAGGCCAGGCAGTCCCGTCAGCCGTCGGCGCGGCACAGTCTGCCCCCGAGCAGCGCCTCTGGACGCCCGACCAGGAGCCGGTCGGCGCAAGCGAAGCGGGAAAGAAACCGCCGGCGATATGGACGCCGTCGTAGGGAAGCGTCCCGCGCACAACAGTGGCAGCGCCGCGGAACTAAGTAGTAAGTTCGCGGACTGCCGCTACTGCTGACCGGCAGGCAACGTGGTAGACTGCTGGCATGGAAGTCTGTGCTGACGATCGCCGGCTGATGTTGCGTGCCTTGGAGTTGGCTGCGCGCGGTCTGGGGCACGTCGAGCCAAATCCGCCCGTCGGCTGTGTGGTGGTTAGCGACGGGCAAGTCGTGGGCGAAGGCTGGCACCGCAAGTTCGGCGGTCCACATGCCGAAGTTGAGGCCCTGGCCGCCGCAGGCAAGTCGGCCTCCGGCTGCACACTCTACGTCACGCTGGAACCTTGCTGCCATCAAGGCAAGACGCCGCCTTGCACCGACGGCCTGATCGCTGCCGGCGTGAAACGGGTGGTGATCGGTTGCGGCGACCCCAATCCGCGGGTTGCTGGCGGGGGTATCGCGGCGCTGCGAAGCGCCGGCATTCAAGTCGATTGCGACGTACTGGCCGAGGAAGCGGGCGAGCTGATCGGGCCCTTTGCCAAACTGCTCACCGAGGGACGGCCTTGGACGATTGCCAAGTGGGCGATGACGCTGGATGGCAAGCTCGCCAGCCGGACCGGCAGCAGCCAGTGGATCACTAGCGAAGCATCGCGGGCAGTGGTCCATCGGCTACGGGGGCGGATGGATGCGATTTTGATCGGTCGTGGCACGGCCGAGGCAGACGATCCGCTGCTGACCGCCCGACCGCAGGGTCCCCGCACCGCGACCCGAGTGGTGCTCGATTCCCAGGCGAGTCTTTCGCCGGAGAGTCGTTTAGTCGGTTCGCTGCAGCAAGCGCCCCTGTTGATCGTCGCTTCTGAATCGGCTCCCGAGAAAAAGTGCCGGCGGCTGCGGGAGCTGGGCGTGGAGGTGCTGCAGTTGCCCGGCGAGCGGGCGGCACGGTTGGACGAGACGTTGCGGGAGCTCGGCCGTCGGGAGATAACCAACCTGTTGGTCGAAGGGGGCAGCGACGTGTTGGGCGCGCTGCTCGACGCCGATGCTATCGACGAAGTCCATGCCTTCATTGGGCCCAAGTTGATCGGCGGCAGCACGGCCCCCAGTGCATTTGCTGGCGCAGGCATTCAGCAGATGTGCGATGCCACGAGACTGCACGGCGTCGCGCTCGAGGTGCTCGACGGCGATCTCTATGTTCGTGGCCTAGTCCGTTGATAGCGGCAGGAAAGACGGGACTGGCAACCTGTAGATAATCGCTAGCGGGTTGGCCCTGTTTCGTTCATCGCTCGCCCCACAGCGTTCCGACTATCTGGCGTCGGCCGGCGTGTTTGCGGTGCTCGCACAAGTAAATCCCTTGCCAAGTGCCCAGAACAAGGCTGCCCTCCCGCACCGGGATCAGGAGCGAACAGCCTAGCAGCGACGCCTTAACGTGGGCCGGCATGTCGTCAGGTCCCTCGCTGGTGTGGCGATAGGGAAACGACTCGGGGGCGATTGCCGAGAATGAACTTTCCAGGTCGTGCGGGACGTCCGGGTCGGCGTCTTCGTTGATCGTCAGCGCGGCGGAGGTGTGTTGCAAGAAAAGATGCAGCATTCCGATCTTCAGCTCACCCAGCTCGGGCAGCGCGGCGGCGACCTCGCGGGTGATCAGGTGAAAACCTCGCGGGTGGGGTGAAAGCTCGATGATTTCTTGCGTCCAGTTCATAGTCGGCCCGAGGTGGAAATCAGGACGGAAATGCCCTGCCCGATGGGAGAAACCCCCAGTCTAGCGGGGACCCGACGGAGAGGTCTATCTGAGCCCCAGCTGGCTGGGCGAACCGATCAGCCTCGGACTGCGTAAAGCCCTAAAGATGCCCGCCCGTTAGACTCCCGGGTACGAAAACCGGGCTGCCCGCTTGCCTTACCACCCCCAGCCGGCAAACTTTCTCAGCAGCGGATGGGGGGTGAGATGAAAAAGAGGAAATCGGTCAGAAAAAAAACTTGACTTGCCTGTTCTGGTGGCAATAATCCCTTATTCCAGGACCCACTAAAGGATTGGGATCGGGCAGTTGCGGTGCCATAGGCCCGCCGGGGGATGCCACTCGATTTCAGCCTTTATATACAGTTCCCGCCTACCTACCTGGTCCCTCCGAGCAGACTAGCGTGTCGTTGTTACACGGCTGAGCGTCTGGAGGGAGTCGAATGGAGAAAGAAGAAAATGTCCGATCCTAAGCTAAAAAATGTGTTTGAGGCCATTTTGAAGTATGGCCACGACGAGGACTTCGCGCCTCAGACTGACGACGACTTCAAGGAGACGCAGGCTCCGGCTGGTACGCGAGAAAAACTCGACGTCATGGCCGATCGGGTCCGCGAGGGATATCCATTGTGGCATGAAGAGGATCGGGCCGATTACAGCGGCTTGACCGGGGCTGTGCGGCCACGCGACTAATTGATGCTGCTGAGTGCCCTTATCGGGGGACTCTAAACAGAAATTGATAAGGCCGCCGGAGCTTAAGCTCCGGCGGCCTTTTTCGTTGCTGAGCGAGGACTTGCCGTGTAGGCACCCCGGTGCTAAACGCGTCAATCAACCTTGGAAAGGCGCGATCCGCTCAGGCGCTCCGTTGCAGCGGCAGCAGTTGCTGACTCGCGATCGGGGCCGTCGGCTCGCAGCTACGCTGAGCTGTACCTTTGCCAGGCTCGAACGTTTCTAATTCGTCCCGCAGCACCAGCATATCTTTCGGCGCCTCGATCCCCAGGCGAACCTTGTCGCCTGTCAGACGGACCACCGTGATAACAATTGAATCGCCCAATCGAATCCGTTGGGACTGCTTTCTCGATAGCACAAGCATATTACACCTCCGTGTGAAACCCGTGTTGGGCTAACTGTACTGTTGTATAGTTTATCGCTGGATGGTCGCCTGGGCAACCCTGTTTGTTTTTTGCCGGACCGATTCGGGCAATTCTGTCGGCCCTACCGCCCGAGTGAGCCGCCGGTCAGGCGGCACAATTCGCTTGGCGGTACGATTGCTCTTGGATATCGGGCGCCGCTAGCAATCTGGTTCTCCCGACCCGCTCTCCTCGCGAGCCGTAGAACAAGATCGTATTGGCGTCGGTCTCCCAGATGGCGGTCAAGCGAACGGCTCTCGGCCCGTGCAGGCAAAACAGCATGCCACAAGGCTGTCCGGAGCGGGTCAGCAGTTTCTCGCTGACTTGATAGCTATCTGGTTTCAGTAGTTCGATGTTACTCAGGGTTTTGGTGATGAACTGGCGGATTTCCTCGAAGTCATGAATGCGAGTGGAGCACTCTAACATTGAGAAACGATGCCTCCGTGTTGGAAGGAAAAATGTATAAATACACGGTATTCGCCTTATAGATATTCTGGTTAACCTGGGTTGTTTGGCGACAGATTCATGTATCGGCAAAGTTTTCTGCCAGCATTACCACGGCGTGAGAAATGCGAGGGGGAAAAGCTGCCTGATTTTCTTGAGAAGTACCGGTTACACCGGCATACCCGATGTGGCTGAAGACCCGCTGGTCTCCGCGGCCTTGCCTCCGAATGTTGCGCGGGACAAGTGCCAAGGGTTAGCATTTCTTGCCGTGTTCGCGTTCCCTGGTGCGGGACGGGTAAGAAATTAGAAACGTTGCAGCAGCTGAATGCTTGCGAATCCAGCTACGTTGCGTTTCAGATGCGACCGATGCTGCCACAAGCACACAGCGAATCGGACGAATCTCAATAACGGAGCTCGAACGACTTTATCAACGGGCTGCTAAGAGAAGATGCCAGCGCCGAAACCGTCACCCGAATCGCCGTCCGAATCCGAAGCAGGGGAGCTGGTCGGTGCACGAGGCGACTTGGGTGGAGGAACCGGGCCGCCATGTTTCTCAGAAGCTTGCGCCGCTCCCCCTGAACTCGGTGTGTGCGCGCTTGGCTGGCTGTGCGCCCTATCAACACGTCCGACACTCGGGGCAACAGGCGAAGCGGGGATCTGCGAATCGGAACCATCGAGATCGAAATCGTCGTAGCGCGACACGTAGTCGGGCCGCTGGGCGCGCTGAAGTTCTTCGAAGTACTCGTCAATCACGTGCTTCTGAATATGTTCTCGGCACGCGGAATTGATGGGATGGGCGATGTCGGCATAAAGTTTGGCCCGGCCATCGGCATCCAACGGCAGGCGATCGTTGGCAACAGACGCCCCGCACTGATTGCAGTGTTGTGCGCGAAGATGGTTTTTTGTGCCGCATTTGTGACAGTGGCACGTCAGCTTTCGACTAGGCATCGCGACAAATGGACCGCTGGTGCCTTCAATGATTTTAAGGTCACGCACTACAAAGCAGTTGTCGAAAGTAATCGAGCAAAACGCCTTGAGTCGCTCACCAGGCTCTTCCATCAACTTGATTCGCACTTCGGTGATGTCCACGGTTGTTCTCCTTGCGAGGTGGAACGAGCTTGCTAACAGGTGGAGATAGCAAACACCTTCCCCAGATTCATTCCGGCAAGTATTCTCGCTGCCTGACGTGCTTGTCGGGCAGTTCGCATCATACAGAAACTGGCTGAGCCGCTGCCAGTCATGACCTGCGCCAAGCCTCCGATCGATGCCAGTTGCCTGGACAATCGATCAATCCAATCGGTTGTTTTCGCTGCGACCTGCTCCAGTCGGTTCATCATCTCTCGTCCCGCGTCAGCCAGCGCGCCGCGCTGCAACGCTCCGACAAGTGTTTCGAGCCGAGCGTGAGAATCTTGTGGGTCGACGAAGGAGTTATGTGTTGCTTGGAGTTTCGAAAACAGCGTGGCCGTGGAGATTCCAACCGGCGGTTTCACCACCACAAAATGGAGTGGTGGAATGGCCGGCAATGGAGTGACCAGCTCGCCTCGCCCGCGACAGATGGCAGCCCCTCGGCCTAGGAAGAAAGGAACGTCGCTTCCCAATTCGGCGGCCAGCGCGGCAAGGCGCGAGCGGCTGTAACCGAGCTGCCAGGCCGCGTTGGCAAGCAGCAGGGCCGCAGCCGCGTCGCTGCTTCCGCCACCCATGCCGGCCTGAAGGGGAATGCGCTTG
>Ga0315336_1003854_pt1 | contig 19072 bp, 10 predicted proteins | sample ASW5metaG_FD_204512 | JGI IMG/M metagenome (GOLD analysis project Ga0315336, IMG submission 204512) | Ammonia-oxidizing marine archaeal communities from Monterey Bay, California, United States - ASW #5 | ecosystem: Environmental > Aquatic > Marine > Intertidal zone | place: USA: California... | reverse complement strand
GAATCTTCCCTTCAAGACCCCACATTCGCCTCCGTCACCCCTCAGCCGCGGACCTATTTCCGATGGAGGGCGAAGCTTCAGCTGAGCCGATCGGTTGAGTTCAGCCGGACCCGGGCAAAATCAGAGCGATTGGTTTGGTAAAACCAATAGAATTTCCATCGCCCCGCGGCTCAGCTGAAGCTTCGCCCTCCAGGATTGAAGAGCCGATCAAGATTTCGGCAGAGAATTGATTGGTGAATTCTGGATGTTTTCTGGACCCGATCGGTTGAGTTCAGCCAGCCCCGGACAAAATCAGAGCGATAGCTTTGGTAATACTAACAGAATTTCCATCGCCCCGCGGCTCAGCTGAAGCTTCGCCCTCCAGGATTGAAGTGGGGATAAAGTATTTCACTGAAAATTAATTCCTTTGCCGGCAAGCAAAGTTGATCACTGTTTAGATTGACGCCGGCGGATTCCTGGATGAAGGTTGTCGGCGGTTTGAAGTGACACAAACGGAACTGCCCGGGACGCATTTGATGCCTCCGCTTTATCACAACAAATGGCGGATCGACGACGCCCCCGACCAGGTCGGGGAACTCCGGTCATCCAACGAAATCCTCGAAGATGCCTCGGCCCTTTGCGCGCGGATGGAGGACGAAGGCTACCTCCTGTTACGCGGGCTGCTGAAGCGATCCTGGGTGGATGACGCGCGACGCGCGATCCTGGAGAAGCTTAACGCCGACGGATTTATCGATCGCGCCTGTCCCCTCGAGGAAGGCGTGGCGAAGGTCGGGAAGAAGGCATTGTTCAATCCGGCCTACGCGATCGGCGACCCTCACGTCGAGCGGTTGTTGTACACGGGAAACATGATGGAGTTCTTCGAACGCTTTCTCGGCGGCCCGGTGCGGCATTTCGACTACACCTGGCTGCGCACCAAGATTCCCGGCGCGGAGAATGACGCCACCCCGCCGCATTGCGACCGGGTGTACATGAGCCGCGGCACCGAGAACCTCTTTACCGCCTGGACCCCGTTCAGTGACATCTCGCGGGAATTCGGCGGCCTCATGCTCCTGGAGAACTCGCACCGGCATGAGGAAGCGCTCGGCGAGTACTGGGCAATGGACGTGGATTCGTATTGCCTGAATGGGGACGAGGCGAAGGATATCGAATCGGGCAAGACCCTGTGGGCCGCGGACAAGAACTGGGGTGTTTTCGATCGCGATCCGGTGCGTGCGCGCGAAAGGGCGGGGAACCGGTGGTTGACTACAGACTACCAGGCCGGCGACGTCCTCGTGTTCAGCATGAGGACCCTGCACGCCAGTCTCAACAACCAAACCAACCGGGTGCGCATATCCACGGACTCCCGGTACCAGCCCGCTACCGAACCTGCCGACGAACGATGGATCGGAGATGATCCGCCCGGCCACGGAACCACGTCCAAGATCGGGATGATCTGCTGAGCTTTTGTGAGTGTACGTCCGGTATCACGCAGGCGACATGCGGTTCGGGGTGACTCATGGAGCTCCGTCCGGTGATCCCATTGTAACGGTGTAAACGGCCCCATTTCGCCCGCGCACGCGAATCTGTCCTTCGCAGGCGCTTCCATCGAGGCCGGCGACACGGCGACCCTCGTCATCCGCGATCTCAACCGGAACCGGACTGTCGAGGCGACATGTAAGCTCGATTTCGAGCTGGTCGTCCTGCATCACGGTACAATTCACATCGAACCGGCCCTGCCTGAATCTCAGGTTGCGCGCCCCGTAATTCCGGCCCGGGGCGCATGCCGTTGAGGGCAGTGCAGGAGCCAACAGGAACGCATTTCCCCCGGCGTCGTCGCCTTCCCGGAACCCGATGATGTTGCGTAGGATCAGGGCGGGGAGCGTTGCGCCCCAGCCATAGTTCTCGCAGCCGCCGGGATTCTCTTCATCGATGGGCCAGAACTCCATGGCCACACCCGGGATGCGGTAGTTGTATTGTGGCGGTAAGCCGGTATCGAAGTTCCGGACCGGCAGCAGTTCGCGCCGGTCGATGCGGGCGTAGGTGCGATCGGCGACCTCCGCGATCAGCTCGCTCAGCAACATGCGCTGACCGGCATTCCAGGCGGCCTCGGAGAAGATCTGCCAGAAAGACGGCCACTCGAGCCAGAACTTCCGGTGCTGCTTGAAGTGCTCCAACTTGGGGACAATGCCTTCCAGTTGATCCGGCGTGGCGATTCCCAGGGCCACCGGAGTAAGCATCATGATATCGTAGTAGTTCTCTTGAATCTTCCCGAATGCCTCGATGTCTTTCAGGAAGATCGGCTGGTTATTCCGGGCGTCGACGTCACGATACCAGCCTTCCACGTACATGGACCGGGTGTGTTCAATCCGTTGATCGGCACGTTCCTGCCAGGTTGCCACGTCCTCGATCTCGCCCACGATGCCGGCAAAGTACTCCATGTTCTTCATCGCATTGGCCATGGCGGCCTCGATATCCACGGTGCGGACAAACTCTGCGGCCGCGCCCGGATCATGGCTGTCGATCAGAAAGCGCTTCGATCCGTCCTGTCCCGATTCCCAGCTGCAGGTTGCGTGGAACCAGCCGTCCTCGTCCGTTCGGTGATCGAGCCACCATTGCAGGAAAGCCTTCAAGTGCGGGTACAGCCGCCGGAGCCACGCGTCGTCTCCATCGCGCAGGTAGATGGACTTGATGACCTGAAACGGAAGGCCCCAGATGGGAGCGGTTCCACATTCTTTGCCGTTCGCCGCGATCATGTTCATGCTGCCGTCCTCGCGTGAGCACGGCACGTTCGGCATGGGCGCATCGGCGAACGTACCCAGCAGGACTTCCTTGGCCAGTTCCGGATCGGCGTAGCTCAGGCAGAAGCTGTCGAGGGACGCCTCTCCCAGCACCACCCTCGGGGTATGCACCTGCATGCCGTCCCAGGCGTGGGTGTAGATGCCCACCGGGGGTCGAATATTCATGCGCAGGGTTTCCAGATCATATACCCACCCGTGCTTCCAGTGGGCGGGCCAGTCTCCCGACAGGACCGGCGCGTCTGCATAAAACCGGGCATCCCGCTCCAGTTTCTCCTCCAGGAGTCGGGGCGCCTTCCGCACGGCTTCCGCCAGAATCTCTTTTGCCAGGCCTTCGTTTTCGGCCCGGGCCAGGACCAGCACCATCCGCTCTGATGAGTCGGGCGACATCTCGAGCCGGTACCGCAGCGCGTTGCAGATGTGATCCCCTCCCTGGGCAATCCGGGTTTCTGCGTGCCCCTCCCCGGAAAGGCGCTCTTCCCGAATGGCGCTGCTCCATGCCGACTCTGAAGGGTAGACACCGTAGGACGTGCTCGCGCGGTCCGCCCCGAGCGCCATCACATCGCCATACGCCCAGACCTTGCTGATCCCGATGTCGCCGTCCGCATCGTGGTCCGCCACCAGCCCGTCACAACCCCAGTACATTTCTGCGGGATAGCCGTAGACGTTTGTAGCCGTGAGGGAGACGATCCGGTTGGATTCGGAGTCATTCCTCGCTTCGAACAGACAGACGATCGCGTCCTCCCCGGACAGCAGGTACTGCGCGCGAATCCGCACCTCCCGACAAGCAAAGTCGTAGCTCATGACGAGTTTCGAGTGGTACTCCGACGTCAACGCGATCCCGTTCTCGGCGAAATCTGTTTCTTCCTGCAACTGAACATCATCAATGCGCACGCCGAGTTTCATCAGCGACAGGTAGTTGGGGATCCTCCGGTGTCCGAAACCGTTCCCGTAGGGCCAGGGAAGATCCCGTACCCAAAAACCCATACCCAGCGGCGGCACAGAGCGAATTACGCCACTTCGGTTCAGAATCGCACTATGATGAGGATTGTCGAGATAGCCGAAGGGCGTGTACCGGCCCTCCGGGAATGTGAACGGCAATGTCGTTTCCTCCAGTGTCATCAGACTGACTCCTTTCTAGTGCATTGAAGCAATTGAACTTGAACGGACTCCGAACCGGGTACGAGCGATCGATCCATCGAACCGTGGAGTCGGCGGTCTCCGCCGTGAATGTCCACCCATGAAATGAAATGGGCATTGTGCGAGGTTGAAACGATCGAGGTTCGCATCGAGAGCACATTTCCCGGACTTCGTCAGCCTCCTCTTTTGCTCCTTCCATTTCATCGGGAGAGCAAGTACGGCGGGGACCGCCGACTCCAGGGCTGGGGCGCCCGATTCAAGGTAATGCATCTTCAGGATTCTCCGGATGGTCAGAACGACACATTACCTTATCCAGGCCGAGGGCGGGGACGCTCCTTTCCATCCTTCCCGGGATCCTGGGTGCGGGCCTCGTGCCTTCGCCATGCGTCGGCGGGGATGTTCTTACGGAGATGTTCATTTCCGGGTCGAACCTGGTAAAGCAGCTTCGCCCGATAGTGCGCCTGGTAGTACTGAATGTCGATTTTGTGAAGCCCGCGGCGGAGACCGACGTAGCCATCCTTGAACCACGGGTCGTAGTCGCTGGAAGAGTTCAGATCTATGACGTTTGTGCCGTCGATGAAGAGACGCGAGCCGTCGTCGGAGGTGACGTGAAAGTTGTAGACCCGGTCTTCGGGCACGCGGAGGTAGCCGGAGAGGTGCAGCGCGAAGTTCTCGTTGCGACCGATCTCCTCCTGGACCTGTGCAAGTTGGATTTCACCGGTCAGTGAATCCGGGTCGAGGTGTCCTTGCCCGATGATCTCCAGGGCGTCGAAGTCGGGAAGGGACGTGGACTGCGCCGGGATGGCGTAGGCGGTGTAGTTCAGGCCCGCTTCGAGTTCGGCATCGTTCACGATCACGTCCGGTTGCAGGTCGGTGTCCTCGAATCGAAGATCAAAGGGACGGTAGGTGGCGCCGTCCTCCCCGAACGCCCTGAAGGCGAAATCAGTCGTTTCGGTGATTTCGACGCCTTCCCCGGGGAAACGCGGAGAGGATTCCGTGGGTGTCCGCCCATCGGCCGTGTATCGCAGGACGGTGCCGGCCACCAGGTTCTCGGCGCGTACGGTCGCCGTTCCATGAAAGATTCGCGTGCGCGGGGTGACCCAGGCCAGTGTTTTGTAGGGAGTGACCTTGTCGCGGCTCAACACCGCCGCGGCGCGCACGGACCCGGGTTGCGACCGGAAGATCAGGACCCCGCTGTCACTCAGCTCCTCGAGGTCTCCGTCAACCTTCACCACGTCGCGGTCTTCAGGGCAGATGCGGACGTGGTTCCGTGCCAGGGGGGATTCCTCGATGCTCGCGGACACGCGGACGTCATCTCCGGCCTCCTCGCGGTTTACGTACGAACGAACCCAGTGGGTCCGGTTCGACACCACGACCGGAGTGCGGGTTTCGATGTAGTCCCAGTTCGGCGGTAAATTCGGCGCCGCGGTAAACGTGCCGTCGGGGATGGAGTAGTCAATACCCGCCAGCCACTCGAGCATGGGGCAAACCAGCGCCACGTCCCAGTTGTAGTAGTGCGATCCCCAGCTCCGGTGGTTTTCTTCCCACGCTTCGGGCGCGACGGGGTACCCCCACTCGCGGGTCATTGCCTTCAGGTGGTTCACCGTGGCGAGCATGGCAGGGTAGGGGCGCTCCTGGCGGAACATGCCGTCCACTGCCAGCCACAGCGATATGGTGGAGCAGCGGAAGATTCCATTGGGCGGAGAATCGGCAGACCGCGTGTTGAGCCCGACGGGGGAGATGAATCCGATCTCGGTATCCACCACGTGTCTGTCGATCATTCGCTGCCCCCAGTGCCTGGGCATGAGTTCGGACTGGAGGGATACCAACGCCCAGATATCCTTCCAGGGGGTATTCTGCGGGCCGTAGAAGCCGGGCCATTCCCCCGACCACTCGGCCGCGAAGGTTTTCGCGTTGGGCTCCCTGAACTTTTCCCAATGCTCGATATCGTTCTCCACCCCCAATTCACGAGCCATCTTCTGCAGGGTGCTGATGGCGTTGATCTCGATACCGAACGTGCGGGTCGGGCCTCCGTTGTCCCAGTACAATGGCTTGAAGACCCGTTCATACACCTCCTCGAGGTACTCCCGGTCCCCGGAACGGCGGAATTGCTGCCAGGCAGGCTCCACCGTGCCGACGAAACCCATGTAGGCATCGACGGACTGCCATGCCGTGCCGAAGTTGTCCGGCATCTGGTTGAATTCGTTTTTGAACGGCACCATGAACTGCCAGGAAAGGACGTTGCCGTGGGCGTAGGATTTCTTGTCAGCGACCCACGATCCCGCCTGCGTATAGGCCCACGAGTCCCAGAGGTGCAGGCCCATGAAGTTATTGATGGCGGTCTGGGTGTGCGGGTGGCGCAGATACCCCTCCCCGATGTCGCGGAAGTACATGAAGTAGAGCGACCACAAGTAGTAGTACGTCTTGACCGCGAGGTCGTCGGAGCAACGGAAGTAGGGGATCTGTTCGTTCAACAGGGCATTCATGTGTGCCGTCTTCTCGCCCATCATCCGGCGTGGCTCTTTCACCACTTCCCCGGCGCGGCGCAGCGCGTCGGGGTAGTCGTCCGCCACGCTGTAGGCGAGCGTGACGGGTTTTCCCGCGGGGATCTCGAGCTTGAACGAGAAGCGCATGTTGCCGCGGTCCGGATCCCGTTCGAACCGGGGCTCCAGGAGCTCTGCATCAGAGGTCAGCACGAAATCCAGTCCGGTATACATCGTCTTCCCGATCGTCGGAGGACTGCGGTATCTTGTCTTCACAAACGCCCGTCCATCTTCGGCGACATGCAGGGCGTTGTCCTGGGCAACATGGGTCGCGGTGGAACGAACTCCCTGGTTCATCGACTTTCCGGCTGCGTCACCGTTGGCCGGGTCGTCGGGGACATCCCATTGCGGCGCAAAACTCTCCCCTTCAAAGAGGATGACCAGGTCACGATCCGCGGTGATGATATCCGTGAGGACATCGTTCCGGCTGATGAACTTTTCCTCCGTGATGCGGGCGCCGCCGATGCGATACTCACTGATCTGCCGGTCCGGACGCCAGAACGTATGATCAGCCCCGGGATGCCGGTATACCTGCCCGTCCAACATCACCGATCCGCAGGCTCCCTTTGTGTGGCGATAGAAGTCCCATCCCCAGAGGTCGTGCCCGGTGCCTGTGTCCCCGTCGTCGACGATGCCGGTGCCCCGCGCCCGTCCGTCCCTGAACAGGGGGTGGGTGAAACCCAGTGTCTCGGTCTCGATCATGTGATCCCATTCGGCGGCACTCTGCCCTGAGACATAATAAAGCTTGTTCCCGGCCAGGAACCCGTGGTGCGCGCCCTCGATGTCGCGTTCAAGCATCGCGCAGTAATCCACGAAAGGCGGCGGCAACCCGCCGGCCTCGGCGCCATGAACCCTCGTGCCCACCGCGACGGCTATCGCGAGGGCAGAGAATCGGGACAGAATGATCAAGCTTCTCAACATGGTCTGTGTTCCGGTCATGCAGGCGGCCACGGAATCCGTCGCAAGGATCCCCGCTCCTCGGGCCAGGGGAGGACATCGGTGCCGGCGGCCCAGGACATCCATTCCCGGGTCAATCGTTCCGCTTTTACCGGATTCTCTTCCCGAATGTTGTGTGATTCGCTTCGATCCTGCGACAGGTCATGCAACTCCCACGCGTCCGGATCGCGGACATTTGAGGTCACCAGTTTCATGGATCCCGCCCGGACGGCCGCATTGAGTTCGTGCTGCCAGAAGAGGGTTCGCTCCGAGGCTGTCCCATTCCCCTCCAGGAACGGGCGCATGCTGCGGCCCTGCTGCGGGGTAATCGGTATTCCCCTGAAGGTCTCCGGGTATTCTGCCCCGGCGACCTCGCAGAGGGTCGGCATGATATCGATGAGATGAAAGACCTGGTCGCGGCAGATGTGGCCCGGGTCCCTGATTCCCGCGGGCCAGTGCGCGATGAAGGGCGACGCGATGCCGCCTTCATGCACAAAGATCTTGAACTTTCTCAGGGGGGTGTTGGAGAGACCGGCCCAGCACTGACCCTGCGAGGTCGCCCAACCGCCTTCGGTGCGCCATTCCCGGTAATTCGCCCGCCGATTCTCCTGCCAGTTGCATCCGAACGGGCCCAACTCGCCGGAACAGCCGTTGTCGGACATGAACAGGATGAGGGTGTTCTCGAGCTGACCGTGTTCTTCCAGGCGGGAAATCAACCGTCCGATGTTCCTGTCCATTTGCTCGACTTGTCCGGCATAAATCGCGCGACGAAAGGCGAGTTCTTCCTGTTCCCCGGAGTTCATTGATACCCACGACGGCAGAACTTCGGTATCGAAGGACGGGTTGTAGTCGAAACCTTCCCTCGGTTCACAAGCGAAACCATTGGCGCGCGGCAATATCTGGTCTTCGCCCACAATCCCGAGCGCCTTCATGCGCTGAAGCTTGTCCTTCCGCAATTTGTCCCACCCCTCGCGGTAGCGTCCCCGGTACTTCTCGATCAAATCATCGGGCGCCTCCAGCGGAAAATGCGGGGCGTTGTAACAGAGGTGGAGCAGAAAAGGGCGATCGGGCCCCGCGACGGCCTGGTCCACGTAATCCAATGCAACATCGGTGAAAAAATCCGTGGAGTAGAATGGCTCGTCCGGGCGGTACGGATTGACCGGTTCCTCGCCGGCTTTGATGAAAGGTTTCCCGTCGCGATAGATGTCGCAGCCGGGGAGAACCTTCCAGTAGCTGTCGACGTGCGGGTAGATGCCGGTGAACTGATCGAATCCTCTCACCTCGGGACGGGCATGGGGTTCGTGACCCGCGTGCCATTTACCCGCCATCAGGGTCCGGTATCCTGACTCCCGGAGGACCTCGGCAAAAGTCACGCACCGATCGTTGAGGCCGCCACGGTACCCTTCGCCGTAGTCCCGGTAGACCATCAAGCCGACCCCGGCCTGGTGCGGATACAGTCCGGTCAACAGGCTGGCCCGTGCCGGGCAGCAGCGCGCGGTGTTGTAGAACTGGGTGGCTCGGAACCCGCCGGCCGCCAGGGCATCCAGGTGGGGCGTATCGATCTCCCCGCCGAAGCACCCGAGATCGGAGAATCCCAGGTCATCCGCGAGGATGGTGATGATATTGGGCGGGTTCAAGGAATTGGCTTACGGCAGACCGGACAGCATACATTGCCATCGATGACAATATTGGGCTCCGCGTGGTACGCGCCGCAGTCCGGCAACGGGCACAACCGGGCCACTTCGGTGAAGTTTTCCCCGCACTCGGGGCAGGGCAGTCGCTCATCGTTTTCGGCCGCCCATGCGGAAAATTCTTTACGGGTCGTCGAGAACCCATGCCCGCAGTCCGCACATTCCCAGTGCATGCCCTCCGGAAAGTCGTTCGTCGTACGGTTTCGAATTTTCGAAGAGCGGATGATCATCGCCCCTGCGAGAACCATAACCAGGACCATAAGGGCAGCAAGTAGTTTCGGCTTCAATTGTAGCCCCAGGTCTCCGGGTGGGGAAGATGGTCATTATTCCACAGGCTCATGATTTCATCTGCCCAGGTCGTAAGGTCGACTTGCTTCCGGTGTTCCACGTGGCCGTCGACCCACAGCACGTTGGAGCCGTCATTGTGGCGGCGGCTGGGCCATTCCGGTGCAGGATTCTGATAGGTGCCCGGATCGGACGGATCCACGACGCTGTCCCAATTGTTGTCTGACTTGCTGTCGGTGATTGCGATCATGTAGGAGGGGTTTACAACATCCTCCATGGTGATCGCTTCTCCCGTTGCCCCTCCATTCGGATCGATGTGCCCGCCGAGACCGCAGGTCTTGCCGGTCGCGGTGCGTGCCCGCTCACCTGCACCCCAATCATTATAGCCGTACGTGAATCCGGTGCCGGGGACACCTGGTTGCAGGTTGTACGGGAAGATTGCGCCGCGCTGCGCTGCCTTGTCCCACCAGTAGGCACGATCTTCGGTCGGGCAATTGAATACCAGGTGGTTGTCATCCAGGTACGGGAGCAGGAGGGGCGCCCAGGCAACCTTGTTCCGGAGTCGCCGCTCCTTGGGCTGGACCCGGACACTTCCGGGAAATTCTTCCCAATCGAGAGCGAACGCGACCAGGGCCGTGCCTTGTGATTTCATGTTACTGACACAATAAATGGTCCGTGCACGGTCCAGTGCCGACTGCACCGCCGGAAGAAGAATGGCCGAAAGGATCGCGATAATTGCGATCACTACCAGGAGTTCAATGAGCGTGAAACCCGTGAGCGAATTTTTCGACCGTGGATTTGGCTTGCAGCGTCTATCCCGGCGGAGCGATTGGAAGCGGTTGTTTCGCGTTTTCATCGGTTCCTCATTGGTGTGGACCGTTCGGACATTACAACGTCCTTACCCTACCCTCAGAAATCTACCATAGAGGGACCCGCATATCATGTCGGATAATCGTCGGATGGGCCTTTTGTCGGGTGGCACGGGCCCCGCCGCTCTCGACGGAAAGAGACTTTCATGGCCGATCGTAGGGGGTTTGTCGCCTGAAAGGAAGATATTGCAGTGGGGCGGCTACGATGCCTGCGCAGGAAATTGACTTGAAAGACGAAAAAATCCCGACCGCGGGGATTTCCCACGGCCGGGAGTTGTTCGCTCAACTGAAGTGAATTCGAATTACTTGCGGCGGCGTGCTGCGAGCAGGATCATGGATCCTACCCCAAACAAGGCCACGCTGCCCGGCTCCGGAATGAGGCTCCACTTATCGATGTGGATCAATGACTGCGTCGGCTCATTGTTGCCCCACTTGAACACTTCGGCTTCCTGGAAGCTCGTGACCACGTCGCCGATAGGCGCTCCATTAAACCCCATCCCCGAATGGAAGACGACGTTCGGGCCGCCATTGATCGAATACGTCACGTCGGCGGTACCAGCCGGTCCACCGTTGTAGTTCACGGTGAGATTCAGGTTGTCCCCTTCGGCAAGGCCGATGTTTGTGTTGGGGACGACGTTTCCGGAGTTGCCGTCGAAATCATTATGGAACATCCGCATATCGCCGAAGCTGTTCAGGACGAGCTCAACAAAGCCATTCGCTCCGAAAGACTTCAACTTGAAATCGGACTGGACGCCGCCCGACCCGGCAAGGAAAAACTGGGCGAGGTTTACGTCAATGGAATGTACGTACTTGCTGTTCGTGTTTTCAAAGCCGCCCTGGAAGCGCTGCAATTTGAAACCATCGGGTGAACCCGCATCGTTATGGGCGTCGGTCACGGAGTAATGGCTCGGTAAAAAAATAAAGCCAAGACCACCGGCAGGGTCCCCGCCGAGAACCCATGCGGGATCCAGGGTCGGTCCCGGGAAGTCATCATCAAAAAGATCACCGGGTGTGGCCATGGCCACTCCGGCGGACATCGTCATGGCCGTCGCCAGCAAGACGATGCCCCTGCAATTTCTCGATCCGCTTCTACGTATTTTCATCATTCTACTCCTCCGTTAGGTCGGTACGAATTACTACTTCATGCTGCAATCGGATATTCCGCTTCCGATGTCATAACTATCCTCGTTTTTTAGCAATTTTCACGAATTTCGTCTCGTCGGATGAACATCGGATGGCGATCGCATGATCAAAACCATCAATAATCATTCGACTTTCAAGCATTTTTGCATCGGCCGGGCCGGCAAAAAAAATAAAACAAATTCTCGTCCTACGTTCACGGTGCCGCGCGACTACAATCGAATCCCATGGTTCAGGGGCGCAAGCGGATTGACACCGCGGCTTCAGCCTTGCCGGTAAAGGTGTATCCGACCCGTCCGGGAAGATCATTTTCGTGCCCCTGCGTCGCCTCCGCCATTGACTTTTCCTCCATCCAGGGCTGGACCCGGAGCGTGCCCAGGGGGTTGCCGCGGACTGTGATGCGTTTCTCTACGGTGCCATCGGGGCGGTCGTCGCGTTCGATCCGGGTGCGGACCCACGAGGTGCGGGCATTCACGGTCACGGGTACCATGGTCTCCATGTAGGACCAGTCCTCCGGCATCGTGTCCCGGATGGTGAAGGTGTCGCCCGGGATGGAGTAATCCAGGCCGGCGATGCCTTCGAGGATCAACAGGATCTTCCCGGCATTGAAGTTGGAATACTGATCGCCCCAGATCTCCCAGCCACTGTCGAACGACTCGGGCGCCACCGGGATCCCCCACTTGAGATGGTACTTTTTGAAGTGCCCGAGCGTGCAGACATTGGCGTTGGTTCCCACGTCGTGGCGATACATTCCGATGAGCGACAGGTAGCTGAGGTCGGGTGCGGAAGCAAAGTCGGGAAACACGTGCTCGATGTCCTGCATGGCCACGAGAGTCATGGGCACCGGTCCATTGAATCCCTTGACGGTGTCGGCCCCCCATACCGCGGTCATGCGACGCGCCCAGTCCTTCGGGAAATAGCTGTTTCGCATGTAGGCCATGCCCGTCCAGGGGAGCGCTTTGCCCCGGGTGCCTTTCGGATAGATGGCTTTCTGCAGACCCCCGAAGTAGTCGGCGACGCCGTCCTTCTGCCACTGGGCCTTGAGCCACGCCTCCCTGCCGTTCAGCTTCATCACCCGGTGCCAATTCCGGACGTCGGCATCGTTGCCGGTGGCCCGCGCCATCTTCTTCAGGCACTCGGCGCCGTCGTACCTGGCCCCCCAGATGTCATAGGTTCCGTTCCAGAACAACGGTTTGAAATAGGGCTCGTAACAGGCGTGGAGGAAATGGGTGTCGCCGGTGTGTTCGTAGATGTCCCATGCCCCCACCACGTGCTCGATAGCCGTTTCCCAGTACGGCGAGAACCAGGTCTGGCCCATGTTGTCGGGCAACCGCCCCCCGCTCTTGGCATGCGGCAGCAGTGCCGACCAGATCAGCACGTTGCCGTACGCGAATCGTGCCTTGTCTTTCACCCAGGCCCCGACCGGGATCTGGAAGTTGGCGTCGAACCGGTGCATGCCCAGGAAGTTGTTCACCGCCGTCTGGGTGTGCGGGTACTGCTCCCAGCCCTCTCCCACGTCGATGTAGTACATGAGGTACAGGGCCCAGAGATAGTAGTAGATGTTGACGATGTCCGGGTCGGAGCAGCGGAAATAGGGAATCTGCCGGTTGAGCAGCTCGTTCATGGAGGCCGTCTTGGCGGCCATATGGTCGGCGGGATCCTTCAGCACGGCTAGCACCCGGTCGCGGGCGTCATCATAGTCGTCGTGCATGGCCCAGCAAACGGCGAGGCCCCCCTCGTCACAGGGCACGGTAAACTGGTAATGCTGCCGATCGTCTTTGCCTCGTTCGCCGTGATACGTTTCGGCGAAGTCTTCCGACGCGGAGACCACGGTGCTCATGCCGTCGTACATCAACGGGCCTTCGACATGCCGGCCCTCTACCGGACGGGATCTGGCGGTGCCGCCTTCCACCACATGGACCACGTTGTTTGTGCTGTCGTAGCGTAGCACGGCGGTGCGTTTCACGCTGTTGTTCCTGCTGGCATAGCTCCGGCCCTCGAACCGGATTCGCACCGGGGATGCGGATTTGATGAGGGTGCAGATCACGTCATTGGCGGCAACGAACTTTTCCTCCCGGATGGCGATTCCGCCCACTTCGTACTCGCAGATCACGCGGTCCGGCCGCCAGACCATGCTTTTCGGAACCGGGTGGCGATACTCGGTGTCGCCCACGAGGACGGTCCCGTATGCCACCCGGGTGTCCCGGTAGAATTCCCACCCGTCGAGATCGTGCCCTGTGCCCGTGACATCGTTGGATACGATTCCAAAGCCCCGGCTGCGGAGATCGTTCAGGAAGGGGTGGGTGAGTCCAAGGGTTTCGTCCTCCTGCCAGTTCCAGACCGCGTACTGCCCGCCGACATAATTCACCAGGTTGCCGCGCAGGAAGGCGTGCTTCCGGCCCTGGATCTCCTGGCTGAGCATCGCGCAGTAATCCGTGACGGGGGGAGCGCCGGTTGATCCGGGTGCGGCCGCGGATCCGGCACAGAGCAGCGCCGCGGCGATCCGGATCCAAACCCGTTGTTCGGGCATGCGCTTTGTGGGTATCTTCATCGTGGTTTCGCTCCCTTCGACACCGTAGCGCCTATATAGTCTGAAGTGAAGCCAAGGACCAGTCGGATGTTCGTCCCATCCGGGCCTGAAATCGCGGAGCCAAAGAAACGTAGCACACCTATCCCGTGTAGCGGACGACAACCGGAACCCCGGATCGTTGCACACGGGTTGTCCCGAACTTGGGCATTCGTTGTTGAGAATTCGATATTCGATATTGGCCGCTGAACGAAACGGAAATGTCGAATATCCAATATTCAATATCGAATTTCGAAGGAAGAATCACGGACTCCGGTTGTCGTCCGCTACACGGGTCTGACCGTATAGCTACGTACCTTCCGCAGGATTAGATCTGATGGGACGAACATCCGACTGGTTCCGGTGGACTTGATGTGCCATGCAACAAGGATGAGTATGAAAACTTTGAAACGCCTGTGGATACTGCCATTCATTCTTCTGACTGCCACGGGACACGCAGCGGATCCCAAGCCCAACATCATCCTGTTCTTCACCGACGACCAGGGGTGGGCGGACACGTCGGTTCGCATGATGAAGGATCGCGCCGACAGCCGCAGCACCTACTTCCGCACCCCGGCCCTGGAAAAGATGGCGCGCGAGGGAATGGTGTTTTCCAACGCATACTCCCCGGCGCCCACCTGCACTCCCAGTCGCGGAGGTATTCAGTTCGGAAAGACGCCCTGCCGTCTCAAGCAGACGGTGGTCCACGACCGCCTCGCATTCGATCGCGGCATCGACTGCAAAGACCAGGTGTCCATCCCGCAGAGAATCAAGGCCGCGGATCCGGACTACGTTACCGCACATTTTGGCAAATGGGGATTTCATCCCCGCCCGCCCGAGCATGCCGAGTACGACCAGAGCGACGGCAACACCAACAATGGAGAAGGAGACTACCTGTCCCACAAGGACGGGACGCCGCTGCCGCCGGACGATCCCAAACGCATCTTCAGCACCACCCGTCGCGCCCATGCATTCATGGAGGAACAGGCGCATGCGGGACGACCGTTTTTCATGCAGCTTTCCCACTACGCCGTCCACGTCGGTCACGGTGCCCGGCCGGAAACGATTGCACGATACGAAGAGCTTCCCCGGCCGGACGGGAAAAAATATCACGGTTCGAAGGCGCAGGTTTACGCGGCGATGATCGAAGACCTCGATGAAGCACTCGGGAAGGTGCTGACGAAGCTCGAGGAACTGGGCATCGAAGACCACACCTACGTGTTGTTTACGTCGGACAACGGGGGCGGATTCCGGCCGAACGGACCGCTGAAAGGGGGAAAGGGCTCGGCCTGGGAGGGTGGCATTCGGGTTCCCATGGTGGTTTGCGGGCCGGGCGTGCCGGCGGGCACGTACTGCGATGTGCCGGTGGCGGGCTGGGATGTGTATCCAACCGTCAACGAGATCGTGGGCGGGAAGCCGTTGCCCGCGGAATATGACGGGGGCAGCATGGTGGATTTGCTGCGAAAAGGCAACGCAGGCGCGATTCGGCGGGGAACGAGGGAATTGATTTTTCACTATCCCTGGTACGGCAGCAAGCCTCCCGTGTCGGTGATCCGCGACGGCCCGTACAAGCTTGTCATGAGTCTCAACACCGGGGAGACGCGCCTCTACAACCTGGACGACGACATCGGGGAGCAACAGGATCTGAGCGGCAGCATGCCGGAAAAGGCACAGGCGTTACACCGGCGGTTGCTGGACTATCTCAAGGACGTGGATGCCGAGGACGTTGAAGACATGCGGCAGGCTCGAAAAACGGAGGTCGAAGGGTACCGGGACCTGGAATTGAAAAAGGACCGGCCCGATCCGGAGACCCTGGAGCGGTTTGCGAAGTCTTTGCAGATGTTTGAGAACAACCGGACTCTCGGACTGGGCGATTGAATCCGGTCAGGATTCACCCTTGAGATACTTCACCACGGCGTCTGTCCGATTGTGGACGTGGAGTTTCCGGTAGATGTGTTCAATGTGGGTGCGAATGGTACCCATGCTGATGTCCAACTGATCGGCAATGAGTTTGTACGGCAGCCCCCTGGCCAGACCGTCGAGGACTTCCAGCTCGCGCGGACTGAGTTGCAGTTCGTCCGCCACCGCGGTCTTCGAATCCTTGAAGGATCGCACGACCATGCGCGCAATCGGTGGTGACATCGGCGACCCGCCTTCCAGGACTTCGTGAATGGCGTCGATGAGTCGGTCCGCGGCCAGGTGTTTGAGCAGGTACCCTTCGGCACCGGCGGCCAGGGCGTCGAACGTGCTGTCGGGATCGTCAAACACCGTGAGCATGACGATCCGAGTGGACGGTAGCGCCACCTTCAGGCGCCGGACACACTCGATCCCGTTCATTCCCGGCATGTTAATGTCCATGAGGACGACGTCCGGCTCTTCGTCCGGCAGCTTCTTGAGGGCTTCTTCGCCGCTGGTGCAGGAGCTTCCCAGTTTCAACTCCGGGTCCTCCGCCAGGCACTGCGTGATCACTTCACGCATCTCGGCGTCATCGTCCACGATCGCCACCTGGATGCTTTTGCTCATCGCTTTCTCCTCGCTCCGTTCAGGGTAACATGCATGCACACACAGGTACCCTGATCTGGTTCACTTTCGACCCGACAGGTGCCTCCAATATCGGACATTCGTTTTCTCATGTTGAGCAACCCGTTTCCGGCCGGCTCTTTCGTATCGACGAGGAACCCCCTGCCGTTGTCTGAAACGGAGATGACCAGCCCATCTGATTCAACATCCATGCCCACCTTCACCTCGGTCGCTTCGGCGTGTCCCAGCACATTCCCCATCGCCTCTTCGCAGGACCGCACCAGGTTGTGGCGGGTTGCGGAGGAAAGGGGGACATCGGGGAGGGAGGTGGGTATGTTCAGACTACACCGCACGTTCGTCTGAGCGAAGTAGGAATCCGCATAGCTGGCGAGGTAGTCGGCGAACTTGGGAAGCGAATCGTTGCGAGGGTTGATGGCCCAAACGATCTCGTCGAACCGCTTCACACTCTCCCGGGAAGTGCGGGTAATATTGCTCAGCAGATCTTCCAGCTTCCCCCGGGAGTCCGGGCTCGCCTCGGCCAGGCGGCCCAGGATGGTGATCCGGGTGAGCTGGGCGCCGACCTCATCGTGCATGTCACGGGCGATTCGGCCGCGCTCCCGCTCGAGAATTTCCCGCTGCCGCGCCCGGGCCAGTCGTCGCCGATGCCGCGCCCGGGCCAGGGAATAGGCCACGGAAGCAATCAGGATCGCGCCCAGCACGACTGCGAAGAGTCGAAACCAGATGGTCTGGTGGAAGTAGGGGACCAGGTAGAAGGCCAGCGAAGCCCCTTCGTAGTTCCAAACACCATCGTTGTTGCTGCCCCGGACCTGGAAGACGTAGTGGCCGGGAGGCATACGCGCATAACGAACCGTACGGTCCGAGCCGGCATCCACCCAGTCCTCGTCCACCCCGAGAATCCGATATTCGAATCGTACCCTTCGGGGAGCCACATAACTCAAGGCGTTGTAACGGAACTCCAGTTGGCGGGTTCCGGGTTCCAGCCGGAGAGGCGGGCTGGATCCGATCGCCGGGAGCGGCACCTCCGCTTCATTCGCGATCAAACTCTTGATCACGATCGGTGGGGGCGAAAGGTTTTGGCGTTCCAGCACCAACTCCGGCTGAACCACGCCCAGGCCTCTGCCCGCCGTGAACCAGAGTCTCCCGTCAACGGTCCGGGCCGACGGTTGGTTCCCGCACAGGAAGTCCGTCTGCGTGAAGCCGTCTTTCAGGTCCAGGAGGATTGCGTTGATTACTTTCAGTTCGCCGCTTGCGCACCGATTGAGGGCGATCTTGTCCACGCTGATTACGCCGCCCAGGGTGGCCAGCCACAGTCGTCCCCGGTCGTCGTCCAGGATTTGCCCGATGGTGTCATTGTGAAGGCCCTGTCTCGCCGTAACCGTGCTGATCCGCCCGTCCAGAACCCGTGCCAGTCCGCCGCCCTGCAAGCCCGCCCAGAGGGTGCCGTCCGGTTCCAGCAGCAGGGCGTAAACGGTGCTGCTGATCAGACCCTGGTCGCGGCCGTACCGTTGGACCCCGTCGGCGTTCAGCCGTCCCAGTCCACTCACCACGGTTCCGAACCAAACGGTTCCCTGACCGTCCGAGGCGAGGCACCGGATGTCGTCCTGGAGGTCCTTCACGCGGTCCCATCGATTTGTGCGGTAGACCGCCAACCCGTCTGCCAATCCGACCCACATGCTGTCTGCCGTCGACCCGGAGATGCATTGGACCGTCGCGTCGACCCAGGGCCAATCGGGAACCGGGAAACAATCTTCGCCATCGTAAACCCACAACCCATGACCAACGGTTCCCACCCAAATGTCCCCGGTCTCCGTCCGGTGGACCGCGGACAAGGCCACGCCCTCGAGTTCGGCGGGAAGGATCTGCCGGGTAAGCCCGTCTTCGGCACGGTGAAACAGTCCCTGGTTCACTGTGCCGACCCAGAGATCGTTTCCCGCCCCGGCACATACGCTCAGGAGGCCGGAGGGATCGGACCATCCCGGCACCTCGACTGTCATTGCCCTGCGGGGGGCGAAGCGATACAGTCCGCCCCCTGCGGTGCCGACCCAAATATTGCCTTCGTGGTCCTCGCACAGGTCGTACACGTGGCTGCTGGTCGTAAGGTCCTCCACGGTACGGCAATTCCAACCCGTGGCGTCTCGCGAAACACGTAGCAGACCCTGGTGGAGGGTCCCCACCAACAGGGCGCCGTCGCGGGATTCGATCAGGCAGGTACCGGCAACGTCGAGCTCACCCAGCTGCCCGGTATCTTCCGTCCATGAACCGTCTTTCCATTTCCGCAATCGCCGATCGGACAACACCCACGCGCCCCCGTCGCGGCTGGGTCCTGCGCAGGTTGCAGGACCCAGGTCTTCAATCGTTCCAGCCCGGTCGAATACGTGGAGTCGCGTCCGTCCGAGAAGCAACACGGTTCCGTCTGACCCGCTCACCAAGTCCACAAGACCTGGCGGGATTGAATTCTCCAGCATCCTGGGGGAGGCATTTGTCTCGTACCGGGCCAGTGCTCCCTCACTACTGAGGACCAGCATGCCGCCCGAGGGATCCTTCACCATGGACGCGATGGGCTCCGCCGGCCATCCCGCGGGCACTG
>Ga0315336_1003853_pt1 | contig 19073 bp, 15 predicted proteins | sample ASW5metaG_FD_204512 | JGI IMG/M metagenome (GOLD analysis project Ga0315336, IMG submission 204512) | Ammonia-oxidizing marine archaeal communities from Monterey Bay, California, United States - ASW #5 | ecosystem: Environmental > Aquatic > Marine > Intertidal zone | place: USA: California... | reverse complement strand
GAGTCTTTCCTCGTTGATGGCGGTAGTGATCCTCCCGTCTTCCACTACGGCCGCGCCGCTTATAAAGTGATCGCTGATTCCAAGAACTCTAAACATGCTTTCTCCACATTCGTTCGGATAGCCAAAATAATTTCATCGCTTCGCAGCCGACCGACGCCAAGATGGGGCCCTGAGATAGCCCATTCCTGCCATGACACTTCCGTTTCAAGAGATCGAGGTCCGCTGCCACCATCCCTTGCTCTTCGAGCGGGACGTGGAGCGCCATACCGACCACCTCGCGGCCTTGGTCCAGGAGGGCTGCACAACATAGCTTCAGATCTTGGCCCGTAGTGCCAGTAATGCCAGTAATCAGCGCTCGGGGCATCATGGATTCCTCGTGAACGTTTGACCTGAGAGGGCGAGAGTAGGGGCGAGTCTTCGTCAGTATACACGAGCGCTGGAAAAGAGCGCCAAGCGGTTCTCGGTGATCGTTCCGTGGCCGCGAATCGTCGCCTCGGATCGGTAGCGAGAATCGATGGAGCCGCGCCCCGTTGGTCGTTTGTCCTACTCATCCCTGCGATCAGCACCCGCTACACACTGCCAGCGGAAACACCCCCGAGCAAGGTTGCAATTTTACCGGGCGTCGACTACCGTAAAAGGACTTTGCCTTGGGCTAGAAAACTCGGGGGCGCTCCTTGGACTCACGAGGGGTTTCCTGTCGCCCGGGTCCGCGCAACCACGTGTTAGGTCCTTTTTTGGTTACAACGCGTTGGGTTTCGTGTGCTCGCGGGGGAGAAAATCGGAACGCAAAAGATTCGTTCAGACCGGAGAGTAGGATCGCTGACTCGTTGCCGAAGATGAGGAAAGTTACGGGTTCAATAGGGCATGCCTCAAGTCCTCCAGATCATTCGGATGCGAACGTGGAGCTGGAGCACCACCTGGATTGATGGCGATAACCTCGAGGGTGCTACACGCTCCGTTTAGCATCGTTGGTGGTGTAGCGTATTCGGCCGAGGAGGCATAGAAGAGGGAAAAGGCCAACGTTCCAAGGGGTCTGTTTGATTACCTGAAGGAAGAGTCCATGTGCGGAATTTGCGGTATTGTTGGCCCTAGAAGAATCACCGAAGCCGATATAAAGCCGATGGCCGACAGGCTGGCCCACCGTGGCCCGGACGACGCCGGGATTCACCTCGAAGAGGGAATCGGCTTCGGCCACCGTAGACTCTCGATTATCGATCTTGACGGCGGCCATCAGCCCATGGCCAACGAGGACGAGACCGTATGGATAACATTCAATGGAGAGATCTACAACTACCAGGAGTTGAGGGAGCAGCTTCTGAGGCGGGGACATCGGTTCGAGACTGACAGTGATACCGAGACGATCGTCCACCTCTACGAGGAAAAGGGTGAAAAGTGTGTGGAGTCCCTGCGGGGAATGTTTGCGTTCGCGATCTGGGACAGTCGAGCGAAACGCCTCCTGCTGGCGCGCGACCACTTGGGACAAAAGCCACTGTACTACGCGATCCGTGACGAGAGCATTTTTTTCGCGTCTGAGATCAAGGCGTTACTTTGCTGCAACGAAATTACCGCCAAGGTCAACTGCGAAGCGCTCAAGGAGTACCTTACCCTCCGCGTGATCGCGGGCACGCACAGCATGTTCAGCGGGATCGTCAAGTTGAATCCGGGCCACACGTTGACTTTCGAGAATGGACGAGCGACGACGCGGCAGTACTGGGACCTGAGCCACCTTCCCAAAGAACACCTGAACGAGGAAGAGGCCATTGAAGCTATAGATGAGCAACTCAGAGAAACGATCCGTTTGCACCTCGTAAGTGATGTCGAAGTCGGTGCGTTCTTGAGCGGTGGGCTTGATTCGAGTCTGATCGTTGCGCTCATGAATCAAAGCGCCGTGCAGCCCATCAAGACTTTTTCGGTCGGGATCCCCTACAAGGGCTTCAGTGAGCTTCCGTATGCCAACGCGGTCAACGACATTTGCAGAACAGAGCCGTTTCAACAGGACATGGCACCCACCGTGAAGCCGCTCTTGCCGAAGGTGATTTGGCATCTCGACGAACCCTCCGATCCGCTCGCGGCCTGCATGTTTTTCATATCTGAAATGGTCCGCCGGCAAGTGAAGGTCGTCATGGGGGGAGACGGGGGCGACGAGCTATTCGCGGGGTATGACCGATATTTCGGGAACAAGTACGTGGGTTACTACGGACTACTTCCGGCGGCCATCCGAGCGCATGTCCTGAGGCGGGTCATCGAGCGCATTCCTGATGGGTTCTGGTACAAGAGCCTCAGCCAGCGCTTGCGTTGGGTCAACGAGATGTCGTTCTTGGAGGGCGGGAGTCGATATGCGCGCAGCTTGAGCTACTTTTATTTTCCCCCACACCGCATCAAGGGGTTGTGTGGACCTGTGCTCGAACGAGAGGTGGGAGATGTCGATGGTGAAGAAAGCGTTCGTTACTATTTCGACCGTGCCAACGCGGACGATCTGATCGATAGAATGCTGTACGCCGATTACAAGGTACGGCTGCCGAACCATTCCGTGATGATTCTGGATCGTGCGACGATGGCCTACGGACTTGAGGCCCGTTCCCCCTTCCTGGACCATCGTCTCACGGAGTTCGCAGCAAGGCTGCCGGCGAGTCTCAAGCTGAAGGGGCGCTCTCTACGCTACATCCAGGGGCGCCTCGGGCTCAGATACCTGCCGAGGCGGGTGATCTACCGCAAAAAACAAGGCTTTTCGTCGGCATTGCCCTACTTACTCGAGGGAGAGTTTCGAGTGCTTTTCCAACGCTTTCTGCGCCGGTCCCACCTGGTCGAGGCTGGATACCTGAATGGGGCGACGATGCAGCACTTCGTTGACGAACACCTTGACCGCAAGGTGGACCACGGCAACCGCCTCTGGCTGCTCTTGAACAGCGAGCTCTGGTATCGAATGCATATCGAGGGGATCGGGCTCGATCAGTTTACCGCAGAATTCCACGAAGGTGGGTCCGTAGTAGGCAGCGCTGGAAGTTAAAGTGACCGGTGACAGCAGCGGTTAACGTACTTTGCGGCCGGCCAGCGTGAAACAACTGATGCGTAGCCCAAACGGCACCCACGCGAGCTGACACAAAATGGTGTTCAGAGCGCTAGGCCGTTTAAATTTTCGGTCCGTGATCTTGTCTTTCCCACCGAGCATCTTGGAGAGTCCGTTGCCGACAGCTCGCATGACGGGGAATCCGTCGAAGCTCTTGCGGAACTCCTTGTACTCGGGAAGGGAGAAGATATACGGGTAGTCCTGGAACCGTAGCGGCGCGAAACTACCCATGTACTCGATGCCCGTTTTGTCAAACCACTTGAGGATTTCGTTACCAGTGTGGAGTGTCTCGTGCGGGAACCCGTAGGTGTCGTACAGGATCTCTTCGTAGTTGAGCCCGTGATAGCGCTTGTTGAGCTTACGCACGGAGAAGGGGAAGAGTCGTTTTCCCCAACGCACGCGGGCATGGATGTCGTCACCACCCAAGAACCGACAGATCCGCTGTCGTACGTTGAGAAGGAAGCGGCTGTAGTTGTTGTACAGCGAGACAATCACGATTCCTCCGGGCTTCGCGATGCGGACCATCTCCTGGAAACCACGGAACGGATCTCCAGTGTGATGTAGGACTCCGACACTGAAGGCGTAGTCGAAGTGATTGTCCGGCAAGTCCATTTTCAGGACATCCTGCTTCACGAACTTGGCGTTCTCGATCGAGTTGTCCTTCACCTTCTGGTTGGCCTTGGCCAGAGAACCATCGGACAGGTCGACGCCCGTTACGTGCCCGGCACCGTGAGTCGCATACCACAGCGCGTAGTCACCGGTACCACAACCAACCTCGACGACTTGCTTGTCCGTAAAGTCGTCGGGCGTTATTCCGAGGCACCGTAGACGCCACCCCATCTCCTCGTCGGTTTCGCGTGTGCCGGGCCACGGGACCTTGGTATACATTCCGACGACCCGTTCACGGATCTCAGAGATTCTTGCTTCGTAATGTTCTTGCCCTTGGGCAGTTTCACTCATGTGGGTTACCTCGAAGAGTTCAGAGATTCACAAATGATACACGTTTGGGGGGGCTAAGTGGTAGGATTTCCTCCCGCGGCGGGGTGAGTCGAGGGGGGGGAATCGGAATTGGCGCGGTCGTTGCGCCGCCAAATGAACCAAAACCCGGGCAGTACGACCACAGTTTGTAGAACGTGGGTCACGATGGCGAGTGTGAACGCCGACTCTGGACTCATGCCGATGAGCCCGTAGACGCCGATCGCGGCGACTTCAGCGACTCCCCAACCGTCGGGGGCTACTGGCAGGCGATAGGCCAGGATTTGCACAGCCGTAGCGACGAGGAAAAGGAAGGGATCGACGTCGATTTCCAAGCTCAGGGCGATCAGCAGGATCACCCCCATTTGGAGAAGCTGCTCGAGGGCCGTGAGTACGAAGTTGAGCACGAGGACACCACGCACACGGCTGAATTCTGAGTACGACTCGTAGAGGCGATGGAAAAACCCGAGGACTCGGCTCTGCCTTTGCTTCAATCGACGGAGAACGGACGCATGGAACTCTGGTCTAAGGGAGACGAGAAAGACGCCGTTGACGCAGACCGCCGTGCCGAGGCCCCCCGCAATCCAGAGTAGAGGCGAGTGGTCGAGCTGGACGCTGGCGAAGATGACCCCGCCGAGAATCCCCCAGTTTACCGACGAAAGAAGCCCGAGGATTTTCTCCATCACCAGCGAGGCGTAGACCGGATGTTTCACACCACTCGCCTCCGACACCCAGTGCGCGCGGAGGAGGTCCCCACCGATCGAGCTCGGCATGAAGAGACCGGTTAGCGTACCTTGGTAGTAGTAGCGAGTGATCTGAGAGAACGGAAGCCGGACGCCGCGTGCCCGCAGTAGCAGCGTCCACTTCCATGCCATGGCCATACGGTCGGCCGTCATGAGGAACAGAAGCAGTACAAGCCAAGCCGGCTCGAGCTTGCGGAGCGCCGCCATGACTTCGGTGAGGTCAAGGAAGAAGAGGCAGCCGCACAGAATAAACAGTCCAACACCCCAGCGAAACCAGTCGCGTTTCGACGAAGGGGATAGGGTGATTGCAGGGCTCACTCGTTGATTGCGCGCTCCCATTCACTGCCGCAGCGCTGGCTGCGCCAAGAATACGGGATTCTCACCGGAAGCTGGTTGATGGGCGGGACGTCTTGGGGTGACATCAGGACTTGATCAAGTCGAAGTATTTTACTGCAAGGTACTGAAACGTGGCGACCCCTATCGGACACGGCCTGGTTGGATTCACGTGTGTTCTCACCACCTCGAAGCTTGACCGACGCGCCGGTCGAGCTGCGGTCGTCGTGGCACTCGTCTTTTCGATCGCTCCCGACTTCGACTTTTTGCCCGGAATTCTGCTGGGAAAGCCTGCCCTTTATCACCAAGGGCCCAGTCATAGCCTCGTCGTCGCCCTCGTAGGCGCGTTGCTCGCTGCGTTGATAATCCGTTTTCGAGGGTGGTCGCTGACGCGACGATTCTGGCTTATATTCCTCGCCTACGCGTCGCACATCTTCATCGATTGCCTCGGGCCCGATAATCGTGAGCCTTATGGGCTACCGCTTTTCTGGCCGTTCAGTTCGGCCCATTTTCAATCACCGATTCCACTGCTGCCTGGTGTCCACCACGTCGTGCGCACGGACGCCTCCACAGGAGAGTGGTTACGGGCGCTCGTCGACTGGCATAACGTCCGGGCCATAGGCATAGAGGTCCTCGTAGGATCGACGCTGATCGTCCTGGTGGGACTCTTGCGCTGGTGGTGCCGGCGCCGTCAGGCAGCCTGAGAATGTGATACCATATTCACGGCGTAGGGTGTCTTACGAGGGAGGTGCGAGCGCGAGAGAAAAGAGAGATGGGTTCGGCAAAAGGTTCGCTGTCCAAGTTCCATTGGTTCGCCATCAAGCTGGCGGTCACGATAGCGATCTTTTGGGTCCTCTTCTCCAGGATCGACATCCGCAGCTCCGCCGAGGCGCTCGGCCAAGTGTCTTTCGGTTGGCTCGTGTTGGCGACGGTGAGTTACGCGTTGCTCTATGTGACATCGACGCTCAAGTGGCATGGCTTGCTCGCGGCCTTGGGGGTGGAGAGTTCGAAGTGGCTCCTCTTGAAACTCGACGCGGCCGGGCGTTTCGCGAGCGCCTTCCTGCCCGGCACGATCGGTGGTGACGTATTACGTTGGCGGTTGGCCGCTCCGGTCTCAGGGGGATATGTCAAGACGGCCGCGAGCATACTGGTCCAGCGTTTCACCGGTGTGATCGGCATGGTAGTGCTCGCCGTGGCCGCTGTCTGCGGGGATCCGTCGAGCTTCGCCTCGGTACCGATCTTGGTCTTGGTCGGGGGAGGCGTCGCCCTGTTGCTCGGAACGTTGGCGGTCGTTTCGAATCGCCACTGGGCCATCGGACTGCGGTACCGAACGCGCCATTGGCGAATCCGAAAATCCGTGTCCATCGCTTACGAGCTTCATCGCACCCTGCGCACGTTTCCACGGCGCCCTCTCATGATCGCTGTCGGGTGGTCGGTGCTCTTTTACCTCGCAGTCGGCTGTGTCCTTTACTTGGCGTGTCTGGCGATCGGAGTGTCGATCACGTTCTTGCAGGCGGTGTCGAGCGTTGCCATCGTCTCGCTGTTGACGATGATCCCCATCAGCATGGGTGGGCTCGGTCTCAAACAGGCCGGGGACGTGTACGTTCTGGAGCTGCTCGGCGTAGAGCCGTCTCAGGCGCTCGCGGTGTCGTTGCTCAAACAGATTATCGCCTACGGGTATACGATGGTCGGCGGTGGATATTTCCTTCTTCTCTGGAAGAGCGAAGAACCAACGGCGCGCGTCACGGACGAAGAGCCCGTCGCGACTGACGAAGCGCAGTCGGTTTAGGTTCGTCGGTTACTCCGTCGGGGCGAGGCACGCTGCTGCTCCGTTCCCATTCAGTCACATCCGACAGACTTACTGGGTGCCCGGGGAGAGCCGAACATTTTGAGGTGCATTGGGCGGGGTCGTATCCGTTCCCGTCCCCGTCCCGAGTATGAACCGTCCCTTGTGGATGTTCATGGCCCATTCGTTGGCGGTGTCGCAGCAACCGGTGGAGATGATGACAAAGTCTTCAGGGAGACCGTATTCACTCGTCCACTTGTTGGAGAAGTTATAGTAAAAGAATTCTCCGTTGTAGCCACCCCAGTCATCCCAATAGTCGACAGTTGTCCAGGGTCCCCATGGCTCAGGTGCGTCGAAGAGTCCGGCGCGTCCGGTACCGAGTTGGTTGGCGGGTCCGTGATCGGTGATCAGTAGGTATCGTTTCACCACCGGGTTATAGCTCACTGAGATGGTCCACCCGACCCCAGCGGGGTCGTGAAACACTGGTTGCGCATCGGTCAGTTCGGTAGACCATGACGGGGCACTCGCAGTTCCCGAGAAAAACTCGTATGCGCCTTTCAGCATGACGTCGTCCCTTGGGACGCGGGCTAAAACGATATTGCCCGGAATTGTGATGGTGCAAGCACCGCCGTCAGCGATGAAGTAGTGATACACGTAGTTGTCTCGCGCACCGGCGTAGTCCTTGCCGAAATTCAAAATCCCGGGATTAAAGATGCTGTCGCTTCGCTTGAAATCCCACGAAGCGATGCTCCACGTGGTGCCGTGGTCGGTCGACATGGCTAGCTGTGTATAGTCGAAAAACTCGTTACACGATCCGGGGCCAAACCACTGATAGAGAACCCCACCGACGCTGACCATGCCGTAACTCTTCCCCGGAGGGCTTACATTTCCCGAGGCAAGGTTTTGGCCGACAAAGTCGTCGACCGCGCCGGTAATACTCGACACCCCCCATTTGAAACGTAGAGAGCCGAACTTGCAGTCAGTTGAGATAAAACCGCATCCATCTCCCCAACTCGTGTACTGCTTGTTGTCGTCACCCCAGGTGACCGGGAAGTTGTCGCTGCCGACCGCAACCTTGATTCGAGAATCAAAATCGACATCCCAACCCGTAATTACGGTGCTCTGCGGGTATGGCGCGCTCTGCCCGTGGGCGATCGAGGGAAGGCATAGGGTCATCAAGATAGCAAGAATCTGAAGTGTGGCGTTCTTAAGCAAGTGATCAATCTCCAGTCCGACAATAACACGTTTTCGTGTGGTGCTCAGTCTCCGCTGGTGCGAAGTTCCTGGGGTGATGCCTGCGAGCTTCATGATGTGATTCTCTTGACGAAGAAAGGGAAGGCAAGTCCTATTTACACACCTTGTCGGTGTGCAAAAACGAGTCCAAATCCGCTCTAATTTATCGGATGATGCTGCAACGTCTTAGTGCGGGGCGCGGAATCGGGTTAGCTCCGTGGACACAGCCCGTCGGTCCGGACCCAGGCGAGCGGGTTTGCCCCATTTTAACCTGCCCCAGGGAAAAATCGCCATGAGGTTCCGACTCCTATGCGTTTGTCGTATGTTCGGTCGGGGGCTGCGCTGAAAACCTTTGCCTATAGGTTCCTACAGGTTCAGGTCTCCTGGGGCTGCCCACGGCCTATTCTGATCCGCGCCCAGCGGTAGGAACAGTCCGTAGACCGTTCAGATCTGCAGCTCGGTTTTGTTGGAAAAACCGCCATCTTCGGAGCGAAATGTGTCGAGCCCGCCCGCGGAACTGAATTCGGCGACTTCCACCTATCGCTGGGCAGGGGCGTACCAGCTCGTCTCGGGCCCTACCGCCTTGTCAGTGCACATTCAGGCTCTAGCTAGAACCGAAGCTCCTCGAAATCTCCTTCGAAATCGCCTTGCTCCAGACCGACCCTCCGGCGAAACTTCGAAAGGCCCGAACGGTGAGGCCACGTCACGCGCCTGCGGTCGAGGGCCTTAAACGTTGTACAGCAACCGGAAGGAGTCGAAGCAGTTCTGATCTCCGGGCCGCGACCTCCGCCAACGTCCGCCGGGCCCTGCCAACCGAACTTCAAGGACATGCCTGTCAGCAAGAGCCGTGTCAGTAGAGTGTACTACACCGTCAGAGGCTAAAAGGAGATCCGAGGCGCTCGAAAGCCGCCCCGTCGACCGGAGGCTGAGCCAGGAGCGTTCCTCAGTAACGGCAATGGCCATCGATGACTGGGTGCTCGAACTGGACAACTTTCCGCTCGATTCGAGAAGCCTATCGGTACGGAGCGGTCCATGAAACAGCTCCTCAGGCGCAGGTCCTTCCCGTTCCTGATACTGTTGTCGGGGTACCTGGGGTCCTTGTTGGTGCTCCTTTTTTGGCCTCTGGAGTTTTTCATTCCGTTTCACGTGGAGAACAATGGGGTCGAGTGGATCCCAGACTCACCCGGCGTTGTCTTCCCTTCGGTCGGTATTCTTCGCACGCGCTCGGCCCCGACCCGCTTGTACGACTGCATGCAGCGCGGAAAGGGTTTCACGCTGGAGACCTGGGCCATGACGAGCAACAACCGGCAACGCGGTCCAACCCGTATTGTCTCGTGCTCCACAGATAAGTTTACGCGAAACTTCACCTTGGGCCAGGAGGGCGCGGACCTCGTGTTGAGGTTGCGGACGACGCAAACCGATAAGAACGGCACACAACCACAGATGATTCTGCCAAACGTCTTTCAACCCAACCAACTCCAGCACTTGGTTTGCACCTACGATCTTCGTGAGCCGGCGTTTTATGTCGACGGGAGGCGTCTCACCCATGCCGATTCGCCGAAGGGAGATCTTTCGAGCTGGGATCCCACCTTTCCCCTGATGTTAGGCAACGAGGCATCCGGCGCCCGTGGATGGCTTGGCAAGCTTTATCTTGTTGCCATCTACAACCGCGCGTTGAGCACCGAGGAGGTGTCGACTCACTACAACGCGGGCCCGCTGTTACGGCCAGAGCCTGGTGACCTGACGTGTGGTGCGCACGGCCTGGTCGCTCTCTACTCGTTTTCCGCCGGCAAAGGCGATTCCATCTTCGACAGAAGTGACAACTCGCCGCCTTTGGACCTGTACAGGCCCGAGGAGATTGACGTTAATGAAAAGATCCTCTTTCAGCCTCCCTACAGTAGGATCTTCTATCGCCTCGCGCACGCCAGTTACAGTTCCATGCTGAGATCATTAACGGTGAAAGAGGTAGCAGAGTTTATCGGCAACATCATCTTGTTTATCCCTTTCGGGATGTTCCTCTGGAGGCTCCATCGGGATGGAAGCCAGCGATTCTTGGGGTGCCTTAACAGCACGCTTTTCGTCATTGGCTTGGGGATCGTGTTAATATTCCTGACCGAATTTGTGCAGTATTTTATGAAGTCGAGAGTCTCGACCTTGACCGATGCCGCCAACAACCTCATTGGTTTGATCCTGGGCCTGCTCATCGAGCGTCGATACCGAGTACTGGGCAGGCTGCGCGGGACGAGCTCCTGAGGAATGCAGTCCAGCGGTGTTCTGACGGAAAACGCGACACGAGGGATAGCGGGGCCTCAGGGTCGTAACCGGCTCGCGGGTCGTTGGCTACGAGTTCAGAAGGGAATAAGTGTACCGCTAGCGACACAGTTACAAATCCCTGGATTGTTGGATCCGCAGTCGTCGGCGTCTGGTTGTCACCAACGCGCTTTTCAACAAAGGTGATCATGACTGAATCTCCGCTCAAAAGCCAGCGGCGGGACCGTACGAGAAGGCGGCGACGGTTTCTTGCGCTGGTGCTGACAGCGCTTGCGGCCGTGGCCCTCCTTTACGCTTTGGGTCCGTACTCGGTCCGCATAGGCCGCATCAGCGCCCCTGAGGTCGTGGAGGTTCTGGCGCAAGACGGTAAGCCAGTTCGCCTTTCCATCTGGCCGAGAATGAATAGCTCGAGCAAGCCGGGTCCCGCAGTGGTTTTCGTTCATGGTGTTACGGAGGACGGACTGGCTAACCCGCTCTACTCCCTCCTTTGCGATGCTCTGTCTCGTCGTGGTATAGTCGTCGTAGCGCCGTGGTTGCGGGGTTACAAAGGAGCCTTCCGGCCGGGCGATCATTATGAACCCTCGTCGTGGAACCCTCTGCCTGACATTGCCGCTGCGAGAGAGCTCTTGCTGCGTGACGAGCGCGTGGATTCTTCACGGATCTTCGTTGCGGGGCACAGCTTGGGGGGAAGTTACGTGCTCGATTTTGGTCTTTCCAACCCGTCTGTTGCCGGAATCATCTCGTTGAGCAGGCTCGACATGAAAAGTCGAATTCGACATCGGGGCGGGCAAGACTGGTTCAGGAAGAGTTTTGCAAGTACCTTCGGACTCGATGCGCCGATTCCGCTCGACAAGTTCCGCGAATTCGCGCGCACTCAGGTTCTCACATTTGAAAATGTCCAGGATGCGCTGCGCAACTCAGATCATCCCCGCCTTCTCTTCACCCTCGGCGGTTTGGAAGCGAAAGGCGATCATGAGTGGCTCGCGGCCTACGCCGCCGGTTGTTCTGGCGAGGCTGAATACCACGAGTTTCAGCAGCTCACTCACATGCTCAATGTACGGGCACCCGGGCCACCCAGTCTCGGGGTAACCATCTATGAGCCGGCTGCCATCGAGAAGGTAGCATCCAAATTGAAGACCTGGATGGGTTTTTAGGCAGCCTCTTACACCTCTAACAGTCCGTTGAAAAAGTGCTTCGTAGCGAGAACCGAGACATTTTCGCTCAGATCAAGGAGCAAAACGGAGGCGATATCGCCCCCTGTGTCAGGGTACGTACCGTCGAGTATTTGCGACGCAGAGCTGAGCGACAGCGATGGGCAAAAGGGGGCCGGTTGTCGTAGAACGTGACTTTTTCAACGGGCTGCTATGAGCTGGTTTTGATCTTCCGGTTCGACGTCGCCCGGACTCGTGAGTCTGCCTCAGCATTTTTGGCCAAGAATGGGCCGATGGCGAGCACGTCAAGGTGCCCGTCTTGGAAGGCCCGGACCGCCTCTTGGGGAGTGCAGACAATGGGCTCCTCGTGGATGTTGAAGCTTGTGTTCACGATACTGGAGACTCCAGTCAAGCGTTTAAATTCCTTGATGATGCGGTAGTAACTGGGGTTGTCCGCCTCGCTGACGAGTTGCGGGCGAGCCGTCCCGTCGATGTGCACGACACCACTGCAAGTCTTTTTCATCTCTTCGGTGCAATCGAACGTGATGGTCATGAAGCGCGCCGTATCGTTGCAACCACGGAGCCCCAAATAGGATCGGTGTGCGTCTTCGGCCAGGGTAGAGGGAGCAAACGGCATGAACTCTGTACGCTTCAGCCGGTCGTTCAACCAATTGTTTACCGACGGATCGTCGGGTCTGTAAAGAATCGACCGGTTCCCCAACGCCCGAGGGCCATACTCCATGCGGCCATTCACCCGAGCGACGACATACCCTTCGCTGATCAGCCGAGCAATTTCCGTTTCCGGTTGATCCATTTCACGAAACTCAATGCCAGCGCTTTCAAGAGCGTCAGCGACTTCCCGATCGGAAAACTCAGGTCCCAGATAGACATGGTCGAAACACTTCTTCCCATGCATTCTATTTTCGGGCTGTTTTTCGACCGTGAGAAGCAGCGCGGCACCTGCAGCGAGCCCTTCGTCCGCCATGGCGGGAAAAACGAATACGGAATCCACCTCCGGCAGCTCATGGATATGCTGGTTAATTCTCACGTTTGCAACGACACCTCCCGCGAGGGCCACGTTCCGCTGCCCTGTTTTCTTTAACCAGTATTCAACATATTTCGAGCAAATCTCCTCAGAGGCCTGCTGGATCGTCGACGCCAGGTCCTCCTTGCTCCAGTTCTTGGGAAGCGCAGCCTCAAGCTTGTGAACCGCCGCAGCTCGAAAGGCATTACCAACATTTACCATGGTGCCTTCCTGATACCGAATAAAACGATCGATGATGTCCCTGTATGCGGGCTTTCCGTACGCTGCCAGACCTGTGATCTTGCCCTCATGTTTACCAGCAGTGAATCCGCAGATGTGGGTCACGGTCGCGTAGTAGCTTCCTAAAGAGTCAAAGGAGGGGACGGAATGCAGGTGTTTCCACTCGCCATTGTTGACTTCGTAAATGTGGGAAGAGTGTCCGTCACCTGATGCATCCAGGGTAGCTACCAGAGCATCATCAAAACCACTGCCATAGTAGGCCGACGCTGCATGAGCATGGTGGTGCGATACGAACTCGATGGGGCATCGGATTCCGAATTCGTCCCTGAGGACCTTGCGAACCTGATTACGCCTGCGGGCAAAGACGGGTTGCCGCAGCTGATAATAGAGGGGCTCTAGTATCGGAACCTTACTACGGAGGAAGCTTAACTTGGAGCCAACGGAAAAGAATAGATTCTTGATAAACCCCTCATCGATGGCAAAAACTCCGGCATCGACCTCGACAGGCTTGTTGAGAAAATGACCCCACTCTGAAGCTACTGCGACATAATCCAGATCCTCAGAATTTACACTTGCCAGCTCGAGAACCTTGGCGATGGATTGTCGTGGAAATCCCATCAACATTTTCTTGCGAGCGAGTCTTTCCTCGTTGATGGCGGTAGTGATCCTCCCGTCTTCCACTACGGCCGCGCCGCTTATAAAGTGATCGCTGATTCCAAGAACTCTAAACATGCTTTCTCCACATTCGTTCGGATAGCCAAAAGTTTCACCATGGTTGCTACTGAACGGAAGCGTTTCGGGCTAATGTCAGTTTGTACGAGATGTTCGCTGGTTCTTCTCCAATGATCAATGATTACGTGAAAAAGGTCCTGGTCGACGAGCGTTGGGTTGTGCAACTTTCCCCGGCGGCAAACGGAAAGCCCCGAGGCTCAGGGGCAGTCTCCATGAGTAGCAGAGGTCTTAACAATCTTGCAATTCGATCGGCAGTTGACTATATAGGACCACTGCCAAGTTGCGCGGAGTTCCGGGGCAATGAACGAATCGGCTCCTGGTAGCCGAGCGCGAGGCCTTTGTTCGTCCTGGTAACAGGAATAGGCCCGTCTTTGCCGAAGATAAGCGAAGCTGCTGCGCCAACACGGGGTGCCTCAAAGTTTTCAAGATCAACGGATTGTGAGCGTGGAGCGTCTAAAGAGCCTACTCTTGCGGAAGTCGCCGAATCTCATCCTGGTAGTCCTCGCAGTCGCGGCTGCTATCAGGCTGTGGAGCATCAGCTACGGTCTACCGTATTCTTACTATCCTGATGAAGCGCACCTCATCAACCGCGCCCTGGCGTTTGGCAGTGGCGATCTGAACCCCCATTGGTTTCATAAGCCGGCCTTCTACATGTACATCCTTTTTTTCGAGTATGGTGTTTACTATGTATTCGGGTGGTTCGTAGGTTTCTGGAACTCGGTCGATGGCTACGCCGTCAGGTATGTGACCGACCCTGGGGCCTGGATCTTGATCGGGAGACTGACCACATCTGCATTTTCTGTGGCAACGGTATGGCTTGTGTATCGCCTCGGGAAACGACACTTCCACAAGAACGTCGGGATCATGGCAGCTCTGTTCTTGACCTTTTCCTGTGGAGCTGTTGAAAGTAGTCAGACTGTGAAGGAGGACATTCCTGCAGGGTTTTTCGCTACCCTGTCGATGCTCTTTCTTCTCAACGTTCTTGCTAATGAACACCGAAAGTTTTTGTACTTTGCCGCAGCCGCCGCAGGTATGGGTTCTGCCATCAAGGCGTATCCCATAGCCATGCTATTGCCGATTTTCTTGACTATCGTCATTGCGAATAGAAGTGGTAGAGGCCTTCGGCACGACGTTTTGAAGGTCGTGGGCGTCTCGGCTGCTGCCGTTTGCGTCTACGTTCTTGTATACTTCGCCTGCTCGCCTTATAGCTTTCTTGACCCCCTCGGAAGACGTTCCTCGCTCGACATTTTCGTCCGCGCCTATGAGGGCATTGTGAGTTTCTTCGGGGTGGACACCGGCGGCGCGGCCGACGATTTTTACACGAGAAGGGTAGGAACGTTTCAAGGCGCTTTGCAATACGTCAAGGTCTTGCTTTCTTCTGCCGGCATGGGGGTGCCAATCGGCTTGGTTTGCTTCGTCGGTTGGATGTTTCTGATGGTCAGAGCACAATCCAAGACGATGGTGCTGTGGCTGTATCCGGCGGCTGTCGCCGCTGCCGCGGTTCTGGTCTTCCCCGGATACGCTCAACCAAGGCATCAAACACCCATTTACCCGGTGCTGAGTGTATGCGGTGGCTACGCTGTTTTCGCTATAGCAAGTAGAGTGACACCGCCGTGGTCCAAGCTGATCTATGCTGGGGCTTGTTTGTTGCTCATCTTGCCAGGCTACATCCTCGGAGATCGTGCCCTCGACAAGGCGAAGCAGGACACGAGGAATGTTGCCAAAGCGTGGATTGAGGCCCACATTCCTGCGGGTGCGACGATCCTCGTTGACGAGAACGGACCCCGGCTGTTTTGTAGTCCGGAAAAAATTGTACCACTGCTCAAGAAGGCACAGCAGGCGGATCCACGCGGTCAGTTTACGGCAAACTACGCAACCTATCTGAAGTATGAGCTGGCTGCTGCAAAGGAGCACATCAGCTATGATTTGCACGAAATAAGACAGGCATGGTGGAGAGAGAAAGAAAGCGATGACGGTGTAGAGGTGGCAGATTCCGATTACGATAGAGATTACGGTAATCCGCTGAGACCCGTGGGAGTCGAAAGTTACGAGTTCTACAAGACCAGTGGTTTTAAGTACGCCATCGTCCACAGTGACGCGTACGGGCGGTACCAGAAGGAGGGTACGTCCGTGAGGCGAAAGCGCGCCAAGTACGCGCAGTTCTACGCGGAGCTGTTTGCACAAGCGGAGCTGGTTGTCGAGTTCACTCCGGAAAGCGGCTCGTACAGGGGCCCAGAAGTCAAGATTTTCCGTCTCAACTAGCCTTGGGTCAGAAGCGCGGGGTGCAGGTGACGGTCAGGGATGAAACATTGATGGTCGTTCCTGGTGGCATCCGGTACGATGAGGAAAAATATTCAGGGAGGACTTACCCATGCCGAAAGAGTCCGCATCCAGACCCAGGATTGAAGTATGCCCCGATTGTGACGGCTTCAGCCGAAGAAGTTTCCTGAAGACCGTGGGGGGAGCCCTCGTCGCAGGCAGCGCTGCCTCGGCGCTTCCTGCGACGAGGGTCTGGGCGGCCGCACCGAAAAGACCGGCCGAAACAACGGTCAAGCTGCTTTACGACAGTCTCACCGCCGAGCAGCGCAAGATCATGCACTTCCCGTTCGATCATGAGAAGCGCTCCCATATCTCGAACAACTGGCATGTCGTGGACAACGAAGTAGGAGCCATCGGGAAGCTCTACAGCTCCGACCAGCAGGAGCTGATCCGGCTGATCTTCAAGGGTGTCACCTCCGAGGACGGTTACGAGCGCTTCATGAAGCAGATGGACGATGACGCCGGCGGCTTCGAGCATTACACTTGCGCCATCTTCGGTGAGCCCGGCACCCACCAGTTCGAGTGGGTTTTGACCGGACGGCACCTGACGATCCGGGCGGACGGCGACTCGGTCGCGAACTCGGCCTTCGGGGGGCCGATTTTTTACGGGCACGCGGTGCAATTTAACGAGGAACCGGATCACCCCGGTAACGTCTGGTGGCATCAAGCACGCATGGCGAACGACATCTTCCAGGCGATGGACGGGAAGCAGAGGGAAAAGGCTCTCCTCCCCTCAGCCCCCCCTGACGACGAATCCGCGGTGATTCTGCGGGGACCGAAGGGCGACATCCCCGGGATTTCGGCCACCGATCTTGCCGCCGACCAGAAAGGGCTCCTGGAGAAGACGCTGAAGAACATGCTCTCCATGTATCGCGCCTCCGATGTGGAGGAGGCGTTCGAGTGCATCGAGCGCAACGGCGGCATCGACAAGCTGCGACTCTCCTTCTACAAGGACGAGGACATCGGCTCCGACGGCATCTGGGACCGCTGGCGCGTGGAGGGCCCGGCGCTCGTGTGGTACTTCCGTGGTTCGCCCCACGTGCACACGTGGGTGCATATCGCCCACAGCGGCACCAACGGTCAGCGGGCACGGATTTGACCGACCCGTGTTCAGCACTTTTTCAACGGACTGTTGAGCCGACCGGCAAGGCCGAGTATCCTCTTATGATAGCTGTGCAGGATCGTGAGCAGCTATTTAAATACGTTGATGAATTCTCTCAAAGGCTCACTTCTGATCGCATCACCGGGTCTGATGGATCCGAACTTCGCCCGCACTGTTGTTTTCATTGCGGAGCACAACAGTGAGGGTGCTCTCGGGCTCGTTCTCAATCGGCCCGCAGCCACCAAGGTGTCGGAGGTCTTGGCGTCCATGTCGGAGGAGCCTTCGACCACGGACACTCACGCGTTCGTCGGCGGCCCCGTCCAGACGAACGCGGTGCTTCTTCTCCACGGTCACGCGGACCTGAATCCAGTCGGGGAGCAGATCATTCCCGGAGTGTACCTCGCAAGCGAGGTGGAACTTCTGGTGGAGCTTCTCGCGCGAGGCTCGAGCGCCGGCGACGAAGACTCACATGTCCCCCCCCAGTTCCGCGTGTTTTGTGGCTATTCGGGCTGGGGAGCGGGACAGCTCGAAGGCGAGATGAAGTCGGGGGGCTGGCTTACCTGCCGTGCCAGCGCCCAGCAAGTTTTTCACTCTATCCCGGAACAGCTCTGGAGCACGACCCTGAGGTCCTTGGGTGGAGTCTACGAGTTTTTCTCCCTGATGCCGCCTAATCCCGATATGAACTGACGGTTCGGTTCAGGCAACCAGAACGCCAGCACAAAGGGGATCAAGCACAGGAAGGCAGCGGCGGCGTAAGGTGCAGTGGAGCTGAAGCGCCAGTAGAGGATGCCGGCGACGAAAGGGCCGACCGCACGGGCGAGGGCTCCGAGGGAGCGAAAAATGCCCAGCACGCCGCCCTGATGCTCGGGCGGCGTGTAGAGCGAAACGAGAGAGCTCAGGGACGGCGTGATGAAGGCGCTTCCGAAACCCACGAGGGCCAGGCCGAGGTACAGGACACCGACCTTGGGCGCGACGCCAACGACGAGGAGCCCGGGGATCAGAAGGGCGAGGCCCGTGATGGTCAGCTTCTTCTCGCCGTAGATGGGCGCGAGCTGGCGGATCAGACCCCCCTGCACGACGACCATGATGAGGCCCAGGTAGAGAAACAAGTAGGCGATCTCCCGCTGCCCGAACGCGAGCCGGTACTTCGCCAGGAAGGTAAGGGTGGACTCCATGCCACTGAACGCGAGGTAGTAGAGGAAGTAAGTCAAGTTGGCGCGGCCCACGCCCGGGAATTCTACGCGACGAAAGAGTTTCGCTGGATTGATCGTCCGTCGAGCTTCCCTTGCCTTGCCGCGATCTTCAGGGCGCAGGGTCTCATCGAATCTCCGCCATACCCCGAGGAAATTTATGAAGCTCAGGACGAAGGCTCCCGCTGCGGCTCCGGAGAACGGATTGACCCCGAAGGTTTGAAGGGACGAAAACTGTTGGCTCAGGTCAACTAGATTGAAGAGCCAGCCGATGACCGGCCCCAGGGTGAAACCGAGTCCGATGGCCGCACCTACCATTCCCATTCCCTTGGGGCGATCCTCAGGCGTGGTAGAGTCGGCCACCGCCGCGGTGGCGGTCGAGATATTGCCGCTCATGAGGCCCCCGAGGAGCCTCGCTGCGATCAGCAGCGCGAAACTGCCGCTGAAGAACCAGAGGAGGTAGCTGAAAGTGATGCCTCCGATCGTGAACAGAAGGACGGGCCTTCGTCCGATCCGATCGGAGAGGCTTCCCCAGAAAGGCGCGAAGAGGAACTGGAGGATCGAGTAAATTCCCATGAGAACTGCTCCGAAGAGGGCTTCAACGTTGGCCCTATCGGCGGATCCGGAGGCGCTGGTCAACAGTTCCAGCAAGTGTCCCAGGACCCCGTCGCTTCCGTCACGCTCCAGGTAATGTGCGAGCATGTCGGGGAGGAGCGGAAGGATGATGGCGAAGCCGAGGATGTCGAGGAAGACGGTCAGGAAGATGATCCCGAGCGGGGACCTTCGGACGGGTTTGTTCAAGGGCAGCATTCCTCTCAGGAGCTGTCAGGATCTCTCAAGATGCCGTGGCCGGCCTCAACAGGACGAGTCGTTTCTCCTTGTCGATGGCGGTGATGACCACTTTCAG
>Ga0315336_1003852_pt1 | contig 19075 bp, 13 predicted proteins | sample ASW5metaG_FD_204512 | JGI IMG/M metagenome (GOLD analysis project Ga0315336, IMG submission 204512) | Ammonia-oxidizing marine archaeal communities from Monterey Bay, California, United States - ASW #5 | ecosystem: Environmental > Aquatic > Marine > Intertidal zone | place: USA: California... | reverse complement strand
ATGAGCTGAGCACGTCGAGATCGCCGTCCCCGTCCACATCTGCCGCAAACACATTGGTTGCCCCATCGGCATCTCCTTCGCCTCCGGAGAAGGGCGGGTCGGGATCTGGAGAATTCACGTCGTGGATCGTGAAATTCTGGCTGCCGTCGTTTTCGTACCAGGCGATCAAGTCGTCAAAGCGCGACGCGCTGAGCACGTCGAGGTCGCCGTCCCCGTCCACGTCGACCGCAAACACACTGAACGCGCCATCGGCCACAAAGCTGATCGTGTGCTGTGTGAAATTCTGACTGCCGTCGTTTTCGTACCAGGCAATCGTATCGTCATTGTGCGACGCGCTGAGCACGTCGAGGTCGCCATCCCCGTCCACGTCCGCCGCAGACACACTCCGCGCACGATTAGCCGTCGTGCTGATCGCGTGCGTCGTGAAGTTCTGGCTGCCGTCGTTCTCATACCAAGCGATCTTGTCATCAAGGTACGACGCGCTGAGCACGTCGAGGTCGCCGTCGCCGTCCACGTCCGCTGCAAACACGCTGATGGCCGTGTCGGCGGCCAGGGTGATCGTATGCGGCGTAAAGTTCTGGCTGCCGTCGTTCTCGTACCAAGCGATCTTGTTGTCCAAGGACGACGCACTGAGCACGTCGAGGTCGCCGTCTCCATCCACGTCGACCGCAATCACACTCCGCGCACGATCAGCCGACGTGGTGATCGTGTGTGGCGTGAAGTTCTGGCTGCCGTCGTTCTCGTACCAGGCGATTTTGTCGTCCGAGGACGACGCGCTGAGCACGTCGATGTCGCCGTCGCCGTCCACGTCCGCCGCGGTGACGCTGTACGCAAAATTGGCCGCCGTAGTGATCGTGTGCGGCGTGAAGTTCGCGTTGCCGTCGTTTTCGTACCAGGCAATCTTGTCGTCATCTCGCGACGCGCTGAGCACGTCGATGTCGCCGTCGCCGTCCACGTCTACCGCAGACACGCTTGTCGCCCCACCGGCCACAAGGCTGATCGTGTTCTGGCTGCCGAATTCGCCGCTGGCCGGGGCAGGATTATCGATGGTGACCAGGTAATCCTCGACTTCGCCATCCGCCGCCGCACCGCCGACTCCCAGGCCGCCCGCGGTGCTCACGCGGAATCGCGCGTAGGTCGTTCCCGCGATCGCGTAGCTCGGCACGTCGAACGTCAGATCGTTGTCGCCCAGGACGACGTCGCGGGAGGCGAAGATCTGCTCTCCCAGTCCGCCCCAGGAACCGTCGCCGTTGAAGTCGATCCAGGCATCCAGCTTGCCGACCGCGCCCTGTATGTTTACCGTGACCGTGGCATCCAGAGCGCCGACCATCATCGTCCCGAAAGTCACGCCGTCTTCGTCGTCCGGCAAGCCGGCCGTGTCGTCGGCGTCTGCCGCAACCGAATGCACACCATCGGCTTCTTCATCGCGGTTGGTGCCGAATTGGGGACCGGTCGCTTTGTGCCGGGCACCGTCTTCGGCTAACGTGGTGGGATACGGTGTCGGGGCATCGCCGAAATCAGAGTTCAGGTTTTCGTGCCAGGCGATACCCTCGTTGCCGTACGACGCGCTGAGTACGTCAAGATCGCCGTCCCCGTCCACGTCTGCCGCAAAGACAGCGGTTGCGAAGTCAACCGCCGTACTTATCGTTCGCAGCGTGAAGTTCTGGCTGCCGTCGTTCTCGTACCAGGCGATCTTGTCGTCCTGCGACGACGCGCTGAGGGCGTCGAGGTCGCCGTCTCCGTCCACATCTGCGGCAAAGACACTGAACGCCCCAACGGCTGATATGGTGATGATTCGCTCCGTGAAGTTCTGGCTGCCGTCGTTCTCGTACCAGGCGATCTTGTCGTCAAACTGAGATGCGCCGAGGACATCCATGTCACCATCTCCGTCCACATCTGCCGCAACTACGCTGATCGCCGCATCGGCCACTGAGCTGACTGTGTGTGGTGTGAAATTCTGGCTGCCGTCGTTCTCGTACCAGGCGATCTTGTCGTCAAAGCCCGACGCGCTGAGGACGTCCATGTCGCCGTCCCCGTCGACGTCCGCGGCAAACACACTCCACGCCACAATGGCGGCGGTACTGATGGTGTGCGGCGTGAAATTCTGGCTGCCGTCGTTCTCATACCAGGCGATCTTGTTGTCATAGCGCGACGCGCTGAGCACGTCGAGGTCGCCGTCCCCGTCCATGTCCGCCGTAAACAGGCCAGCCGCCCCATTGGCCGCTGTGGTGATGGTGTGCGGCGTGAAATTCTCGCTGCCGTCGTTCTCGTACCAGGCGACCTTGTCGTCGCCGACCGACGCGCTGAGAACGTCCATGTCGCCGTCCCCATCCACGTCCGCTGCTAACACACTGTACGCCCTATTGGCTACCGTGCTAATCGTATGCGGCGTGAAGTTCTGGCTGCCGTCGTTTTCGTACCAGGCAATTTTGTTGTCATCTCGCGACGCACTGAGCGCGTCCATGTCGCCGTCTCCGTCCACGTCTGCCGCAGACACGCCGATCGTCCCGAAGGCCGCCGCGGTGATCGTGTTCTGGCTGCCGAAGTTGCCGCTGGCCTCAGCCGGATTGGCAATCGTAACTTGGTAATCCTCGACCTCGCCGTCCGCCGCCGTGCCGCCGATTCCCAGGTCGCCCGCGGTGCTCACGCGGAACCGCGCGTAGGTCGTTCCCGCGATCGCGTAGCTCGGCACGTCGAACGTCAGGTCGTTGTCGTCCAAGACAACATCGCGGGAGGCAAAGATCTGCTCCCCCAGTCCGCCCCAGGAACCGTCACCGTTGAAGTCGATCCAGGCATCTAGCTTGCCGACCGCGCCCTGCACGTTTACCGTGACCGTGGCATCCAACGCGCCGACCATCATCGTCCCGAAGGTCACGCCATCTTCATCTGCACCATCCGCGTCAGCGACAGCCGAGTGCGTACCGTCGGCTTCGGAATCGATGGTGGCTCCCAGCCTGGGATCGCCAACTATGAAAGTGTGTTCCGCTCCACCTTCGGCTAACGTCGTTGGATAGGGAAGCGGGGCGTCGCCGAAGTCGGCGGCGAGCATGACGCGGGCCTCAAGGATTTCGAAACCAGCGGCGAGCGGCTGATTGAGATCCCGCAGCCGACGACGGCGCAAACTACGCCGGCCGCGTCGACTTCTGTGTGCACTGCGTGATAAAAGTGAGTCCAACCCAAAGGAATATTTCATAGATGTGATCGCTCGGTAGTTCTCTAATTCTCAGGTGATCGTCAGGGATGTACTTTTCGCCAGTCAAATGGTGTCTGCGAGTCCCGGTACTGTTGGCCGACGGAGTGCCTGTGGTTCGTCGGAACGGCGATATCTTGCGGAGGCAGACCAGCACAGTACCGTTGCCAGATGGGGTGAAAGGCCCGCTCCTGGGATCGGAATCTCACCCATTATAACAGACAGCTGCACACTCGCCCCGCTTTGGCAAGTGGGAAATCCCTCTTATTTTTGCCCTTAAGGTCCCAGTTATAGGGATCCTGGCACCGGAATCATGGACTTGCAGCATCTTGGTCGAGCTTCTCCGCACATTTTGCTGAAAATGTTCGTGCCGTCGGAAAGTCTCGTTCTGTGCCAGAAAAAGTCTCACCAGGCGGGTCGATTGTGACTAAGCTCTGCGGCAGTCGCCCGTTCTCCGCGCTGCGGATCGAACCGGCGGCGGCAGCGGGGCCGCTTGCTGGGCGAAGAGCGGTTCGTCATAATTTGCTCGCTGTGCTGACTGAGCTTCGCCGCACGATCGACCCTCTAATCCAGCGATGGAATGCCCACGACCGCCCTGAACGCGTTGCGTCAGTACTTCTCTCGTTCGACTCGGCGTTATCACGAACATGCCAGGTTGCAGCGGAGGATCGCGGCTGAGCTGGCCGAGTGGCTGCCGAGGTCGGACGAACCGTTGTCGATTTTGGAGCTGGGCTGCGGTAGCGGTTTTCTGACACGGCAGATTGTCGAGCGGTTTCCTCAGGCGGCGATCGACGCGATTGACATATCGGCCGAGATGATCGAACTGGCCCGGCAGCGACTGCCGGCGGCGAACGTCCGGTGGCAGGTGGCCGATATGAATCGCTGGGAGTCGCCGCTGCGCTACGATTTGATCGCCAGCAGCACGGCCCTGCATTGGGGCGATCCGCTGCAAGATTTGGTAATGCAGGTGCGGCGTCAGCTGCGGCCCGGCGGTCGGTTGGCTGCGGCGGTGATGTCGGCCGGCACGTTGACCGAGCTACATGAGCTGCGTAGGCAGATCGCGCCACACAAAAAACCGTTGCGGCAATTGCCTAGAGAAGCGGATCTGCTGGATTGGGTCGACGGGGCGGGGCTGACGCTTGTCAAGGCAACGACCGAGACGACCAGGCAGGTCTACACCTCGGCGTTGGAGCTGGTCCGCTCGCTACGGCAGACCGGGTTTACCGGCGGGCCGTTTTCACAAGGCAGCGGTGGGGGGTTGGTCCGCTCCGAGCTGGAGGCGCTGATCGAGCTCTATCAACAGCGCTACGGCGATCCGAGCGGCAAGGTCTTTGCAACGTACCGGGTGACGTTCGTCGAGGCCCAGAAAAAGTGAGAAGTCATTGGAGTACTTCAGCCATCTGCAGATATCCGAGCCAACAAATTACCACAGAGGCACGGAGAGCACGGAGATTGTTTAAGTAGTCAGAGGAAAAAACAATTCCCTCCCCCTACCTCTATTTTCGTTTTCTCCGTGGTGGATCTAACATCAGATGGCCGAATAAGAGTGCGCCCGTGCAATTAGTTGGATTCAACAATTTTTTCCTTGGTACGTGGCGCGGCGAGCAAACTCGGCTTCGATGGCCCGTTTGACGGCCGGTTTGTCCAGGCACCAGCTCGGGCCGACGAAGAAATCGGGTGGCGCGTCGCCGCTGATCCGCTCGATGACCATCGTCGGCGGCAGCCGTTCGATGAAGTCGACCACTGTGCGAACGTAGTCGGCTTGCTCCATCAACCGTACTTCACCCGCGGCGACCTCGTCGGCCAGCTTGGTGTTCTTTACACAGTAGAGGTTGTGGATCTTGACCGCGTCGATTTCCAGCCGGGCCAGCTCGCTGGCGGTGGCGAGCATGTCGGCATGCGACTCGCCCGGCAAACCGAGGATGACGTGGGCGGAGATTTCAAAGCCCCGTCCGCGGCTGCGCTGGACCGCGTCGAGGAACGAGTCGTGGTGATGGCCCCGATTCATCCAATCGAGCGACCGGTTGTGCATCGTCTGCATGCCGTACTCTACCGACAGATAGGTTTGGCCAGCGAGTTCTTCCAACAGATCGAGGACTTCGTCGGGCACGCAGTCGCTGCGCGTGCCGATCGCTAGGCCGACGATTTGCGGATGGGACAGGGCTTCTTCAAACAGGCTGCGGAGCTGTTCCACCGGGGCGTAGGTGTTGGTGGCGGGTTGGAAGTAGGCGAGGTAGTGATGGCAATTCTTGTAGCGTTTTTGCAGCAGAGCAATGCTTTGATCGATCTGCCCCAGGAGGGTCGCCCGAGGGAGTCGTCGGCTGGGGCTGAAGCTGCGATTGTCGCAGAAGGTGCAGCCACCGGTGGTGATGGAACCGTCGACGTTGGGGCAGGTGAAGCCGGCGTCCAGGCTGACTTTCTGGACCCGACAAGAAAATTTTTCTCGCAGAAAGTGGCTGTAGGCCTGATATGGCAGACCAGCCTGCCGCCAGCCAGGAATTGCTGTAAGGGGTTTGGTTGACGCCACTTGCGGTTTTGCCTAGAGTAGAAATTGGCCAGGGCGAAGGAGCGCAAATCGACCAGTATTGCGCGCAACGAACATTTATTTATTTCCTACGTTGTACATTTTTGGGGCGTGACTGGTTTTTCGCAAGAGTCTATCTCCATGTATGGTGAACTTATTCCGGTAGGGGGCGGTGATCCGATCCCGCTGCTCAAGAAGCAATTGCTGATCGGTCGCCGTGAGAGCTGCGACATCGTGTTGCGATTTGCCAATGTGTCTGCCCACCATTGCACGTTAGTGAACAATGGCGGCTATTGGTATCTGCGCGACATGCAGAGTCGCAACGGCGTGAAGGTCAACGACATTCGCGTCGAGGAAAAACGGGTCGACCCGGGTGATTCGATCTCGGTGGCGAAGCATAAGTATGAAATGCAGTATTCGCCTTCTGAGATGGGGGCCATTGGTCCGCCGCCGGCCGACGACATGCCGGCCGAGATTATGAACGAATCGCTGCTATCGCGGGCCGGGCTACGATCGAGTGATCCGCGTGAAAAAAGCTCGTCGGAAGAACGGCGCGGTAAGCGGTCGGGTTCTCGGTACGACGTGATGGACGACAGTGCAGGACAGATCAAACTGCCTGACGAACCAGTGTAGGCATTCTCGCTTCTGGGGCTACTCGTTGCGGCTGCTGCCATGTTATGCTGCACAGAGCATGGCCAGCAAGAAAAAAAAGCTCCGCGCCGATTTTCGCAAGAACCGCTCGGTTCGCGTCCGCGAGAAAGATCTTACCCAAAGCTTCGATGCCGATGCTGAAGGTAATAAGATCCAAGACGCGCAGACCCGGCAAAGCGTTTCTGGAAAAGGCGAGCTGACCCGGAAGCGGACCTTGGCCGGTGCCGAAGTGGTGGAGGACGATTCGGGCCGAGTGGTGCTACCGGCGATCGATACGAGCATTTGCCGCCGCGGTCGGGTGTTACGCGTGCAAGGTTTGGTAAGCGTGGTTCGCGAAACCGACGGTACGGAGCGCCAATGTGCCACGAGACGATTGCTCAAGACGTTGGGGACCGATCAGCGGCACGTGGTGGCCGCGGGCGATGAGGTTTGGTTCCGGCCTGAGGGCGACACCGAGGGGATCATCGAACGGGTGGAGCCGAGGCATGGTGTGCTGAGCCGGACCAGCCGGGGGCGGCAGCACGTGTTGGTGACCAACGTCGATCAGCTGTTGATCGTCTCCAGTGCCGCCCAGCCGCGGCTGAAGCCGAATCTTTTGGATCGGTATCTAGTGACCGCCGAGCGGGCTGGCATCGAAGCGGTGATCTGTATCAACAAGGTTGACCTGGTCGACCCGGCCGACTTGCAGCCGCTGGTGGGTGTCTACAGTCAGCTCGGATATCGAGTCTTATTGACGTCAGCAATCGAGGGGTGGGGAATGGAGGCGCTCCGTGAGCTGCTCGAAGGGCGCGAAACGGCCGTCACGGGTCAGAGCGGCGTCGGCAAATCGAGCCTGCTGAATGTCTTGGAACCGGGGCTGAAGTTGCGCGTGCAGTCGGTCAGTGGCGAGACTGAGAAAGGTCGACACACGACGACCACTGCCGAGTTGCTTCCGCTATCGACCGGCGGCTATGTGGTCGACACGCCCGGCATTCGCCAGTTTCAGCTGTGGGACGTGGTTCCCGAAGAGGTGGCGGGCTTCTATCGCGATCTGCGGCCTTATGTGAGCCACTGCCGCTTTTCAGACTGTACGCATACGCACGAGGAACCGTGTGCCGTGAAAGACGCGGTAGCGGACGGCTATGTCGACGTGCGGCGGTACGAAAGCTATCTACAGATTCGCGCAGGGGACGACGCGTAGAACGAACAAAAAAGGGGTCAGGACTCTTTGATTGCGGGAACGTCAGACACGGCACGTGCCCGTTCATCTGCAATCAAAGAGTCCTGACCCCTTTTTTGTTCACCGTGGAGTAAAGTCGGCGTCGGCTTCGATGCCGGCGGCGAAGTGGGCGAGCAAATCTGCCGAGTGGTCGATGTCGGCCAGGGAGACCATCTCGACGGCGCTGTGCATGTAGCGGTTCGGAACGCTGACCAATCCGGCTGCTACGCCGGCGCGTGAAAGCTGGATAGCGTTGGCGTCGGTACCGGTTCCTTTGCCGATCGCACCCCATTGGCAGGCGATGTCGGCTTTAGCAGCGGCGCTGCGGAGTCGGTCGACAACAATCGGATTCATGTTTGGCCCGCGATAGATGACCGGTCCGCCGGCCAATTTGACATCGCCTTCCTGGTTCTTGTCGATGGTGGGGCAATCGCTGGCGTGAGTCACGTCGACCGCGATGCCGACCTGTGGATTCACACCGTATGCGCTAGTCGTAGCGCCGCGCAAACCGATCTCTTCCTGGACCGTCGAGACGGCGTAGAGCGACACGTTCAGCCCCAGCTCTTTGGCTCGACGCAACGCTTCGACGCAGACCCACAAGCCCGTTTTGTCATCCATGCCGGGCGAATTGGCAAAGCCGTTGCGCATTTCCTGATAGCCCAGTTCAAGAGTGACCGGATCGCCGATGCGGACCAGCTCCTCGGCCTCTTCCTTGTTTTTCGCACCGATGTCGAGCCACAAGTCTTTGGCTTTAACCACTTGCTTGCGCTCGTCCTGATCGAGCAGGTGAATCGGTTTGCGAGCGATCACCGCCGGTAGCGGCCCATCGGCGGAGTGAATGGTCATCCGCTGGCCGATCAGCTGCTGCGGATCCCAGCCACCGATGGTGTTGGAGTAGATAAACCCCTGATCGTTGATGTGGGTGATCAGCAGCCCGATCTGATCGGCGTGGCCGGCGAACATCACGCGCAACGGTGCGCCCGGATTGCAGCAAGCGATGACATTGCCGTGCAGATCGGTTGACACTTCGTCGGCAAATTGGCTGACGTATTTGCGGACGATCTCCTGTACAGGCTGTTCGTAGCCGGAGGGGCTGGGGGTTTCGAGGATCTCTTGAAAAAACGCTTTGGCCAGGTCTTCCATGGTGGGTCCGTTCAGGGGAAATGAGAGGTGGAATTCGGAATGCGGATTTTGGAAATCGGAATTTGGGTTGGGGATGCGTACTTACTCCGAGTTCCGAATTTCGATAGCAGTGCCAGCGGGCGCCGTGGCAGACTTTGTCGATTTTAACGATTTTCTGGATTTGGGCGAGATGGGACGTCGATAAACGCCTAGGACCAAATCTTGCCGTAGGTCCCCCTTGGGCAGGCAATTCAACTCATTTCACAGACTATTGTGGAGCAGACGGATGGCAACGCGTCAGTATTTAGCTTGGATCGTCGCGGCAGCTTGCGTTGCCAGCGTTGGATGCGCCAGCTGTATGACGAACAACATGGGCTGCGGTTGCGGCGTGCCGGTCGATTGCGGCTGTGAAGTCGTTTGTGGATGTCCGGAGCAAATCGACTGTGGATGTCCTGAACAGATCGACTGTGGATGTCCGGAGCAGCCTGCCTGTGGTTGCGCCGACCCATCGTGCGGGATGTACAGCGAAGAATGTGTTGGCTGCACCAGTTGTGGCAGCGGCGTATATCGGGGCGGCGGATTGATAAGCCGGATGCGGAGGGCAATAAGAGGCTCCTATGGGGGAATGGGCGGCTGCGGCGCGGGCGGCTGTGGCTCGGAAGTTTATTGGAGCGAATGGCATAACGATCCGCCTTGCGACTGCGATCATTGTGACGGCGGTCCGTGCGAGTACCCCGGCTGTAGCAGCTGCAACGCACCGACGGTCGCCAGGAACTGGGGTGGGCACCGTCGGTCACAGATAGCCAGCCGCATCAGGCAGGAAGATCTCAATCTCTACTCCGATGACGAGTTCCGCTTCGAAGAGGAAGATCTCGAATATCTCGGTTCAGGCAAATATCAGTCGATCCGTCGGTAATCGCCACGCGAGATACCTGAAACGCTCTAACTTAGCCCAAACAGTTGGTTGGCGTTTGCGGTGGTTTGCCGGGCAAGTTCTTCTAGCGATACGCCAAGCACCTGGGCGACGCATTCGGCCGTATGGCGGAGATAGGCGGGCTGGTTGGGCCGCTTGCCGCGGACCGGTTCCGGTGAAAGATAAGGGCAATCGGTCTCCAGCAATAACCGATCGCTCGGGATCGACGCGGCACAGGCACGCAGCTCGTCCGATTTCTTGAAGGTCACCATGCCGGCAAAGCTGATGTGCAGCCCTAGTGCGACACACTCGTGGGCCAGGGCATTGTCGCCGGTGAAAGAGTGCATCACACCGCGCAAAGGACCGCGATCGCTGGCCGAGCGCAACATCTGCAGGACGTCGTCGCCGCAGTTGCGCATGTGGACGATAAACGGCAGTTCATGCTTGCCGGCCAGGCGAATGTGGCGATCGAAATAATCTTGCTGCTGGTCGAAGGGCGTGTCGTCCCAGTGCCGATCGAGCCCCGTCTCGCCCACCGCCACAACGCCCGGCTGGGTGACCAGCGCTTCGATAACCGCCCAATCGTCGGGCGCCGACTCGGCCACGTGGTTGGGTTGGATGCCGACCGCCGCGTGGAGTCCCGAGTGTCGGGCGGCCAGCTCAATGCACTTACGGCTTGCCTGGGCGGTGGTACCGACCGCGACCCAGCGAGTGACGCCAGCCTGACGCGCAAGGTCCAACAGCTCTTCCCGCTGGGCGTCAAACTGGTCCTGGTCGAGATGGGTATGCGTGTCGAACAGCATCGCCGGGCGGACTCTTTCGCTTATTTCGCGGCAGTGGCGTCAGCGGTGGCGTCCAGCAGCTCGGTGAGCGAATCGAGGTGGCCCTTGGCCATGCCGAGCGCTTCCTCAGTCAGCGACTTGGCGGCGGGGCTGTTTTGCAGCTGCTCGGCCAACGCGCCGATCGATTCAATGTCTTGCCGTTGGTAGCTGATGGCTGCCGAGACCAGAAAATCGATGTCCAGGTCGTGCGAGTCGGTAAACTCCATCGGAAACTCACCCGGGCGAGGGAGTTGTTGGGCATCGATCACAAGCTGGCTGATTCGCTGCGCCAGACGATTCTGGTCGGCGACGATCGCATCGAACGTTTCGAGTACCTCTTGCCGTCCCCCAGGAACGTAGGGACGAGCGTATTGCAAGTACTGGGGGAACGAGCGACAGGTGATCCCCAGCAGGCGATTCAACAGCGAGCTGGTGTTAGGGGAATTCATGCCGATTGACCGGTGGGAATCCAAGATTGAAAACACGCGATAGTCAGTTCTTCGAGGAAGCTCGCACAGTTAACGGAACAAACTGGATGCTGCCAGGTCGGCCCATTGGGCCAATCGGTCGGGCCAGAGGCCCAGCGCCAATACCGGCACCGAAGCGACCAGCACATAAGCGGCGGGCAAAAAGCCGAAGGCGACCGGGCCGCGGGAGTCGGGCTCGGGATCCATGCAGATCGTCCTGGCGACGCGCAGGTAGTAGATCAACGAAACAACCGTATTGAGTCCGGCCACTACCAACAGCGTCATCATCAGCGGCCCGCCCATCTCGACCAGGGACATGAAGATCGCGAACTTGCCGATAAACCCAGCCAGCGGCGGAATGCCGACCAGGCTGAACAAGATTGCAACCATGCAGACCGAGATCACCGGACAGCTGCGGACCAGCCCGCCGTAGTCGGCCAACTCTTCGCTGCCCATTGCGTTGCGCAAGAAGGCGACGATGGCAAACGCGCCCAAATTCATAAATAAATAAATCGTCGCGTAGATCAGCAGCGACGAAACGGCGTTTTGCGACTGAGCCAATCCGTGATCCAACAAGGCTACCGCCGCGGCGACGGCCATCATCATGTAGCCCGCGTGGGCGATCGTCGAATAGGCCAGCAGTCGTTTGATGTTGGTCTGCCCGTAGGCGGCCAGATTGCCGAACGTGCAGGTGACCATCGCCACGACCGAGATCAACAGGACGGCAAACGAACGGACCGGAGCCAGGGGTGACGCCTCCGACTCACTCTCATTGGCGACGCTCACTCTTGCTACACTATTGACGACCGGCAGCGCACTGATCTTCGAATTGGCCAACTCAGCCGCGGCCACCGCCGCCGGGGGCCTTGCTTCGTGGAGTGCAATCTGAGGGGTTTCTTGCACGTAACTAAACCCCAGCCCGATCCGCACCAGCAGCACCAGCGCCGCCGCCTTGGAGGCGACCGACAGAAACGCATCGACCTCGGCCGAGGCGCCTTCGAACACGTCGGGGCACCAAAAGTGGAACGGGACGGCTGAGAGCTTGAAGGCCAGGCCGACGCCCAACATCAAGCCGCCCAGGGCCAAGACCATCACCGTGACCGATTCGTCCGGCGAGGCGAGCTTGGCGGCCAAGTCCAGTTCGGCCAGCCGGGCAGCCATCGTCGGCAAGTGGGCCGAGCCCAATACGCCGCACAGCAGGCTAATACCGTAGAGCATCACGCCGGCGGTCCCAGCGCCATAAACGGCGTATTTCAGCGAAGCCTCACTGCTGGTCCGGCGACCGCGGACAATCCCTGCCAACACATACGAGGGAACGCTGGCCATCTCGACGCCCAGAAACACACTGAGCATGTGATTCGACGAGGCCATGATGCACATGCCGAGCGTCGCGCCCAACATCAGGACGAAGAAGTCCTGACCATCATCGCGCCCGGCCAGTCCCGTAAGCTGTGCCAACACGACCAACAGCACGGCGAACGACATGAGGAATACGCGGATGTAAGCGGTCACGGCGTCGACTACCAGCATGCCGGTAAAGATTTCTTGTGACGGAGCCGACCAGTCGGCAAGACCTTCCGCGGGCAGGGCTAACCAGAGGGCGGTCAGCGATCCGGCCAACGCCAACAGAAACGGCGGCAGGAGCCGAAAGAGTGGCAGCACTCGTGCCAACAGCAACACGACGATCGTAGCGCACAGCGCCAACTCCGGCTTAAACAGCGGCAGGCTGTCCCGCAGGGTGTCGTCGTAAATCAGTTCGTTGACAAGGGATTGCAGGTCCACGTTGAATCGCTTCTTGTTGTTGCGGAAACGTTATTGGTCGACGGCGGCCATCTGGCCGTCGTTAGCCGCGGCCGGGTTGGCCGTGATCTTGTGTTTGTCGTAGGCTTCGGTCCACTCGGCTAGCTGATCGATTTGCCGATCGATGGTCGGTTGCATGTAATCGAGCACCGCCGGTGGGTAGACGCCAAACAGAATCGCCAGCGCCATCAGCGGTGCCGCGACGAACAGTTCGCGGAGAGTAATAGGTGTGAGGGCGTCGCCATGGGGCCCCTTGTACTCGGCGCCGAGGTAGACGCGCTGGATGGCCCAGAGGATGTAGCCGGCGGTGAGAATTACGACCGAGGCCGAGATAATCGCCAGCACCGAGCTGTATTTCCAGCTGGAGAGCACGACCAGCACTTCGCCGATGAAGCCACACAGGCCAGGCAACCCCAGGCCGGCAAAAAAGATTCCCACGGCCAGGCCGCTGTAGACCGGCATCTTGTTGAACAGACCGCCGAACTCGTCCAAATTCCGATGGTGGACCCGGTCGTAAATCACTCCGACCATAAAGAACATGCCAGCCGAGCTGATGCCGTGGGCGATCATCTGGAACATCGCACCGTTGACGCCCATCTTCCAATATTCAGTGTTGTAACTGTAGGCTCCTGGCGTATCCCCCGACCACATTCCCATGCTCCAGACGCCCAAGCCGAGCACGACGTAGCCCATGTGGCTCACCGAGCTGTAGGCGACCATTCGTTTGAAGTCTTTCTGGGCCAGCGCGGCAAACGCGCCGTAGACCATGCTGACCACGCCCACCAGGCAAACGAAGTAGGCCAGTTCGTACGCAGCTTGAGGGCAGATGGGATAGCAGATACGGATAATGCCATAGCCGCCCATCTTCAGCAATATTCCGGCCAAGATCATGGAGATCGGCGTGGGCGCCTGCACGTGGGCGTCGGGCAACCAGGTATGGAGCGGCACGCTGGGTACCTTGATGACAAACCCGATGAACAGCAGGATGAAGGCCCACCACTGCAAGCTTTTGCCGAAGAGGATTTCTTTGTCGAACAGATCCGTATGTTGGCCCATCTGCTGCAGCGCGAGGATGTTGAAGGTGTGCAGCTGGGCATCCTCGGCGGCATCAGAGTTCTGGGTTGCCTGTTTGAAGCGGGCAGCCAGCGAGTCGTCGCTTTGCAGCCATTGGGCAAGCGCCAGATCGGCTCTGGCAGACGGAGTGAATTTAGCGTCCGCATTCGCGCTGTCGTCCGAAATATTGATGATCCCTGCTTCGGCGAGCTGCGAGGCATCGAGTCTGGTCAGATCGCTATTGAAGTAGAGCATCAGAATGGCAATCAGCATCAGCACACTGCCGAACAACGTGTAGAGGAAAAACTTGATGGCCGCATATTCCCGCCGTGGCCCGCCCCAAACGCCGATCAAGAAATACATCGGCAGCAGCATCACTTCCCAGAAGACGTAGAACAAAAAGAAGTCGAGCGCCAGAAAAACACCCAGCATGCCGGTTTCCAGCAGCAGAAACAGCACGCAGTATGCCTTCACGTGTTTGGTGATCGGCCAACTGGCGGCCATCGCCAGCATGCTCAAAAAGGCGGTCAGAACGATCAACGGGAAGCTGATGCCGTCGATGCCCATGAAGTATTGGATGCCGAAGGAGGGAATCCAATCGAAGTGGAACAGGTTTTGCATCTGGGCGATGGCCGGATCGAAATCGACTCCAACCCCCGAGCGGAACAAGCCCAGGGAAAGGATGAACACAAAGATCGTTACCGCCAAGGTCGCCAGCTTCATCGCGTCGTCCGACATCCACATCCGCGGGATCAGGGCGAGGACGAGCGCGGAGAGGACCGGCAGAAAGACCAGGAGGCTGAGAAAGACGACTGGTTCGCTGAGATTCATGATCGTTGCCGCAGGGCTTCGGAGGAACTAAATGTGTGTTAAACGATTTTGCTGTTCAAGTTAGCTGTCGGGTTTTATTCAGCCACTGGCTACGTAGACTTGCACTCTTGTGATCACAACAAACATCAGTACGGTTGCCACGACGATAAAGACGACATACTGACGCAGGCTGCCGGTTTGAATCTTGCGGAGCCAGAGTCCCAGGCTCCAAGTGCCGCTGGCAAAAGTGTCGACCGTTCCGTCGACCACGGTGGCATCGAAAAACCCGCCAACCAGCCGGGCTCCGCTGCGGCACAAGGCGGCCATGCTGTGCAGAATCCAGTCGAGCACGCCCAGGTCGAATCGCGCGATCTGTCGGGCGAGAAACATCGCGGGCGCGACGAACACTGCCCAATAGAGTTCGTCGAACCACCACTTGTTCCACAGCAGGCTGTGCAACTGGCGGAACGGAAAGGCCTGGCGGATTTCTGCCGGGTTGAGCAGACGCCAGAGGTAAATGATCGTAGCGAGCAGCAGGCCTGCCGCGGCGGTCGAAAAGGCGGCCCAACCGGCCGGTACTTTGATCGCCTGGGCATGGCTGTGGTGTTCATTAGGTATCTGCAGATCGGCCAGCAGGGCGCCGTGGCTCGCTTCCAGCGTGCCGTCGGGCCGCGCTTGTTCCAGCAAGCCATTCACCGAGAGATTGCCCCACGGCAATGTCCAGCCAACGCTGATCGCCAAGATCGCCAAAAGCACCAGCGGCCCGGTCATTACCCGGGGCGACTCGTGGGCATGGTCGTACCGTTGCTGGTTGCGAGGCTGGCCGGCGAAGGTCATGTACCACAAACGGAACATGTAGAAAGCCGTGATCAGCGCTCCGATGATCGGCGCCCATTTGAGGATCGAATGCGTCGGGTTGAGGATGGCGTAGTGCCAGGCCAGCTCGATGATCGCGTCTTTGGAGTAATAACCGCTTAGGCCGATGCCGACCACAGGCAAGCCTGCGCCGATAATTGCTAGGCAGCCAACGAGCATTGTGTAGGCGGTCACAGGCATCTTCTTGCGCAGGCCGCCCATCTCAGTCATATCGTTGGTATGCACGCCATGGATCACCGAGCCGGAACAGAGAAACAACAGTCCCTTGAAACAGGCGTGAGTGATCAGATGGAACAGTCCGGCGACCCAGCCACCCAGCCCTAGCGAGAGCATCATGTAGCCGAGTTGGCTGACGGTCGAATAGGCGAGCACGCGTTTGATGTCGGTTGCGGTAATGGCGATCGTGGCGGCCAGCAGTAGCGTGATGCAGCCGGTATAGGCGATCACCAGCAGTACTTCGGGCGTGAAGACGGGGAAGAAGCGGCCCACCAGGTAGACACCGGCGGCGACCATCGTAGCGGAGTGAACCAGAGCGGAGACGGGCGTGGGCCCTTCCATGGCGTCTGGCAGCCAGACGTGCAGCGGGAACTGGGCGCTCTTGCCGACACAGCCGCAAAAGATGCCCACGCCGGCGACCAGCAACAGCCATTGGCCGGCAGTGTTGGCAGGTTCGGAAGATTCTGCGCCAAGCTTCGGAGCGATTCGCGTTTGCTCGGCAATCACGCTTTCGGTCGGCCGTAGCTGGTAGTCATTCTGTTGAGATCGCAACTGACTGAACAGGCCCGGCTCGGCAATCTGGCCCGCCTCGGTCCGCACCACTGCTCCATGGTCATCTTGCTTGTCTCCAAACGCAAAAGTGCCCAAGCTGCACCACAGGGCCATCAGCCCGATGAGCATGCCAAAATCGCCGACGCGGTTGACGATAAACGCCTTGTTGGCTGCGTTGGAAGCGCTCTTGCGTTCGATGTAAAAGCCAATCAAAAAGTATGAACAGATGCCGACCAATTCCCAGAAGACAAAGATCATCGCCAGATTGCCCGCGATGACGACGCCGAACATGCTGAAGCAGAACAGCGACAAGTATTGGAAGAAGCGGTAGTACCGACCGGGCCGTTTGAGTTTCGAGCCGTTGGAAAGCGTTACTTCCGGGTCGGTAAAATCGTGCAGCTCGTCGTGCATGTAGCCCATCGCGTAGATATGCACGCACGAAGCGATTAACCCGACCATGCAGAACATCAGCACAGTTAGTGCGTCGATGTAATAGCCGATGGTCAGCTTTAGCTTGTCCGGCTTGTCCAGCGTGCCGAACTGTGCCCAAGTGTACCAGTCGCCGTAGTAGTAGGGTTTTTCGACCTGCGGTGCCTGATGCTCGTCAGCGGCGAGAGCCAGGGCGACCTGCTGCACCGGCAGCTGATTGTTGGCGCGAGCGTGGTCAGCGGCTTCGTCCGAGTGACTGTTTTCTTCCGGATGGCTATTATGATCGGTGTCGTGATGAGCTTGCTCGGGCAACTGGTGGTTGGGGAGCCAGCTGCCAAACAGGGCCACGAAGCTCAGTACCGCCGAGGTCACAATCGCCCCGGTCGCCACATGCCCGGCGTAGCGGCCATGCGAGCCCATTCGTTTTCCGAAAAACAGGATCAGCACGAACGACGCCAACGGCAGCAGCCAGGCGATCATCAACAGCTGTGGTAGGGTTGTGGCAGGGTCCATGTAAAAAATCGAATCGTAGCGCTATCCGGCGGAAGCGGTCGGTTTCATCCTTGCAGCAGTTCGGCCCGGTCGACGTCGACCGAGTTGTAGTTGTTGTAAAAATTCAGCACGATCGCCAGCGCGACGGCCGCCTCGGCCGCGGCAAGCACGATGACGAACAGCGCGATCAGCTGCCCGTCGAGCCCGAGACTGTTGGCATCGTTGCGCAGCACCGAGCTGCCAAACGCGATAAAGTTGAGGTTTGCGCCGTTTAAGACCAACTCGATCCCCATCAACACGCCCAAGGCGTTCCGCTTGGTCGCCATGCAGAGCACGCCGCAGGTGAACAGAATCGCTCCCACGATGACGTAATGTGCCACGCCGACCGGTTCGGTCAACAAACTGGCAAGCGGTAGGTGGGTTATTTCAGGCATTCATTTCTCTTTTGTTGTGCGGTCGAATAGGGAAATTTGGGTTGATTCCTTCTGCAAGGTCATTCTCGAACCGACTCGCGCTTGTACTTGGCCCGGGCCAGGTAGGCGGCGCCGATTAGCACGACCAACAGGTGGACTGAGACAATTTCAAAGGGGAGTAAATAGCCGGACATGCCGGCACGTCGAGCGGCGTCAGGCTCATCAAGCTGGTCGACCCGGACACCGAGCAGGCCCATCCCCAGCGGCGTGGCGGTTTGCTGGGCGGCGAACGCTGCGGTCTCGGCCCGATCGAGGCCTCGCCAGGCAGGAACGCTCAACGCAGCGTAGATTAAAATAAACAACAGCGCGCCGCCGGCCAACAAACCCAAGAGCCAGTCGCCGGCCATCGTTTTCATTTCCAGAAACCGTTCTTGCGAGGTGAGCATCACGCCGAAGACCAGCAAAACGAGCGTCCCGCCGACGTAGATCATCAACTGCATCGCGCCCACGAAGTCGGCTCCTGCCAGAAAGAACAGCCCCGCAGTCGCGGAGAGCGACAGCACCAGGTAAAACGCCATCCGGACGATGTTCTTGGCGACCAGCACGCCTACTGCGAAGACGCAAGCGATGGCGCTAAAGAGCAGAAAGAAAAACGACGGCCAATAGATCGACTCCATTGCTACAGCCTCCCGCTTTCGCCGATCAGGTCTGTCGATTCAACTTCAGTATTCTGCTCGCGGGCGTCGTCCCAGCCTTCGTTGATCTGATAGACCTCCTGGGGGACGTTCGTCAGGAGGAAGAAATTTTTCTCTGGGAACCAGTAGTGCCACCAGGTTGCGCCTAGGAACATCACCGCGACGATCGGCACGCAGTATTTCAGGCAGGTTGTCATCACTTGGTCTATTCGCAGCCGAGGCAAGGTCCAGCGAATCCAGATCATTATGCAGACGCCGATCAGGCCCTTGAACAGCACGTTGAGCAGACCCAGCAGCTGGCCCAAGTAGCCTAGCAACGCTCCGTTTTCGGCGGTTAGACCTAACGATTCAGTGATCGGGATCGGCCCGTGCCAACCCCCCAGGAACAAAATCGCTGCCAGGATGCTCACGGAAAACATCGAGCCATATTCGGCCATGAAGAAAAAACTCCATCGCAGACCGGAATACTCGGTATGGAACCCGGCGACCAGTTCGCTCTCGGCCTCGGCCAGGTCGAACGGGGCGCGGTTCACGCTGGCAGTTGCGCAGGTGACGAAGACCCAAAAGGTGATGAACGTAAACGGATCGTGAAACACGAGCCAGTTGGTAAACAAGCCAGCCTGCCTATCGCCGATAACCACCAGGTCCATCGACCCAGCGATCAGCACCGGCACCACGACGCACAGCCCCAGTGGCACTTCGTAGCTAACGACCTGGGCCGCCTCACGCATCGCTCCGAAGAGTGACCATTTGGAGGCAGAGGAATAACCGGCCAGGATCACGCCAAAAACTTCCAGTCCCAGCACAGCCAGGATAAAGAAGACGCCGACGTTCAGGTGCTGAGCGATCCAAG
>Ga0315336_1003851_pt1 | contig 19077 bp, 22 predicted proteins | sample ASW5metaG_FD_204512 | JGI IMG/M metagenome (GOLD analysis project Ga0315336, IMG submission 204512) | Ammonia-oxidizing marine archaeal communities from Monterey Bay, California, United States - ASW #5 | ecosystem: Environmental > Aquatic > Marine > Intertidal zone | place: USA: California... | reverse complement strand
GGTCAGCCATAAACTGATTCGTATTCTGTTTGTTTTGCAAATCGTTAATGTGATTTACCATTGCCTTTTGCTCATCAGTCATATCCTCAATGATGTACTCTTTATCATCTAAGGTCAAGACTGGCTTATCTTTTTCTTTTTTAGCCATTATTGACTCCTTGTTTGTTAGTTCCCATAATTGGGAAGTTAATTATTCTGCTTGTTTAGCCGCCCATGCCGCTTTCACTTCATCAGTCCATAGTGCAGATGCCATACCTTTGATTTCTGCATCTTCTCCAGACACATCCATATCGGGTGATAATACTCGCCTATTAAATGACCGAGACAGTTCAACACCATCTTCTTTTACGATAGTTGCAGTACGGCATTGAATGTGTTTAAACCGCCCTACAATTTCATACTTGTCACATCTTACTTCTTTACTTAAAGCCATTTTTTACTCCTTGTTGTTTGTCTGTTCTGATTATCCAATCAGAGTAATTGTTATGCTGTTTTATAGCTAATTTGAAAACCTATAAACCAAGATGTATCTACATTAGCGGCGGTCAGATATGTATTAGTACCATCGTCAGCTACTTGCCCTATCTTAAAATAAGACGCTGAACCATTATTGACAGCCACCATATGACCAACATTTGTTCCGCCAGTATTAATAAGCCATACAGTCCCATAACTTCTTTCGCTAAAATCAGTAAAACCTCCTGAAGTAAAAGGCAAACTAACTTTTATATCTCCAGTAGCACTCGCTTCAGATGCAATTTGTACTGCACCTTGTACATGAACCAAATCGCCAATTTTCGTATAAGAAGCCGCCTCCTCGTCAGCAGTCAGAGGGAAACCAGTTCCGTCATTTGTAACAGTAACATCATATATGCCTTCTTCATAATGGTCAAGCAATTCGGCAGTCATACCAGCATTTGGACTGGCTTGATTACTAAAATCAATTCCTTTCCCAGCAGTACCGATGACGAGGTTGCCTGTGGATACTGTTACATCGCCAGCATCGTCTATTCTTACTCTTTCGGTTATTGTAGCTGGTCTACCTGTAGAAAACGTTAATGACACCTGTCCATTGACATTACTCGCAACACCCATTATTTTTGCACCTACACCATCGTCATACGCATCATTAGTATAAAACTCAATAGAACCTATTACGTCATCACTACCGACTGTTGTATCCGTACTCTCTAAGCGAAGGATAGAATTAGTGGTCGCATCGCTAATGTGTAATTTAGTTCCAGGAGCCGCAGTTCCAATTCCGACATTGCCCATAGCAACCAAGGCTGGTCCTGTACTATCTTGCTGAATCTTTAATCCAGTTGTTCCAGTAGAATCAGCATGGTCATTGTGAATAAATAATAGATTATTAATATTACTATCTGTATCAGCAGTAGAAACAATATCTACAAAACCACCTGCCGCAGTAGTCGCCATATTAGCTGAAGTGTTCAGAGCATATATTGCAGACCCTGTTGTCAATGCACTCGTATCAACGTAATATCCATAACCAGTTTGTGTATTGGTATCTATAGACCACCCAGTACCATTGCCACCTGAATGATTTAAATAACAAGCAGTGTTTGTGGTTGAATGAGTAACATTTAAGGCAACTGCCGCACCTTGTTGTTCAAGTTTTAACACTGGTTGGTCAAAAGCCGTATTATCTGTTTTAAATTCTACAAGTGGCGAACTTACTGTTGCACCAATGTTTGAATAAACATACATACCTCTACCAGTGCTACCAGTATTTTCAATATCCAATCCTGTAGCTGTACCATTATTATCAATATATATACCTGCAGCATTTGCATTTTGGGATATTTCAAGAGCATAACCAGCCCCTGTATTTTGTTCTATTTCCAAAGCAGTGCTTGCCGCAGTATTGGTAATCTTCATATCACCAGTTAATACTTCTGAATATGAAAAATCTCCACCACCACTTACGGTTAAATCACCTGAAATGGTCAGGTCGCCAGTTATTGTACCGCCTGAGCTTGAAATTCCTTGTCCTGCGTATAATGTGTTTAATATAGCCATTTCATCCCCCTACATCTTCACTATTCGTACTTCACAAGTAGCATCTGCAACAGCGTGATAATTAAAATATATTGTATCACCTAGTCCTCTAGGTATCTTGATAAACGATAATCCACTAGCAAGTTTTAATGCATCTGCTAGAACCAATGTTGCTGTACTTGTGTTATGAAAATGTATATATATCTCAGCAGCTGGAGTTAATCCAAGAGTATGATATCCTGAGACATCTATATTTTGTGATGTACCAGTACTAGATGCAGGAGCATCAGTTACAGTAGTTATTACATCCCAGACCGCAGCAGTATCTGTGTTTAAAGATTCGTGTGCTCTATGTTTTTGTAGGTTTGCCATTTTATTCTCCTATTATTAAAATCTGCCTTGCGGGGCGAGAATGCTCCCTATACAGATTTATTATTTGTATTAAGTTACAACATTTATCTCAATAAACTAAAGCCTTGAATCATTCGTATGCCTTTTTGTTTACTAGATTGATGTTTTTCAGTAATTCTTCTAAACTCTCTCATAAAATATTCTTTCATCTCAATTTCACCTGCATCCTCTGCATACTTGGCTTTAACATAGTATACAACAGCATTTGCCAGGTATCTTGGTATATCCAATACATCATTTTCATCATTAAGAACATTTACATCAGTATCAATATAACAAAAGTCTCTATGTGCTTTATATATATTAATATCAGATTCATCAGCATCTGCAGCAAATGTAGCTGCTACAGAATTTTCAGTATCCAGATCTGTTGCTACACTTGATATATTTGTATAATATTTTGTGCCAACAGTAACTTTACTATCTTCTGTTGTAGTCGAAGTAGTAACACTATCTACATCAAACAATCCATTATTATTAGCATTACTACATCCAGATATCCATACATAATCTCCTGCACTAAAATGATCTGCTAAATGCAATCTATCAGCCCCACCATCAAAGAATGTTTCATCAACAGCAAAATCTACATGCTGATCTTCCCAATAAGGCAGTGTATCAGGTACTTTAGTATAAGTTACAAGCTGACCTTCTGTACCTGCAGTCTGTATCCTATGCAATCCATTCCACCTTGCACTTCCTCTAACTACTATATAATCACGAGTCTGTCCACCAGTATCACCAGCCGAACCTGAAGTAACTGTACTATAAGGACTTGCTGTCCAATTTACTTCAGTAGAATTATTACTTCTTAAGAATGCTAAATATCCTCCTATTACAGTCCATCCATTAATATAAAATCTATTTAAATCAATTACAGTATTAGAAGAAGTCATATATTGAGGACTGTATACATATTGCATTTCCAGTCCATTTGTTATGCTTTCTTTAGGACTTTTCCAAAACAAAGCCCCTGCAGCTCCAAGATCATTCAGTCCTGGCTGTGAGAGAGTCTGCCCTCCAGAAAATGTCCAATCCCTCTGGACAATAGCTACTTTATTACCTTTTATGTAATATGCATATTCTTTGCTAGTTGCCATCTGCGTCCTTCCTTATTGGTTCACCAATCATTCTTGGTATAGATCTGTATTCATCATCACTATTGAAATGATTCTTGCATCTTATATCCAGTATTTTAATCATATCATTAGGAAAGTTATAAAACCTCTGATCTTTAGTTATATCAATTCTTTCGGTAGTTACATGAGTTTCTGATATCATATTCATTTCTTCAAGAGCATCCTTAATGTAAGCTACGGCTCTTCCAGTATCAGAAACACCAACTCTTTCCATTATTTCTTGGACTTTCATGCAGCCTCCAATACTTCTATTCTTGCTTTTAAAGCATCATTAGATGCTGATAATTCTTTAATAGCTGAAACCATTTGGGGAATTAATTGATAAATGCAAAATGATTGAGCTTTTATAGAACCATCATCTCTTACTGCATCCTTTACTCCACGAACTGCGTATGGAATATGTTCTTGTACTTCATGTGCAATAAATCCTTCATGAGTTGCATTTCCCGAATCCGATTTATATTGAAAAGTTACAGGATTTAAAGCATTTACTTTAGCAAGACCCCCAGTAAGTGTTTCTATATTTTCTTTTAATCTATAATCAGAATATGCATCAACACTAACAGAAGCATCAGCTGCCTTTATGACTCCCATTTCAGCAGTATCACTATCTGAAAAAATAATAAAATTTCCTTCAGCACCACTAGCATCTCCAGAAAACTGTAACGCTAAAATATTATCATTATCATCTATACTGTTATGTGTATTTTTAAAAGTAACAACAGAACCATTAGCAACATCATCTTCTACATCAAGCAAAGTATCTGGAGATACAGTCCCTATGCCTACGTTACCGTTATTAAGTATACACATTTTTTGTGAAGGAGTAGCTGCTCCATCAGTAGTTGTTTCAAAGAATATCTCACCAGGGGCATCATTATTAGCAGCAGTCCCATTAATACGAGCACCTATTTTTGCACAATTAAGCCAGTCATCATCTGTATCATCCCACATCCTCCAAATAATATCACCTAGAATAGTATCGTCAGATAAAAATCCATTCGTATCGGCATTTTCAAACAGGAAATTACCTCCCTCTTGGGAACTTGTTGATGAATTTCTTATAATAAAAAAAGGTTTATTAGATGTAGATGATTCTATATGTAATAACCCATCTGGAGAATCAGTCCCAATACCGACTCTATCATTACCTGCATCACAGAATAATAAATTAGCATTACCATTACCTTCTACTCTAAAATCATAATCACCAGAACCCTCATTAAATACAGCAGCAGCATTTACAGTAACAGTCCCACCAACTGTAAGAGTGCCACTAACATCTGCAGTACCATTTATATCAATTGTTGTAGCTGTTAAATCTATTTCAGCAGTTGCAGCAAGAGTTAATGCTGTTGCACTAGAACCTTGAATATATTGAGATGAATCATAAAACTGTATTTTATTTGTACTATTAAGTAAAAGTCCTTCATTATGAACATGTGTAAGTGAAACCTCACTATCAGCTCCAAACGAAAGTTGTGCAGAATCACTTACAAGTTTAAGATCATCTAAAAGACTAACATCATTTGTATCACCTTCTACAAGTACAATATCTGCACTTCCATTATTAATAGTAAAATCATCACCACTATCAGTACCAAGTACTATCTTTGCTTTTTGTTGTGATAAAGATAATGATGTTGCTGTTCCAGCTCCATCAGTAACCGATTCTAAAGTTGTAGCTCCTATTGCTCCAGTTACAGAAAGTAATCCTGTATATGTACCTGCTATTGTGTTTCCTGTTAAAGTTGCCATTTCAGTTTCTCCTTATTAAGGCATTTTAATTATTCTTGTGCTATGATATATTCTATATCAGAAGTTCCAGCTGTTGTTTTGACATAAACTTCATTACATAGCAATTGTGTTCCATCACCCCTTAAATGTAAACTGCCACCAGGGGCTATATCAATATAATAATTAGTACCACCATCAAGAGCAACATGTATTTGTCTTGCACTAGGATCTATATTTCTTATATATAAAAATGCTAGAGGACTTGAATCAACTGCTAATTTTACACCTGAACTAGTAACATTAAATAAACCTCCCCATAAATCAAAAGCATCTTCCCACCAATTTCCTGTTGTATCAGTATTGTCATCTAAATCTTCCCAATTTATTTGAGAATGAAACATTGAAGTCCAGCCATCATTCCATTGTGTAGCATTTATTGTAGCAATTCCTTTTCCACCAAGAGTCTTCCCTACTGTACTATTGAACTCTGTGTGTCGTATAGAATCTTCTTCCATCTCAACAGATTGAGTTGGAATCACATAACTACTAAATATTACTTTTCTTGCGTTTGGCATTATGTCGAGAAAAAATATTCTATTGTTGAAGTACCACTAAGAGTTTTTACTCTTACTGAAGCAGATGTAGAAATTTTAGATGCAAAAGCCTCACCTTCAGACAGTTTTATTACATATTTAGCTGTAGCATCAGTTGTTAGTGATATAACAATATCTGTAGAACCAGTATTCTTTATAAATACAAAATCTTTACTTGTTACTGCTGTAGTTGGAGTTGTTGATACACCAGTTGCTGCACTATAAGCACCAGTTCCAGTTAATGTAACCTCTCCAACTCCAGTAAGTTTCCTACCACAATCACTATCTAAATAAAATCTACCACCAGAAGCAATTTGCTCTTGTGGTGTGCAGTGATTCTTGTATACTACTTTATATGTTGTTGCCATATCTACCTAGCTCTCTGCCGTGCTTGCTGTTGCTGAGGTTTGGGAGGTGCCATAATAGCAAAAGCTTGGTTATATTCCTGCTTTAAATCCTGCAACCTAGCAGTCTTCCATTGATATTCAGCTGATTTTTCAGCTAATTCCTGTTGATAAGTTTGTATTTCAGCAGCTACTTCTGCCTGATATTCAACAAGCTCGGCTTGATAGGCTGCGACTTCTGCACTAAACTTACCAGTTCCACTTGCTTGAAATTTCTGCATATCTGTATTAAATGTTTGTAAAGCATCCTGTAAACCTAGATTAGCTCTTTGTAATTCTTGAGAAGCAACCTGTACTGTTGATGCAACCATTTCTGGATCTTCATCATTTAACCAGTATTCAGCATCTTGACCTTGTGATAAACTTCCAGCATCATCAATTAATGCTTTTGCTTTTGCCATAGCATCATCAAATTCACCAGCTAATGAAAGAGAAGTTATAGTATCAGTTATACTATCAGGAGGAACAGGAAGTCCAGCTGTAAGACTAAAAGTTGATATACTTGCAGAAGCTAAAGAAGCCTGAAGAGACTTTATACCTGCATATATAACTACAAGATATACTTTATCATTTGGAAACCATTTAATATCACTATGAGAATAAACAAGAGCAATTTCATTAGTCTCGTCAGTTGGAACATTATTAACAAAAAATACTTTGTAGCCATTATTTGCACTAGCCACAGGATAAACATTAACTTTACCATTGTCATCAATAATATATTTGGGATGATATTGAGAAGCATAATGTAAACTGTCTACATTAACAACTTTTGATTGCATTGATGCAGAAATCTTTCCACAAGGTTCCCATGCAGTGCTCCCATCTGAAGAACCATCTGCTCCTGCTTCCCTAATAACAGAAATAATCTTAGCACCACCAACATCAAGTCCACTATTAGAATCTATAGTAGCACTTTCCCTCTGAAAATTCTCAATATCCTGAGGTCTCAGTGCAACTATTTTATTAGTAACGTCAATAACCCCATCTTTTAAAAACTGAGTAAGCTCAGATTGTCCAGGGTCTGTAGATGTTCCATCTATCCCAAGATTTGTTATTCCATTTACTTGTGCTTCAAAGGTTGCCATATTGAATACTCAAGAAAAGAGAGGACTAACCATAATGACAAGCCCTCTCAATTCTATTTTGTTTAACTTATGAACTTCAGTTAAGATACTGAAAAACTAGCATCATGAGCACCATGTCCACTAACATACCAATAAGTACCATCACAAACCATTTCGAGCCAATCTCCTACTGAGCCTGCTGCTTCTACTATAATAGTAGTTCCAGCAAGAGTAAGATATGCGTCTCCACATTCTGCTCCACCTTTAAGTAGAGCAGTTCCTTCACTAGTTGCGATTGAACTATCTGCAGTTGTGTCAGTAGCTATGAACTTAAACTTTAAACCAGCTTTAATAGCAGGTAAAGTAATTGTTCTAGCAACTGTGCTTTCTAAGAAATAAGTCTTACCACTATCACCCATATCTAAGACATGAGATGAAACAGTAGCCTTATCCATAGTAAATGCATACTCTCCAGATTGATAACTAGCTTTTGCACTTAACTTAGTTCCACTTCCATCAGCCATTAGTTACCTCCTTAAGGTGCTGTAAATAATGCACCAGTAACGAATCCAGTAGCTTGACTAGTACATAAAGTACCATCAATATGCCATACATTACCAGAAGCTGTCCCAATAGGTGACGCTATTAATGCTGTCATTCTAAAGTGAGAACCAATTGCAATGACGGCATTAGATGTATTAGCAGCAAGTACCATAGTTCCTTCACCAGAAGCAGGAATAGCATTAGATGCGTCATCCGCAGGCATAGCAGGTAAAGAAGTATCAACAATACTTACTACTCCAATAATATCATCGTAACCTGCTGTTGCTTCATCAGGATCAGTTGCATGTCCACCAGTATTTATAGTATAAGAACCAGCAGAACCACTATTACCTGCTACAGTAACTACAAATTCATACCATGTTCCTACACCAGAAGCTTTAATCGTTGGAAGATTAATGACTTGTATTTGAGAAGCAGTACTATTCAAATTGACCAAACTTCCAGTTTGTGCAACAGTTAAGTCTGTTTCAGCAGTAGTAGCACCCATAGAGATAACATTTCGCTTTATATAAGCATCATTGTCATCACCTACAATAAAATCAGCACTATTATCGAACTTATTTTGTCCATATAAGGGATTTGCCATTTTCTACCTCCTTATGTCCAGATAGCATGGGATTCGGCCATTGACCATTCCATGCCAGCTTCAGTTAAGATTTGATCTACTCTACGATCGACCCCAGAGTTCTCTAAAGTTTGAACTCCTACGTAGACTGAAGTATCACGATTAACGCCATTACCAACTAAAGGTCTGTAAGAACAGTTCTTCATGTTGACACCAAGCATTTTCACATTTGTACCATCAAGATGAACATTGCGAGCAACATTCATATCTCCGTATACAGTTGAGATTGTACTTATATCAACGCCAAATACCTTCTTCTTGCCAGTAAGTGACATATCAGCACTTAAATTAGAAGATACTTCAAGATTATTCTTAAAATATCCACTTAATTTATGAAGCCAATTGTACACTGCTGTATTGCAGAAGAACATAGTTGCTTGACTTTGATTGTATCTTGGATCTACATAGTTTGAAAGATCATCAAGAAAATCATCTTGAGTCTTAGTCGCTATTGCAAGACTGAACTGGTTGCCGTAGTTTGAAATATAATCTACTGCACCTTGAGTGTATTGAATACTATCACCATCTGAATACTGAGATCCAAACAGTAATGATGTTTCAATATCCCACTTATGCTCAACCAACTTTTCCTTCCATACACGTGCCCACTCATTTGGTTCAAACTTCAACACTGTAGCACGAGCCGTATTGGTCATTGCCATAGTAGTCTTCCAAATCTGAGTAAGACCATGATTAGATGAATAGGGTTGGTCCATCCAGGTTTCTGGAAAACCAGTACCCTCTGCAAAAGCAGAACCCATTACATAAGAACGGTTAGATTCTAGTTCACCAGCAATTGCTCTGTCTGATACTTGTTCATCATCATCAGTTGCTGTTCCAACACCACCAGCAGATGGAGTATCATTATAGAATGATGAAAACTCTAGAGCACCACTGTCATATTTGACAAGAGTACCTTCAAGAGCTACACATTCTTTTGAACCACCGCCTGCAGTCTTAGAAAGACTACCAGTAACAGTTTCTACTCTGAGAATTTGATATCCTGAAGTACCAGTACCTGTTGAACTAGCTTTACCAGGAATCTTTACTAGTTGACCTGCCAAGAAAAATCCTGGCCTTGTATTACTAGCACCAACATCATAGTTGTTAGTATTCTCATTGAAGACATTCTGTATGTTACCACGATTGTCATAATCAGTAGACATGTATACTTTCATCCTCTGACCAACTGCAGATACAGCAGCACCTGTATCTGATTGTTGCATTGTTGATTCAGTAAATGTATCTGAACCACCATCTACTTGACCTATTACATAAGCATAACGCTTATGATACGAAGGACGCTTTTCAGTAAACTTAAACTGAGGATCGTCTGTCGGTTTTTTAGCTACCTTACTTACGAATCTAAAGAATGGATCTTGAGAGATTGCCAGTTCAGAGACTCTAGCACCAAAATTGTACTTTCGTCTAATATCACCAGTACTAAGACCAGTGCTGGTTCCTGGACCACGCCCGTCAAAATCCGCTACAGTAAGATCCGTGTTCGGGGTTATCGCTGATATATAATCAGCCATATCGAACTCCTTACTTGAAGTTCAGATAGACCCTAAGTCAAAATGACTTTATATAATTTAAATCTATCCGAACAGGTTATCTAAATCACCATCCAAACCTAAGATTCCATCAAATATCGCATTATCTGGAGTCTTCTCATCGGCTTGGCTGTTAGCTCCACTAGCGGATGTTGGTATATTCCTGACATTCTTCATCTGGCTTAACATGTCGTTCTTTGTAGACTGGACCACATTTGCATTAGCCTGATCACGATTCAACAGATAATCAATATCTTCAAGTGTAAGTACATGATTTTGTGCTTTTTCCTTAAAAGAAGCAAATTGCTCATCATTCATGCCTTTCTTTTCCCTGAAGTCTTGTTCTATCGTTCTTCGTTGAGATTCCTGCTGTATTTTTACAGCATTATCTTTTTCAGCTTTTACTATCTGTCCCACTCTCTGCTGAACAACCTTGTCTACCTGAGCATTCAGAACCTTTGCTGAATCAGAATCTGGATCTGTCATCGCATCCTGCGAATCAAAAATAAAATCCTCATCCAGACTCAACTCCTCCTGAACACTCTTTGGAGTATTACCTCCATTTACCAGATAGTCACGAACATGTTCAACTAATCCACTATCATTTTTCATTGCTTCAAGAACTGGTACAAAAGGTTCAACATCTTTGTATTGTTCTCTCAGCTTAACGGCTTCACGGCTACTGTCTTGGTAGCGTTTCTTGTAAGGATTACCGTCATCATCCCAACCCACGTTATCGGAGCCAACAGTTTCTTGCTGGGTTACCTGTTCGGTGCCAACTTCCTGTCGGGTTGCCTCAGTGTTGTCTTCGGTTACTACACCGTTGACATTCTCTTCAAGGGCTTCGAAAAAGCCATCTGAGGAGCCAAAAACCTGATCTTCTACTTGATTTTCATCAATAGTTAGGGCTTCTGGGTTGCCTGCAGTTTCTTCCATATTATTCCCCATTCTTATTTAATGTTACATATTTTCTTTATTACTTTGCAAATCTTTTTTTGCAAATTGTAATTCTCTTGATAAATCTTTCTTAGTATTCTCGACCTGATTAGACATTACATTCTGTAAAAGTTTCTGTTTTGCATCTGTAGAACGGTAAGAATCTTTGAGATCACCTTTGACTTCTTCCTTCTTTTTATTGATTTCTACCTCAGCCTGCATAACTTTACCTTTAATACCAGCCTGTACTAATTGTCTTTCCAGAGTTTCGATAGTGCCGTCTTTATCTTTCAATGATTCCTGCAATTGTCCCAACTGTCCCTGTAATTGAGCATAAAGACTCTTACGCTTGGCTATCTGTTCTTTATTCCGTACATCAGTTTCAGCAAGAACTGCAATATCATCTATGACACCAAACTGCAGAAGTTCCTTCAATTCAGCCAGATACGCCCACCTATTGACTGGTAATGTAGAACCTGCTACTATTCTTACATCAAACTTAGCAGCAGAATAATCCATTGACTTGCCGATTGCATTTCCCATATCATTATAGATTGGAATATTGATCTGCTGTTCACGTTCTTCCTGAATAGCTGAAGGCTGTATAATCCTGAATCTTTTATTAGCTGTATAGACAGATTGTGATATTTGCATAATAACTTTTCCCAGCTGTCTCAATCCTGGTTCTATAGAATGCTTCATCCATTGTTTAATTCTTCTTGTACCATACTCATCAAGTGCAAGCATACCACGAAATGTTTCATGCTGCTGTTGGGTATCTCCCTGCATAGAAGAATATATACCAGCCAGATATTCCATATCTTGTTTACCCTGCTGTACAACACTAAAAAATGCATTTGACAGAGGAGCAGGCATAATTGGAGTTGGTTTTTCAGATCCTGGTCTTACTGAAAGCAAAGCTCCTGGTGAAGATGAATATTGTTCCCATTGATCTGGATCAATAGAGCCTTCTTCATAAAGCCATCTTAAAGAAGAACCTAAAGATGCATTATGCACCATTATCTGGTGAGATTTGTTTATTTCTTTCTGCTTTCCTACCAGAGGTCCAACCGCAGATACTGGATATGGAGTACCAGTCCATTTATAGTGAAACGGAATTAATGGATAATCAACTACATTTTCTGGATATACAACTTCAGAGAGTAATTTATCTCCTGCACATATTGTCTGCCTGATCCTTGTACCATAAAACTGAACAGTATCAACAACAGCATCCTGAAAAGCTTTATCCTTAATCAATATCCTGTATTCTTTTTCTGAAACAATCTTATTCTCAATCCTTGAAGCTTCTGCCTGAAGTCGGCTCATATATTCTTGTTCTGCTGCCTGAAGTTGCTGTTGCATCATTTTCTGGGCTTTTTCCATTTCCAGTTGATATCTCTCAGGAATCATCTTCCCAGCTTGAACAGCTTCCTGCATCTGTCTGTCCTGTTCCATAAGCTCAACCTGCATCTCAGTAGCCATTTCTTTCATCTTTACCTGGACTTGCTGCTGAATAGCTTTCAATTGTTCCTTATTAGGAGGTATCCTATAAAATACATTCATATAGGAAACTTTAATCTTTTCATAGAGTTCAAATAACTCTAATGTTGGTTCATGCTCTCCAGCTACATCTACTCCCACATCTTCAGCATTAGCATCATCTCTTAGAAAAAGTTTCTGCTCTTTATCTGAGATTGCTCTTTCTGAATAAGAATTATCTCCTTCCAGTGATGAAGCTTGACTGATTTTGCGTTTATATTGTGGAAAAAGCTTTACAATATGACTTTTTGGAAGAACTTTCCTTATCAGGACATAAGATGCATCCTTAAACATCATATCTCTTGATTTAGGATCTACATAAATATCAAAAGGCTCTGGCTGTTGAAGTAGAACCTCTCCCATACCATTATCCATATCAGTATCAACAGTAACAAGGATATATCCAATGGATTTACAGATAGCATCATTTATTGCATTAGAATACAGAGATGCTCCATCAGACAGATTCCATATATAGTCAGAAAGATCTGAGAATACTGCTGCCACATCAGAATCACTACCTTCAACTCCAATAGCCTGCCATCTGGGACTGTTAGCAGTTGCATAGAAATTCAGCATTTCAACTACAGGTAATATCCTGTTAATCGTAAATGTAGGCATTCCCTGATCCTGTAATGCAGATTTCTCATCATAAGACAACTGTTCATCATGAGCAAACTCATATCCTTTCTGGTTTATAAAACGCCATTGACTGCGTGTCCAGTTATTAGAAAGGTTATATAACTCTCTTATCTGATCTATTTTTTTCTTCTTAGCCACTATTTACCTTCTTTGTACTTATTCTTTGGAAAATTATAAAAAAAGTTAGGAGTCTCACTTCCCTGAACTTTACTACCATTCTTCCTGGTATGTTTCATCCCAACTGGATGAAGCTTCTTACCATCGGGTCATGTATGTAATGGTTTCTTAGCCATTAGTATCCTGTTGACTTTTTACTGCTGCTCTTTTTCTTAGGAACACATTTTCCTTTGACCATATGCTTTCCTGGCGGACAGGTACCTTTCTTCTTAGCCATATTATACTCCTTTCTTGTATTTCCAGTTTTTAATTCACTTGTATCTTCTACAGAAAGATCTTTAGTTGTTATTATACCTGGCATTATATTATTTAGTTATTTTTCATAATAATATTTATAGGCATCTTTTGCTTCCTGTATTAAACCCTCTGCTGCATCATCAAATGCTTTTGGGTTTGTTACTTCCCAACCCCCACTCCTCATCTCTCTTACTTCGTCAACAATATAGGCTTTTCTTTTGTCTACACTTGGTTGTAGTTTAAGCTTTTTTAATGACGGACTCTGTTTTTTAAGTTCATCTATAGCCCCCCAATTTGCAGTATATTGATCGCTATGTTTCCCAAAAATCATTCTATCCAAATACTTCTTCAACTCAACTTTCTTAATTTTTCCAGAACCAAGAATAGATGCATAATATTTACTAAGAGCTGGTTTAGCAGCTTGCCCAAATAATCTTCCAACTGGTCCACCAGCGAGCATACTCCCAGCTGTGATTGCTACATCACTCCCAGATTGTGGAACTAAAGTATCAATTAACCATTGAACATTCCTCTCTTGTTTCATTTTTAATTCAGGATCATCTTTAATTTGAGATGGAAACCTTTCTACAAAACGCTGTCCAAAAGTTTGTTGCTCATCATCCACCCAACCCTCAACTAGTTTATCTTCTATGCCCATAATAATCTCCTTAAGCTACAACCCAATCCCTTGCCTTGGGTTTCTTTTTATACCAGTTACCTTCTTTATCCTGACCTGCTGCCATAGGTGGATTGGCATACTTACAAGCATAGGCAAGTGCATCAATTGTATCATCGTGTGCCATTCTTGGTCCGAATGTTGTTATTTCTCTGTGCAGATCATATTGTGTTTTTCTAATATGTATCTGTCCAATAGCAAATCTTTGAGCCAATATTCCCTGTATTCTGTCTCTTTTACTCATCCTGGTGCCTGGAAGTTCAGCCTTATAGCCAATAGAGAAGTCATTTCTCCTTCTCATCTCTGAGTTAAGTGCCTGAAATATAGGCTTACTCATTGTAGTATCTTCTATTGTAAAAAGGGTAGGCTTGTAACTTTGTGCGTACTGGAAGAGATAATCTACAATTCCAAGTTTGTTTTCTCCAAGTATACCTAATACTGGGATGGATTGTTTTCTAATGTAATCAAGTATATATATATTATTATCTGGAGTCACTGCCACAGCAATAATAACGGAAAAGTCGGAATCCCGTCTTGCTGAGTCGGTCGCAGGGTCCACGCCTACAAATACACTACAGGGCTGAAATCCCTGACCATTAGCATCTATGAAAGAGAGTTCAGTTTCTTTATCTACATAGAATTTGCCATCCCAGTACTTAATATGATCTCTTGTAAATATTGCATCTTCAGCACTCTGCACTTCCATCATGTATTCCTGGTAGAATTTCTGTGGAGAACCTGAATCCTGATAAAATTTCTTCTTTCTTTCCATTTCCTTCATTCCAAACCAGTCAGGCCATAGAGGAGTGCCATCATCCTGTAATGCTTTGTATGTTATCACATTCCAGCTAAACTTTTCTTTTGTTTTCAATGCATGCTGATATCCAACAAGAATCTTCTGTATAAAGGAATCATAATGCACAGGAGTTCCATTAATTCTTAATCTTCCCGTTTTTGGTTCCAGAGCAGGGAATACAACCGCTGTAACAAGATTCGATATCTTCGAACGACTCTCAGGTGTAATAGTATTATTCTCATCTTCAAAATCATCCAATACAATAAGATCATATCTTTTATGAAGTTTCGCTCCACCTCTTATCCCTGAGAGATTGGATTTAGATATAAGTTTGCATCCATTAGAAAGCTCGATATCATCTTCAGTCCACTTTTTGCCTTTCAAGTCTCCAAAATAATATTTAACAGAATCATTATATTCAAGATGATATTTGATATAATCAAGGTTAGGTACAGATATTTTAGAGCTGGCAGCCACCCATCCATAGAATAAAGGCTCCTGAGTAAAGAGAAAGTCATGAAGGATGCTGCACTTGGTAAGTACTGTCTTTCCGTGTCCCCTTGGAAGAATCACAGCTAATTGCCTGATATCCATATTATCAACTGCATCTGCTACTTCATAATGGAAGAATGGTGTTTCACTCCGTTTAAAATCATCTGGAAGAAACAATTTGCCGAATGCTATCAAGTCTTTATATGCAAGTTTTAGCTGTTCTTCAGCTTTACTTACGTTTTGTGTATTGATATTTGCCATTTATCGTACCTTATTATACAAAAAATAAGGTTTATAAGTCAAAAAGTATAAGTTATAAACACAAAATAGCTTTTAGTACTCTTTTGATGATCCTTTTTTACTTTCTTTCATACCTTGCATCTCAGATTGCATAATATATTTCTCACCATGCATCTCTGACAGGCGTTCTATCTTTCTTTCTGGTGTCCAATAGTGTTGTTCATAAAAGGAATTTATTGCTTTAATAGTATTACTGTCATAAAGTCCATCTGCTTTTAGATTCTTGTTCTCAGGAAAGTACTGAAGAAGTCTCTGCAGGCTTGTGACATTCTTATTGGTCATACCGCCCTCTTTCTGAGTAGCTTCGTATGCTGTATGTACTTTGTTGCTGTATTCTGGTGTTTGTGGCATATTAATCTCCTATTTCCTTGAATAAATTTATAATTTTATCTTCTCTAGTCATACTAACATTTTTACCGCCTTTAAGCTTTTTGAACCATTCATGTATAAGATGATCTGCTTGATCCAATTCTTCCTTAGTATCATATATTCCAAAATGCTTTCTTTCATCCATTAATTTATAAATTTGATCTTTTGTAAGAGATTCACCCTCCATCATACCTGGCATTAACATGTGTTTTCCGTCAACTTCGTAAGATCCAGTATATATATTAGACATCTTTCCTTCTTCAAATATATTTAGCTTCTCTGGAAATGTTTCATAGTCCAGAGGTAAAGTACCTTTATAATCAAAGTCGTAATCAGGCATTTTCTATTTCCTTAAAATGAGATATATGGTTTATCCATTTTTTTGAATCCATCTACTAAATCATCCTCCACACTTCTATTACTATTATGAATATATGATGACTTAATAGGAACTGGAACTCCCTTTAGTTCCTTTTTTACATTTAGTATATCTATAGGTTCAAGTTTTTGGGATGGATCTGTCCAACTCTCATATTCAGTATCATCCTCCCACGTTAATTTCTCGGATTCAGTATATTCAGGAAAAACAGCTTGAATAAGTTTAGAAATATCATCTGAAGGCATCACTCGACCTGAAGTATAAATTTCACCTCCCTTACTACGGCCTTCTCCTTTAGTAAGATCAAAATCCTCTGCTATCTGGTACTCATATTTATCTTTATCAATCCTTCTTCTCCTTACTGTTGTTGTTGATCCAAGGATATGATATAAACCTGCCTGCTGCATAAACCCTTTATTGTCTCTATCTGATAATTCATATGAAGGTTTTATCTGTTTCCACTCCCATCCCTGATTTGCATGATATTCGGGATTTGTAGATGGTGTCCAAGGATTCTTTTTTTCAAATTCTGTTCCATCTTCGGGGTATACAGTTTCAGTCTCTTTATCAGCTGTCTTTACAAGTACCTTCCATTCATCATCACTAATCTCCAGTTCCAATGGCTCACCACTTCCACCTAAAAAGTGTGCCATATATACAGCTGCTTGAGATAAAGTTTCTCCTGTAAGTTCAGAAAGCAATCCAGATTTATGCAATTTACCTACTACACCAGGAAGCATCGTCTGTCTAGTCTCTAATGGCATATACTTGGCAGTTCCTGCTAATGTAGTCAACCAATCTGGTATTTTAGGCATTTTCTATCTCCTTAGGTCTTTCTACTTCTTCCAGCTGCTTATCACTAAAGCCCTGGAACTGGATACCTGTCAACTGAGTAAGTCTTGCAGAAGATTTGTCCTCAAGGTCCAATATATCTGACAACTTAAACAAAGCCTTTAGTTTGGTGTCATCCTTTTCAGACTCATCCGCAACTGCCTTTATACCCTCAAGGATAGTCTCCTGGGTAATACCAAGCTTCTCTAATACAGGTTCTAATTCCTTCTTCATAGCTTTCCTTATTCTAGTGTGCTTTATTAGCTCTGTACTCTTAAAATTAGCATAATGAGGATCATTTGTCGGGAATGCCTTAATATATGCTTCTACTGGTTTCATCCCTGCAGCAACATATTCAACAAACATCATTTCATAACTGTTCAACTTCTCTCTGGTAACTGTCTTTGAATTTAAACCGCTTATGGTATAAATATTCTCCCTTCTTGATGTATCCATAGGAGACTTTACTGGATAAGTGCCAGTACAGGTCCTATAATAAGCTACCTTCCTGTTCTTTCCTGTCCTCCTTGCAAGACTTCCTTTCTTCAATATCTGTATATAACAATTATCATCAGCCTCTACCCAATCACCTTCTTCCGATTCTCTCCAATCAGAAACTATGGTAATATCACTGGGAAGTTCATCTGCGGCATCGTATACACAGTGAGGCTGGCGGTTTACATAGTAATGTCTCATAGCAAGCGTAAGCGGTTTGTTAAGTACAAGCTCTTGATTTTATGATCCTTTTGTCCTTTAATAACTGACACGGAACACATAAACCATTGACATGTATAAAAATTTCAAACTCTGTTCTTTCACAATTAAAGCATTTTTTGTATTCAATATATAACTTACCCTGAGAAGGATTTACCAACTTTTTGGATTTCATACCTCACCTTTCACCAGAGCCAGTACCATTCTTAGGCTAACTAACGTCTGTCCATACCCTGGGTTATAGCAAGGATAGTTTTGGCAATGTCGGAGAAAATTCAAGGGAAATATGTGCCTGTTGATTCAGGAAGCCCTCTATAATCCAACGTCTGACCCCTAAGGCAGAACTAATGCTAGGGTACCTTCTGGGTGATTCTTTTGCTTTTATGAGCATACGATTGCCGTTGACAATATATAACAAAGAAACTTTTGAGACAAGTTTTAAAAATTATGGCATTTTAGTGTGTGGTGTTATCACTACACCGTACCCCCTACATAGGGGTTTTCACTAACGTATTTACGTTATTTTTGATTTGAACTATTGGTTTTTCGTCTTTAATACATAACACTACATGGAGGAAACTATGTGGAAGAAACTATTAGAACTCATAAATGCAGGTAACACTGATGAGGCTGTCGAAGCTATCAAACTCTTTCAGTCTGATGCCTTTGAAATGTCTGTTGAATTGAACACAGCAATGATGGAATCATACGAAGCTGCAAAGGTCAGAGCCAGATTCGCAAGAATAGCTGACACAATTGCTGGACATCACAAAGGTATGGATAGAAGTGCATGGCAGAATGTAGCATTCAATCTAGATCCTACATCTGGTAATGCAACTGTAGCACGTTCATATAATCGCTAACCTTTAACCTT
>Ga0315336_1003850_pt1 | contig 19079 bp, 13 predicted proteins | sample ASW5metaG_FD_204512 | JGI IMG/M metagenome (GOLD analysis project Ga0315336, IMG submission 204512) | Ammonia-oxidizing marine archaeal communities from Monterey Bay, California, United States - ASW #5 | ecosystem: Environmental > Aquatic > Marine > Intertidal zone | place: USA: California... | reverse complement strand
GAGAAGAATATACCCCAGCGTTTGCGAGCCGTTGGGATGAGCTCATCAACTGGGAGGGTCGCCGCAAATCGGAACACGGTTTCTTTGAAAGAATATTGAACGAGAAGGGCGTACGTAAGGTGCTAGACATCGCCTGCGGCACTGGCTACCACACTATCACCCTGACCCAGAGTGGCTTTGATGTGATAGGCGCAGACGGGGCAGCCAGCATGATCGCCGAGGCCAAAAAGAATACTCAATTGTACGGTTTAGAGGATTTGCAACTTATTGAGAGCGATTGGGGAACTTTAAGTCTCAACATTCCCAGTGATAGTCGGTTCGACGCGGTGATATGTCTAGGGAATGCTTTCACTCATTTGTTAAAAGAAGAGCAGCGAATTCAAACCCTTAAAGAGGTCTATAATCTACTCGATCCTGGGGGCATCGCAATCATAGACCAGCGAAACTATGACTCATTGTTGGATAGAGGATTCAGCAGTAAGCACAAATATTACTATGTAGGGCATACAGTTGACGTCAAGCCGAGTTTCGTCGAAGATGATCGCATCCGGCTAGAGTATACCTACTCCGATGGAGCGGTCCATCACCTCACAGTGTTCCCGCTACGCCAGGACCATCTCACCCGGCTTCTGAAGTATGTTGGCTTCCAGCAGGTTGACAGATACGGGGATTTTCAAGAGAATTACGAATTTTACGATCCTGATTTTATAGTGCAGGTCGCAACGAAGGCCTAAGAAACCTCGCTCTCCGATGTGTACGAGGTCTCTCAGAACAAAATCCGACTAACAGTTGACTGTAATGGTGCCAATAGGCTCCAAGCCAACTTTCCAATCAATCTTTGGAAGGTAGACCAGTCCCGGCACCTGTGGCGGGCTGCGTTTTAGATTGTTTAGTGGGACATAACTAGCATGCTAATATATGGACAACGATAGTTCCTTGGAGCTTTTGCACCATATGAGAATCCTTCGTCCTACGAAAGCCAAGATTGCAGCCCTCGTGCCCTCTAAGAAGGCCAAGGTCGCAGCCCTTGTGCCCTTAGTGGCCGCTATACTCTATCTGGCCTTGTTCGCATTGGGCACCATGCCTCCATACCAAACGGATACTATCCATGTTGCAGTCATCGATGAAGAGGGCGGCGAGACGGCGAACGGCGTGAGGATGTTGTTGGAACAGGTGAACGAAGCGGGCGGCGTCAACGGTAAGAAAGTTGAGATGCAGGTGTTCGACGACCTCAAAAAGGAAGATATGGCGTCGGCCAAAGCGTTAGAGATCGCGGAGCAAGGTAAAGCATTGGTCGTTTTTGGTCATGAATACAGTTCAACATCCATAAAAGGCGGGGAGGTTTACAAGCGGTATGGTATCCCTGCGATCTCAGGTTCCGCCACCTCTCGTGCAGTGACGTTCGATAACGATTGGTACTTCAGAGTCATATTCAACAACAGACTGCAAGCGGCAGCCATGGCCACCTATATCGATGATGTGCTGGGAGAAGAAGGGGTTACCATAATCTTCGACCAACGGGCCTATGGAAAGGCACTGGCAGGAGAGTTTGAGCAAGAGGCTCTGACCCGTGGCTTGGACGTCCGAGGCAAGTTTGGCTACGATCCTCGCGAGGGTGACCTGGATCAGGCGCTCGTCGGTATCGTGGACCAACTGGCTTCTCTGGAGGCTCCTGGGGCGGTGTTCTTGTCCGTTCAGTCCACCGAAGCAGTGGTCCTGGTCAGAACCATCAGAGACCGTGGTCTGGACCATATGCTGGTTGGAGCCGACACCATCGGCGTTCAAAGCTTTGACAGTGACCTCAACGCGGAACCTCAAACATCGGGCGGCCAGGGTGGAATCACAAGTGCTTATTCCGAGGGGATCTATGCCACTGCGCCGCTTATCTACGATGTTGCCAACCAGGCAGCTCAGGATTTTAGACGCGAATACAGGCAGCGGTTCGGGGTGGAGCCCGGATGGATCGCCGCGACTCATTACGACGCCGCCACCATAGCGGTCCAGGCATTCCAGATGGCCGGGGTGGAGGGCACTCCCTCCTCTTTGCAGGAAGACCGAGGGAAGATACGCGACTATCTGAACACCTTGAACTCCCCAGACAAGTCGTTTCGCGGGACCACCGGTCCGATATATTTCGACCGACAAGGGGACGCCATAAAATCAGTGCCCGTCGGTGTTTTCAAGAATCAACGGTTCATCTCCGGGCCGACGCAATTTCAACCGGTGTCCGGCGTCACGACTGACCGAGATTTCGAGCAGGATCTCAAAGATGGCCTCGTTATCAAGACTGGCGACCAGTACATCGAGAAGGCGATGGTGGTCTATACCGGAATGGAGATCAATAAGGTTCGGGACATCAATATCAGGGAATCGTCCTATTTCATGGATTTCTACATCTGGTTCCGCTCCAACGGTGAGTTTCGGCCAGAAGATATCGAATTCACCAATGCGGACGGCGATCTGGAATTGGAGGAACCGGTCACCGTGGACATCACCGAGGACATGGTCTACCGGGCCTACCGCGTAAAGGGAGTCTTCAAGGACGAATTCTTATTAAATAATTACCCCTTTGACAAACACACGCTGACAATGGAATTCCACCACCCCGGAATAACCAGGGAGCATCTGATATTCGTGAGAGACGAGTTGGGAATGGACCCCGGAGTTGACCTTCTGGCTGACCTGAAGCAACAGCGAGCCTTGGACGGTCCCGGATGGAATTTCTCACAAGTGGATTTCTTCCAAGATACGGTGGAAATCGACACCCGCCTGGGTCATCCCGATCTACTCGACTCGAAAGCGTCGGACGAGTTTTCCAGGTTTAACTCTACGATCCAGATCGAACGGAAGACCGCAAGTTATTCCATCAAAAACCTGACGCCATTGTTGCTGTTAGTAGGTATGGCTTACCTGATGTTTTTCATGCGGCCGGACCAGTTGGGCGTACGTATCGGCATCGGCACCACCGTTTTTTTGGCCACTGCGTTCTTCAGCGTTCGCCTTTCAAATGAGTTGCCCAATATCGGATACCTGGTTGCCATGGAGTACCTTTTCATCTCATTGTATGTGTTGGCTCTTTTCGGGATTTTCGTATCGATCGTAAGTTTCATGGGAGATCAGAAGACGGGAGACGACGGGGAGATGTTGATCATGCGCCTCCTGTTGTTAGGGGGGAAGGTCGGTTACCCAATCGTTGTCTTGGCCGGCGGGGTGGCGATAATCTGGTATTACTTGCTCTAACCTCAGAGTCCCTATGACGGTCTTTACAAGTTATTGATCTATCCGGACCGGTGATTCGAACCGACAGATAGAGGACCTAGTGTCAGATCCATCCTGGTTGCCGCCGTCGCCTTGTTTACGTTTTGGCTGTTCTTTATGCCCCTGATGATGTTTTAGCGTTTAGGTGATAGGGAGGTACGATGCCCAATGCGAACAAGGTCTGATAGGCCATCGCGGCCACTAAGGGCACGATGGCTGCGATCTTGCTCTTCGTCAAACGAAGGATTCTCATACCGTGTAAAAGCTCCAGGGAAGCGTGTTCTGATGTCCACCGGCGAAGATGCCGTACCAGGGCATACACGCCTGTTGATTAGTGCAGGGGATCCCTGATTGATACCAAGTTGTCTCCCAAACACCCAAGATTCTACCCTCAGGCAACGTTCGCCAAATACCAGATAATTGGACCCTAAATAGCGAAGTATCCAAAAGGCTAGTACGCCCACGCGGCGAATTCCGGGCTATGCAACCGATTTGGCAATCGATTTGTCCACTGAGGCTATTCTCAAGGGTTGCCCATCCTGATACGCTCTTGCGCTGTTCATCTACCTGATGAGAGATCACGTATATGAACGGGCAACCTGTCTGGAATCCACTCCCGAAGCCAGCCGGCGGAGTGATCTTGGATTCCGTAATCAGATTGAAAGATTATCATCATACAGACTAAGATATGTCTGCGGTTCATATGGCGAAAAATAGATTCAAAGTCTTTTACTCGGATATGCACATAGTGGAACCGGCAGACCTGTAGGACTGGTACATCGACCTGGAGTTCAGATACCGAGCTCCTAGAGAGCTGAGCAGGCACCCGCGGTGTCTGGCCATTCAACTTATCCGACATTTCCCAGGTCAATCCGACTTTAAACTCTCGAAAGGCAAGTAGACCGGCGCCGGAAGTGATAGTTGAGCCGTGAAATGCCAGGCGGACTTTGGGGTTGCACTGAAGCCGGGCAGAGACTCTTTCGCCATCCCCATAGGGTGCCTCTATGATGCTTACGCTTGATTTCCATAAAGCGACATACCATGTAGCTATAATAGCTCATAAATAGACAATATCTAAAAGAATACCGACGCTTTACTCGGAGTATTTTCGACCGTAGGGGCATTGTGGGTAAGTAACGTACAAAATCCTGGTTCCACCAACTGTCTGCCCAAGTCATTGCAGCTCGCGTGCTCACATATAAACGTCTTGTCCATCTAACAACTCTTGGTGTGAACCTTCTTCGATGAATCGTATGTTTATTAAAACTTTCAACGTGCCAGAGCCGAAATAAATTTAGTGTTACGTTTCAGGCATAAATACCAAAGGCCGGGAGTATACGGATTCGGTTAATTGGGTAAACGGGCGAGACTGCGTGCTTACGAGACCTCGTCAGTAATTGCAGTCGATTTCTTTGATTGAGAGAAAGGAAGTATCTCCTGTAGTCTTCAAGAAGATGCGATTTCGGGGACGGTATGATCACGACCCAGACCTAAAGATTGCGCCTGAAACAATAAGCCAAATCTTTCAACCGCGAGAAGACCCGCAGCTTCTTCAAATATCTAACTGCGTCCTCCCCAGGCATTGGAACGCCACACGTCCCAAGACCTCTCTGGTAACAGCAGAGACCCCCAGAAGCGGGAATTTGCTATGGTTATGTCCTAGTATGCAGATCACTAGCAATTACATGTGGCTACGAGAACAATCTGGAATACAGAGGTAGATCAAAGCAAACGTAGCTCATGAGAATGCTGTTCAAAGCTAAGCGTTCGTTGAACAAACATCACGATGTTCGTTCAGTGGTGAGTATAAATAGTGGATTCCCGTGTAGGATCCCTTTCGAGATTCGACTCTCTAAAGAACATCTACCACGCCACCGGGTGCAACACAAATGAGATTTCCCTGAGCCAAGGTCTGGCCCGCCTCGATGATGTGTATTCCGTTTCTACGAAAAAGTCTCCCCAGTCGACACTCAACTCCCGGCCCGTATCCGACGCCTGCTTGATCGTATCAACCAAGCGATGAAGGTCAACCGCAGTATCGAACGTCGGCGGGCGACTTTGGCGTAGATGGCGAATCAGAAGCAGTACTGTAAGCTGGGGAACGAAGCCACCAGCGCGGCCACATCCGTGCCCACCGCCTCGGGCGCTTCACCTTCGAGCAACACCCGCCGTAGCAACCTGGATATCTCAGCCATCTCCCCTTCACCCATGCCCTTCTTGGTGCAGACCGGAGAGCCAAGGCGCAGTGCCCGCTTCTCGGGATAGGTACTGGGAACAGCGGCTAGGGAGCTGATTATTCCAGCCCTTCGCAGTACGTTCACCGAGTCAGCTTTATGGGGCGTGGGTTCAAGGTCTACTAGTACAACGTGTGACTGAGTGAACCCGAGGTCTTTGCCGGGTAACTTGAACCCCTCCGAGTCGAGAGCCCGTGAGAGAGCCAGGGCGTTGCTTGCCACGGCTGTCGCGTAGTCTTTGCCGAAGGCGAGGTGCTCCGCCATCGTGAGGGCTAAGGCTACGGTCCGGTTGTTGGCAAAGCTCGCGATAAAGGCCGGGATCCGGCTGTTCAGAGCTTCGGAGACGTCCTCGTCGTGCATGAGGATCAACCCTCCGAGGGGACCACTCAGAGTCTTCTGCGTGGAGCCGGTCATGACGGATGCTCCCTCATGCAAGGGGTCCTGGAACACGCCGCTGGCGGCCAGTCCCAGGATATGTGCCCCATCGTAGTGGATCCTGCCTCCAACGCCTTGGACCATGTCTGCGATCTCACGGAGCTGGTAAGGAAAGAGCATGGTGGCGCCGCCCACGGTTAACCACTTGGGTCTCACCCGCTCCAATTCGTCTGCGAGGAGTTCGAGGTTTACGGTGGGATAGTCATCGCCGTCACAGGGAACTTCGGTGATATCCAAGCCGAAGGCGCCGGGATAGCTGATGCTCTGGTAGGTATAGTGGCCGCCGTTCTTGGCCGAGAGAGCCATAACGGCGTCGCCAGACTTCATGGCGCCCAAGAAGAACAGGCCGTTGGCCTGGGCCCCGGAGGCCGGACGATACTCCACGTACGGCACGTCGAACAGCTTCTTGCCCAATTCCGACAGCAAAGCCTGGGCACGATCCAGGGCTACAGTGCTGGCTTCCTCTCCTGCCTGTGAGCTTTCGGAGAGGTCGGAGCCCATGATCGTCTTTACCCTGGGACTGAGTAAGCTATGGGCGGCATTCAGGTCCAGAATCTGGCGATGTTCGACGCTGTAATCTTCCGCGAAGGACTCCACCAAGTCGACGATCTGACGAGGATCGCCCCCTACTATCTTCTCGAGATCTCGGACGGTTACGGAGGCGCCAGGCCTCTCTGTCATGACCAACTCCTATGCGCAAGTGTACCCGTGCTACTGCGGTATGTTAACCGTAAATGGAAGACCGGTTCAACATCGCGTATTCGTGCAGTGGGGCTATGCGGCGAACCTTGTGCGCACGCGGGATGTTCGTAATGCATGTTTCGAGGTGATCGGATAAGTTACTCTGTTGGACCCGCCCAATAGAAGCCATACAGTCGTGTTTTTGCCGGAAAGCTTTGAGATTGAGTTTGGGTGTAGGCGTTCAGCGATAATGGGACACATTTAAGGGGAGAAAAACATATGGATGGTAGTATATTTGGGCTCCTGGTGCAAGGCGTAGCTTTACTGCTAGCTCACCTTTTCAGCGGCCAGGAATTCAGTTATTTGATACTCTTCGGCCGCAACGACTTTTCCCAATAATCCACGTTCTTACGTATGGCCCCGGCGGTTGGGAAAGCTCAATCCGAAAACCGGAGCTTCCATTCCCTCCAGCACTCCTTCCAAGTACGATTCCTAGGGAAGTCGACCCATTTAATGTGTTTGAAATCATATTGTATCCAGGTTAGAAATTGTTGCTGCTCACGCAGTTCTGTGGCGCCGCCACCGTAAAGCATGACGGGAAAATCGCACTACCCCGTAGCACCATGATAGCTCGCCTCAACTGAGCTCACTAAGCATGTTTTCATCCACCAGAAGGAGAGGTTTTTGCATGCGGGAGAAACCGTTATGGCGTAGTTGTGCTTATCTCAACCCAATCAGAGTTTCCGCCAAAGTCAATTACTTCCAACTCGATCCAAACCTCGAACCCGGACGGCAGTGGCGAGTAGCTATATCGCAAGAGCTCTTTATCGGCCCAAAGCGCGGAATCATCGTCAGAATCGACCCAATAGAGTTCGCCTGCTTCCTCATCCCACATTTGAACGAGCGGCGAAAGCTTTCCGTCTGGTTCTAATGAGATTTCGCCCCACTGGCCGTACTCGTCGACTGAGTAGAAGACTTCACTGAATATCGTGCCATCTTCGTCGAAACCTAGTGAAAGTATAATGTCATGAGCCGGATCGTCAGTACCCAACTGCTCTGGGGGCACATATGCGATGGGAACATCAACGAACATGAGCTCTTCTTCCTGCCACAGGTCTGAATAAGCATAAATTTCATCTTCGTCGTCGCTAATCAACAGGATCGAAAAATCGTAGGAGGCGCCAACGAAGGTTTCTTGTTCGTCCCCACCGAAATAACCGTCTTCTTCTCCGACGTAGTACAGCTGGTCATCCGCTGGGTCGACCACGCCGTAATACAAGTTGACTTCGGCGACGTTTTCGCTCGACCCTGGCTCTAAGGCTGCTCTGACGTAGATTCCATCTGGTCCGGTTCCGAATTCCACAGAATCGGGGTCGATTTTTGGATACGACTCTTCTGGTAGTTCAGCGCCAGCAGTGAGGTATTCCTGGAGAAAGTTTGCCCACTGTGAATGAATAGGGTCGTCGAAATAGGTGGCCTCGGAATATGTCTCTTCGGATGGGAAGTAAATCGAAAGGCCAGTACTGCGTTCATTTGCTGGTCCAGCGACTTTATAGACGACCAAATTGTCTAATGCGCTTTCGAAGTCCGCGAGTAAGAGAGGATTCCAATCGAACCAATCTGCGACAAACGCCCCAAGGTCAATGTGGTGCGTTGATCTTGAAGGGTCCGGGCTCGAGCCGTACTTCGGAACCCTCATGGTCGCAGTTCTCATGCGAGGAGCTGTTGGTTCGGGAGCAACAGTCACATCGCTTAAGATCGCTCTGAAACTTTCAGTGAAGTCATCGAAGTGAGCCATATCGAGTAGCGACAAAGTTATGTCGCCCGATGTTTCGGCTTCTTTCGCCTGACGTTCGAACCCGTCTGTAAGGGCTACTCCAAGATCGGCAGCTTGAACTGAGCTTTCATCTAGGAGAGTAGCCAAAGCTCGGTAGTCCCAACCATGCCCGGGTTCTAGTTCTTCGGAGGCGAGCAAGTACCGTGTCAGGCCGTCCACCGCGTGCGCTACCTCGTACGTGGCCATCAGACAAGCATCCATGCCGATTAGGTCGAATTGACTGAGTCCAACTTCTGAAAGCCCGCCACTAATTGCGCTTCTAAGTTCGGGCAGCGTCAAAAGGTCGAACCCGTCGCTTTCGTCAGGCCCCATTCCCTTCCAGCCCCCGCCGTGATCCCACAAAATAAGAGCAGTATTGTCAGCTGGGAATTGTGCCAATGAGAAGGCGATAAACGACTCGAGGGTTTCACTAGTCCCCATATTCAGTTCTGCGGATTCGTCCGACGCGCCGATCCCGTCTGCCCCAAAATGCAGAAGCTTGGTATCTGAGAAGTTCCCTAGTCCGAGAACTTCGCCATCGGAGTGATTTGGGTCACTAGAGCGATCTATTAAGACGACTATGTTCGTGTTTTTGTCGCCAACAACCTCTTCCAGTTCTAAGAGGTCAACTAGAGCGTCTTCTTCAAGATTGGTGTCGCCCATTATGTAGACGAGAACTGTCCACGAATTATCCTCGCCGGCTACCCGGTGAGTCGCCGCGGGTTCCGGAGTCGCCGTGGGTTCCGGAGTCGCCGTGGGTTCCGGAGTCGCCGCGGGTTCCGGAGTCGCCGTGGGTTCCGGAGTCGCCGTGGGTTCCGGAGTCGCCGTGGGTTCCGGAGTCGCCGTGGGTTCCGGAGTAGGCTGTTCCGTCGGAGTTGGGGTAGGAACCGGTGTAGATTGTTGGGTCGTTGGCAGGGTTGCCACCGGAACTGGCGCGGACCTAGCGGGAGGCACGGTTGGGTCGTTGATACAACCAGCAAACAACATGATACCGGATAGGGTTAGGCCAACAATGGCGACGAGACGGCGAACAGACAAGGTAGGCTCCTATTACTTCGTAGTTACGAAATCCATTACCAGATGACCAGGTCGAGGCACCACAGAAGTATAGCTGATTAGAAGACGTAATGGTTGATGATGGGGAATCGCCCTGGTATTAGACCAGGCGGCCTTTAGAGCGGTACGGGTGACTTGTGACCGTTATGGCCGGATCCTCGTTGCTTCCGTTTGAATTTTCTGTGTCTGCTACATCAGCGGCATCTTCTGAAACTTGTTGCGAAGCGTCGGAGTTTTTGTTTGGTGAAGCACTGCACCATGCAAACACAGGTAGGAAGAGTGCGAAAAGAAGAAGTATCCAAGGCCTCCTCAAATCTAAGGGTCGATTGGATTTATTTGAGGAGTCGCAATTCTCAGTAGTCGCAGCGGTGAGCATTCTTCCTAGCGAAGAGAATGTCAAACTCCAGATGGTCGCATCCTAAAAATGTCGATACTTTCGGTTGTTTACCTCGCTGTTCATATGGATGGACTCTCTTGCGTTGTTTCACGAAGCAGCCGGTCTTCTTGCAGTGTTCCACCCAGTTCGGCACTGCATTCGGACTGCGTGTGTCATCGGGTTCAAGTCGGTGTACCCCACAGTTATTTTGGGTGTGATGACATGAGATATGGAATTCCATCTTAGCCTCCAAATCTAGGACACGATTTGGCGAATATATGATAGGTTAGGTCAAGCATAGAACCCGATGCGTTCTCTAGCAAAGGTAAAAGGTAATCGAAAGCGACATTGACGGGCATTCTTTCATGGTTCACCCTGTCTGCCCCGACGTGCTGAAGGCCAACCACATGGTGGTTGCGGCGTTGGCCAACTCCCTGGGCAAACCCTTCCCCTGGGCCGGTGGGTACTTATTTGGCAACACCGAACTCATCCTAGATCCCTGGAATGTGATTCCGAGGGATTCAGGGTTCGATAACTAATCCCCCTGTATTACGAAACCCACGGTCCGGGGCTTTGACCATATGGAGTAACATCGGTGGCGATCTCTAGGACGTTCACCAGGGCGCAGGTCAGCTTCTCCACCAGGGGCGCTCTCCGATACTGGTACAATACCCGCAATGGCTACCCGATTCAAAAGTGTGATTGCTTTCCTGGCTGCTGTAATGGTGGTCCCAACCGTGGCGTGTGACGGTGAGCCTGTATCAAACATCGACACCACAGTGGACATTAGGGTTGAGCAAGAACGGGTCACGAATTGCACGGCGGTTCATTCTCCAAATAATGGGTACTCCTAAAATCCTGGAACGGGCTGCATTGGAACTTAAAGAGTTGGGCAAAACCGGCATAATGGTGCCTGAGATTGGCTTGGGGACCTGGAAGTACCGGGGCGGCGTAGAACCTCTGGAAGTCGGGATCGGCCAGGGGGCTTGGCTCATTGACACCGCCGAGATGTACCGTACCGAAGATATAGTGGGTCGGGTCATTGCCAGCCGGAGGAAGGAGGTATTTCTGGCCACCAAGGTGTCGGGCAGCCACCTGCGCCGGGACCAGGTACTGCGAGCCGCCGATGCCAGCCTCCGCCTGCTGGACACCGATTACATCGACCTTTATCAGATACACTGGCCCAACCGGAGTGTGCCAATCTCCGAGACCATGGGCGCCATGGAATCTCTGGTGGACCAAGGCCTGGTCAAGTACGTCGGTGTCAGCAACTTCAACTTGGGGGAATTACAGGAAGCCCAAAATGCCATGTCCCGCAACCCCATAGTGTCCAACCAGGTGCTTTATAGCCTCAAGGACCGGGAAATCGAAGGGCGACTATTGCCCTATTGCCAGAAACAAAACATCACCATCCTGGCCTACACTCCCCTTGCCGACGGTTCCTTGGCCGGCAAATCCAGGTCCCCCGGGCGGAATAGCAGTGGAATCAAGGCTTTGGAAGACGTGGCCACCGAAGCTGGCAAGACCCTGGCCCAAGTGGCGCTCAACTGGTGCACCTCCCACCCCAACGTCATTGCCATACCCAAGAGTGACCGCGTGGACCGCACACTGGAAAACTGCGGCGCGTCGGGCTGGCGGCTCTCTTCCAAGCAGGTCAAAACCCTAGACGCCGCCTTCTCTACCCGCTGAAACCCAACAAATCCCGCTGTATTTCCTCTTGGTCTGTCGTCACTGATGATTCCAGTTGACCAGAGATGGCGATGAAGGTGTCATACTTAACTATTTGGTCAGAACACACATACAGAGACCTAAAAGATCCACTGGCGATGTGAATGGCCGAGAGAGCGCCGTTTATCACGGAGCCCATAAAGTGGGAGTTGCGGTACAGGAACTGGATAGTGGTGCTCGATCAGCGAGGAATCCTTCCCCATAAGGTAAGGTTCACAAGTTTTAATCATGGTCGCGGTCGGCCGCTGCCAGCCGTGGACGCCCCTTCCCCGATGCCGCCTGTGCCGTCTTCGCAGTAAACTCTGATGAGCGGACAGCAATCCCAGAAAACGGTTTCGACCCTTTCAATCTTGGTCCTTTTCATCCAGAGATTACCCCTTCGTCATAAGGTCGTACACTCGAGATACATCAGAAAACTTCCGTATCAAGCTGAACGGCCGCCTAATTCGACAAGCCGGCCGACCCACATACCAATATCCGCGCTTTGCCCAGCAGACTGCACCTGGGCTCACCAGCAATCAGGCTCTATTGTCCTTATCTACCGGTGCCCAAGCAGTTGTCTCGTCTGCGCTGCGTTTGTTCATGTGACTAACGATTCTCCTAGGACCCGTCTATGTGAGGGAGCAACAAGGTATAAAGCATGTCGAATACCGGAGTTGGCACATTCACTTTGCGGCCGATCCGGCCCACCGCACCGACGATCGCGTCCAGTTCCAAGGGCCTCCCGGCCTCCAAGTCGGCTTGCATCGATCCGCGGGCTCCCATCGGTCGGGCGCCGATAAGGTCCATCGCTTCCTGGACATCATCTTCTCCAAATCGGACTCCGAAAGCTGTTCCCACATCGGCCACTTCTTGGATGGCCAACTTGAACATCGCGGTCCCTTCCGGAATTTCGATGAGGTCTCTGGGACTTAGCCGGGCGGCGCTGGCCATCCCATTTGCCGGCGAGTTGTACAGAAGTTTCGACCAGAGAACCTTGGAAATATCGTGGGAAATTTCTGCCATGATGTTCGCCTTTAAGAAGGCATCTCGGACACCTATGGCACGCTGGGTCTGTTCGCCGTTCGACTCGCCGAAGACAACGCGCGGAAACGGACTTTGCTGCTTGACCACCCCAGGTGAGATGACATTGCTTATCACATAGGCGGAGCCGGGCAGCACACGCTCAGCGCCGTATTCTTGCCCTATCTCATCGGCGCTTTCCACGCCGTTCTGTATCGTCAGGACCGTGGTGTTGCCCCCGACCAGTGGCTTGATGAGCGGGACCGCTATCAAATTCTGATGGGCTTTCACGGAGAATATTACCAGGTCCACAGGGCCCAACACAGATGGATCGCTGGTGGCGGCAACATCCACCGTGAAGTCACCATCCGGCTGAACCAACTGGAGTCCTTTTTCCGCTATCGACTCGAGATGAGCGCCCCGGGCGATCAGAGTGACGTCAAATCCGGCCTGGGCCAACAGCCCGCCGTAACATCCTCCAATGCCGCCCGCGCCCATAATCGCTATTCGCATAACTCCCCCACCATTAGAGTCTGCACTTGTATCGCATTTGCTACCCGTTCTACGGCAGCCTGCCTTTGTAAGAGAGCGACTGCGCATTGTAGGTGTGGTCCCCGGCGTTGAGCGGGGCGTAGTACCCCGACCGTTCTGTTTCAACTCCGCTGGCCGCCCAAGAAATCAAAGCTACTTTGCCTTCTAAACGCATGTCATGTCTCCCGGTTCAAGGCTGGTTAACCGCTGGCGATTGTAACACCGGCCCCTACATCAAACCCAGGGATCCCGACCTCACGTTCGTAGCCTCCACGCTATTCTTTGACATATAGTGTTAGCATCATCAGTTCGGCTTTTTTAGGACGCTGCGTCACTCTCTCGGAGGGCCTGGAACATGTGAATTTAGCACTGACCGCTACGTCGCAGGCAGCGTCCCGGTCCAAAGGAAGATAGCACAAATGGAGAGGGAAAACGGAAATGATTTCACAATTACGGATCTATACCATCAATCGCGGAAAACTGGATGACTTTGTAGAGGGCTGGAAGAAGTTTGTATACCCGCTGCACTACCAGTTCGGTTTCACCATCCCCAAGGCCTGGGTTATCAGAGAACGGAACGAATTCGTGTGGATAGTGTCCTATGATGGACCAGAAGACTGGGACGACAAGCAATCGGCTTACTACGGCTCACCAGAACGGGCTGCGGTAGACCCTGAGCTTGATCCTGCTCGATACATCGCTAAGACAGAAAGATGGTTGATCGATCCAGTCCTGCCAGAAGAGTCGGTAAATCCTAACTAATGCACCCACCTCGATTTTCTACGGGGCACAGGTTAGGCAAAATTCATTAATACTTGCGTTCCAGATTTGAGAACACCTTCTCGTCGGTAATCGACAGGTTGGTTATCCTCCCAGTCATCCCAGTTGTTGACTTCGAGTTCCACGTTCCCTGCGGCGCAGATCCATGCCTTCGCGGATTAGAATGACCGTACCAAGCCTAATATCAGGCTATCCGGAACCCGGATCAGGAGGAGAGTAATGGCGCAAGTCTTCGATGGAATCACGGTCCTTGACTTCACAAGAGGAATGCCCGGAGGCATCGCCACCATGGTGATGTCAGACTTCGGCGCCGAAGTAATCAAGGTGGAAGCCCCATCTGACGAAAAATTCAGGGAATCGCCCGGCGCAATCCAGTGGAACCGGGGTAAAAAAAGCGTCATCCTCGACCTCAAGACCCCGCAAGGCCGGGAGAAGGCACACAAGCTGGCGCGACTCTCGGATGTAGTGATCGAGAGTTTTCGTCCCGGTGTGACTCGGCGGCTGGGTATCGACTACGCAAATCTGGGCGCCAATCATCCGGAATTGGTTTACGCGTCGCTGACGGGCTTTGGGGCGGAGGGAGCCTATGCTAACTACAAGGGGTATGACGCGGTGGTAGCCGCCAAGACCGGTAGGATGATGATGTTTGCGGGGCAAAACACAAGGGAGGGACCCAATTACGTGGTGGTACAGGGTGTTTGCCACTCGGCGGCGACAGCCCTCATCCGTGGTATTACCACCGCCCTGTACCTGCGGGAGAAAACCGGACGGGGGCAGATGATTGAAACCAGCATGCTCAAGACCATCACTACATACGACCACATTTCCTGGATCCATGGCCAGATGATCGCAAAGGACCCGGAGACCCATCTACCGGACCCCAGGGTAGGTGTTGGGCGTCCCAACCCCACGGGTTACCTGCCCGCACGCACCAGAGATGGGCGCTGGATCCAATTGGGGAACATCGTAGAACGTCTATTCCGTTCCATGATGCATTCTTTGGAGTTGGACTTTCTTTACGACGACCCGCGTTACAAGACCGCTCCATTCCTGGCTGAGGAACACGTGGCATCACTAGAAAGGATGATGCTCGAGAAGATTCAGGAAAAGACCCTGGACGAATGGATGGGCCTGTTTGCGGGGGAGGGGTCCGATGTGGCGGCGGAACCGTACATGACCTCTGAAGCTGCGTTGGACCATCCTCAAATTTTGCACAATGGCCACTCGGGCACCGTGCATCACTCCGGGATGGGAGAAATGCGCCAGCTCGGCCCAATGGTAATCATGGCGGAGACTCCGGGCAGCGCCAAAGGCCCAGCTCCTGAGCCCGGTCAGCATACCTATGAAGTCCTGGCCCGCCTCGAAATGGTCACCAAACCGGATGCCAAAGGCACCCACAACCCTATGCCAAAAACTGCTCTGGAGGGTATCACCCTGTTGGACCTGGGGACGGTGATTAACGGTCCGCTGGGGTGTGCCTTGGTGGCGGAGTTGGGCGCCCGGGTGATTCGCATAGAGGCCCTGGACGGTGATTGGGGGAGGCAGGGTCTCCAGGGCATTTCCGTTCAACGTACCATGGCTGGGTCCGAGGGAGTATGCCTAAACCTGAAGACCTCGGAAGGCCAGGAGATAATGCACAAGCTAGCGGCCAAGGCCGACCTGTTGCTTCACAGCATGCGGCCGGGAGCCCCTGAGCGTACAGGCATAGGGTACGAGCAACTAACCAAGATCAATCCGAATTTGATCTACCTCTATGCCGGAGGCTACGGTTCCACCGGCCCGTATTCTCACCGGCCCTCCATGGCTCCCATCGCCGGAGCGGTTTCCGGCGGTGGCGTGGCCCAGATGGGACGCGATTCATTCCCGCCCCAGGAGCAGCTGATGACTATCGATGAGATCATCGCGGTGTCCACGCAGTTAAAGCGCGCTAATGACGGCACTGCCGATCACACTACCGCGATGGTCAACTCTGTTGGACTGGTACTGGGACTCTACGCCCGGGAACGCACCGGGAAAGCCCAATACGTTGAGTCAACCATGATTGCGGCCAACGCCTACGCAAATGCCGATGATTTTTACTGGCACCAAGGCAAGGACTCTCGGCGGCTGCCGGATCAAGACGGGTACGGCCTTGATGCTCTGTACCGGCTCTACCGCGCAAAAGGTGGCTGGGTTTTTCTCGCCTGTCCTTTCGAAGAGGAATGGCAGACTCTGTGCAGGACCATCGGGCGGCCAGACCTCTTAGCAGACACCCGATTCTCGACTCGGACGGCACGGGAAAAGCACGACGACGCCCTAATCGAAGAGCTAACCGGGGTGTTCGCAGCCAGAGGACCCTTGAAGTGGGAGAAGTTACTAACCGATGCCGATGTCGCCTGCGTCAAGGCCGAGGACAGAGGAATGTATCATTTCTTCAACGAAGACAGCCACGTCCGAGAAAACGGTTTCCTGCAACAGGTGGAAGCCACCCGTCTCGGCGAGTTCTGGCGCTATACGCCGGTAGTTGAGTTCTCGGCAACCGAAGGCAAGGCTGGCTCCGCGCCTCTCAGAGGTGAACACACCCGGCCGGTGCTGCACGAGCTAGGGTACACTGATGACCAGATTCAGGATTACAAACAACGGGGTATCGTAGCCTGGGAAGAAGCTTAGGGGGTGGATGGCAGTGACGACAAGCTCCGCGGACATTAACGGAATCAGGGACAAGGCTGCCATCGTTGGAATCGGCGAGACTGAGTTCTCCTTCGACTCCGGGCGCAGCGAGCTTCAACTCGCAAGCGAGGCAATCAAGGCAGCCTGCGATGACGCAGGTATCTCTCCCCATCAGATCGACGGCCTAGTCCGTTATGAGATGGACACCAACCAGGAGACGATGCTGATTCAATCGCTGGGAATCGAGAACCTACGTCATTGGGAGTCTGTGTCCTACGGCGGCGGGGCCGGCAACGCGGTAGTGGGTCACGCAGCTGCAGCTATCGCCGCCGGTTATTGCAACTATGTCGTCTGCTTCCGGGCTGCCAATCTCCGCTCCCAGATGAGGCTGGGCCAGGCCAGAAACCCCCAGCGAATCGCGGGTGGCCAGCAGGCCTTTGCCGCGCCCTTTGGTAGCTTGGCTCCCGCGCACCAGTTCAGCATGTTTGTTCGTCGCTATATGCACATGTACGGGGCCACGAGCGAGCATTTCGGCTGGGTGGCCGTGACGTTGCGCGAGCATGCCTCCCGCAATCCTCGTGCTCTTCGCAGGGAACCGATCACGCTGGATGACCACCAGAACTCTCGCATGGTGGTCGACCCGCTACATCTGCTGGACATCTGCCAAGAGAACGACGGCGCGGCTGCCATAGTCATGACTACTCCAGCCCGGGCCAGAGACCTACGGTACGCCGACACCCTGACTCTGGTAGAGGCGGCCGCCCAGGGCTCGGGTCCCCAGAACGAAGGCGTTATCTATCGGGCCGACATTTCTGTGGCCGAATCAACGAATACAGCCCGAGACCTTTGGGCTAGGGCAAGGCTTGGGCCTTCCGACATCGACGCCATGATGTTCTACGACCACTTCACTCCATTCTGTCTGATCAACCTGGAGGCCTACGGCTTCGTGCCCCTCGGTGAGGCCAAGGATTTCGTGGAGGGGGGGCAAAACATAAGGTTCGATGGGACGCTGCCCATCAATACCCATGGCGGCAACCACTCTGAGGCCTACATCCATGGGCTCACGCATACCCAGGAAGCTGTGCGGTTAATCCGGGGCGCCTCCACCGCTCAGCCCCCCAACAAGACAATCGATAGAGTGCTCTCATGCAGTAGCGTTGCCCAACTGAGCGCCGCCGTAATCATTCGCAGGGGATAGATTCATGACTCAGAAGCAAGATCAAAACATCAAGTCCCGTCCGATGGCAGGACCCCTGGACGGGGTACCCCTCCCGGACTTGGACCGACTCCCAGACTACGAACGTGGATTCTGGGAAGGCTCACACAACCGCGAACTCCGAATTCAGAAATGCTCAGGGTGTGATACGTTCCGGCACCTTCCGACCCCTATGTGCCCTTCCTGCCATTCCCTGGAATACAAATGGAGCAAGGTCTGCGGAAGAGGTGTCGTTTATTCGTTCGTCGTAGTCCGAAATCCAGTTCATCCCGCCATTAGGGAAGGGGAACAGGTCCCCTACAACATCTCCCTCATTGAGCTGGAGGAGCAGGAGGGTCTGCGCGTTTGTAGCAACGTACTGAATATCGCGCCCGAGGACATCTACGTCGACATGCCGGTGCAGGTTACATTCATGCCAACCGTTGATGAGCCCAACGTCGTGTTACCTTTGTTCGTCCCGTCCGATTAGGGTGGCCTCAGGATGCGTCGCTCACCCGCGTCTCAGTTGGGAGGCGCCGGTACGTAAGAGCCGAAACCAATCACCAGTATGCCGGTGGGCTATACAATATAACCAACATTTCCACAGGAGAACACATTGCACTTTGGCTCTTTCGTTTTTTCCATCAGCACAGACCCAGAAAAAGACCATGAAGTTGTAGACCGCACTCTGCAAGAGGTGGAGTTGGCCGAGCAGGCGGGATTCGACGCCGTTTGGCTGACGGAACACCACTTCGACGGTGCAGTGGCCTACGCCGACCCGGTGGTGTTCCGAACGGCCGTGGCCATGAGCACCCAGCGGATGCGTATCGGATTCGCGGTGCTGGAGATGGCGCTGTATCATCCCGTCCGGCTGGCCGTCCAGACCGCTTTGTTGGATCATTTGAGCAAGGGACGTTTAATCGTTGGCACGGGCCGGGGATCCGCCTACAACGAGTACGAATACATCGGATTTGGAATCACTCTCGATCAGGGCCGGGATATGCTGACCGAGGCTGAAGAACTTCTGATCAAAGCCTGGAAAGGCAAGAACGTAGATCACAAAGGTCGCTATTGGCATAGCAAATTCCCGGAATTGCGCCCACGGCCTTACAAAAACCCCACCCTCCCCTGTTGCGGGCCTGCATAAGCGAAACATCGGTGGCAGAAATGGCCAAGATCGGCCGTCCGGTGCTCATCGGGGTCCAAACTGTAGAAACCCTGCGTCACCGGCTTGATCTGTATCGGGAAACCATGTACGACGCTAAGTATTCCGACTCCCAAGTCGAGCACGCGTTGGACGAGACTTGGGTACAACGCGGGTTGGTAGTGGCAGAGTCG
>Ga0315336_1003846_pt1 | contig 19112 bp, 16 predicted proteins | sample ASW5metaG_FD_204512 | JGI IMG/M metagenome (GOLD analysis project Ga0315336, IMG submission 204512) | Ammonia-oxidizing marine archaeal communities from Monterey Bay, California, United States - ASW #5 | ecosystem: Environmental > Aquatic > Marine > Intertidal zone | place: USA: California... | reverse complement strand
CGTCGGAATGACGACCCGCGCGCCTTCCTTGAAAACCAGGTCGACCTGGCCGGTGGCCCTATCCCCCGCGTAGAATATTTTCGAGCGTATCTTGTCGGAGACATGCCTCCCCACGAGGAGAGCTCCGGAAAACTCGACGATGGCTGCGATGACGATGGCCTGCTTCAGCGTCAGTGCCTTCGAACCGACCGATGTCCCCATGGAGTTGGCGACGTCATTGGCACCGATACTCCAGGCCATGAAAAGGCCAAAGAGGAGTCCCGCCCCGATCAGCCACCCGGCATTAGAGAGGGCTCCGCCCCCTGCCTGCAGTAGAAGCTCCACCATTCTCGAATTCGTCTTGCGCCGCTCAAACTACACCAAGCAACTCACAGTACGTTCATTGCAGGTGAAGCGGAAAGTCCAGAGCGGCGCATTCTGGCATGCTGATTGAGATAATCCAACGCTTTTTCGATGTCCGGGCTAGCCGCTCTGGGGCACGGAGGAGGGCGCTACGGCCGCAACGGAGCGCGATTCAACGCCATAGCCGGCAACGATTCCGATAAGAAAGCTCGCAACTGCCAGACCCGGCTGCGGTTAAGCATCTTTATCGAATTTTCATTCACAGTTAACGAGAGGTTCAAATATTCTCGTCAGTCTGGTGGGCAGTTCGTAGGCCGTTTTCTTTAAACAAGTGGTGGTTCCATTCGGGAGATCTTGCGCATGAGCTTTCGTCACGTAATGCCGGTTGTCGCGGTACTCTTCACTTCGCTTCTGGTTTCTTGCACGGGCTCGGGCGGAGGAGAGGACGTGATCGTCCTCATCAATCGGCAGAACAGCTCGGGAACGTACAAGTACTTCCAGAAGCGCGTCCTTGACGACAACGACTTCAAATCGAATACCAAGGACCAGTCGGGCTCCCAGGCTGTCGTTGATCTCGTTGGCAACATGCCTAAGGCGATCGGTTACAGCGGCATGGGATACAAGACGGACAAGGTCAAGTTCCTGAGGATCGCTGCAGAGAAAGGCTCCAGCGGCGTCCTGCCCTCGGTGGCGAGCACCAAAGACGGCAGCTATCCGTTAACTCGGCCGCTGCAGGTCTACACGAAGGGTCAACCTCAGGGTGCGGTGGCCCACTATCTCCAGTGGATCCTCTCCGCCGAAGGCCAGGAGATCGTGGCGGCAGAGGGATACGGACCGCTGCCGCCGAAGCCGATCACGGCTCCACCACCCGCCGGCGACGCAGCGTTTCAGGTGACGGGTTCGGACACGATGCTTCAGCTAGCGCAAGCCTGGGCCGCGGCCTATAGCGAAAAATTCCCGGACGTTAAGGTGCAGCTCACCGGTGGCGGCTCCGGTGTCGGCATCGCGGGCATGATCGACGGCTCGGTCGATATCGCCAACGCGAGCCGCAAGATGAAATCGACGGAGATCGCCAAGGCCAAGCAGAACGGTGTCGACCCGAAGGAGTTCGAGGTCGCCAAGGATGCTCTCAGCGTTTACGTCCACAAGGACAATCCGCTCGACACGATTACGATCGCGGACCTTGCCCAGATCTACGGGGAGGACGGCAAGATCTCGACCTGGCAGCAGATCGATGGTTACTCCAAGGGGAACGAGGACCCTGCGCCGTGAGCCGTCTTGCCGACCGCTTCGAACCAGGATTTGAATGGCTGATCCGGCTCAGCGGCTGGAGCGCCATTTTCTTCGTGTTTTGCATCTTCATCTTTATCTTCAAGGAGGGTGGTCCCTACCTCTGGAACGAGCTCCAGTACGAGTCCGTTGAAAAGGAGTACCCGGCAGGCGGAGACGCTGCTGCGGAGGTGCTGCCTGCAGTAAAGCTTACCGAGCTTCCGTACGAGGTTGTCGAGGAACGACTCCTCGAGGACCTCAACGAGGCCGGTGCGGAGGGGCGCATCGAGGGGTTTCGTGACGTCCGGCTCGAGATCGGTGAGCGTGTCGAGGTGGTCGTGTATCTCGAACCCGGCACCGATCCTGAGAAAGGTCTTGCGCAAATCCTCGAGGCTCATCCTTTGCGTCAGGACTCGAGTCACATCACGGAATTTTTCACCGGTATGGAGTGGAAGCCGGAATCGGAAAAGGTGCGCAAGTTCGGAATCGTGAAATTGTTGATCGGCACCCTTTCGGTGACTTTTCTCGCTATCTTTTTCGCCGTCCCGTTCAGCCTCGGTGCCGCCGTCTACATCTCGGAGTTCTGCACGGGAAAGGTCCGGGAGGTGCTCAAGATCTTGATCGAGCTGCTCGCCGCGATTCCCTCGGTCGTCTGGGGGTTCATCGGCTACACAATCCTCAACACCACGATCATGAGCGTGACCGGCCGTGACGATGGACTCAATCTTCTGAACGGCGGGATCGTGCTCGCGCTGATGAGTGCTCCGATCATGGTCTCCCTGGCCGAGGATGCGCTGAAGGCCGTGCCAGATTCCTACCGTGAGGCAGCGCTCGCCCTTGGGGCCAGTCGCTGGCAGACGGTGTACAAGGTGCTGCTGCCGGCCGCGAAGAATGGCATTCTTGCGGCGGTCCTCCTCGGGGTCGGGCGCGCGATCGGTGAGACGATGGCGGTCTTGATGGTGACCGGGCACTCGCTTGTCATTCCCGGTAGCCTTTTCGATTCGGTGCGTACGATGACCGCGACGATCGCCGCAGAGCTCGGTGAGGCGGTTCGCGGCGGTGGACACTACCGCTCGCTTTTCCTCATAGGAATCGTGTTGATGCTTATCACCATGACTGTGAATCTGATTGCGGATCTCGTGGTCAAGGGATTCAGGGGACGGGAGCATGCCTGAACGAATTGCGGATGACGGGGTTCCCAAGACGTCTGCTGAAAAAGCAGGCGTCGCCGCAGTAGCCGCCGAAATAGTCGCCAAAGCAATAGACGAGGAAGAAATAGACGTGCCGTCAACGGGTCAGGAGAAGCCCACGCAGGGTATTTTTGTCGCCACCGAAGCGACGCACCGCAAGGAGCGGACGGAGCGGATCGCTCGCCGCTTGCTACTGTTTGGCACGCTCATCCTCGTCCTACCTCTTCTGGCGATCATCTTGAATCTCGTCACCAAGGCGCTGCCGATCCTCAGCCTCGACTTCATTTGGAAGAACCCGGGCTCGGATATGGTGTCAGGCGGCATCTGGGCCCCGCTGATCGGAACGATCTACATCGTGTTCTTCTCGCTTCTCATCGCTGCTCCGGTCGGCATCATGGCCGGAATCTATCTCAACGAATACGCCCCGAATAATTGGTTTACCCGCATCGTCAGTCTCGGAGTCGTCAACCTCGCTGGTGTACCGAGCATCGTCCATGGCCTCTTCGGGTTCGGCGCGTTGGTTCTCTTCGCTGGGCTTGGCAAGTCGGTGCTCGCGGCGTCGATCACGATCGCAATCATGACCATGCCGGTCCTGATCACGAGTACGCGAGAAGCTCTCGCTGCGGTGCCCATGTCTTTTCGTCAGGCCTGCTGGAACATGGGCGCGACCCGGTGGCAGACGATCCGGTCGGTCGTACTTCCGAACTCGGTCAGTGGCATCCTCACGGGAGTCATCCTCGAGGTCTCCCGTGCGGCTGGGGAGACCGCCCCGATCCTGTTCACGGGTGCCGCGTATTACTTCGCGGTCCCTGACAACGGGCTCGCCAAAATTTTTCCGTACGCCCCGGACGAGCAGTGCATGGCTCTCTCGTATCACCTCTACACGCTGAGCAAGCAGGTCTCCAACGTCCCGCCAGAACTCAAGTACGGCACGGCTGTCGTGCTGATCGGGCTCGTGCTTGCCGTCAACTCGGTTTCGATAGCCGCAAGGGTGTATCTCCGGTCCCGGAAGAAGTGGTGATGAGCAACACGACGAGCACTGCAGTCGCCAAGGTCTCGTTTCGTAACGTCAATGTTTCGTACGGCAACGAGATCGCTCTTCGGGACGTCAACCTCGCGATCCGGAGAAACACGATTTTCGGCGTCATTGGCCCAGCGAACGCAGGCAAGACCACGTTTCTGAAATGTATCAATCGTACGATAGATTTTGTCCCGAAAGTGAAAGTTGCCGGAGAAGTCTGCGTCGAAGATGTGGATGTGTCCACGATGAGGGACGTCTACAACCTCCGGCGGCGCATCGGCATGGTGTTTCCGCTCCCGGTCGGTCTGCCGCTTTCCATATACGATAACGTGGCCTATGCGCCTCGCATGGCGGGCTCGCGTGACAAGCACGCGCTCGACGAGCTGGTCGAGCGTTGCCTGCGACAGGCAGCTCTATGGGACGAAGTGAAGGATCGGATGAAGCAGCTGGGGACCAAGCTTTCGGGCGGGCAACAGCAGCGATTGACCATCGCGCGAGCACTGTCGCACGAGCCGGAGATCCTTTGCCTGGACGAATTCTCGATTGCCGTCGATCCGGTCACGACCATGAAGATCGAGGACGTACTGGTGGAGTTACGGGAGTCGATGACGATTATCCTGGTCACGAACCTCGTCCAGCAAGCACGGCGACTGGCTGACGACGTTGCTTTTTTCAACAAGTCCGAGCTCGTCGAGATCAACTCCACCGATGTGGTGTTCGGAGAGAACCCCGCGAACAGACTCACCTACGACTACGTCCGCGGGCACTTCGGGTAGGAAAGCTTCTCACTTCCCCGGGAACTGAACTACAAAGCTCGAGCCCACGCCGACCTCGCTTTCCACGTCGATCTCGCCATCGAGGGACTGGACGTAGTGCTTGCAAATCGACAGGCCGAGCCCCGTTCCTCCCCGTTCACGGGAGCGGGCTTTGTCGACGCGGTAGAAGCGCTCAAAGATGCGTGGCAGATCACTGGCCGGAATTCCGATGCCCGTGTCCTTCACCTCGATCCGCACCCTGTTTCCGTCACGGGAGCCGGTGATGTTCACCTGGCCTCCGGGCTCGGTGTACTGGATGGCGTTGTGGATCAGGTTGTTGAAGGTTTGCTCCAGCGCCTCGGCGTCTCCCGTCACCTCCAGGGGTTCCTGCACGACCTCCAGCTGCAGTCGGATTCCTGCGCTTTCTGCTGCTCCCAGGAGGTTCTGGTGCGCCTCCTGGAGGATCTTTGCGGCGTCCAGTGTTACAGATTCGGATATCGCCGTTGCGGACTCGATGCGAGACAGGGTCAAGAGGTCGGAGATCAGCGTCGACAGCCGAGCCGCGTTGACCTCGACCTTTCTCAGAAACTGGATGTTGACCGCTTCATCCCCCAGTCCGCCATCCAGGAGGGTCTCGACGTAGGCCCTGATGGAGGTCAGAGGTGTTTTGAGCTCGTGGGAAACGTTGGCTACAAAATCCTGCCGCACTGATTCCAGCTGGCGCATCGCGGTGACGTCGTGAATGACGAGTACGGCCCTTGTCGGCGCAGCGACGAGAGTCGCGTAGGCTTCGAGGGTCCTTCCCCGGTGGTTCAGTATACCGGTTTCACTCACATCCCCGGAGAGGGCTGAACCTGCGAGCTTCACGAGCACCGCGTTGTCGCAGACATCACGCAGAGACTTTCCCAGCCAATCCCCCGCCGAGACCGAGAGGAGCGCCTCCGTACTCCTGTTCAAGAGCGTCACCTTTCCCTCGGAGTCGAGGGCGATGATGCCGTCACGAATAGCAGTGAAAACGGCCTCTATGCGATCGTGGTCATCTTTGAGTTGACTCCATTTGCGACGAACATACCTGCCTGAGACGGCGGCCACCAGGAGAGTCAGGAGGCACGCCGAGAGGACTCCCAGCCAGCCGCCGAGCAACGCCGCAAGCAGGATGGCGGGAAGAAGGAGCGCAAAGGCTTGCCAGACGCGCGGGAAAGACGAAGGGGTTGCGCCGATCACACGGCTATTCCTTGAACCTGTAGCCTACGCCGCGAACGGTTTGGATCACGTCACAGTTTTTTCCCAGCTTCTTGCGGATCGACCTGATGTGCACGTCGATGTTTCGTTCGTCAAGATAGGCGTCACCGCGGACTTTGCTGAGAAGCTGGTCCCGAGGGAAAACCCTGCCGGGCGCGGATGCCAGTGCTGCGAGAAGCTTGAATTCTGTGAGCGTCACTGGAACATCTTGCTCCGCGCAGCTCACCAGGTACCTGGACGAATCGATCGACAGGCCATGGCGCTCGAACCTTCGTCCCGTAGGAACAGCCTCGTCTCCCCCCGTGCGTCGCAGCACCGCCTGAACGCGAGCCACGAGCTCGTTGATGCGGAAGGGCTTCGTGATGTAATCGTCCGCTCCGACCCCCAGGCCGAGAATCACGTCACTTTCCTCGCTCTTGGCCGTGAGCATGATGATCGCGATGTCGCGGGTCTGAGGGTCGGCACGGAGTCGCTTCGCGACCTCGATGCCGTTGACCCCGGGAAGCATGATGTCGAGAAGGACGACCTCAGGGCTCTTATCGCGTGCTATCTCGAGACCCCCCTCGCCATTCCTCGCGTGCAGGACGCGATACCCTTCCCGCTCGAAGTTGTACTCGATCACCTCGACCAGGTCGCGCTCGTCTTCGATTACCAGGATGGTTTCTTTGGCCATCTCGTGATCACGAACACTGAGTCAAAAGTCAGCAAGCACTAGAATATCGCAAGAGTGTTTCATTACCATCGCCTTTTCACCCGGCTACTCACTCGCGTCCGGGTGCATGACCTCGGGATGGCGCACATCCTCTCCCTTGACCATGTAAATAACTTCCTCGGCGATGTTCGTCGCGTGGTCGGCGATGCGCTCGAGGGATCTGGACGTCAGAAGAAGGGCGACGGAACGCGTGATGTTTTTTGGATCGGCGATCATGTAGCTCAGAAGCTCGCGAAAAATCTGATCGTCGAGCGCGTCCACTTCCCCGTCCGTCTTGATGACTTCAGCCGCCTTCTGAGTCGATTTTTCGCTGAAAGCCTCGAGGCTTTCCTTGACCATGCGGGCCGCCGTGTCCGACATACGGGGTAGATCTGTGAGCTTCTTCAGTTCCGGCTCCGAAAGGAGCAACTCCACATTTTCACACGTGTTGACGGTCTGGTCGCCGATGCGTTCGAGCTCGGTGTTGATACGCGTGGTCATCAGGATAAAGCGCAAATCGATCGCGACCGGCCCGTAGACCGTCATCAGACGGACCACGTCGTTGTCGATCTCCACTTGAAAGCGATCGACCTGATCCTCCAGCTCATTGACTTTCGCGACCAGCTGCTTATTTCGGGCGACCAGGGCTTCCATGGCGGTCTGAATCATTTCCTGGACCAGTCCGCCCATGGTCACCACCTTGGTCTTGAGAGCCTGCATCTCGGCGTCAAATCTCTTGGGCATTGAATTCCTCCGATCGGACGATTCGCGTGAAAACCAGCATTTACCCGTACCGGCCTTCCACGTAGTTCTCGGTGTCCTTCTCCTTCGGGTTCAAGAAGATGTCGACCGTCTTCCCGTGTTCCACGACCCGCCCCAGTAACATGAAGATGCACTCGTCGCTGCCTCGCCTTGCCTGCGCCATGTTGTGCGTAACGATGACAATTGTATACTGTTCTCGCAAACTGGCCATTAACTCCTCGATGGCCTCGGTCCCCTCCGCGTCGAGCGCCGAACAGGGCTCGTCCATCAGGATCACCTTTGGTTTCAAAGGCAGCAATCTCGCTATGCAGAGCTTTTGCTGCTGCTCGAGCTGAAGACCCGTTGCCTTTTTCTTGAGCTGATCCTTGACCTGGTCCCAGAGAAAAACCTCCCGTAGCGCTTCCTCCGCTGCCTGATCGAGAGTTGCACGTTTCAGTCTGTCGCCGGAATGGGCCTTCAGGCCGAAGACCACGTTCTCGTAAATCGAGATGGGCAGTGGGTTCGGCCGCTGGAAGACCATCCCGACGGATTTCCTGAGCTCGAGCAGGCTGACGTCGTCGTCGTAGATATTCTTTCCGAGTACCCGCATGACGCCCGTCGTTCGCACGTTGCCATACCGCTCGTTGACCCGGTTGAAGCATCGCAAGAACGTGGTTTTCCCACATCCCGATGGACCGATCAAGCCCGTGATGATTCCCTGCTTGATCTTCACGCTGACGTTGCTCAACGCCTGAAAATCGCCATACCACAGGCACAGATCCTCTGCTTGAATCCCGAGCGCGGCCGTGGTGGTCTCGGTGATCGGCTCAGCCACTTTAACCTCTTACGTAATCTTGGTTCATGATACAGAGACTGCTAATACGACTTCAGCATCCCCAGCTCCTTGAGCATGACGACCGTCGCCAGCAAGGTAAAGAAGATTGCTGCGGCGACGAGCCCGATGCGGACGAACCAGCCGGGTCGCAGCTCGCGCGGAAGAAGGATCGTGTTCAGAACGAGCGTGTGCAGGCAGCTGAAGCCGAGCGCGAAGTTGTAAATCATCGTGGCGTACCTCAGGAGCTGATCGGGCCGGTTGAGCCACAGCATGACCATTGCGAAACCGGCCCAGCCCATCAGCACGCGGAAGTATACCTGCTTGATCTGGTGTGGGTCGAGCGCTCTGAGCCTCCCGCTCGAAGTCCAGAAGACGTCGACCCAGCGGCGGACAATGCCGTCGGCCGCGGCGGCCATGGTGGGCCCCAGGACTAGAAAGCCGCAGAAAAGGGTCATCGCCCAGCACACGTTGCCCCACTCCGTACCCGAGAGCCATTTCGAGAGGCCCGTGATGGAGGCGAGCACGTCGCTCGGTGGGTTGGCCACCTGCTCGCCGACTCCTTGCGCCGTCATGGCCGCTGCGGTCCAGTTGTCAGCTTCGGTGCCACGGCGGAGGAACTGGACCGAGAGCATGCTGGGGAGCGCGATCCCGACGAAGCAGGCGGGTGCCCACACGGCGAGCTGATCCCGCATCACGTGCCGATACCAGCCGCGCCAGCGAGGTAGGGACTCCTCATCGACCTTGAACACAGTGCCCACATGAGACAGCGAGATGTCCCGTCCGCCCACGACACTGGGTATCGCGCCGACGTGATGCCCCATGCCCCATCCCTGGTCGCGCGTGTAATTGCTCACGGGTGTGTTCGACAGGCCTCCCGAGCCGGCGATGGCGGCCAGGGCGGCGATGAATCCGATCAAGGTCCAGTCGATATCGGGAAACTTTCCCTGCGTGATGAGCGACACGAAAATGTTTTCGACGTTGTCGCCATCGCGGAAGCCGTCACCATCGGTGTCGACGAATTTGATCAGCTCACCGTCGTCGTCCTGCGGCCAAGTATCGGGGTTGCCGTCGCCGTCACTGTCGACGGAAGGCGGAAGCCGGGGCTCCACGACGTCCAGGTGGCCGTCGCCATCCCAGTCCTCGCCGGGGTCGAGCCGGTTGTTGCCATTGAGGTCCTCGGCGCGCTGGACCGGAACGTCGCCGACCTTGAAGAAGCCGCTGAAGATTTCCGTCCACGTCCGCGGGTGCGAATAGAACAGGGCCAGAAAGGCGAGAAAGCCCAGCACGACGATGATCTTGAACGTCATCACGGCCTTGAGCGAGTTGTAGATCTTGCCGCCGAATAAGAGCGGAATCAGGGCGAGAAGGAGGATCAAGGAGCTGAGGGACTTGTGCATCCACCAGTGCCAGACTACTTCTTCAGGGCGCGGCAGCTCTCCGCCCAGCAAGACGACCTCGATCGGCGTGGCCGCGGCTGCCACCAGGTAGGGAAACACCGAGCCGAAGTCGAGCACGAGGTAGACGAACAACCAGAAGTGAGGACCCGGCAGTGTGCGGAACTTTCCGGTGAAGATCGGCTCGCCAGAGTAAAGCGTGTAGCGGCTGATCTCGATGTTGTAGAGGACCTGACCGAGGATGCTGACCGTGGCGAGCCACAAGAGGGCGCCGCCGTACTTGGCGGTGACGAGCGGGCCCACGAGCCACTCCCCGCCGCCGATCGCCGCGCCGCCCATGAGCAGACCGGGCCCGAGCATCGCGAACCAGTTGCGCCGGGTGAACCGTGGTGGGGCAATGAGCTCGCCGACGTTCCACCGCGGCATCCTCTTCGAGCCGGGATGGGGAGCTTCTCGAGAGGTGTCCACACCGGGGGAGGGGCCGCTTTCTTCGTCCCCGCGCAATTTTTAACTCCAGGCCTTGTTCAAAAAGCGCAGCGCGTTGCCGTGCAGAACGCCCTTAACGTCGGTGTCGGAGTAACCGGCCTTTTGCAGGACCGGAGCGAATTTCTGCAAGTCGGCGATGGTGTCCACGTCGGTGGGAGTCAGCTCGGCTCCAAAGCCACCGTCCATGTCGGTGCCGATGGCGATGTTGTTGAGCGAGCCTCCGGCCAGGTTGGCCATGTTCTCGATGTGCGGAAGCAGCCCGTCCATCCCGTACTTCGCGACCCAGGGGTCGTTCTTGGGAGTTTTCTCCCACACGCATGCGGGGTCGATAAAGAACTGGCAGAAGACAAGGCCGATAATGCCGTCGCGGCGGACGATCTCTCGAATCATGTCATCATGCAAGTGGCGCTGACCCTTGACGACCGAGCGCGAGTTGCAGTGCGAGGCCAGAATCGGCCCATCCCAGAGGTCGAACGACTCCCACACCGCCTGATCCGCCAGGTGAGTGATGTCGAGAACCATCCCGACTTCCTGCATGGCCTTGTAGAGGTCCTTGGCCGCAGGTTTCAAGCCGCCTTCGGTGCCGGTGCCGTGGGTATAGGTATTGTGGCCGAAGTGAGCCGGACCCACGACGCGCAGGCCGGCGTCCCACCAGAACGCCACGTCGTCGGGGTCGATGATCGGGTCGGCGCTCTCCATCGAGAGGACGTGATAGATCGGGGTCCGGTCCGTCGGATTCTTCCAGGCCTTGACAGCCTCGTTCAGGTCGGCGAGGGAACGGACAGGTTTGATCTCACCCCGCCGCGCCATTTCCTGGTAGTAGGCAAGGTGGCCGCGACCCACGGCGATCGCCTGTTCTTGCGTGCGCATGCCATCGCGCCGTTCCGGCCCCCGCGGCTCTGTACGCGACATGATGGTGCTGAGCATGATGCCCACGCTGCCCCGGCGCATCTCGGGAAAGGTGACCGTGCACTGGCCCACGCCGAAGCCGGCTGCCACCTGTGGATGCTCGTTTGCTTCCTGCTCACGCACCTGGTGCGCGAGTAGGGTGAGGTCGCGGTTCCAGAAGAGCGCGTCCCAGGCCAGGTCCAGGTGAAGGTCGATGATGAGAGGTTGGGTCATGGGGAGCTTTCAGACAGGGTCAGGAAAGCGTACAGTTTGACGGTGTGAGGGGAGAACTTCAAGGGTGGGGCGGGGCCTTGCCCGCGACCTTGCCCGCGACCTTGCCCGCGACCAAGGCGGGAGCGGGCAACTTCTTCGCGCGGCGCGTAGCTTCCCACTTCTTCGCGCGGCGCGTAGCTTCCCACTTCTTCGCGCGGCGCGTAGCTTCCCACTTCTGCGCGCAGGACCTACTGGTTCCGGAAATGTCTGTCCTCCTTCGGGCACGGGGCACGGGGCACGGGGTCGGGGTCGGGAAGGGGACTAGCAACACCAATGACGAATCAGCTTTGCGTACATCTCTGTTCCCCGCTCGAGCTGGTCCAGCGCGATCCATTCATCGTGGGTATGCGCCTGGGCGATGCTGCCGGGACCGAAGACCGCCAGCTTTTTCAGCGCCTGGAACTTCGCCCCATCCGTACCGTAGGAGACGGTGCTGGATGTCTCTCTCCCTGCGAGTTGCAGCAACTCTTTGATGAAAGTGGATTTGGGGTCGGAGTAGACCGGATCGCCGAGGCCTGCGATTCTGAACTCGAGCCCGCATTGTTCTGCTGCTTGCTGCGCGCGTTCCACGAGCGCGTCGACATCCGTACCCGGCATTGGCCGAAAGTAGACCGTGCAGACGGTCTTCGGTGGCGTGATGTTGATCGCCTTCGTATGATCGTTGATCCCGATGTTCCAGCTCACCGTAGGCGGGTCGAACTCAGCATTCTGCCAGGCGGGATTCGATTCGGTCTCGTCATGGAGCGTCTTCATCTCGGCCAGGAAGGGGATCATCGCCAGGTTCGCGTTGAGGCCCTCCCGGGTGCTCGAGTGTGCCGCGCGGCCGTGTGAGGTCGCGATGAAACCGCAGGTGCCTTTGTGAGCGTGCACGACTTCCAGCATCGTAGGTTCGCCGATAATGCCGTTGCTCTCGCCTTCTACCATCTCAGCATAGAGCTTCGACCGCTCAGCGACCTGGATCGCGCCCCCGTAGCCGACTTCCTCGTCAGCCGTGCAAGTGATGTAGACCGGCTTCTTCAAGTTGGTGGTCGAAAACTGCTCAACCGCAGAAAGCATGCAGGCGATGGAGCCCTTCATGTCGCAGCTGCCACGCCCATAGAGCCGGTCGCCTTTTACGGTTGGCGCAAAAGGCCCGTGCTCCTCGCTGAACCAGGGATCGGCCGGCACGACGTCGGTGTGGCCGAAGTAGGCCATGCCGCCGGTTCCCTCTCCTTTCTTGCCGATGACGTTGACCTTCCGGACACCCCCTGCATCCTCGTATTCGACGCGCTCGGTCGCGAAGCCGAGTTTTTTCAAAGTTTTCTCCGCGTAGTCACTGATCGAGGCGTTCGACAAAACGCTCGTCGATTCGAAGCTCACCATCTCCTTGTCGTACTCGAGTGCGTTCATGGAAGGATCCTTTTCTCTCGTTTTGTATCGGGGAGTCTTGTAAGTTAATCTGCAATCCTACGAGGTGTAAAGGCTAACTTTCTGCGCTCGAGCAGTCCGCCCGAGAAGTGCTTCGTTGCGAGAACCGAGCAATTTTCGTCAAGGCTCGAGGAGCAAAACGGAGGCGATAGTGGACGCGACCGAGGAGGGAGCGTTCACCCCTCCGCTGATTTGTCGAGTATTTGCGACGCGGAGATGGGCGACAGTGATGGGCAAAAGGGGGCCGGTTGTCGTAGAATCCGACTTCTCGGGCGGGCTGCTATATCCTATCCACGGAGGCTTGCATGGTGACCGCGAAGACAAAGGCCGATCTCCTGGCCCGTGATCAGTCTCACTTGATTCATCCTTTGCACGACCGCCAGGTCCACGCGAAAGGTCACGTGTGGGTCAAAGGCGATGGGGCCATCTTGACGGACGCCGATGGCAAGGAGTTCATCGACGGACTCTCCGGACTGTGGAATGTCCTCGCCGGTCACGGTCGCAAGGAGCTCGCTGAGGCGGCGGCGAAACAGATAGAAACACTGCCTTACTGCTCGGGGTACGCAGGCAGCTCGAATGAGCGAGCCATCGAGCTCGCTGAACGTTTGGCCGGGATGACGTATCCGTCCATCAACCGATTCTTTTTCACTTCTGGTGGAGGAGAGTCGAGCGAGACCAGCTTCAAGACGGCGCGTTACTACTGGAAGCTGCGCGGCAAGGCGCAAAAGACCAAGGTCATCTCCCGGCAATGGGGCTACCACGGCGTCACGCTGGCGGCCATGAGCGCGACCGGGATCAGCAGCTACTGGCCGATGTTCGAGCCCTTAGTGCCGGGCTTCGTCCACATCCCGTCCCCCTACCCGTACCGCTACAAATCGGAGAAGGGCGTGAGCCAGGGAATCGCCGCCGCGAACGAACTGGAGCAGGCCATCCTGCGGGAAGGTTCCGAAACGGTCGCTATGTTTCTGGCGGAGCCCGTGCAGGGAGCGGGTGGCGTGATCGTGCCACAGGATGACTACTTTCCCCGCATCCGGAAGATTTGTGATCAGTACGAAGTCCTCTTCGTCGCCGACGAAGTCATCACCGGCTTCGGCCGCACGGGTAAGATGTTCGGCCTGGAGCACTGGGGAGTGGAGCCGGACATGATTCAGTTTGCAAAGGCCATCACGTCCGGCTACTTCCCGTTCGGCGGAATCGGCGTCAACGACAGGATCGCCGGTGTCCTCGACAGTGGGGAGAGTGTCTGGATGCACGCCTTTACTTATAGCGCTCACCCGGTCGGCTGCGCCGTGGCGCTCCGCAACATCGACATCCTGCTGAGTGAAGATTTCCCCCGACAGGCGGGGGAGAAGGGGAGCTATCTGCTCGAGCAGCTCCAGGCTGCGCTCGGCGACCACCCGCACGTCGGTGAGGTGCGTGGCAAGGGCCTCATGTGCGCTATCGAGCTCGTCCAGGATAAGGCCACGAAAGCCGAGTTCCCGCCGGAAGACAAGATCGGCTTCAAGGTCCACGCCGCAGCTCAAGAACGGGGCCTTTTCAGCCGTCTCCGCGGCGATGTGTTCTGTCTCGCCCCGCCAGCCATCACCACTGAAGAACAGCTCGACCGCATCGTCGAGATCCTGGCGGGGTCGGTGCGGGAGGTGCTAGGAGAATAGGGAATAGTGAATTGAGAATTAATTGAGGAATGTAGACGAGAGAAACGGATATAGTGGGCAGGCTATTCTTCGTTCTCCATTCACTATTCACTATTCACTGTTCATTTTAACTATGCCATCCGTATTAATCAGTTCTGACGGTACCCTGACCCGTACGGCTCCCTGTGTCGGCATGCTCCAGGAGGCCGGTTTCGAGGTGCATTTCCCGAAGAACCCGAAGTTCCCGGCCGGGTTGTGCTCAGACGAGGCCGCCATCGAAGAGCTGACGGGGATCTGCGCCGTCATTGCCTGGGGTGAAAAGTACACCGAGCAGGTTCTGTCCGGGTCGCCGGATTTGCGGGTCGTCGCGCGGGCCGGCGTCGGTTTCGACAGCGTCGACGTTCCAGCCGCAACGGCTCGAGGCGTTGCCGTCACCATCACCCCGAACGCGAATCACGAGGCGGTGGCAGAGGGCACACTCGCGTACATGTTCGCTGTGGCCAAGGGGATTGTTCCTATTGACAAGGCCGTGCGGGCCGGCGACTGGCCTCGTATCCTGTTGACGCCGATACGGGGCAAGACGTTCGGCATTATCGGTCTGGGGCGCATCGGCCGGAGCGTTGCCGTTCGAGCGCTGGGCCTGCAGATGCGCGTGATTGCAGCGGAAACGTACCCGGACAAGAAGTTTGTCGACAAGCACGGGATCGAGCTCGTGGACCTCGACACGCTACTTGGGCGCGCCGACTTCGTCAGCCTGCACTGCCCGCTGTCGGAAGAGACCCGCGGCCTGATCAACGCGGAGAAGCTCGCGAAGATGAAGTCCGACGCCGTTCTGATCAACACGGCGCGCGGTGGGCTGGTCGTCGAAGCGGACCTGGTTCGAGCGCTTGAATCGGGTCGGTTGCGCGGCGCCGGCCTAGACGTCTTCGAAAAGGAACCGACCGACGCGAGCAACCCGCTTTTCCAGCTCGACAACGTGGTCGTCAGCTCACACAGAGCCGGAAACGACTTCCTTGCCATGGAAAACATGGGTCTCGAAGCTGCCCAGTGCATCATTGACCTCTCGCGCGGCAAGTGGCCCGAGGGGGCGGTCTTGAATACCGAGCTGGAAGCGGACTGGAAGTTTTAAAGTCTTCCATTCTCCGGAGGCGCGAGGGGGAAGAAAATAGTGAATAGTGAACAGAGAATGTGAACTAGAATTAAGTAGGCTCGCGGTTTTACTTCTACTTCTCTGTTCCGCTTCTCCATTCGCTATTCTTTAGTCTTCAGCCGTTGTGCCCGGGACCTCCGCCCCACATGGACCAGCTTCGGGGGTCGGGATCTCCGGTCTCGAAGCCATACAGGGCGCCGTCTGCCGTCCCGAGGAAGACCTTGCCACCGGCTAGCGCGGGCTGCGAGAGAATCGGCGACCCGACGTTGAGGGCCCACAGCTCCTTGCCACTTTCCCTGTCGAGGACAAAGAGATCGCCCAGGCTGCTCGTGACGTAGAGCCGAGCGGCGCTTACCGCCGGAGGGCTCAGCGTACGAGGGCTCAGGCTCTCTTCATCCGACTCGACCCTGACTCGCCAAAGGGGCTTCTTCGTCCCGAGATCGAGCCTCTGTACGACATCATCGAGCACGCAGAAGATTCCATCGTCAAAAACCTCCGGACGGGAACCCGCGAAGCTCCATACGCTCGCTACGTGTCCCGTGCCCAGGTGCTCCCTCGCCATGTGGAGCTTGGCTGCCGAAGGAGCGGACCCGAACCCGACCGAGGCATCTTGCCCAGCGAAAAAAGCGTGCGCCTTGGCTTTGAGCTTGAAGTAGTCCGCCCGCCTTCGCGACGAAGATTTTCTGTTTTCGCGGATACCCCGTGTGATGGTCACCGTATCGTAGCCTTCGGTGGAAAAGAGCCCCTCTTTTCCCCGGGCCTCCTCTCGCAAGCTCATGTAGACCTTGCCCCGGTGTATCCAGGGTGCGGAGGTGGCCTTGTGCGGCAGGGACCAGTGAACTTCTCCGCTGTCCGCATCGACGCGGTACACGGTGCCGTCGATCGTTGCGGCATAAACGGAGTCATCGATGACTATGGGAGCGCTGATCACGTCGGCGATCAATTTCTGTGTCCACTTCCTCTTGCCTCTCTTGAGGTCGAAGGCCGCCAGCTGATGTTTTCGTCGGCGGTCCGGATAGACCATGAAGAGAGTTGACCCGGAAATTGCCGTCTGGGCCATCAGCGGATCCCCGAGCCATTCCTTCCATACCACACGGCCCGTTGCCACATCCACGACGTACACCGTGCAGCTCTCCGTGTTGAAAGCGACGTAGTCTCCCGCGATTGTGGCGGCCGTCGGGCCATCGTCCGCTGTGCGCACCTTCCACTTCAAGCGACCCGTCTGCTGGTCGAAGGTGTAGAACTCGTAGCTCCCGAAGCCGCCGCCCGTGAAGACGCTGCCCCGCGCGACCGCGGGAGTGGGGAGGGTCCGGGATCCGGGGAGAGAAACGCGCCAGCCTAGCTGACCGTCAGGGCCGCACAGAAGGTCAGCCATGAAAGGCTCCTTCTTTCCAGAGCCACGCGCCACGCGTCCCCGGCCGCTGCGGATGGTTTGTATCGCCACCCGGCTCCCTTCCTCGTCGAGAAAGTCGTCTTTTCCAATGTTTTCAATTCTTTCAGGTTCTTTCATGGGTCCTCCGTTACTGAGCCCGGATTATTCATGAACGCCGTAGCGAGAGCGCGTAGGCGCCTTGCCAGGCGGGATGCATACGTGCTCGTAGCAGGTGGTTCATGAATAATCCGGGCTGAGTACTCTGGCCTATAAGTGCGGTGACGTTGACTCCGTGCCCGAGCCCGTGCCCCCTGCCCGAGCCCCTGCCCGAGCCCGACTACTCGGCGCACGACGCGTCCAGATAGACGTTGCCCGCACAGAGATTTTGACAACGGCCCGGCCGGGCCCCAAAAAAGGACTCGCGGAGATTTTTTCGTCAAAAAGGGGCGGACTTCTCCGTCTAACGAAGTAACCAGAAGCGTAACGACATGTCAGACTCCACCGTCACCCTCACTTCCGACCTCACAGGCGACCGCTCCGGAAGGCGCAGCGGCTGGAGTGACGAGGTCGTGTCGAGCCTGAAGTCGTATCTCGAAAGAAAGCTGGTCGGTTGGAGCCACCTGCCGGTTCCGAAGGAGGATCTCATAGGGGAAGTGCTCCTGCGGTTGCTTGCCAGCAACCCTGGAGACATCAAGCAGCCTTGCGCCTACGCCGGAGTGGTCTTGCGCAACCTGATCCGCGACAAGATACGCGAGCTCGCGCGTGCGCAGCGCGTGTTTGAGAAACTCGGTCAGCTCCGTTCGATGGAAGAGCGCGGCGAGAAGAACGAAGTCTCGCCCGATGGAGAAGGAACTTTTGAAGAAGGGGAGTTTTTGCGGTTCCTCTTCGACAAGACCGACCTCTCGCCGTTACAAGAAAAGGTTCTCCACATGATGTACTACGCGGGACATACGATTTCCGAGATCGCTCGCTGCCTCGCAAGGAACCCTGGCACCGTTCAAAGGCACCATGACCGCGCGATCCAGAAGCTGGCGAGATGTGCCGCACGATTGGAGGCGCGAGGATGATGCACAAGCGCAAGTCGCCGGAGCGGAGGCTTCACGGCAAGCTGACCTCCATGCTCGAGACTTTCCGCGACCTCGAAGCGAGCCTTGATCCGTCTGGGGAAAGGAGCACGGGTCCTGTCGAGCGCCGGCTGGCATCCCCGCGCAGGAACCTGGCGCAAGATCTGACGGGAAACGTGCCGCCAAAGCGCAGTAAGCAGACGCCAAAGCATAAGGGGCTGGTGTCAAAGGTCCGTGGCTTTGGCATGAACCTCCTGAAGCGTAGCAAGGTGAAGGGCGTGGCGATGGCCGAGGGTAGTCTCCGAAGGGGAGTTGCCGAGCGGTTTCTGCAGGAGACGGAGCTTCTAGAGGCGACAACGGGAACTTCCTCTTCCAGGAGAGAGGATGCGAGGTTCGATTCAGCGGCGTCCTGCACCGTGCTCTTTGCCCCACCGGGCTCGAAGGCCGGGGAGACGCTGCTCGAAAGCTCGACCGACTTCTGGGAGGTGCTCTCACCGCTTGCAGAGCTGGGAGGGCGGTATGTGCTTGGCACGGCGCTCTGGAAAGGAAACATGAGTCGTGTTTTCAGCGCCACGGACCGTAAGAGAGGACAAACCGTAGCCATCAAGGTCATCCCGCCAGTGCTGAGCGAGCTGGTGCGTCGCTCGATCGAAGCCATGGAGTCCTTGAACCACCCGAACATACTTCGAGTGGAAGACTTTGGTGACGCCGGCGCAGGGGGCCTCTATCTCGTCATGCCATTTCTGGAAGGAGCCACACTCCGCGAGTTGCTCTTCGCTCACGGAAAAGCCAGCGAAGCGCTCCTCCTCGCGTTCAGGAAAGTCTGCGAAGGTCTCGCGCACGCCCATGCTGGTGGGGTGGTGCATCGCGACGTCAAGCCCGCCAACATACAGGTGGAGCCCGATGGACAGACGACGGTCATCGACTGGGGGCTCGCCTGTCGCGCGGGGGAAAAAGCCGCTTCGGATCAGGGGATTCTGGGGACGCCTCTCTACATGGCGCCCGAACAGGTGGAGGGCGAGTCCCTGACCCCACGGACGGATGTATACGCCCTGGGCACGCTCCTTTACGAGATCCTCACCGGTGTCCATCCGTCCGGGCAGGGGAAGGACCTGTCGTCCATCTTCTACCGCATTCGAACGCAGATGCCGCCGCCACCCTCAGTTCTCGGGGCTGACGTGGCGCCGGGTTTCGATGAGGTTGTCTTGCGCTGTTTGCGGAAGGACCCATCACAGCGTTTCCAGGACGCGAGCGAGCTCCTTGAAGAGCTCGAGGGTATCTGAACACCGGCGGCTGGGCGTCATCAGGAATCGCACTGTCCTAAAACGCCAACGCATGGAATATTGAATGCCCCCTAC
>Ga0315336_1003844_pt1 | contig 19120 bp, 9 predicted proteins | sample ASW5metaG_FD_204512 | JGI IMG/M metagenome (GOLD analysis project Ga0315336, IMG submission 204512) | Ammonia-oxidizing marine archaeal communities from Monterey Bay, California, United States - ASW #5 | ecosystem: Environmental > Aquatic > Marine > Intertidal zone | place: USA: California... | reverse complement strand
GCCGAAGCTCTTGGAGACGGCTCGGACCTCAATGGCAGCGTCTTGGGACAACGTCCCTCCTCTCGACGGGGAGAGTACGCTGAACGAGTCGCGCAGCGACGTGGGCCGCCGTCTCGGGGCGGGCTCGGTGTGGGCGTGGCTGCACTTCACGGAAACCCCCTGGACGCTTCCCAGAGCGTATGAAGAGGCCATCAAACCTGGGTGCAACGCGCGTGAATCACCGGTGGACCGTATGTGAAATCCATGTGAACCGCCCCGTGATGTACGCTCGCCGCTCGGAGGTTCGATGGAACACGAAGCATTCGTCAAGCGGGTCCTCAAGCGCATGCCGTCCGGCGCCCCGTCCGCCTTCTCCTTCCAGAGCTGGAAGCACGCCGGTCGCCCCACCGAGGAGGGCTTCGGTCTCGGTCCGGTGCCCGGCTCGGATCCGGCCAGGGTGATCGACGCCGTCATGGATGTCGATCACTACGTGGGCAATGTCGAGCACGTCGCGGCCAGTCGGTCCATCCCCGACGACAAATACAGCCTGCCCGAGGCGGTTCGGTTCTATCAGCGGGTCGACATCCCGCTTCTGGGGGCGGTGCAGCAGGACCTGGTGTTGTTCCGAATGGGCGAGATCGAGGGCTACCACATCGCGGCATGGAGCCTGAACAAGTCCGCCACCGACGCCCTCAATACCCGCGATGGGTTTCGCAGCGACTACAACATCGGCGCCTGGTTCTGCGCCCCCGGCGTTCTCGGCTATGCCCTGGCTTCAGCTCCGAAGCGGGGAGACGTCGGCTACCTGAAGTGGAAGGCTCTCACGCGTGGCGCCGATGCCGCCGCCGGTCGGGTGATCAAGGCCAACATCAACGGCATGGCCGCCTGGGCAGGTCGCCGCTAGCATCCGCTGAAGTGCCTAGGCAATCCACTTGATGCCGCGGCCCGACATCTCGATCTTGCGGGCCTTGTAGAGGCCCCCAATCGCCCGCTTGAACGCCTTCTTGCTCATGCTGAGCTCGGCGCGGATCTCGTCGGGTGAGCTCTTGTCCGTCAGCGCCAGGAATCCACCTCGAAGCTGGATTTCTTCGACGATTGCCGCCATGTCGTCCGAGATGACCACCCGCTTCTGGCGCTTAGGCCTCAGGGTCACGTCGAGCCGGGCATCATCGCGTATGGCGGTGACGAAACCATCGAGGACCTGGCCGATGGCGAGATCCTGGTGGGTCTGGTCGAAGAAGAGCATTCCGCCCCAACGCCCATCGACGACCACCTGAAAGCCGCGATCGGTGTCGCCGTAGATCATCAGCTTCACGGCCTGGCCTTCAGAGAGTCCGTCGGTGTCGGTGTCGAAGTAGTTGTGGAGCCGGCTCACGCCCATCACCCGATCGTCTTCGTCGAGTTTGATGTAGACGACGACCTTGTCGCCGATGCGCAGTTGATCGTGCAGCAAGGCGTTCGGGATCAGCAGGTCCTTGTCGAGCCCCCAGTCGCAAAAGACCCCTGGACGCCCCAGATCGACGACCACCAGGCATACGAACTCGCCGACGACGCCGAGCGGTTTGCGCGTGGTCGCGACCCGCACGTCGTGGGTGTCTGTGTAGATGAAGACTTCGACGTCTCCGCCGATCTGAATGTCGAACGGGGCCTCTTCGGACGGGAGATGAACGGTGTCGTCTCCGTCGTCGGTGAGGACCCAGGCGCCCCGGATCTCCCGGACGACTTCGAGGGTGTTTTGTTGGCCGACGCGAATCATGGGCGCCCGTAACACTTCGCACGGCGGCGCCGACTTCGACCAGGCCTCAGGACTGACTGCGCCCGCTCTCGGTGGTCTCGCCGCGTCGGTGCTTCTTGATCCGCAGGGTGGTGCCGTCGGTGGTCTGCATGAGGATCATCGGACCCTCGATCTCCGGAATGCTCTGACCTCCGACGTCCTGGACATTGTCGATCACGATCGGAAGCCACGGCTTCTCGATTGCGCGCCGGACCGCAGCCCGTAGCCACACGTCGGCCACCACCTGGCGCCCGCGGCTTGCGAGCCACCAGGGACGTCCGTCGATGGAGACACGAACCGCGGGATTGTCCCCGAATTCCAGGCTCACCGGTCCGAGATCCCCCAGCGCCAATGCCTGTTTGGCGGCGATCGCTGAAGGGGCCTTGCGGATGGCCTCCAGCAGGGCGTCAGCGCGCTTGGCGTCGGCCGATGCCGCATCGAAGCGCTCGTTTTCCGCGGTCACGGCGGCCTTGGCCGCCTCTAGATCGGACGCCCACCGGTCTCGGACTCCGCTCGCTGCCAGGGCCTCGCGTTCGGCGGCCCGCGCGGCGTCGACCGCCTCGGCATCGGGCCTGGCGACTGTCGGTGGGTCTGGTACATCGGCGGCTTCGGGAATCTCGGGCCGCGTGCCGAGCGCCGCGAGCGATCGCTTCCAGGACGTGCGCTCCGTCTCGGCTGTGCGCGCCGCACCGAGGGCGGTGTTGGCGGCTTGCAGGGCGAGATGGGCATGTTGGTGTGCCTGCTGGGAGGCCGCGAATTCCTGTTGCGCCGCCATGGCTTGCTGGCTGGCCATCGCCGCCATCGCCGCCCCTTGTTCCCAGCCTGGCCGCTGGCACATCGGACAGGTGGACGGATCGGCCAATGCGCCAAAGGTCTGCTGCTGCATCGTTGCCATCTGGTAGCGGCCGGAGACCTCTTGGTAGGCCTGAGTGGTCAGGTTGAATGCCTGCTGCGCCGCCGCCTGTGCGGCGCCGGCCTGGGCGTGTTCGGCGGCGATCTCGGGTTCTTCACCCAGGGCGGTGCGACGCTGATCCCAGGACTGCTGTGCCGCCTTGGCGAGCGCGACTTTCTGGTCGCCCGCGGCGCGTTCCCAGGCCTCCCAGGCCGCTATCGAGTCGAGGACCGTCCGGTCGCTGGCGGTTGGAGCCGGCGGCTCGTTGGCCGCGAGTGCCTCGATGCGCTCGTTGGCGGAATCCCGCCTTCCCGCTGCGTGATCACGGGTCTTCCGAGACTCGCGGCGGTGCGCCATCGCCCGCTTTTCGTCCCAGGCCAACTCCTGGTCTCGGGGCTCGAATCCGCCTTCGGAGAGCAGTCGCGCGACCTCCGCTTGCACATCTCCTTTGGGCAGCACGCGGCCGAGTAGATCCCGGAATTTGCGCGCATTTCCCGAGACGAGGGGCTGCCAGGTCTGGGGGATCACGACCAGGCGCAGCACGTCTGGGTCGTCGGCGAGATCCTGGAGGGCGGCGGCGAAGTCCGGCTCGTTGGCGTACTGGGTCTTTTCCCCGGCGAGGGTGATGGATCGCGTCTGGGAGCGGGTTCGCGTCACAGTGCGCCGGATCACGCGTCCGGAGTCCAGGGTGAGTTCGACGACGGCTTTCTTGGACTTGTCGTTGACCGCCTCGGGCATGAACTTGCCCGCCGTGGACTGACCCCACAGCGCCAGAGCGATGGCTTCCAGCACGAAGCTCTTGCCCGATTCTGAAGGTCCGGCCAGGGTATTTGCGCCTTGCGGATTGAGGTCGGCCGAGAAGTTGACGTGCGGACCCAGTCCGGCAATAGCGATCCGCTTGATCATCAGTGTCCCCCAACCCGCATCCTACACCGCTGTAGACTGCGCACTGGAGGGGCGCGTGGACCTGCCAGTCGGCACCGTCGTGGACCGCTACATCGTGGAGGCCACCCTGGGTGAGGGCGGTATGGCCGTCGTGTATCGGGTCCGCCACAAGCTCCTGGGAAGCAGCCACGCGATGAAGGTCCTGGCCGTGCCCATGCCCTCGGTGAGCGATCGCCTCATGCAGGAGGGCCGCGTCCAGAGCAGCATCCAGCACCCGAACATCGTGCCCGTCACCGATGTGGTGGAGGTCGGCGACATGCCGGCGCTGGTGATGGAGTACGTGCGCGGCCCATCTCTGGACGAATACCTCCGCGAGACCCGTCCGACCCTGGAGCAGATCGACGACCTGGCCCACGGCATTCTCCGCGGAGTCGCCGCCGCGCATCGCCACGGCCTCATCCACCGGGATCTGAAACCGTCGAACATCTTGATCGCGGTGACCGACGAGGGCTTGATCCCGAAGATCACCGACTTTGGTCTGGTGAAGGTGCTCGCTGGAGACACCGACAGCTCCGGCTCGAGCATGAGCCGGACGCGCTCGGGCATGCGCATGGGCACGCCTCCCTACATGGCGCCAGAGCAGATTCGCGACACCAAGGGCGTCGACGAGCGAGCCGACATCTTCAGTCTCGGGGCGGTCCTGTACGAGCTGGTCACCGGGCGTCGCTGCTTCGGGGGCATCGATGTCATGGAGGTCTTCATGGCGGTCTGCGCCGGAGAGTACGTCGACCCCCGGGAGATCAATCCCGAGACACCCGAGCGCATCGTCGCCGCGATCGCCGGAGCGCTGAAGGTCGATCACGCGTCGCGGACCCCTACGTGTGAGGCGTTGCTGAAGAACTGGACGGGTCGCGGTGGCGTGAGCAGTTGGGACGAGGCGTCGCTGCAGAAAGCCGAGGCCCTCGGAAGCGGGTCCCGCCGGATGGTGAGCTTCGTTCCGGCCGAACCGGATGAGACCTTTGTGCTTCCCGAGGTGGCGATTCCCATGGAACACGTCGCGGCGGGCACCTTCGACATGGGGCTGCGACAGGTGACTCTGACGGGGGCCTATGAGATCTCGCGCGCCCCGGTGACCCAGGAGACCTGGCAGTCGATCATGCACGCCAACCCGAGCGCGTTCACCGACAACGGCCGTCCGGTGGAGCAGGTCAGCTGGCACGACGCCCTCGAGTTCTGCAATCGCGCATCGGTGTCGGTTGGCGTCGATCCCGCGTATGCATTCGGGTCGTTCAAACCTCGGAAAGGCTACTCCCTCGACGACATGGGGCGCATGCTCTACGACCTGATCCCCTTTGCGCGCATCCCCCACGTGCTCAAGCACTTCGGGACCGAGACCCTGCACGTCCTGCAGTTCGAGCCAACGCGCTTGTCGGAGGTCGCGGGCATCGGCTCGAAGACGGCAGCCCGCATCGCCGGCTCCTGGGATCCGTACAAGTACTACGAACGCGACGTGAAATGGGTCGACGGCGCGGCCGGTTTCAGGCTTCCCACGGAGGCCGAGTGGGCGCGATCTGCCACCGGGTCCGAGGTGTGGGAATGGGTCTGGGACGCCGATCCCGGCCCGAAGTTCGCGGTCGATCCGGTGACATTGCCCGAGGAGCCCGCCGTGGATCCCCTCGGAGAAGAGGGGCCCCGCCGTATCGTCCGCCGCCGTGGGGATCGCCGCGGCTGTCGAGAGCCCCGAATGCGCGAGGCGGACCTCGGATTTCGCGTGGCCAGGGGCATCTAGTCCATCAGTCGAAACCGGAAAAAGGTCTCGCCGATGATGAGCTCCTCGCCACCGAACAGGCGTCGATCGTCTTCGACCAGGGCGCCGTTCACCAAGGTCCCGTTGGCCGAGTCGAGGTCGCGCAGTTCGTAGTTCGAGCCTGTATTCTCGACGACACAGTGGTAGCGGCTCACCTTCTTGTCGTTGCGGACCTGCACGTCGTTGTCCCTGCCACGGCCGATGGTGAGCGCCTCGCCGCCCACGGGATGCACCTGTTCCTCTTCACTGCCCTCGGAGTAGACGAGCACCGCCAGGCGATGGCCGATGTCCAGCTCGAAGTCGGCCTCCTCGAGTTCTCCCTCGTCCATCTCGATGACCTCGAAGTCCGCGTCGATGTCGTCGGGCTCGTCATGGGAAGGGCGGCGGGCGATGCAGGTTCGCAGCTGCCCCAGGCGCTGCTCGATTTGGGCGATCTCCGTATCGGCGGCCTCTACAGACCCTCGATGTTCCGCAGCGAGCGCATCGCCGGTCTCGGCGTCGATGATCTCGATCAGGGCGCGAAGTTCGATTTCCTCGAGTGCGACGCGCGCGGTGGCAGACCCGCTCTCGAGCTCCTCCCGCCGGCCCACGCTGATGGCCACTTCGACCTCGAGCTGATCAAAGGCTTCGCCGGCGCGATCCCGCAAGGTGTCCTGCTGTCTGTTCAGATCCCCGAGCACCCTGTCGATCACCACCGACGTGAACCGATCGGCGTTGGCGTGCACCTTTTCGATTCTGGAGATGCCGAGATCGAGTTCGTCGAGGATCCGGTTCACAACCACCAATACGTCTTCTGGCACGGTGCCTCCCTGGGCTACCGGTTGCGTTCGCAACGAACGTGCCAGGAACGACAGATGGTGCAACGCCGACTTTGGTGATTCGAGGGGTGCGGAGTGCGCGCGCGGCACATGTGCGCACCCTCGAGTGGTCGATCGGGTGCAGACTCCGGTTACGGTGGACCATGGCGTGGGACGAGACCGACGAATCCAGGCTGCAGACCCTCGCCCAGCGCCACGGCTGGAGTGTGGAGGCGGTTCGAGAGCTGCGGACCTGGATCCGCGATTTGCTGGACGAGACGCGGGACTCAGCGGATCGCGAGACCGTTCTCGGCGCCACCAGGATTCCGTCGGAAGACCGCGTCGCACCGGAGATGCCTACCGATCGCTTCGAGCTGCGAGCGGCCCTCGGATCCGGCGGTATGGGGGAGGTCTGGCGGGTGTGGGACCGGAGCCTGCGGCGCTCGATGGCCATGAAGACGGTGCGCGCCGACCGCCGGGATGCCGCGTCCCTGCTGGCCCGATTTGTGGCCGAGGCCCAGGTGACCTCGCAGCTCCGTCATCCGGCGATCGTGCCGGTGCACGAACTCGGTACTCTCCCCGATGGGCGCCTGTTCTTCACGATGCGGGAGGTTCGGGGTTTTACCCTCTCCTGGGTCGTCTCGCAGCTCCACAAGGCGTCCGTCGACACCTGGAGTCAGACCGCCGACGGCTGGGATCTGGCCTGGATCATCGAGCGGTTCGCACAGACCTGTGACGCCGTTGGATACGCCCACGAGCGCGGCGTGGTGCATCGGGATCTGAAGCCCACCAACATCATGATCGGCGAGTTTGGCGAGGTTCAGGTCATCGACTGGGGCGTCGCCAAGGTGGTGGGAGAGGGTGCTGACGAGCCGGTGGACACGCAGCTGACCGACGATCCGGAACAGACCGCCCACGGCGACGTCATCGGTACGCCGGCCTACATTCCGCCCGAGCAGGCCTATGGAACGAGCGAGCGCGTGGATCCGAGGGCGGATGTCTACGCGCTTGGCGCCATCCTCTACGAAGTCCTCTCCAACCGGCCCCCGTTCGAGGCGATACCCGGACAACCAGTCCTGAGTCAGGTCCTGGACGGGCCACCGATATCGGTCGGTCGGACGGGCGGCCCAACGGCTCCCGAGGGGCTCGCCACGGTTTGCGAGCGCGCGATGTCCCGCGATCGGGGCGGGAGATTTGCCAACGGCACCGAGCTCGCGCAGGCGGTGCGCACCTGGCTCACAGACCGTGCTTCTCCATGAGCCGCCGGAGCTGATGTCGGTTGCGGAGCCCGAGGGCCTTCCACGCTCTGGCCTTGACCCCGCCGCACTGGTCGAGGGCGTCCTGGATCTGTGCCGCGGTCAGCGACTCGGGAGGGGAGGGCGCAGCCGGTGGCGTCAGGGGCTGACTCCGGTCGATGTAGGGGCCCTCACTGTCGCCGATGCAATCCCACAACAGGCGCTCGAGCTCCCGGATATGGGCCGTCCAGTGATGTCGGACCAAACCCGTGATCAGACCCGGTGTCAGGAGCGGCTGCCCATTGCGGAAGAACCGGTCGAGGCCGGCGTCCTGGGCACGCATTCCGTGGAGGAGATGGCGCGCCAGCAGCGGCACATCCTCGGGTCGCTCGTTGAGACCGGGAACCCGTATTCGGTGGGAGAACCGGGCGAGTACGTCGTGTTTCAAGCGCTGTTCGTCGCGATTCGTAGCGGCGACGACCCGCACATCGACGGAGACGGGTCGATCGGCGCCGAGGCGCTGGACTTCGCCGGAGTCGAGGAGGCGCAGCAGCTGGGCCTGCACGGACTGTGGCAGCTCGCCGACCTCGTCGAGGAACAAGGTGCCCTCCGATGCCTGGCCGGCCAGTCCCTTCCGAAACGGCATGCCGGAATGAGGATAGTCGGCGATGTTACCGAAGAGTTCGGCTCCGAGTAACTTCTCGGGTAGCGCGGCCGCGTTGCAGGCCACCCAGGATCCGGATCGTCCCGAGGCGTCGTGAAGTGCACGGGCGGCCAGCTCTTTGCCCGATCCAGAAGGGCCGAGGAGGAGTCCGTGACCCTTGAGGGGGCCGATACGGCCGATCTCGTGGCGGAGACCGTGCATTGCGGGGCTCTCACCGACGAAGCCCGCCTCATCGGGTGCGGCGAAGGGGCCATCTCCACCGGGAAACTCGCGCTGGCGGCGGGAGACGAGGAAGAGCCATTCCTTGTCGAGCTCGACCACGTCGTTCACCCGGAGGGTGGCCCGCTCCATTGCGTTTCCGTTCACCTTCATTGCGATGCGGCCGACGTTGTGGGCCTCGAGCCCATGGGCGCCGGGCTTCAGGCGCAGCTGCTCCCGGGACACGTACGGCGACTCCAGCGGGCCGCCGCGCCCGTCTGCGCCCGGTCGGTGGCGAATCCATCGCAGCTGGTTGCCTCCCCGCTCGTCCTCGCGACCCAGGATCGCAACCCGCCTCGGAGCGATGAAGGCGACCTCGCCGACCCTGTCTGCCTGACGCCTGGCCCAGAGCACGATCAGCGCCCACTGCGTTGGTTTGCTGGTCTTTGGGCGGTCGAGGGAGTCGTTCGTGCTCGGCTGCAGCGTCTGCAAGGCGCTCGATTGTACCGCGGTACTGGATATCCGCTGATATCGGCTGCAAGATTCTGAAATGGAATTGGGTGTTTCCGAGTGTGAGCCTGGTACGACGAACGGAGTCCCGACGTTGTCCACCGCCCGCCACTTCCTGTTGATTGGAGCCTTGATCGCAGGTGGCTGTCAGCCCGACGCATCCAGGGATCGCGGCGAGCTCGGGCCGGATGGCTCCCTCGACTTCGCAGAGCCCCCCGCCACGTGGACCTCAGCGGAACCCCGTCTATCGGCCGAGGAGCTGGTGCGCGCCTCGACGTCCCACGTGGCCGCCCTTGGCCTGCCCATCGGCGTGGAAGTGACGTTCTACGCCTCGACCGCTGGCATGGTGGTCTGCGACACGCCGCTGTGCCTGCAACTTCGCGACCCGCAGGTCATTGGCCGCCGCATCGCCGATGGGCAGGGTCAGGCAGTCGTCGACCTGTACGTCGATGCCGACCGGCCCATCGAGACCGTCTTCTACCAGGCGTTGGTCGAGGATCACCAGCGCGGCGAGGCGATCGTCACCGAGCCCTTGCAGCGACAGGTCACCGTCGAAGAGGCCGCGGCTGCAGTTCACTTCCACAACGCCACCCTCGAAGCCGGGCTCACCGAGACCTTCACGAGCGGAAACTCCCATACCGGCGGCATCGCCTGGGTGGACTACAACAACGACTTCTATGCCGACCTGTTCATCGCCAATGGTGGAGGCTTCAACCACCGGCTGTACCGAAACGAGGGCGACGGCACCTTCACCGACGTGAGCGATCACATTCGCAAGCCCGACCTCCTCGCCGAGGGAGCCGGCGTGAAGTTCGCCGATGTCGACAATGATGGCTTTTCCGACATCCTGGTCATCGTCGACAACGCGCACGAGATGAACTCGTGGCTCACCCAGCCCGAACACGGGGGCGCCAATCTGCTCTACATGAACATGGGCGACGGGACTTTCGAGGAAGAGGGGCGTTCGCGCGGCGTGTCCGACCCCGATGGCAGGCGGAACATCTGCGGGGGATTTGCCGATGTCGATCTCGATGGCGCCATCGATCTGCACCTCGGTGAGTGGGCAATGAACACGCTGCCCATGGGCACCCTGGACAACTTCGACTGGACCGCCATCAACGGCGGCGACGGCTTCTTCTCCGACGCGACCACCGGAGCAGGTACCGACGGATATGGCAGAGATGCCCTGACGTGTGGTTGGTTCGATGCCAACATGGATGGCCATCCGGATCTGTATGTTGGCAACGTCACCGGAGACGACGAGGCCGAACCGGGCACCAACGAGAGCGCCGACGACGTGCTCTACCTCTCCAACGGCGACGGCACCTTCCGCGACGGCACAGCCGACTCTCCCGGATTCGGAGACGATGCCTGGGCGGCGATGGGCTGGGACGTGGGCGACATCGACAACGACGGCGACTGGGATCTGTACGTCGCCGATCGCTGGGACACCAATGCCCCCCTTCCGCGAGGCAATCCGCTCTATCTGAACAACGGTGACGGAACGTTCGAAGACAACAGCTGCGACGACGCCGGAATCTGCACCGGCTACGCGGCCTGGCCCACCAGCTTCGCCGACTTCGACCGCGACGGAGACGTCGATCTCTACGTCGGCACGGCCCACCCCTGGTTTCCGGATCTTCTCTACGTCAACGACGGCGAAGGCCGATTCACCAGCCACGAGAGTCGCGAGTTGATGGGCAACAACTCCCGAGGTGGCGCGGTGGCCGACTACGACGGAGACGGCGATGTCGACGTGTTCGTCTCCACCTACAACGGCAATGGGCACCTCTACGAGAACGAGGGGACCGACGACGGGAACTGGCTCGAAGTCCGCCTCTTCGGCACCCAGAGCTCCACCGATGCCATCGGGGCCACGGTCTACGCAACCGTCGGCGGCCAGACACAGATGCGGCGGGTCAGCGGCGGCGACAGCTCCCACTCCCAGTCGGAGCAGATCGTGCACTTCGGTGTCGGTGATGCGGAGCAGGTCGACATCCGCGTCGAGTGGCCATCGGGACTCGCCCAGGAATTCTCCACGGTGACTGTCGGCGACCTGGTCTTCGTCGACGAGACGGCCGGACTCTTGCTGGAGACCCCGATGTTCCTGGCAACGTGGGATGCCGTGGCCCGAGAGCTGACCGTGCTGGCCTCGAGCAACTTCGGCGGCCGCACGGGATTCGAGGTCATCGGGTTTGGACCTCTCGAATACGAGGCGCGGCGCGTCCGCTTCCACGCCGTGTTCGGCGAGGCCGGCAACCCGCCAGCGTACGTGGAAATCGAGAGCGCGCGCGGGCAGATCTACCAGGTCGTGGTCGACTAGCGGGGTCAGGCGTTCGGTTTCGGTTTGTGCCAGACGTTCGGTTCATTCATGGGACGCAGAGTTGGGCGTCCAAGACCGTGTAGCTGTCGACGGTGGACCAGTTGCGCAAGCCCAGCTGGGGGATCGGGAAGGCGGTGATCACCGAATCGATCTCGAAGCAAACTTCATATTCGCCAGGAGCCACCGCGCCCTCGACGTTCCAGCGGGCGTCGGCTGGATTCTGCACATCGATGATCTGGTGCGCAATCCAGGGTGACGACGCACCATCGACGCGGAAGTGCACGCAATAGCGCAGCGCATCGGTCGGCAGCTGGCCGGGGCGCCAGATCACCTGGTCGTACTGCTGCGGATCAATGATCTCGGTGCCGAGAACATAGGGTTCGACGTAAAAATCCAGCCATTGCCGTTGGAGCAGGGCACCGTCCAACAAGTTGGGGCGCCCCTCGCAGCTGGCCGCGACTCCGGTGTCGGCGGGATCGGCATTGCCGGTGTCACCCGTGTCGGACCCCGTGTCTCCGGTATCTGAGATCCCGGTGTCACCGGTGTCTTCGAGCGGCGGCGGCGCGGCCACGATGTCCATCGAGATGGGCAGGCTGCCGTACGACGACGCGTCGTCGACGACGGCGGACCACAGCCAGATCGTCTGTCCAACCAGAACCGGCGGCACCGGGACTTCCAACACTGCGTTGCCGCTCGCATCTGCGGCCACCACGCCGAGCAAGACCGGATTGGCCAACGGCACGCACAGGCCACCCAGCGACGGCAGACAGGGCCCGTCTCCGAGGCCAATCTGACTTCCGGCGAAACCGACCTGGGCGTTTGCGGGCGCGCCGCTGGCGACGAGCTGAGCAGTGGGTCCGAAGGTCTGCGCGGGAGCGGTGAGCAGGAGCTGGGGAAGGTTGCCCCACGGCGTGAGATCGGCGTTGTCGCCGACGCCATCTCCGTCCGTGTCCACGACTTCGGTGGGGTCGAACGCGAACGCATCCTGTCCATCAGAGACGCCGTCTCCATCCGTATCCGCGGCGGCTGGGTCGGTGCCGCGGGCCACTTCGGTCTCGTTCGTCAGGCCGTCTCCGTCGTGATCGAGGGCGCCGTCGAGGTAGTCGAGGAACACCAGCTCGGTGCTCTCTCGGCCCAGACCGTCGCGGAGCAGGACGTTGTGTAGACCGACACCCATGGTGGGGAGCTCAGCGTCGAGCCCAGCCAGATCGCGGTCTGCGATCGATGCGTGCGCGCCGCCGATCCACAACTCGGTGTCCATTGCGATACCGGTTCCGATGGCGCGAACGAAGCCCGCGGGCTGGTCGGCGATCGCGTAGATCCGGTCGATGCCCAGGAGGCTCGGGCCGACGGTCGGGTCGCCGATCCCGATCGGGGTCGCGTTGCTCACCGCCCGCTCTGGGTAGACAACCAGCTGGAGGGCGTAGTCGCCGATCGGCAGGTTGAGGCCATCGACAGTGGCGTGGATCTCGGTGGCGGTCCAGCTGGTGATGGCCAGCGGGCGGAACATCGTGCCGCCGCGCACGAGTTCCAACTCGCCGCCGGGCTGGTGGGTTCCAAAGCCAGTACCTGTGATGACGAGTTCGTCGCCCAGCTGGGCGATGTCGTGCGATATCCCTGTGATATTGGGTGCGGTCTCGGTGATGGCGCTCTCGAAGCTGGCCGCGGTGTGCCAGCTGCCGTCGTCATCGGTGTGGCCCATTTCCGAGACGAGCAGATCGCCGTCGAGTCTGAGCACCGTGTCGCGATCGACACCGCGGTCGAGCCAGGTGCCGGCGAGGCCGGTGAGCTGGGACGAGACGACCAAGTTCGCTTGCCCAACATCGGTCCCGAGTGCCATCACGGAGAGCGGGCCGACGGAGGCTTCGGCGGTGATGATCGCGAAGTCCTCGCCGAGGCCGTCCATGATCCGGTACGTGACGCCGGGGATCTCGTTCCGCATCAGCCCGAAGCCTCCGGGACCGGCGACGTTGCCGAGATCGTCGACGATCATCACGTCCACCGGACAGCGGGCTTCGGCCCACCACACGGGCCGCTCGGACTTCCAATCGTCGTAGTCGATGTAGTCGTCCTGATCGAGCGGCACCCAGGCGGCCTGGGCACTGCCCGGCTTGGCGCCGCTGTCCATCAGGTTGCGCAAGGCGGTCGTGTTCATGGTGCCGCCGCTGGCCAGGTTGTCAGCCAGGCTTTGGTAGAGCCCACCGTGAAGATGGATGGGCATGTTGCCACCGGTTCCGCCGACCCAACAGGTTATCTCGGTCGGATCGACGTAATCGCCGACCACGAAGTCGTCGGGCAGGGAGTCGCAGTGGGCCTCGCGGGCCGCGAAGTTGCCATCGATCACCGAGAGCACGATCACGTTGTTGCCGTAGCCGCCGTTCCAGCCTTTGCGGATGACGACACCCTCGACCATAGGGCGTGCGGCGGTCTGGAACTCGGCATTGTTCGGCCGATTCCAGTCCAGGTGGCCGAGGTCGCCATACGTGTGGAAGTTCGACTGGCAACTGGTGAAACAAGAGTGCGTGATCGGCAGGACGTTCGGGTCGACGTTGTCTTCGGGGCCGCATCCACCCCAGGGGGTGTCGGGACGGCTGGCGCAGTCGTACTCGATGCTGAGCCAGTCGTTGTAGTCGAGGTCGATCGGGGCGTATACCCGAGATGCGCCGTTCTCTTCGAGACGGAAGCCATTCTCGAGGGTCTCGCCGACCTTGTGCCAGTGCACGCGGACGTCGACGGCCATTGATTGGCCCGGGACGGCCGCCATGTCGCTGGAGCCGTGCATGCCCAGGAACCACAGTCCAGCGGGCGGGTTCTTGATCACGATGGGTTCGCATGAGCCGTCCATCCACGGCACGATCCGGGTGAGTTCGTCGCGTTGGGCATCGAAGTCTGCGGCGTCCATCGGCGCGTCGAGTTGCAAGCCGATGTCGGCGTCGTATGGATCCGAACACAGCCCGGGCCCGTGCATCACGACGGTGAGGGTTTCGACATCGGCCGGCAGGTTGATGCACCAGTTGCGGGTCTGGCCCATGTCGATGCGTTCCGAGCGCAGCGGCTCGTCCGAGTAGATCTGTTCGCAATCGACGGGGTCGGGCACGCCGCCGCCATCCAATACAGGGACCGAGACCGACCACGGACCGCAACGCGTCAGCGGGGGACCCTGGATTCCAGGCGGAAGTGCCTCTTCATTGCATCCGCTGATGCGCACCGCGAACTCGGTGGGGTCGGATGGGAAAAACGGCGCGACGTATCGGTTGTCGGTGCCGTCTACGATCGTGTGATCGGAGAAGCCCTGGCCGTCCGTGACCTCGAATCGATAGAAGTCGGCGGCCACGTCGTCCCAGTCCGTCGTGACGGCAATGCCCTGGGCCAAGGCGGTCACGCCGGTGACCACGGGCGGCACGGCGAGCGCTTCGACCACGACGGACGCCGCATCCGATGGGGCGCTACAGCCGGCCGCGTTGCAGGCGGCTACCCGGAGCGACACCTCGGTTCCGAGTGTGTAGTTGCCGATCCAGTTGGCGTCGGAGACGTCATCGACGTCGACCCACACGCCGGGGACCGTACTCTGTTCGATGGGGTAGTGGGTGGCCGCTGCGACGGCCGTCCAGGACAGGTACACCTGGCTTCCGTTGACCGAGGCGTTCGGTGCCCCGGGTGTGCGGGGAATGCCCACAGCCGGTGGTGCCCCTGGCACACAGCTGGCCGCCGCCACCTCGTTGGTGATGTCCTCGTAGACATCGTCTCCGGTCCAGCGATGGATCTTCTCGTTGGCCAGATACAGGTCGTGGAGGGTGTAGACCTCGTTCGGCGCCGTCGGATTGCCGGTGATGACGTCGGTGAACCCATTGATCGCCGTCGGGCTGCCCATGTCGGGCACCGTGTCGATGTACGGCTGCACGGACGGGTCCACCGCCATGACGCCGCGGATGATGTCGATTCCGTTGACGACGTAGTCGAATGCGTCAATGCCCGAGCCGTTGTACCAAGCCAGGGGATAAAACCAGTTTTCGAGGATTCTGCGGTCGGTGTCGCAGCCGCTCATGCCGCCAATGTTCTCCTCCCACTTCACGTCGAGCTTGACGGCGGCCATCTCGATGTTGTCCCGCCAGGATCGGCCCGCTGCCAGAGCGCCGGCGGGATCGTGGTACGGGATTTCCTGACCGTCGACGACCGCGCCTGCGGTAGGAAACGTGATCTGCATGATGCCTTTGCCCACCGATTTCACGATGCAGTACTCGTCGAAGTCGTAGCCCTCGACGATGTCGCCGCTGTCGTGATCGAAGCCGATGCCGCAGTTCGAATACCACTGCGTGCCGCCGGTTTTCCAGTACTGCGTCCACCCGGTCTCCAGCCACGCGGCGGCCTGCAGAATTGCCGGCGGAATGTCGTGGGCTTCGGCGACGCGGTGGATCTCCTCGTAGATCTCGCTGGGCGTCGGGTTTCCACCGTCGATCGCAATGTGGAGGTCGTTGGGTAGCTCTGGCGTCTGAACGGAGATTTCCGTCCAGAAGATGTCCGATGACCACGCGCCATTTGCGGCGCGGATCGGCTCCAGCACGTTGTCGATCTCGAGAGCCCAGGTCTCGTTGTGATTTCCGTCGTTTGCCGGTGCGACCGAGAACACGTCGAAGGTGTAGGTGGATCCGGGAGCGATGGTCCCAACTACGGCCACTTCGTTCACAGTGGCGATCGAACCGGACATTCGCACGATTCGCACGTTTGAGTTCCAGTCAGACGGTCCGGGATTCTCAAGAGTGAAACCCTGGATGAAGCCAACGTTTGGCTCGAAGACGGTGCCGTCGCCCACGGTCTCCGAGATCCAGATGCCGCCGCTGATCGCGACCTGTGGGGCTACGACCGTGAATGACGCACCGCAATCGCCAGCCGGAGAGGGCACTCCAAACTCGCCCACACACGGGTGGTACAGGTTCGGCGGGAACAACGCGGCGTCCAAGACGATGCCGTTGATGATGCCGTCGTTCGCGCCTGGCGCCTCGACCGGGGAGATGACCGGGTCGGTGTCGTCGCCGGCTACGGTCTCGTACAGCGTCGCCGTGATCTGACCGGAGCAGTTGCCAGAGGCGATCCAGTTGATCGACGCGACATCGTCCTGCTCGAAAACGCCCGTTGGCGCAGTCACCGCGATGTTGCACTTCTCGAGCACCGTGAAGGGAGCGCCGCAGTCGCCGGCGGCCCCGGGGACGCCGAATTCACCAATGCAAACGTGATAATCATCTGGCGGAAAAAGTGCGGCATCCAGTCCGACATCGCCGATAAAGCCATCGTTTGTGCCGGGGGATTCGATGGGCGAGATCACGGGGTCAGTGTCGTCGCCCGATGCCGTGCGGTAGATGGTGGCGGTGATCTCGTTGGCGCAGTTGCCGGTGTCGTTCCAGGTGACCGAGGTGATGTCGTTCTGGGTGAAGTTGCCCGATGGTCCGGTCACGTTGATGCTGCAGGACTCCAGCACCGTGAACGGAGAGCCGCAATCTCCGGCGGCTCCCGGAACGCCGAATTCGCCCACGCAAACATGGTAATCGCCCGCAGGAAAGAGTGCGGCGTCCAGTCCGACACCGCCGATATAGCCGTCGTTGGTGCCCGGGGATTCGATCGGGGAGATCACCGGGTCGGTGTCATCGCCGGCAACCGTCCGGTAGATGGTGGCCGTGATCTGATTCGAACAGGCGCCGGAGTCGTTCCAGGTCACCGAAGTCGTGGCGTTCTGGTCGAAGCTGCCGTTCGGGCCCGTGACCGCGATCGAGCAGGGCGTCGCGACCGTGAACGCGGGTCCGCAGTCTCCAGCGGGAGACGGAACGCCAAATTCACCAATGCAAACGTGGTAATCGTCGGGTGGGAAGAGCGCGGCATCGAGGCCGAAGCCATTGATCACGCCGTCGTTGTCGCCCGGGGCCTCGATGGGCGAGACCACTGGATCGGTGTCGTCGCCAGCGATCGTGCGGTACACGGTCGCCGTGATCTGGGCCGAGCAGATCCCCGAGTCATTCCAGGTCACCGCGGTGACCTCGCCCTGATCGAAGGTGCCCGTCGGGCCGGTCGCTGTGATGGTGCAGGCCGCGAAGGCGGTGATGGCCCACATGGCGGAGGTAGCCAGAAGTACGAGAAAGCGGAGGGAGTTGCTCATGATTTGACCCCTGGTTCCATGATGCAGTGAGTGGACCACGGGATCTGGATGGTTCCTGGGACACAACACGCAGCAGTCTCAATTCCAGGAGTTGCCCGCCTCCCGGCAGCTGCCGCAGAGCGCGCCAACCGGAGTGCCGCGGTTGCCGGTGAGGATGAGCTCGAGGTTGAAGTTCAGCACGAAGTCCTCGTTGCCACCCATGGCGGTGTTTCCGCTCACTGTCGTGCGATCGGCGCCGTCCAGATTGAAGGCTGTGCCGACCGAGCCTCGGGACGAGTTTCCGGACACTGTGGTCGCGAGCATTCCCGGTAAATCATAGGAGATTCCACCACATTGGTAGACCCTGTTGTTGCCGACGGTGGAGTTCTCGAGCCCGTTTGTGGCCACGAAGCAGGATCCCAGGGCCTCGCGCACCGAGTTCGAACTCGCGTTGACGCCGATGCCCTCCAGGCGAATGCCGTCACCGCCGGCGTAGTTCACGCTGTTCCCGACCACGTTCATGCCGGTCGTATCGGAGCTGGTGCCCCCATCGGCGATAATGCCGTGGGCGCCTGGGGATTCCACCGTATTTCCGGTCACTGAGCTTCCGACTTCGCGGCCATCGATGCCAATCCCGTTTTGAAAACCCGAGATCGTGTTGCCGTGAACGGTGGAACCGCCATCTGCAAGGATCGCCGTACTGCTGGCGAAGTCTGGACTCGTGAACGTGTTCCCGGAGATGTACATGTTTCGGCCTCCGGTGATTCCGTGCCCGTTGCTGGTCACGGTGATGTCGTTGTTGGTGACGTGCGAGCCTGGGCCGCTGGTGAGAATGCCGTCGCCTTGTGCGTTCTGGAGGATACTGGCGTCGAGCTTGCTGTTGGCGCCCAGCTGCACGGCAAAGACGTTCGAGGTGATGGAGCAGTGCACGATGCGGCTGTCTGCGCCGACATCAATGCCGTAGCCGTTGCTAAGGACGGTGATGTTCTCCAGGATCGAGTTGTTGGTGATCTCGATGGTCTCGTCGTTGCTACCCGAGGTCTTGTCGAGGGTCAGGTTGCGGATCTGGTTCCAGTCGGTTCCGGTGATCATGTCGCCATTGCTCGCGTAGGTGATCACGACGCCAATCTGGCTCTCGCCCTCGATCCGCGATCCAGAGCCAATGTCCAGTGTCGCGGCCAGAACGTAGCTACCGGTACGGATGAAAATGCTCTTTGCGCCGGAGAGAACGGCCGATTCGATGTCCGGGAAGTCGCCGCCACCGCTGTCGTCGACCACGGCGTCCCAGGTCCGCGGCGAACCCACCCCGGGGATGCCTTGCGGGCCCGCTGCGCCATCCACACCATCGGTTCCGTCTGTTCCATCGGTTCCATCGGTTCCATCGGTTCCGTCTGTTCCCCGACAATCGTCGACGTCGACCGATCCATCATTGTTCACGTCCTCGGTCAGCAGGCTCGGAATCCCATCGGAGTCCAGATCCCAGCAAGCCAATCCGGCAGCGCCATTGAGGCCGTCGGCGCCGTCGATTCCGTCGGCACCGCCGATGCCCCTGCAGTCGTCGACATCGACAAACCCGTCGCCGTTGGTGTCCTCTGTGATGGGACTCGGGAAGCCGTCAGCATCCAGGTCCCAACAGGCGAGGCCCATGCCATCGACGCCGTCCGTGCCATCTGTTCCGTCGATTCCGTCGATTCCATCGATACCCCAGCAGTCGAGGGCGTCAAAGAACCCGTCGCCGTTGGAGTCCTCGGCCGCGTCGGCGATGGCGTCGCCGTTGAGGTCCCAGCAGTCGAGGCCATCGATTCCATCGATTCCGTCGATTCCGTCGATTCCGTCGATTCCATCGGTGCACTGGCAGTCGAGGACATCGACTCCGCCGTCGTTGTTGGTGTCCTCTGTGAGCGGGTCGGGAGAGCCGTTTCCGTCTAGATC
>Ga0315336_1003843_pt1 | contig 19122 bp, 14 predicted proteins | sample ASW5metaG_FD_204512 | JGI IMG/M metagenome (GOLD analysis project Ga0315336, IMG submission 204512) | Ammonia-oxidizing marine archaeal communities from Monterey Bay, California, United States - ASW #5 | ecosystem: Environmental > Aquatic > Marine > Intertidal zone | place: USA: California... | reverse complement strand
TTGCCTGCTTCTTGGCCAATGTGACTTCAACCTTGGCCAACTTCACTTTCTCCAACTCATCCCGCAGGGTGGAAGCCTCGTTTTTGAGGTTCTGGATTTCCTTTGAACTGGTATCCTTGAGAGTTTTTAAAGTCTTCGCACTGGCCATCGTTTGATCACGAGCCGCTTCACTTGCCTGCTTCTTGGCCAATGTGACTTCAACCTTGGCCAACTTCACTTTCTCCAACTCATCCCGCAGGGTGGAAGCCTCGTTTTTGAGGTTCTGGATTTCCTTTGAACTGGTATCCTTGAGAGTTTTGAGATTATTGGTATTAGTTAGTTTTTCTTCTTGAATTGCTGCCCTGGCCTGGTTTCTAGCCATCACTGCTTCTGTTTTTTCTAATTTTATTTTTTCCAGCTCAGTGCGCAAGTAAACGATAGTTTCTTGGAAGCTTTTATCATCATTGGGAGGTGTTATATTTTCTATTTGCGGTAATGGAGAAGTCGGTTTTTTTATTTGAATTGTTTTTGTTCTGGAAGGCTTCGGTTTTTTTATCTCACTATGAAGAGTGGCTACATTACCCTTTGAAATAGTTTCTGTGCTGATATTTTCCTGAGGCTGAACCTTGGATTTATGAAAATCAGAAGGATTTTTTAAACTCTGAGCAAGTTTTAGGGGGTCTGGTGAGATCTTCGTTTTAATTCTTTTTGCAAAGCTGCTTGATATCCAACCGTACTTTCCCTGGGAATACTCTATTTGATACCAGTTATTTGTGAGCTTTCGGGAAGGACTTGATACAACCAATGGAACTTTTGTTCCATTTGGCAATTTTGTAACTATAGAGCTTGAAAGAGAAGGTGCTTGGCGGACGTTTAAAGAATTACTTTTAGTAACAACTTCTAAGTAGTGGGCGGTTTTTTCAACTTGTTTAATAAATTGCTTTTGGGTTGGCGCTGCCTCTAATGATAAAAATATACTTCCAGATATTTCTTGGGTGGATTTTGATTCGAGGGGTTTTCGTTCAGCTAGACTTGAGGTAGGAGGCTTTTTATTTATAATTATTTTTCGCTCTAATTCTAATTTCGCAGAAGTCTTTCGATTTATGATTAAACCTTCTGCTATTTGTTGAGCTTTATTTTTAGATCTATATGGTCCAATTTTAAGATTTATAGTCCATATATATTCGTTCTGATTGGTTCTCGTATCTTCATAAAAGTCTATATCTTGTTGGTTTGTTTTTTTTTGTATAACTGGATTACTTGATAACTCCCGAGCTTTTTTTAAATTATCAGCTTCCAGTTGGGCCTCATCTTTAGAGGCATAGGGGCCTAGCTTTAGGTTGATCGTCCAAGAGTAGTCGTTTTTAGGAGCTACTGTTTCTTCAAAAAAATCCGTTTCAGACATCCCCGTAGATTTCTCTTTTTCAAAGAAATCTGAATGCTCAATTAGGGAATTTTGGGTTGATGAACCAACGGATACTGGTTGGAGTAGGGCGCTAACAAGTAAAACTGTAAAGATTAATTTGAAGGGGATAGTCATTTATTGTTTTATAAACATCATAACAATATGAAGACTGGACCTTAATATAATTGTGACAGGCTTGCACTGGATTCCTATTCTGGTTTTGTAAAAGAACCCGGCATATTATTAGTTACTTTGAGTCATACCTTGATCTAAATAGGTTGGCTCCTGACAAATATACGTTTGCCGTCCTGGGTTGTTTAGACATTAATAACATATCTAGTTGCAAGATAAAGCATTATGCCCATGCTTACTACATCGGTTCCAGTTGTAAGAAAAATACTTGATGCTGCAGCGGGATCGGCGCCACACTTTTTAAGAAATACGGGTACATATGCTCCCATTATTCCGCTAACTATACAACTTGCTATCATGGAAACTAAAATTATTATAGCTAGAGTTATAGCGTGCGGATTGTTTTGCTGTTCGGCTAGAACATACATTGCCACGGCACAAATGGCGCCTGTTATAAGACCATGAACTACTCCGAGGAGTGATTCTTTTACAAGTTGTTTTTTTATTTTTGGACCAACGTCACCCAGGGTCATTTCCCTTATTAATACAGCCAGTGACTGTGCACCCGTGTTTCCCGATTGACCTGCGAGTATGGGCAGAAACATGGCAAGCAAAACAATTTGATCAATCGTATCCTGAAAAGCGCCAACAACCGCACCAGCTACAAATGCAGTAACGAGGTTCACTAGTAGCCAGGGACCCCGCAACTTCACACACTTTACTACTGATGAATCCAGCCCTTCATCAGGAGAGGCACCAACCATTATGCCGCTTTGCGCGATAACTTTTAAGTCATATGCATCGTGGATATGACTTCCTCTGAGGGTTCCTATTAGTTTCCCCTCGTCGTCAACGACGGGGAATTCTGGTATCTGTTGATGAGCAACCTTTACAAAAGCATCAAGAACATCATCGTCAGGTTTTAAGCAAATGGGATTTTTAAGGCAAGCATCTCTTAACACTGTATTTGGTTCATGATAAAAAACATCTTTAAAAACCAAAACGCCGGTCACTGTGTTGGCGTCATCGACAATTATTGCGTATGTGAAGTGTATGCCTTTGTGGATTTTTTTAAGCTCGATGATTGCGTCTTCGATGGTTTTGTTTTCATTTAAAACTAAGACAGATTTTTGCATTAATTCACCCACAGTGCCGGGTTTAAACTTTAAGCTCATTTTCCATTGCACTGATAGGTGTTCAGGACAATCATCTAAAAACTTTAAAATAAAATCTTGTTCAAACCCCCTCAAAATACTCAAAGTTTTCATCTTTGGTATGGATGTAAAAAAACTGACTAGCTGGTCTGTAGGGAAGACGCTAAAATCTTCGTATTTTTGATAATTATCTTTGGTGAGTGTTTCAAGTAATTCCATTTTTAGCATTATCCTTTTTTCTTAATGGTGATGAAATTTCTATTTATAACCACTGCTAATCACTCACGATTAATATTAGGATCTGGGGTATAAGTTTTTGATTGTAATGAAAGCTCATAAGGTTTTCAAGCAAAAACATTTATAAATCAATGAATTATGGCAATAAACGTGGTAGTATACGCGTGCTAATTATTTTTCTCAATTTGACTTTCCTTCTCCATGAATTGAGGTAGTTCCGAATGATTGAATCCCTGAAAGACCTTTTTGTCGTTTTTTTGAATTATATTTCTCGGACTGAATCCTTTTATGTGGTCGAGTCTAGCCTGATTCTTTTCGTTGCTTTGTTGCTGGACTTGTTCCAACGAAAAACATTATATGAACTTAAAGAAAAGGCTAAGCGCACAAAAACTATTTGGGATGATGTTTTTCTAGGAGCCTTACCAAAGCCTATAAGTATTATTATTTGGATTTCAGCTATCTCATACATTGCCGATATCATCCAACAAGCCACACAAAAGATGATTTTTTATGAGCTTTTTGGTCATGCGAGGGAAATAGGGATAATTTTATGTTTAGTTGTCTTTGTAATTGGATTAATCAATAAGGCAGAACAAAATATTCTAATTCATTCGGAGGTTTCTGATCAGACAACCATACATGCGTTAGCTAAACTTGGTTACGTTACAGTAGGTATTGCGGCAGGATTAACTTTATTCCAGACTTTAGGCCTAAGCATTTCAGGTCTTATGGCTTTTGGTGGTATGGGCGGAATTGCAGTAGGTTTTGCAGCTAAAGATTTATTAGCTAATTTTTTTGGGGGACTGTTCATTTATACGGATCGACCTTTTTCAGTCGGGGATTGGGTTCGCTCCCCAGACCGTGATATTGAGGGTACCGTCGAGAAAATTGGTTGGCGTGTGACACGAATTAGAACCTTTGATAAACGTCCTTTGTATGTGCCAAACGCAATATTTTCTCAAATTGCCTTAGAAAATCCTTCTCGTATGACTAATCGTCGAATTAAGGAAACGATAGGAATTCGTTATGACGATGCCGGTAAGATGGGAAAAATTATCGAGCTTGTCAAGGGGATGTTATCTGAACACCCAGAAATTGACACTAGTAAAACATTAATGGTTAATTTTAATTCATTCGCTCCTTCATCATTGGATTTTTTTATTTATACCTTCACTAAAACCACTAACTGGGTGGATTATCATCAAATCAAACAAGATGTATTATTAAAAATTTTGGCCATAATAGAAAAACAGGGGGCTGAATGTGCATTTCCAACATCAACAATTCATATGCCTGATAATGACTTACTTCAGAAATCCGAAAATACAAATGAATAATCTTAATAACTGAACACCTACAATAATCTTCAATAATGCATCGTTATTTTAAACTCCCACCAATAAAATATTTTATTGTTTTTTATTTTTCTATTGCCGTTTCTGTTTTTATTGGTTGTGCTAAACATGGACCTGTTTCACTGAAAAGTGAGAGAAATAACTATAATCTTGCGATTCAAAAGACTAACGACCAACAATTGTTGCTCAACCTTGTGAGACTAAAATATCGAGACACCCCTTTTTTTATGGAAGTAAGTAATGTAGCTTCACAATTTAGCTTGCAGAAAAAAGCGAGTATTACGGCACAACTAGAAGACATGGCAAATGATATTTTTAATCTTGGCGCAAGTACTACATACGAAGAAAAACCAACAATAAGTTATTCTCCTTTGCAGGGAGATAAGTTTGTACAAAATATTTTATCAATGCTTCCTCTTAAAACAATTGCCCTTCTATTCCATTCGGGTTGGAGTGTCGAACGAATATTTCGTATTTCTTTTCAGCGATTAAATTCCCTCGAAAATGCTCTGGGTGCCGCGGGTCCAACCCCTCAAATAGCTCCTCGGTTTAGGGAATTCTTGAAAGCAGCAAAATTATTAAGGGAGCTACAGATTAAGGATGCATTAAATTTAACCTATCGAGAAGACAATGGTCAGCCACAGTTAGTTTTACAGATCTTGAAAGAATTTAAGAATTCCAAAACAGCAATTGAATTTGCTCGGGCCGTAAATGTTGAGCCTGAAGCAACTAACTACATACTTAGTTCTTCGCGGAATCCCGACCAACCAAACCACATTAGAGTTGTGACCAGATCCTTTCTGGGAATTATGTTTTACCTTTCACAATCGGTCCAAGTTCCTGAAATAGACATAAAAAGAAGGAAGGTTACTTTAACAAGGACTCCAGGGGGACAGGTCTTTGATTGGCAAGAGGTTACTAATGAACTTCTTAGTATTTACTCTAGGCAAGAGGAACCTGATCAATCCTCAATACGTATCTACTTCAGAGATTCTTGGTTCTATATTGACGACTCAGACTTAGAATCTAAGTCGACATTTTCGCTCCTTGCGCAAATATACTCACTGCAATCAGGAAGGATTAAAAGCAACGCCCCGCTGCTCACAATAGGTGTTGGTTCATAAACCTATTTTACAAGTGCACACAGTAATTGGGAAATTTAAAATATAGCAGAGAAAATCATGATTCTTCTGGTAGGTCTGGTAGTGTAAATTTTGTAGATCGAGATAGGTTGCTCTGTATCATGAAACCATGGTTACCTTCCCCAATCCCAGCTTTTTCATAAATAAAATTGAATATTTCATCAGCACGTTCAGCGTCGACCACAACATCAAATACGTCTACCTCTATCCAATCACCAAACTCACCACTACCAGAGGTGCCTGTTCCGCGGCTGCTACTTACATTACCTGTGGATAAACCGGTCTCTTCTTTTAAAAGCTTGACCAGCGGGAGTCCTTTGCCTTTCGGAAGAAAACTTGTGATTAACTTTGGGTTTGCGCTTGCATCCATGGTTTGACGCTCCAGATTTATTTATAGTTTAGGACGAGTTAAAATTTGACTAGCTTGAAACCTTTGCCAAAACTTCTGGTGGAATATAAGTTGCCGCTTTTTCCAGTTGGGTGATATATGCGATCCCCATACCCGGGGTGTCGAGATTCCCTGCAAGATACATTTTTTCAAAAACTCTATCGACTTGTTCTGTAGAAACCACAATTTGTATTACTTCCTTTTCGACTTCAACGGCGACTCCTAGTATTCCGAGGCGTTCACGCATCCCCATCCCTTTCCCAAAATTAACTGTCGCTCCTTGGGCTCCTGCCTCTCGTGCGGCATTGATGATTGGCTCTGCCACTCCGCGTTGCACGACGCAAGTGATTAAAGCGACATCCTTAAGTACGGTAATTTCTCTTTGGGCCATCTTATTTGTACCCCCTATTTTTTTAAGCAGCGGCTTTAGCTGCGGGTTCAGTTTTTGCTCCTCTTTGTACCCAAAGCCCAGTTATTAAAACTGATACAATCGGGCATATGGAAGCCATAGAAAGAATCCCGAATCCCTCAACAGCACCCACAGCGTTTCCGAATCCTAATCCCATTGCTAAAACTAATGGTACTGTAATGGGTCCTGTTGTGACACCGGCACTGTCCCAGGCCACGTTGACAAATTCTTCCGTAGATAGTGCAGTCAAAACTATTCCAAGTGAATACCCAATAATAACCATATATGCCAAAGGCCAATTAAAGATTATTTTCATTACACCCAGGGTCAATCCAAATCCTACTCCGATTGAAACAGCATACATCAGCGTACTCTTTTTGAAGGAACCATTGGTGAGGGTCTCTACGGTTTGCCCCAATGCGTTCAAGGCAGGCTCGGCCAAGGTGGCTCCGAATCCTAATATCCATGCAAACAGACCAGCAATGATCAAGCCAATAAGAGGTGTATATAGGGGGGAGCCGGTAACAGCTTCAATTGCTTTAAATGCCGCCGGGACCATACTTCCTGACTGCTCACCAAGCTTAGCAAGGCCGTAACTGAGGCCAACGTTGAAGATCATCATTCCCGTTACACAAAGCACCAGACCATAAGTAAGAATTCCTGCCTCTTGAACTTTCTCCCTCAGTACAAGTTTAAGGACCAAGAATAGAAAAATAACCAATGGTATAATTGCCCGTGCTCCACCAATTATCTCAGTCCAAGGAGTCATCTCGTGCCATTGCGGCGCTGCAACAACCGCAGTGGATGACTTAGCTGCGGCGATTATAGCTTCTGGAGTAGTAACAGTGGATACGTAAACTGATAAAATTAAGACAGCAATAATTGGAAAGAGTGAAGCTAAGGTCACAATCCCGAACCCGGAAAGTGATGATTCTCCCTTTCCGCCAGAGGCGGCAATACCGATTCCCAGCGCAAGCACAAGAGGAACCGTTACAGGACCTGTCGTAACAGCCCCGCAATCCCAAGCTAAACCAAGGATTTTCGCTAAATCTGGATTCTGCATGCAGTACACTGTCAAGCCGAGTGTGGGAATAAGGGCCATGTATATCATCGGTTTCAGGCTCCAGTTGTAAAGGAACCGCATGGTCCCTAAGACTGCTGCCAGTCCTACGCCCATACCGACCACGAGAACTAACGTACCCGCCCACTCACCTAGCAAAGTGCGTAAAAAAGGTGCTTTTTCAACATCAACAATAGAACCGACGGCCTGTAGCGCTCCGATAGCAGGCTCCGCAAAAGTAACGCCAATTCCTAAGAGAAATGCAATCAGGAGAACCACGGGCAAGGGTGATTTTTTTGGCAAATTCGTTCCTATCACTTCACCAAAAGGCATTAATCCAAGCTTTAAGCCTTCCATAAATACCATAAGACCAATGATCACAGCGCCTAAACCGCCAGTAATGAGAAAGGCTTCCTGAACCGGTTGGCGCAAAATTAAGATCTGGAAAAGTATTAGATAAATGGCTAACGGAAAAACTGCCCGGACCTGCTCAACTAATCGAATATTAAGGTAAGGGGCCAAAAGGTTATAAATATCAGCCCCTTGTAGTTTTAGCTTAGGGGGCTGGTAGGGGACCTCTTGGCCTTGGTCATCGACCTTCAATTTTGGAGTTAGGTCGTTGTAAGAAACCGCTCGCTGCTTTAAAGTGGATTCACGAACATACTGTCCATATTGAATTTCAGTTGGCATCGACGGATTCCTCTTAGAGTTTGAAATAAAATATTATGTTACTAAACTCATTGAAAATTTTACAAATATTTCAACTAAATAGCAAATTTAATCGGAACAGCACCCTAAGTTCGTAGGCCTTGGTCAAAGCTGCCATATGTGAAATTAAGCCTTAAGCCTTAATAGGGATTTCAATGGGCACCAACCAATTAAACCAGTCAATAATGGTATTAAACCGATTATGGCGATAGTAAAACCCCTTTCAACCATACAAGCATGAGATATAAAGCTCCCCCATTCCCAGCAGGGAATTTGGTAAGTGGGAGTTTGATACCCAAGCCAATAAATACCCGAAATCCAATAACCCCATGAAATAAGACCTAACCCAAGTAAAAACCTGACCATCCTTTCAATTCCGCCCTCGTTTTTTTTAAACATCAACTAATTTCCCCTTGAAGTTAAGGAATATTCCATAACACTATAGGATTATTCCTGTCTTTGTCAATATCAGGGCAATTAAAGACAAAATAAGTTTAAAGTAAAATATAAATAAATCTATAATAACTAGTTATAATTAATATAAATTATTTAGATAAATATCAGGTTTAAATGAAAATGCTGAAAAATTAAAAGTGTGAGGGTCCAATAAAAACAAGAGTTAAAGATAAGGGTGGGTAAATAAATATATTTTATGGTAATAGGGCAATAGTTTCGCCCTCAACAGCAAAACGTAATTCAGCGTTATGGATAGGTTTATCATTTTGATGAACAAGAATAATTTTACTTTTTACTGGGGTGGGGAAGTTAAGCAAAGCCTCATAATTGGTATGAAGGAGTCCACCACCAACGTCGTGAATTACCAGGTCAGAATCCCAAATAAACCCTAATATTTTTTCTTTTCGCCTTTTCGTGAATGCTCCTTCTGAATACCAACGATTTATTTTAAGGAAATCATATTTTGTATCACCAGAGTGGGCAATTGATTTCTGCATTTTCCCTTTAGCATATATAATTTTAAAACGTCCGGTAGGGATAGAATGTAATGAATAATCAAATTCAAAATAAGTGTTCTTAAACCCTGGCACTTTAAGCTTCTTCTTCGGTTCCACTTCAATAAAAACACAATAACCTTGAATTGTCTTTATAGGCATACCTGTAATAGCAGAAGCTTTTCTTAAAAAACTTTCGTAAATAATATGAGTGGAAATAATATAAGTTTGGTCGAAATTTAATATTTTCTCTAAAATACCACTGTCATGATCCGAATGTACATGTGTTAAAAAAATATAATTTATATCATTATCATTGATTCCATACTTTGCTGCATGCGAACGACTTTTATTAACCACGTCTACCAAGATTCCTTTACCCTCGGACCATATTACGATTGAGCTATTTTCCGTATTCTGGCAAAAACCAGAACCGACGCCTAAAAATGTAACTCCAAAGAAAGGTTGTATAAAGTTTTTACTTTTTGAAACTGGAGTTGAAATTTTATGGTTTATATTTATATGCGAGCGCTTTAACTTTCCTTCAAAAACCTCAAACTCCCAAGATTTGACTTGGAATATTTTTAATTTTTTATGTTTATTTTGTTCCGCTTTTATATAAACAGTTCCAGATTTATCGATATGATAAAACTTTATTGTTTGAGAAATAAATTCATCACGCTTTTCCTCAGTTGCCAATAAGAATAGCTCAAATTCTTTTCTAAGTTGAGCACATTGGATATAATTACCTGTTAACTTTGTGGAGAGACTTGCAATATTCTTTTTAAGTAGCCATTTCTGTTTAGGGATAATTTTATTATCAAAAAATACTTTGATGATTTTTCTTATTGAAGTTTCACTAGCGTGTATTTTTAGATTGCTTTCAAACAGATTAAATAGTTTTTTATTTTGAGCGATTCCTTTTTGAAGAAGAATTTTAAAATTCCTTCGATCTTTCTCATTAAAATCTTTTCTGTTTAAAATTTTATGATTTTGGGCTTCTAGAAGTTGATCAAACCGTGGCCCAAATAATGTTTCGTTTAAGATTTTTCTAAATCGTTTTTCTTGTTCAGGCCGGCAATACGCGGAAACCATATTTCCTTGTGCCCTTGTGAACAAAAAACTATAAAAAATAAACTCAAAATCAAAATTATTTTGTCCATTATGGAATGTATTTAGTGGAAAAATATACTTAGAAGGTAATGGTCTTTTTTGTTTTATAAACTCTTTAACAATTCCAGGGGGGCAACCAAAAACAATTTCACCATAATCTCGGGTACTTAGGACACTATAGTTTCTTCCTTTACGGATGGTAAAATCTTTATTATTCATTTAAGATAATTTCAACGATATAGACGGCCGGTCAATATTTTTTCTCCTATCCGTAGGTTTTTCAAATTAATATGCTGAGGAGGTTACTTGGACGTCATGGTTAAAACGCCGTCCCATTTTTTTGGAGGGTTCTTTTTCAATCCTTCAATCCGATCTATGTACGTTTGTGAAAGGGCGTCATTAGCGTTTAGTTTAAGACATTCTTTAAATGATTTTATAGATTTATCCCAACTGCCGGCTTTGTAGTGTTTTCGTGCTTCTTTAAAATGATTCACAGATTCCATTAAATTTGGAAATGAATCATCAGTATGGTAGTCAAGAACTTCGTAAACTCCAACAGATTCAGTTTTACCTTTTACAATAATATTATCAACATCACGTATTTGATAAGTCCCTTTAAGCTTTGCAACTGTGTATTCACTTATCAAAAGCTTGGCTGAATATGCTTTGCATGCGCTCTCTAATCTTGCGGCTAAGTTCACTCCATCCCCTATCATTGTGAAATCCATTCGCTTAGGTGACCCAATATTTCCTGAAACGATTTTATCTGTATTCAGGCCGATGCCCATATACACAGGTAACTGGCCTTGCTTTTTACGTTCATTATTCCAGTCTTCCAAACTTGTGAGCATAGAAATGGCTGCCCGCATGGCTCTGTCCTCATCATCATCGTGCGAGATAGGTACTCCAAAGGCTGCCATAATTGCATCGCCAATAAACTTATCTAACATTCCTTCTTCCTTGGAAATACAATCAACCATAATTGTGAAATAGTCATTCAATAATGAAACTGTACCTTGTGCGCCTAGAGCTTCGGTAAGGGTTGTAAATCCTCTTATATCTGAAAAGAGAAGTGTGGCTACTAAATCTTGACCACCTAGCACATCATCGCCACCTGCCAGCAACTGGTCAGCCACTCCAGGGTCCATGTACCGAGACATAGTTGATTTCATTCGTTTCTCAGAACTGATGTCTTCGATCATGATAAGAGTGCCTAAATGCTTACCTTCAGGATCTGTGAGCGGCAGAATCGAAGTGTTGGCTGAAATACCTTCTTCACCAAAAAATAATTCGGCATCCATCGTTATTTCTGATTCTTGTGTTTTTGAGACTTCTGCAACCTGGTCCATAATCCAACTATTTTTATCCACAAAGTGCTCTTTGGCCTTTAAACCAATAATTTCCTCCTCGGTTACTGACATGATTTTCAATCCAGCGGCATTACAAGTAACTATGTTGTCCTCATCGTCCAACGTTATTACGCCATTCGACATACTTTGCAGCATTCCTTCAGCGTAATTTTTCATATTCTGAACGTCATCAAATAGTTTCGAGTTCTCAAGTGAAATAGCGACTTGGGTTGTAAAAGCTCTTAGCCTCGATTCATCTTCATCCGTAAAAGGTCCGCCTTTTTTATTAAGAACTTGTGAGACTCCAATAATTTCCCCCTCTTTAGTTGTTATTGGGCAACAAAGAACAGATTGCGTAAAATAACCCGTCTTTTTATCAAAGCCGGGGTTGAACCGAAGATCAGCATAGGCATGAGGAATATTCAAAGTCTCTCCAGATGTAAAGACTGTGCCAGCTATCCCAACATGATTCGGTAATCGAATTTCTCCAACATTATCCCCTTGAGAAACTCTAGAAAAAAGTTCGTTAGTTTTTGGATCGTTAATAAATAAAGTCGAACGTTCAGCATCCAACATTCTTGTAATTTCGCCTACAACATTTTCAAGTAACTTATTAAGGTCGACTTCTGCCGTAATCGTTGCAACAGTATCTAAAAACTCCATTTCTTGGGCGCGTTTTTTTCGAATTCTTTCAACCTGTTGGGTACCTGCTAATGTAACAGAAGCTTGACTGGACAATGTTTCTAAAAGATTCAAATCTTCTTTAGTAAATCTACCTTTTTTTTTGTTTAGTGCTTGTAATACACCTATTACTTGGCCTCCCATGGTACGAACAGGAACAGAAAGAATATTTTTAGTATCAAACCCTGTTTCCTTATCAATCGACCGATCGTGCCTCGGGTCTGCATCAGCATCATGGATGATTATACTTTCTCCATGGGTGAAAACATAACCAGCAACCCCATTATCGTTTAAAACTCTAATTTCTCTTTCCAAGTCGCCTAAGGCAACGCGAGAATAAAGCTCCCCTGTCTGCTCATCATTAAGAAAAAGTGTGCTTCTTTCACACTTCAACTCTTTTGCAACAATCTCGATTAACCTATTCAAAACCTCACTTAAAGATTCAAACCCGGCTATTTCACGCGTCATGTCGAGAAGAAACTCAGCTCGCTCCAGTTTTTTATGCAAGGTCAATAACTTTCCGGCTTCAATGGTAACCTTACCCCCATTTTTCTGATTTGAAGAAATTACGGCAAGAAAATCATCCTTTTTCTTTTTCGTTGAGTTTTTATTTTTATTATTTTCTTTTTTAGTCTTTTCCATAGTGATTTTTAAAAACACATAATTACAAATGAGGCACTGCCTTGATAAGCTTTGTGTTTCAGTGTTATAAGATCGAGAACATCATATCCTTTTTGCTACTTTTTAAAATTATTTTTTTCGAGTTGATTTCGTAGAGCAGCAACCGTTGCTTTAAGGGCTTTAATTTCACTCATGCTGGCCAATTTTTCAGCTTGAACCGCTTCTGCCTTATCAAACTTACCTTTTTCCAGCTCATCACGAAGGGTTGTTACCGCGTATTTATTACTTTTTAATTCATTCGCACTGGCCAGTTTTTCTGCTTGAATTGCTTCTGCCATATCAAACTTACTTTTTTCCAGCTCATCACGAAGGGAAGCTGCCGTGCCTTTAAGTGCTTTAATTTCGTTGTTTTTTTCAAGTTTTGAAGCTTGCACTGCTTCCGCCATATCAAATTTACTTTTTTCCAGCTCATCACGAAGGGTTGTTACCGCGTATTTATTGCTTTTTATTTCATTCGCGCTGGCCAGTTTTTCTGCTTGAATCGCTTCTGCCATATCAAACTTGCTTTTTTCCAGCTCATCACGAAGGGAAGCTGCGGTGGCCTTGAGGGCTTTAACCTCATTTGCGCTAGCCAGTTTTACAGCTTGAACTGCTTCTGCCATATCAAACTTACTTTTTTCCAGCTCATCACGAAGGGAAGCTGCAGTGGCCTTGAGGGCTTTAACCTCATTTGCGCTAGCCAGTTTTACAGCTTGAACTGCTTCTGCCATATCAAACTTACTTTTTTCCAGCTCATCACGAAGGGAAGCTGTGGTGGCCTTGAGGGCTTTAACCTCATTTGCGCTAGCCAGTTTTGCAGCTTGCACTGCTTCTGCCATATCAAACTTGCTTTTTTCCAGCTCATCACGAAGGGAAGCTGCCGTACCTTTGAGGGCTTTAATTTCGTTGTTTTTTTCAAGTTTTGCAGCTTGTACCGCCTCCGCCATATCAAACTTGCTTTTTTCCAGCTCATCACGAAGGGAAGCTGCCGTACCTTTGAGGGCTTTAATTTCGTTTGCATTTTCAAGTTTGGTTTTTTGTATTGCATCATTGTTCGCAAAGCCCATTCTTTCCATCTCGTCACGCATGGCTTGGATTATTGTTTTTAGAGACCGAATTTCCTGTTCGAGCTCTAAAATCGCATTATCAGTTGATTTATCTGTCTCGGTTGGGTTTGCCATAAATCAGTTTAAGAAAGGAAGTTGAAAAATAGGGTTGTTTGAGTAAATAATTAATGGCGTTACTTTTCAATGTTAATCTATGGATATTGGGTATTACTTTACCACACCAATTTGTTATTAAATACCCTGCACTGTTAAAACTGACCTTATATGGTATAAATAACAAGAAACCTCAATATCTCTGTTGCCAGGTAAATTTATTGCTAAATATATAAAAATTGGTAAAAAAAACAATTTGATTGCGCTGGGTAAATTATTTTTGGTAGGGAATTTTTTACGTAATGTAGGTTTAAGGTAACTACTTAAAATAAAATATGCTAGCGAGAATATTAGCTAAGAAGCCTTGAAGGGTTACTACGAGGATGAACTTGAAATAGGGACAGGGAAAAGCCCACCAGACCCTTGGGAGCGGAAGCCCAAGTAGAGGAGAAAACACAGATGGACCTTTCCCTCAAAATTGTGTGAATCCCCTGGAATAAGGGACTTTCATAAAGGCTCACACGCCGCATTCTCCTTCCAAGACATATTCAGTCTAACAAAGCAAGATTAATCAAAAATTAATAACTCGTTAATTATCGATTAACAAAATATTAAGAAGTTTTAATTAATAAAATCTTGTTTATTGGCTATCTATTTGCTTTAATTCCTTATATAGATAATTATGCGTACAAGTATTAAGCCTTCAAACTCGGATTACTAAAACCTGTTTTTTAAAGAAATGGGCTTAGACTTGAGCTAATTCGGCTGATTAATTGCTTTAGATTCCCTGGTCATTTTTGTTAAATAATTAGATTAGGGTTACTAATTGTTCAAGCTGCAACGAATTGATTGTGTTGTTTCTTAGGGTTTTATTCTCTAGCACTTATGAGTGGTGGCGGCTTGGATTCACAGTATATTGATAAATTCATTGAAAGTGTTCCATTCTTTAAAGAGTTTTCGGAACACGAAAAGCGTAAAATTACAGGTGATAAGAACAATTTTAAGCAATACGAGAAAAATTTAAATATTTTTAAGGAAGGGGATGAGGGTCATTCCCTATTTGTAATTCTATTTGGTACTATTGACTTTATTAAGCTATGTGATGGTGCCGATATTCAGGATGGCCGCGTGTCTGTTAAAGGATGTGGGGAGAAGGAAAGAGTTCTTTGCGAGTTGGAATCTGGGTCAGTTTTTGGAGTAATTTCTATGCTTACTGGTCGCAAAAGAAGCGTTACTACTCGTGTTTCCTCAGAGAAAGCTGTGGTTATGGAGATTACTGAGAAATTCGTGGATTCTCTTATCCCATCTATCCAAGTAAAATTCCATAAACAACTGCTTCTGGCCCTTATCCAAGATTTAGATGACATGGATATTAGATACCTAAAATTACAAGACAGTATTAATAAAGGTTCTAGTTCTAGCTAAACTCGGTTTTATTTTGGACTACCCTTAATTAATAGCACCTCCTATCACCATTCCGCTAAACTTCACAAAACTTAAAATAATTAAGCTCATGGAAGGTAACATTTTATAGATAGGGTTTTTTACTTTGAAATGAGTAATTACAGTAGCAACCATCAATACCATTATCCCAACGGCACCTAAGAGGGTTACATTTTTCTCATTACTAAAAAACATGAAAGCGTAGGATAATTTTAATATTCCCACCAAGTCCCTTAACCAAGTGGGTAGACCATATGATTTAAACTCTTCAATAATTTCTCTGTATTTACCACCCAAACAAAAAAAATAGAGCCAGCAGCGATAGTTTTAAGGGCGTAAATAATGCTGGACATAGTAATCAAGACCACTCTCCTTGTTATTCGTTTAACTTAAAATTACTTTAACTTTTGAACTTTTTCTAGATATAAACTTTTAATTAAACAAAGTTAATCATTGGTTAATTGGTCCTTAATTTTACGGTTTTATTATCAAAAAGAGGAATTTAATGGATGGCACCATCTAATTAAATTTTCTCGATAGATCTCACTATTGGGTTCATAAGGGTCATAAGATGAGATGGGTCCCACCCTTAAAGTAAGAGGTAGATCCATCTGTAAGGATAGTCATTAAATATTTAAAAACAAACTTGAGTTGGGGTTGTTTGTATTCTAAAAACAAGTGAGTGGTAGGTCCATCTTTTTGGAGTTTTTCTAAGACTCCTCCCTCAACAAAGATGGGTCTCTACCCAAGAGAAAAGTAATGAAAATGCCATTTCATATCCTAATACTCTGGAATACCCTCAAGATTCGAAAACTGAGTTTCTGGGTAAGATTTAAAATATTGTTAAATTTAATCCTCAAGCTCTTCAGATTTCAGTGCACCCAATTCACTTCTTAGCCAACTTTGATCTTAAGGCTTTTTAGGCATGAGAGAAAAACAGACTATCGCTATGCCCATAACCGCTAATTGACTGGGAGAGCCACCGCCTGCAATGATCATTAAAAGACAAATAGCAATAATTGTAATAAGGATTCCTTTGAGCGCAAGTCTTAAGCTTTGATTGAACTTACTGTAAAACGCAGCCCAAACAAAACAAATAGCAATAATTGTAATAAGAATTCCTCTAAGCGAATGTGATTGGTTCCACAATTCAGTAAGGAAAGGAGTGTCCATTGAAACTACCCATTTTCAAAAAGGTTAAAACCTAGATGTTTGTAAACAATCTTGAGTATCGAAATTATTTTAATACAGATTCAATTTAATCGAATAGCTTCTATCGTAATAAAATTTAATTATGTTTGGGTTAGCTCATACAAAAACGTATAAACAGAAAGTGGTAGTCGCGTAGCATATTGAGGTAGAAACTTTATAAATCCATGCAGTGCTACCCATAAGGTGGCGAGTATAAGAAAGAACTTTATGAGCTTTTCCATGACTTAGGGTTCACGGTTGACCGTCAAGGCATAAAAAAATTTATAAATAGGAAGGGGAAGTTGGGTGGCATATTCTGGCATGAACTTCATCACTGCATTTACAATTGCCCAAAGAACAAGCCCTGTAGTTATGAATTTCACAGAGTTCTCCATTTTATAAACTCCGAAAGGTGAGGTGTGTTTTAGTAGTGGCTATTTTCTACACCTGTTAAGCAACGCGATTATTCTATTACATACAGGAATATATAAGGTCGTAGCGATAAAATTTATTTAGGAAACGATAGGGCATTGGATTTTTTAGGCAGAAGCTTGTAAGTAATAAAATGGCCTATTCACAAAATAGCGAGATGGAAAAAACAAAAATAATTTATAAAACAATAAGTTAAAAAGTGCCCCCGAGACGATTCGAACGTCCGACCTACGGATTAGGAATCCGTTGCTCTATCCAGCTGAGCTACGGGGGCTTATTAATTTTTAATTTGTGGTGATTGCGTGAATGCTTACTCAAGCTCTAGAAGAATTTTATTACCTGCCACTTTAATTGGAAAAACCCTGGTGTTAAAAGCTGGATCGATATTGCATTCACCCGTTTTTAGATCAAATCGATATCCGTGGTTGGGACATTTGATAGCCATCCCGTCCAGTTTTCCTCTGATGAGGGGGGCTGTGCCTTTATGTGGACAGGTATCATATATAGCAAAATATTCGCCACCTATATTAAAAATACTAATTCGCTGGCCCTTCACTTCAACTCGCTTGCGCTCTCCTTTAGGAATTTCTTCGGTAAGGGCTACCATGGTATAATTGCTCATTAGAACTGGTCAGTTAGAAGAGATTGTATATTTTTCAGGAGAGTTCTATGGGAAGTTTAGGGTTCAGGCTCCAATCCCACCATGATCCATCATAGTTGCGCACATTATAACCCAAATGTCTTAACACAAAATAGGCCATGGCAGACCGCACTCCACCTGTGCAATATACAACAATTTTTTTTTCAGCACTTATTTTATATTGTTTCAAAATTGCAGATATTTCATTGTTTTTCTTTATGTAGCCTTCAGGTGAAAAAAAGTCTGGCCAGTGAATGTGAACTGCTGTTGGAATGTGACCACCACGAGCAGAACCATAAGGCTGACTCCCGTAATATTCTTCGCGTGTCCTGTTATCAATTATAACGAGGTTATTAGATCCCATTCGATTGGCAATCCATTTTTGATCTGCTGACACAAGGTGATTAAAACTGATGTCGTTAATAGTTAAAGTAGAACTTCCATGTTGCTTGTTCCAACCTAATTCCATTGATCCCCCCATTTTTAACCAATTATCTATTCCACCCTCTAAAATAACTACTTTATTGAAGCCAAACCTCTCAAACATCCAGAAAAACCGTCCATCAGTACGCCAGGGATCTTTGGATTCTCCATAAACAACAATAGTCTTGTTGTGATTAATACCATGAGGGTTGAGTTTGCTTACAATGAAACTTCGGTCTTCAATTAAAAGGCCTCTCACACCATCAACTTTGTGCGTAAAATCTTGCCAGCTTCCAAGATGGACAGCGTTAGGGATATGTCCAAGCAAATATTTAAATTTTGATCGAGTGTCAACGATGACCATCTGATTTTTTGGCGTGGAATTTATAAATCTAGGAGTAATTAAAAGATTTTTTTCTGCCCAAGTGGAGGTAGGCCAGATAAGGATTAACCCCAGCATTAGTAAGGAAAATATGGCTTCAAGCCCCGCCCTTATTTTTCTTGACAAAATACGGTGAGCACTTGTAATATCAGGCTTCATTTTGCCTGAAATCCTTTCGTGATAGTAAAAATTTACATACATGCTGGCTTTTTACCCTATCAATTTTGTTGAATATGTTCTGTCATGAGATTTTTTGTTTCTTGAAATAGTACAATAATCCATTTTCATATTGTACCAGATTAGGGGTGTGGCGAGACATTTAAGCATTATAACGGAAACTTTAAAGTTATATATGAATTATTGGATAGTTAGGATATATCGGAGGAATCATGACCAGTAGTGAACAGGATAAAGATAACTCTTCTCCTGAAGACCGTGTTGAAAAAATAAAAAAGGAGGAGAAAGAAGATCCCACCGCTTACTATTCCCAGGGCGACTCAAAAGAAAGTTTCAATGAAGAAGTAGAATTTAGTAAACCTGTTCCTTTGGTTGATAGAAATCGTGAGGAGATGAGCTTGTTGAAGGTTGTTGCTTATCTTGGATTTGGATTAGCAGCTCTGGCGATAATTTTTATTTTGTTTTTTATTAGAGATCTCGATGACCGTGTTGGCGGCGTAAATTCAGCTGTAACCTCCCTTGAAGAAAAAATGGCGCCTATTAAAAAGGAAG
>Ga0315336_1003842_pt1 | contig 19125 bp, 18 predicted proteins | sample ASW5metaG_FD_204512 | JGI IMG/M metagenome (GOLD analysis project Ga0315336, IMG submission 204512) | Ammonia-oxidizing marine archaeal communities from Monterey Bay, California, United States - ASW #5 | ecosystem: Environmental > Aquatic > Marine > Intertidal zone | place: USA: California... | reverse complement strand
ATGATGTATCCCCTTGTAGTTGGTAGCGTCTGTATTGTCGGGTCTGTGGTAGGCACCTTTTTTACAGGGATAGGTCCAGACGGTGGGATTATGAAAGCTCTGTACAGGGGCTTCATTGTTACGGCCTTAATCTCGGCTGTCCTTATTATAATTGTTACGCGTTATATGTTTCCAGACGCTCAGAACCTAACTAACGGTACTTCCGTCTCCTCAACTGATCTTGTTATCTGCGCACTTGTAGGCTTATTAGTGACCGGTTTAATTATATGGATCACTGAATATTACACAGGGACAAACCATCGACCGGTTAACACGGTTGCGGAAGCTTCAACTACTGGCCATGGTACAAACGTCATTCAGGGTTTAGCAATTTCCATGGAATCCACTGCGCTTCCAGTGCTTGTCATCTGTGCTGGCATTGTAGTCTCGTATATCTTTGCCGGTCTATTTGGGCTGGCAGTGGCGGCAACGACCATGTTGGCCCTGGCAGGTATTGTGGTGGCCCTGGACGCATATGGGCCGGTGACTGATAATGCTGGTGGAATAGCTGAAATGGCTGATCTACCGGAGAGCGTCCGGAAGACCACCGATGCTCTAGATGCTGTCGGGAATACTACGAAAGCAGTAACCAAAGGTTATGCGATCGGATCCGCGGGTCTTGCTGCCTTAGTTCTTTTCGCGGCCTACACTGAAGATCTTGGTTATTATTTCCCTGACCTTATCATTGAATTCAGGCTTGAGGACCCGTTTGTGGTAGTAGGTCTCTTCATAGGAGGGTTAATGCCTTACTTGTTCGGGTCGCTGGGTATGCAAGCGGTAGGGCGAGCGGCGGGCTCAGTGGTTAAGGAAGTGCGTCGTCAGTTCAAGGAAATCCCTGGCATCATGGAGGGATCATCAAAGCCCGATTACAGCCGAGCTGTGGACATGTTAACGCGAGCTGCTATCAGAGAAATGGTTGTACCTTCACTGTTGCCCGTATTTCTGCCGGTAGTTCTCTATTTTCTGGTCTCTATAGTTGCGGATCAGGCATCCGCGTTCACTGCTTTGGGCGCGATGCTTCTTGGTACAATTGTCACCGGTATCTTTGTGGCAATTTCCATGACCTCTGGCGGAGGAGCTTGGGACAACGCTAAGAAATTTATAGAGGATGGCAATCACGGTGGGAAAGGGTCCGAAGCACACAAAGCAGCGGTGACGGGGGACACAGTTGGTGATCCATACAAAGATACCGCTGGTCCGGCTGTTAACCCAATGATTAAGATTACTAATATAGTAGCCATCTTACTGCTGGCGATTTTGGCATCTTAATACGCGGCAAGTCTAAAGAAATGCGGCCCGCAATTCTGTAAATGTAGCCTCCGTTGCGCAATTGTCAGTGGATGAAATCTTCGAAATAGTCCCTGGATTATGGACCGGCCTCAGGTCGGCCCCGGTCGAAACGGCCAAGGTTTCCTATTAGCTGCTCGATTATGCTAAATTCGCGACCCATGGTCGGTGTTTCGCGGTCTGCTACTGCTACTTCTTCACCATCATCTATTCCAAGTATACGCATGCTCTTCAGAATTCCACGGCTATCGAAGGTGATTGCGAAGACCTGGCGGTCCAGTTCCTCCATGGGGTAGAAGGCGTAGGTGGTTGTTTGAGCGCTAACGTAGTACCAGGTCTCATCGTCGAAAGTGGCCGTTGTCGAGGGAGTACCTAACAATAGTTGCACATCTTGGCGGGTTTGTTCGCCAAGTTGCAGCTGCGATAATGCCTCCTTATGAGGCAAGTTTCCACGCGGATTTATGTCCTTCGCACAACCGGATAGGGTTATCATGAGAGTGATAACTAAAGCTAACGGCATCACTTTGGAATAAATTGTTAGCATCATTAATGATCCATGTTGACAAGGCACATTAATTGAAACCGGATGATATTGTAAGCGCTAGCGATTCCTTGTCAGTGTATAATAGGTGATCAAACCTGAAATGCCTCTTTCTAATTGCATAAAGAGTAGAATGGGATGGGCTGGATCGATTTCTTCCCTAATTCAAAACAATGCGAAAATGTAGCATAGCAGTTATAGCTTATGCATCGTCACTCAATCCAGGTCTGCGGGATTTCATGATATTATGGGCGTGCACGACCCTGTGGAAAGGTGTTTTGTATTATTGCGATCCATCTCATAGTTGTTTTACTAGGATTCCGAGAGCATGAAGTAGCTACACGCAAATTCACTGAGTTGCTATGCAAGAGAATACTCGAATGTATGACCATAGGCTGCGTGACCTAGGTGTTGGTGATAAGGGTATTGTTAGACACATTAAACGGGTGCTAGGAGCCTTTTACGAACATTCGGCCAACTATGAGAAGGGATTTGATACTGGCTAAGACTACGCGGAGAGTCTTACACAAAATGTTTATCTATCTTCCAAGCCCTCGAAAGAACAAGTAAAGGCCATGACTATGTATATAATTGCTAAAGATGATGCACTTTCTAGGCAACACATTACGGATTTGCTTGATACTCAGCTAAGGTTTGTTCCCGGACTCTAATAAGCAAAGCAGATGACTATCGATTCATTATCCAACGTTTCTAGGCCTGATTTCTCGCGTTTGGTGGACCTTACAAAGCTCAATCTCTCTGGTGAGAATCAGTCCATAAGCGCAAACCCCGAAGAGCGGAGCTCGGTAGCAACATTTCTTGGTCTGCGGGCAGTAGATCAACTTGATGGTCAGTTTGCGCTAAATCCAAGAGGTCGTGAGGTATTGCTACTGTCGGGTACTATTTTTGCCCGTGTGGTTCATAATTGTTCAATCAGTTTAGAGGCTGTTGCGGCAGATCATAAGATAAACGTCAAACTGATCTACAACAACACGGCGGCAGTAAAGTTAAAAGAACGCGATATTAACTTTGCTGTAGAAGATCCAGAACCACCGGAGCTAATACTTGATGGAAAGTTAGATTTGGCCGATATAATGCTTGAGCATCTTATTCTAAATTTAAATCCTTACCCTCGTGCACCAGGGATAGTGTTCGATGGATTTTTAGAGGGTAGTAGGGAGGACCAAGAAGGCTACAACTCGGAAAACAAGCCCTTTGCTGCTTTGTCTAGGCTTACAGCCAAACTCAAGAAATAAGCGGTCGGGTGCTTGCTCCTATCCCGGTTTTTCGGTATGAAAACTGCTTCTTACGCGGCGCAAAGTTTGAATTGAGCTAAATTATGGCTGTTCCTAGAAAAAAGACGTCCAAATCAAAGAGAGACATGAGGCGGTCTCACCACGCCCTAAGGCGTGTGAATACCCAAGAATGCCCGAATTGTGGGGAAGTGAAGCAGTCTCACCACGTTTGCCCTGCTTGCGGATATTATAATGACCGGGAAGTGGCCGAACCGGACGAAGCTGTCGTATAGTCCGAATAAGAAAGATTCACTATACTGGGCAGAACATCCGTGAGGCAGTCTGCTGCGAATGTGGGCAAACTGAAACGAGGGGAAACTTCCGTGAGCTTGGGCTGCACCCTGTCGCTGGACGCTATGGGCGGTGACCATGCCCCGGGCATTGTGCTTGAGGGTGTAAACCTTGCTCGGCGCCGGCATCCTAGCGTGAAATATCTGCTCTTTGGCGACAGCGGCAAGCTTAAACCCTATCTTGATAAGAATCCCGAGGTTGCCGCGTTATGTACACTTCATCATACCGACGTGGCAATCACTAATGAGGATAAGCCTTCTCAAGCCGTAAGATCTGGGCGAGAATCAAGTATGTGGAAAGCTATTCAGGCCGTAAAAGCTGGTGAGGCTGCAGGTGTCGTTTCAGCTGGAAACACGGGCGCTTTGATGGCGATGTCCAAATTGACGATGCGTACACTACCGGGTATCGATCGGCCAGCAATTTGCTCCATGTTTCCCAATATGCATGGCGATACTGTGATGTTGGACCTTGGAGCCAATGCGGTTTGCGATGTCCGTAATCTTGTTGAGTTCGCAGTCATGGGGGAGTGTTTTGCTAAGTCGATGATGGAGCAGGGAAAGCCAAGAATAGGTCTCTTGAATATAGGGTCAGAAGATCGAAAAGGCACAGATGTCTTGCGGGATGCAGCTCAGGTGTTGCGGGATAGTGAGTTAGATATAGAATTTCATGGATTTATCGAAGGAGACGATATCGCTATGGGAACGGTCGATGTGGTTGTCACGGATGGCTTCACAGGGAACGTAGCCCTAAAGACTGCCGAGGGCACGGCTAAACTCTATTCACACTTCCTTCGAAATGCCTTCAGTAGCTCTTTCTTAGCAAAGTTTGGTCTCCTATTTGTTCGACCTGTTCTATCGAAGGTGATGATGCGTACAGATCCGCGACGTTACAATGGCGCACTGTTAGTAGGGCTTAATGGTATTGCGGTTAAAAGCCACGGTGGAACAGACTCTCTCGGATTTTCCAACGCCATTGGAGTTGCTATTGACATGGTAACACGTGACCTAAATGCGCAAATTGCAGAAGAGTTATCTCATCTGAGTTGGGATGCCACTCAAAGCCAGCCGTTGGCACTGTCAGAATGACCAAACGGGCGGTAATAACCGGTGTTGGTGCGCATCTGCCTGAGAAGATTTTGACCAACGACGACATCGCGAAGATTGTAGATACCTCAAATGAGTGGATTGTAGACCGGACTGGGATCCGGCAGCGTCACATCGCCGCGGATGACGAAACCACTTCCGACCTAGCCATCAAAGCAGGCGCAAGGGCGATAGCTGCTGCAGGGCTTTCTGGGCATGACATTGATATGTTTATTATTGCCACCTTCACTCCGGATTTAACTTTCCCTGCCACGGCAGCTCGTGTGCAGGCCGCGTTAGGGAGCCCGGGCGTTCCAGCTTTTGATTTGCAGGCCGTATGTTCAGGCTTTGTTTATGCGCTTGCAGTAGCCAACAACTTTATTGTTGCTGGACAATCAAAGAATACGCTTTTGATTGGATGTGAGACTGTATCGCGCCTGATTGATTGGAAGGATCGCGGCACGTGTGTTTTGTTTGGTGATGGCGCTGGTGCAGTGGTTTTAAAGGCTGAGGAAGGGGGGCAAGGAACGTCTAAGGACCGGGGTGTTCTCTCCACGCATCTATTTTCTGATGGAAGTATGCACGATTATCTTTGTTCCGATGGTGGACCATCTAGTACACAGACGACCGGTTATATTCAGATGCAAGGTCAAGAAGTGTACCGCCATGCAGTGGTCAATATGGCCCAAGCTATTGAAGAAGCGGTGACGGTGAATGGTGTGGGGGTTGATGAGATAGATTGGCTGGTACCGCATCAGGCCAGTAAGCGGATTATTGATGGTACCACCAAAAGACTTGGATTCCGGCCAGAAAAAGTAATTGTTACTGTCGATAGCCATGCTAACACATCGGCAGCTTCCATTCCGCTGGCTCTTGCGCAAGGCGTTAATGATGGAAGAATCAAGCCTGGGGAGCTGGTATTAATGGTAGCTATGGGGGGAGGGTTTACATGGGGATCAGCTCTAGTCAGGATGTAGCTCTAAGTCTGGGCAGGCTCGTCTCTTAAGGCATTGCAATTTAAAGAGAAACCGTATTGACGGTTGTGTGGAGACGAGATAACGTTTCAATAGTTAGATGCGAAAGAGTGGTGGCGAAAGTGGCAAAGACGGTTACCCGTGCTCACCTGAGTGAGTATATTTATCAGCAGGTAGGGTTATCGAGGAAAGAATCTGCCGACCTTCTTGAGATGTTTTTGAAGGAAGTGGCAGACACCCTTAAGGAGGGTGAAACTGTTAAGCTTTCTTCCTTTGGTAGTTTTTCTGTCCGACAAAAATCGCAACGCATCGGGCGCAACCCCAAAACGGGTGAGGAAGTACCCATTTTACCGCGGAAGGTGCTCGTGTTCCGTCCTTCTCAGTTGCTTAAAGCTGGGATACGAAAAGGGTGCATGAATCGACAGCCATTCAAGTCTTCTGAGATGTGGGTAGAATCTTCAGACGACAGACCGGAACCAGCAGCAGAAACCTAATCTCCCTAATATGGAAGTAGACAAGTCGGTGCCTTCGAGACGCCAACAAAAATCGGCTGCAGCATTCAGGACTATTAGCGAAGTTGCTACTGAGTTGGGTGTTCCCCAGCACGTACTGAGGTTTTGGGAAACAAAGTTTAGGCAGGTCAAACCCATGAAACGTGGAGGCGGTAGACGTTACTACCGTCCGGAGGACTTGGTATTGTTAAAACTGCTCCGTGGCCTTTTGTATGATGATGCTTATACCATAAGGGGCGTTCAAAAATTACTTAAAGAAAAGGGTGTTAAGGCCCTAATAAATAATAATATTACGGATGTGGAAAGATCTCCTCAACTAGCTGCCGCGCAATCAGAAGCTTCCATCAATCCGGTACAAGTGAAGCTGATGTTAGCCGAGCTGAAAGATATGCAGAGGACCCTGGCAGAGGCTCTTCCGAAATGAACTACCGGTATTTCAGCCTGATTCTGGACAATCCGTCAAAAAACAATTACTTCCGAAGGGCTTGCTGTAGGTCGGAGCGTGGCGCAGTCTGGTAGCGCACTTGACTGGGGGTCAAGGGGTCGTGGGTTCAAATCCCGCCGCTCCGACCAGTTTCTTGCCAGGATGAACTAACTTGAGTGGTTAGCACCAAAGCAAGCATACGCATAAACCTGACGGACAGAGCAACCTGAACATTAATTTCACTCTTTGGAATCAACAAGAATTGCCTTGCCTGTGTCCGTTAATTTACAGACTAGCCAATCAGGTTTTAGCTTATTAGCAAACCAGGGCTCAGCCCAACCAAGCTCCAGGCACTTCCTTACAACCTGCTGATTTACCTTACGTCCGTGTTCATCAAATAATGGCAGCTTTCCACCGGGTTGAGTTAACCCCCTAGTAAGCCATTTTGTTTGAGCGGGAGAGGGCTTGCCTCCCTTAGCCTCTGCTAGCCTCATTTCTTGTTTTCGTCCCTATTACACGCGAATACAAAATACCTTATCTGCTAAACTATTATTTTTAGAATATTACGAAAAGGTTAGGGCCAGAGCAAATGAGCTCTCTGTAAGAGCACATAAACCTCTGAAAGAAAGGAGAGAATGGTATTTGCGCCACCCTTTAATTTTTTTTTCTTTAATCCACATGTCTATGAAGAGTAATACTTGTTGCAGAAGCCCGTTAGAATTGGATTAATAGCTTTGACTTGTGACGGAGCCATCAACATCAGAAAGCTAGTCCAAGTGGATGACTAGTAGCTACTGCATACGTAGACGGCTTTGACTAGAAGAAAGCACCAGCTAATAGATTAGGGGCCGGTTGCTGACACTTCAAACTTTGCCGTCACAGTCGCCTGAACTGCTATGCCCTCACCGCGCCCCGTAAAGCCGAGTCCGTCAGTCGTAGTAGCCTTGAGGCTAACGCAGTCCATTGGTAAGTCACAGATTTGAGCTAACTTGCTGCGTATTAGGTTGCGGAAGGGAGCCAATTCGGGACTTTCACAGATCACGGTAATATCGACATGAACTAAGGATCCAGCTTTCTCCCCCAATAACTCAATAGCACGGCGAACAAAAGTTTCCGAGTTAGCGTCTAAGTTTTTAGGGTCATTTGATGGAAAATGAACTCCAATGTCACCCATTGCTAGCGTACCAAGAACCGCATCGGTTACAGCGTGCAAGATCAAATCACCATCGGAATGAGCCATAATCCCTTGAGTATGTGGAACGGTGATTCCGCCCAGAACAAGCTGCTCACCGGGTTCAAACCTGTGGAAATCCAAACCCTGCCCTACTTTTATAATTGCAGGCCTAGATGCTAAACGGTGCAGATCGGATTCCGCCGTTACTTTTAGGTTCCAAGGATCACCGGTAACGGTTACTACCTCATTACCACAATACTCAAAGATCGCCGCATCATCGGTAAAATTATTGTCGTCACACTTTCTATGAGCATCCAAGATGGCGGGAAACTTAAAGCCTTGTGGGGTCTGCGCATTTACAAGGTTTTTGCGTGATAAAGTGCGGACTATACGACCGATAGTGTTAACTTCCTTAGTGGTGTCTTGGATTGGAAGAACAGGAATAACGCCCTGTGCCGTTTCGAGAGCCTCCACGACTCTATTAATTAGAGCCTGAGACACCACTGGTCGGGCCGCATCATGAATCAGCACCGTATCAGGATTAAGGCTTGTTAGAGCCTCCAATCCAAGCTTCACTGAAACTTGGCGCTTTGCTCCTCCATATACCGGTTCACTAACCGGTAAATCAGCAGAGGCTCTAGAATAGTGGTCGTTGTCTGCCGGATTTATTACCACTACGACATGCTTTACGCGGTCATTGCTACAAAAGGTTCGTAACGAGCGTCGAAGCAATGGCTCCCCGTCAAGGGTTGCGTATTGTTTTGGAACTGCGTCTTTAAAACGGCGACCTCGTCCGGCGGCTACTATAAGTGCTGCACAATCTGTCATATTCAATTGTTTAGCACGCTCCGGGTATTGGGCACTACCGTGCATGTAAATAGGTCTGGACTACGGTCTAATCTTGACACTTGTTAGGATAGGAATGTCTAAAAACGTATCAGGTTCAAAGTTAGTCGTTGATCGTGAACGAATTGCCTAATATTTATGCAACGCTCAATAATTAGGAAAAAGTCGTGGGACTGCAAATAGGGCCAATTAAGACGGCTAGCAATATCTTGTTAGCCCCGATGTCAGGCGTGACTGACAGGCCGTTTCGTCGTCTTGTCAAATCCTTTGGTTGTGGTCTGGTCTTCTCAGAAATGATCGCTAGCCAGCGGGTGGTACGCCAACACAGGGAAACTCTGCGAAGGAGTTCCCCGTGCACGGATGAGCATCCAATGGCTGTACAGCTAGCGGGATGCAATCCGGAGATTATGGCAGAAGCGGCTCGGATTAGCGTCGATCAGGGTGCCGATATTATTGATATCAATATGGGGTGTCCTGTGAAGAAGGTCGTTAATGGGTGGGCTGGATCAGCGCTGATGCGTGATGAGGCGAATGCAACCCGGATAATGGACCGAATCGTCGGCTCTGTGGACGTGCCGGTGACGCTGAAAATGCGAATGGGATGGGACCAAGAGAATTTGAATGCTCCTTCTCTGGCTCGTCAAGCAGAGCAGGTCGGTATAAAGATGATCACTGTTCATGGACGTACACGGCAGCAAATGTACAGGGGACATGCTGACTGGGCGTTCATCCGTCGGGTTAAGGAGGCGGTTCAGATTCCGGTTATTGCCAATGGAGATGTTAGATCTTTGGAGGATGTCAACGATGTTCTACAACGCTCGGGGGCTGATGGGGTAATGGTGGGTCGAGGTAGTTATGGTAAGCCATGGTTCTTAATGCACCTAACTCATCTTCTGCTAACTGGGGAAGTGCTGCCTGAGCCAGGCTATCATGCCCGCCGTGAAACCGTTCTTAGACATTATGACGCGATTCTGATGCATTACGGCGTCTACAAAGGTGTTAGGACGGCGCGCAAGCATCTCGCTTGGTATGCGCGTGGGATCCCAGGAGCTAATACTTTTCGAGCATTGGTTAACAGGGAAAACGACCCTGAAACCGTCAAAGATTTGATTGTAAGGTTGTTTACATCTCATATGCCGACTCAAGCAAATTCATAATGGCCGAAATTGCAAAGATCGGACCTATCAGCAGGACCTTAGCAACAGACACAGATACGGTTCTCAATACCCTAGGAGCGGCAATTCTGGTAGTCGATTCTAATCTAGTGCTCCATTATGTAAATGCTTCTGCCGAACAGCTTTTTCAGTCCAGTTCGCAGTCTTTGGTTGGCCAGACTGCAAATGCGCTTTTGCCAGACTCGGCCTCAGTACTCACGTTGATGAACCAAGCTGTAACGGACGACACTGCCATGCTGGAACATGGTGTGAGATTTGCCAGCCCAAAGACTGGTGAGAAGGTGATGTCGATTCATGTTACACCGATGATCGGTACTACGGATCGTTATGTAGTTTCGATGGAGCAACAAACTCGAGCTTTGCGGATTGGTCAGCAGTTGGAGAATCGTCATTCGGTTCGTTCTGTGATTGCTATGGCTGCTTTGTTAGCTCATGAAGTCAAGAATCCACTCTCAGGAATACGGGGAGCTGCTCAACTTTTGGAGCAAGGGGCCTCAGAGGAGGATAGGGTGCTAACTAGCCTCATTCGCGATGAAGCGGACCGAATCGTGTCACTGGTAGACCGAATGGAGGTCTTTTCAGATGACCGTCCCCTAAGCCGCGCGGCTGTAAATATCCATCAGGTACTTGAGCATGTCCGACGTGTAGCAGAGAACGGGTTCGCACGACATATCAAGTTTATTGAAGATTACGATCCTTCGTTACCGCCAGTAAGCGGGCATCGAGATCAACTTATCCAGGCCTTTCTAAACCTTGTTAAGAATGCGGCCGAAGCAGCACCCCAGCACGGCGGTGAAGTGCGCCTTTCGACAGCCTATCAACAAGGAGTTAGGGTCGCAATACCAGGCACAAATAGCCGTATGCAGTTACCTTTAGTAGTCAGAATTCAAGACAACGGTTCAGGCATTATGGATGATTTAAGATCACATTTGTTTGATCCTTTTGTTACTACTAAACAACAAGGGAAAGGCCTGGGATTGGCCCTAGTTGCTAAGATTGTCCATGATCACGGTGGTATAATCGAATTCGATTCTGAACCCGGGCGAACAGTTTTCCGCATTATGCTGCCCATTATGTTAGAAGGCTGATCGAAGCATGTCTGACATCTCCACAATCCTGGTTGCTGATGATGATCACGGTATAAGGACGGTTTTAACCCAAGCCTTGGGGCGGGTTGGTTATAACGTGCGAACCACTGGAAACGCTGCAACTCTATGGCGTTGGATTACGGATGGTGATGGGGATCTTGTCATCACAGATGTCATTATGCCGGATGAAAACGGATTAGATATGCTTCCGCGTATACGGAAACTTAGGCCGGAATTGCGGGTAATAGTAATGAGTGCTCAGAACACGCTTCTCACTGCTGTTAAAGCTTCGGAGCGAGGCGCTTTTGATTACCTCCCCAAACCTTTCGATTTAGGCGAACTTGTGACCGCAGTTAAGAAAGCACTCACTGCCCCTGTTAAGCGGGGAGTGCACTCAATGCAGGATGAGAGCAATGAACAACTGCCCTTGGTTGGACGATCACCAGGTATGCAAGACGTGTACCGAACCGTTGCTCGCCTCATAAATACGGATCTCACAGTTATGGTCACGGGTGAGTCGGGCACCGGCAAGGAATTGGTAGCAAGAGCTCTGCATGACTACGGTCGTCGCCGCAATGGGCCTTTTGTGGCTGTAAACATGGCAGCAATTCCGAAGGAACTTATCGAGAGCGAGTTATTTGGCCACGAAAAAGGTGCTTTTACCGGTGCTTTATCTCGCGCTGCCGGACGTTTTGAGCAAGCAGAAGGAGGAACACTCTTTCTTGACGAGATAGGTGATATGCCATCCGAAGCACAAACCCGTCTATTACGCGTCCTACAGGGCGGGGAATTCACAACGATAGGCGGCAGAAAGCCCATCCGGGCGAATGTAAGGATTGTAGCCGCTACGCATCGTGATTTAACACAACACATAAAGATGGGTCTTTTTCGAGAGGACCTCTTTTATCGTCTAAACGTGGTTCCACTGCGATTGCCACCTTTAAGGCAACGGACCGAAGATATACCTGAGCTGGTCAATAACTTTCTAACCCAATTAATTTCTGAAGGACTGCCGGCCAAGAGATTCGCATCAGCCGCTCTAGAAAGACTAAAACAACATCGATGGCCAGGTAATGTGCGTGAACTTGAAAATTTAATTAAACGGATTGCCGCTTTATATTCTGAAGAAATAATCGACGTAGCAACTGTCGAAATGGAACTTGCTAACGCGGCACCCCCAGCATTTAGTGGGGATGAAAATCCACCGGCAAGCCTTGAAGATGCATTGGAGCGCTATGTCCGGCCATATCTTGAGCAGCCGCGTGACTCGCTCTTAGATTCGAACCTGTATAATCGTGTGCTTAAGGAACTGGAACGCCCACTAATATCGATGACCATAGAGGCAACGCGCGGAAACCAAGTTAAAGCAGCTAGTATCCTTGGATTGAACCGCAACACCCTGCGTAAGAAAATCAAGGATCTTGATATTGAAGTTAGTCGGAGCATAAAGAGAAATAACGCTCAAACCAGCTTTAGTACATAGAAGTGGCGTACAATTCATTATGACCGAAACCGCAACACGACAGCCAACTCTTAGGCGCACTTTATTTCGATTAGGTTTGTGGGCCCGGCGGATGAGGCTCGCCAACGTGCTTGCCATATTGCTCGGCATGCTGGCGTTAATCTCCGGTGTTGCGACTTATGCTGCCTTATCAGACTGGGGGCAGTTTGAATTTGGTCCAAGAACGGTTCTAGTGCTTCTTAATATAGATCTATTATTATTATTGTGCCTCGGCTTACTTATAGCTCGCCGTATAGTAGCTCTTTGGGTGGCACAGCGCTCGGGTGCTAAGGGTTCTAGGCTACATGTAAGGCTTGCGCTTTTGTTTGGCTTTGTTGCAATCACCCCAGCTATCCTTATGGGAATTTTTGCGGGATTATTTTTTACGTTCGGGGTGCAATCCTGGTTTAGTGAACGGGTTAAGACCGCGCTGACAGAGTCGTCCGCTGTAGCTCAGGCATACCTGTCGGAGCACCAACAGATTATTCGCGCTGAAGTTCTAGCAATGGCTAATGATGTAAACCGACAATGGCCACAGCTAAGTCGCAGTCCACAGGTCTTAAATCAATTTCTCTCTACTCAGACAACTCTTAGAAGTTTAACTGAAGCTGTTATTTTTACATCTGATTGGCAAGTAATAGCTAAAGCTGGCTACACATTCGCACTTCAATCAGGTGAGGTAATTCCCTTGCAAGTTATTGCTCAAGCCAACCTTGGTGAGGTGGCTGTAATGACAGGAGAAAGTGCAGATCGCGTACGCGCCCTCATCAAACTAGACTCCTTTCCTGGAGGTGGTTACCTGTATGTTGGGCGGTTCGTTGATCCAACTGTTCTCGGCCATTTAGATAGAACCCAAGATGCTGTGGACGAGTACCTTCAACTTGAGATTAGCAGATCCGACCTGGAAATTAGTTTCTCCTTGTTTTTCATTTTGGTGGCCTTGCTTCTTTTACTTGCTGCAGTCTGGTTGGGTCTACTACTTGCATCTAGCCTCGCACGCCCAATCATGGCTCTGATTGACGCGTCTGAGAGGATTCGCTCAGGAGACCTCAGTGTGCGTGTGAAGGAAATTCCCGCAAGTGATGAAATAGCGTCGTTGGGCCGGGCCTTTAATCGCATGACGAGTCGACTTGATGCCCAACAAACAGAGCTTATGGATACCAATGCCCAGTTGGATGAGCGGCGTCGGTTTACGGAGGCCGTATTATCGGGCGTAACAGCAGGTGTCGTGGGGCTTGATCCTAACGGAAACATAACCCTCCCTAATCGCTCCGCTTCAGATTTGGTAGGTAAAGATCTTACGATTGGGATTGGAAGTCCGTTTTTTGACTACGTTCCCGAATTTTCACATATGTTGACGGCCATAAAGAAAACTCGACATAGGCAACTTCAGGAGGAAGTTCATATTAGACGTGACTACGGGGAACGCGTTTTTCTGGTGCGCATTGTAGCGGAACGAGTAAACCGCAAGATTGTCGGATATGTATTCACTTTCGATGACATAACGGAACTACAATCCGCTCAGAGGCAAGCAGCATGGGCAGATGTGGCCAGGCGTATTGCCCATGAAATAAAGAATCCTCTAACGCCAATTCAACTTTCCGCTGAAAGGCTAAAGAAAAAATATATGGAGAGACTTGCCGATGATTCCGGTGCATTTGCAAAATGTACTGACACTATTGTTAGGCACGTTCATGAAATAGGACAGATGGTGGATGAGTTTTCCGCTTTTGCGCGGATGCCTGGACCGGTAAAACGGTCCGAGAATATCCAAAAGATAATATGTGATGCAGCTTTTCTCCAGCAAACAGCATATCCAAATATTATTTTCGTGTTGGATTCTTCTCTGGATGAGCCTAAATGGGTAAATTGTGATGCTAGGCAAATAGGCCAAGCACTCACTAATATTCTGAAAAATGCTGTAGAGTCTATTGAGAGAAAAGGGAACAAAAAAAGCTCATTGCATAATGGATCAAACGTAGGTGAGGTTCGAGTTTCAATAGCGTCTGCAGCAGATTCGTATACGATTGAAATAAACGATAATGGGGCTGGTCTGCCTCAAGAGGGTAGGTACCGTTTGACTGAACCCTATGTTACGACTCGAAGCCGAGGCACTGGCCTAGGCCTTGCCATCGTCAAGAAGATTATGGAGGATCACGACGGAAGATTGCTGTTACAGGATGCGGATTCGGGTGGAGCTCGCATTCTCTTGGAGTTCCAGGTGTCGGACGAAGACCATAGGTCAATCGATTCCCGCATGGATGCAAACCTAATAAGAGAAGGGCAACCATAATCAAATGATGCACGATAGTCAGGTGTTTAATCTCGATGGCTCATGACGTTCTCATAGTAGATGATGAGGCTGACATTTGCATGCTCATCGCCGGTATCCTTCAGGATGAAGGGTATACCACGCGAGAGGCTGCGAACGGTGAGGATGGTATAGAGCAGGTGAAAGCGAAAGCACCAAATTTAGTTATTCTTGATATATGGATGGAACATAGTCGTATAGATGGGTTAGAGGCCCTTTCAGCGATTCGTGCAATGCGACCTTCGGTGCCAATAATTGTTATTAGTGGGCACGGCACCATCGAAACAGCAGTCAAAGCAATTAAACTCGGCGCCTACGAGTTTATAGAAAAGCCATTTGAGTCTGATAGGCTTTTATTGGTTGTCGAACGCGCAATTGAGGCCGCCCAACTAAAGCGAGAAAACCGTGAGCTAAAGTTGCGTGCCGGGCAGCCAGAAGAATTGATTGGTAGTTGTGCGGCCATTGAGCAGATCCGTCGTGTCATAGGTAGGGTGGGGCCCACCGGATCGCGCGTGCTAATAACTGGGCCTGGTGGATCAGGAAAAGAGGTGGTTGCGCGCCAAATTCATTTGCACTCTGTCCGCGCGAAGGGGCCTTTTGTTGTAGCAAACTGTGCTTCTATGGATCCAGATAGACTGCAAGATACACTGTTTGGGGGTGTAAGTGGCCGCGACCGATTAGAAAATATGGGTCTTTTAGCCCAGTCAGAGGGTGGAACACTTGTATTGGATGAAGTGGCGGATATGCCGTCAGAGACTCAGGGTCGGATTGTGAGAATCTTGCAGGAGTTAAGGATGGATGGCGCCACGGGTCACGGACCCGTGGAAATTGATGTGAGGGTCATAGCTACTTCCAACCGTAATCTCAAACAAGAAATCAAAGAAGGGCGTTTTCGTGAAGAATTGTATTATCGACTGAGCGTAGTGCCTGTCGAGGTACCTCCGTTGCAAGAACGAATGGAGGATATACCCGAATTAGCTCGATATTTCATCGCAAAATCGGCAAAAGACGCTGGTTTGCCATCTCGCCCACTTGCGGAAGACGCTATAGCGGCACTCCAAACGTACGTTTGGCCCGGCAACGTTAGGCAATTACGGAATGTTATGGATTGGTTGTTGATTATGATAGGCGGAAGTTCTGACGAACCGGTGCGGGCTGATATGCTTCCACCTTATATTTGCAATGACGCACCACAAATGCTGCGATTAGAAAGATCTGACGAAATTATTACGCTTCCCCTGCGGGATGCGAGAGAGATGTTTGAGCGTGAATATCTAACGGCACAGATAGTCCGTTATGGCGGCAACATTTCTCGGACCGCTGCTTTTGTAGGTATGGAGCGCTCAGCCCTTCACAGAAAACTTAAGTTGCTGGGTGTAAAGGTTGATCAGCGAATCCGAAAATGAGCCTTGTAAGACTTCTGTACACGTTTTAACGATTAACCAGATTCCTAATAGCGGAACTAAAATCATGAAAGTGGTGATCTGTGGCGCCGGGGAAGTAGGCTTTAATATAGCTCGATATTTAGCCGGCGAGAATAACGACATTGTAGTAGTGGACCAACGCCCTGATTTAGTCCACCAGATTTCAGATTCGTTAGACGTTAAGGCCCTCGTTGGTCATGCTGCTCATCCGGAAGTTTTGGACAGAGCCGGAATTGCGGACGCTGACATGCTCATCGCTGTGACTCATACTGACGAAGTTAACATGATGGCGTGTCAGGTAGCCCATTCGCTGTTTGACGTACCTACAAAAATCGCGCGGATTCGGAGTCAAACCTATCTGCAGCCAGTCTGGGCAAACCTTTTTAGCCACGACAATCTTCCAATAGATGTAGTGATTTCACCAGAAGTGGAAATTGCCAGAGCCCTAAGTCGTCGTTTAGAGGTGCCTGGTGCTACGGACGCAATACCGCTAGTTGATGATAAGGTTAGGTTGATTGGTGTGCGTTGTACTGAGACCACTCCCCTTATTCATACGCCCCTGCGCGAAGTCACTAGTTTGTTCCCAGACCTACAGATTGTGATAGTCGGTATTAAGCGCGGTGATACTGCAATTGTGCCGAAAGCGAAGGACGAAATGCAGCCCGGTGACGATGTTTACTTTGTTGTCGCATCGGATCAGTGCGAGAAGGCTATGGCAGCTTTCGGCCACGAAGAGCCAGAGGCCCGCCGCGCACTAATATTGGGGGGCGGGAACATAGGAATGTTTCTTGGCCAGCAATTGGAAAAGGAACACCCGGAGATTAACGTTAAGATCATCGAACTAAATAAAGAACGTGCTGAATTTGTTGCCAAAACACTCAAACATACAGTGGTTTTGAACGGTGACGCTCTTGACGCGGATATATTAACTGAGGCGGGTGTGCATACGTGCGAGGTTGCAATTGCAGTCACGGAGGAGGATGAAACCAACATTCTAGCGTCCTTACTGGCCAAGCGCTATGGATGCCAGCGTGTATTTACATTAATCAACAAGTCCACGTTCAATAGTCTAGTAAATACTCTTGGTATCGATGTTGTAGTTAATCCAAGGCTAATTACCGTCTCACATATACTGCAACATGTCCGACGCGGAAGAATACACAGCGTGCATTCGGTTCAAGACGATTTTGGTGAATTAATTGAAGCGGATGCACTCGAGACATCAACTCTAGTAGGAAGACCTTTAAGGGAAGTGGACCTTCCCTCTGGAACCCGTTTTGGTGCAATCGTGAGGGATAATCGTGTGATAGTCCCGCGTGGCAGTACAGTTATTGAGGCTGGTGATCGCATCGTTCTATTTGCTGCGATAGATGCCGTTAAGAAAGTCGAAAAATTATTTTCAGTCCGGCTTGAATACTTCTAGGGCAAGAGCAAGAGCATGTCCCATATCGCTTATGTGAACGGGCGTTATGTTCGCCATACCGAAGCAACTGTCCATATCGAGGACCGTGGATATCAATTCGCTGACGGTGTCTACGAGGTCATAGCTGTGTGGAATAAGAAACCGGTCGACTATGGCGCTCACATTAGCCGTTTACTGAGGTCTTTGGCTGAAATTGGTATTTCGGCTTTTCCAAATCCAGGTGTGTTGACAGTCATTATTAAGGAAATAATGCGCCGTAATCGATTGAGTCGTGGGAGTATATATATGCAAGTGAGCAGGGGTGTAGCACCTCGCAATCATGCGTTCCCGCCCGAGAAAACTTCAACTAGTCTAGTTGTTACAGCACGACATGGTGTTGGACCAAGCGAAGCCCAGATTAAACATGGTGTTCGAGTATCAACAGAACCTGATTTAAGATGGGGCCGCCGAGACATTAAATCCGTGGGCCTACTGCCTAACGTTCTTGCTAAGCAAAGGGCCGTCCTGAAAGGGGCCTATGAGGCACTTTTGATTGATGGAGATGGCACTTTAACTGAAGCTACATCAGCAAACTTATGGATCCTTGATCAGGAAGGTGCGCTATTAACTCGGCCGCTTGGGCCTGATATCCTCGCAGGTATAACCCGCCAAACAGTCTTATCACTAGCGCGGAGCACAGGACTGAAGGTGACAGAACGTTCTTTTTCCTTGGAGGAAGTACTTGGTGCACGAGAGGTTATTCTGAGTGGAACCACAACCTTCGTACTTTCCGTCGTGCAAGTAGATGATAGTGTTATCGCAAATGGCCTTCCTGGATCCTGTGCAATGGACCTAGCAGAGCTTTACTTTGCACATCTAAATAACCCCCCCGCCAATGCCTGGCGAATTGAATAACCTGCTAGGCGGCGCTTTGCGTCCTCCCGCCGCTATCCTTTTTGATTGGGATAACACCCTAGTGGATTCCATTCCCAGTATCGGCCGGGCGTTCAACATTACTCTTACCGCGATGGGTCAGGAGCCGTGGCCACAGAATGTTATGCACCGCCGTATTGGCCGATCTCTTCGTGAAGTTTTTCCTGATATTTTCGGAGCTAAGTGGCAAGAGGCACGAAAAATATTTTACGCTGCATTCGCACGTTCCCACTTAGAAGAGTTAAAGACCTTGCCCGGTGCTTTGGCGGTTCTTGAAGATGCAACTTCATTAGGTCTGCCTTTGGGGATAGTCAGCAATAAAGTTCACCAGTATCTTGAGCGCGAGGTCGAGCACCTAGGGTGGAGTCACTATTTCTATCGTGTTGTTGGTGCCGGTGCAGCAAATCGAGATAAGCCGGCTACTGAACCCATATTCTTAGTTTTGGATGGCAGCGGAGTAAAAGCAGGACCGAATGTTTGGTTTGTTGGAGACAATCCTCTAGATATGGAATGTGGCAGTGCAGCTGGATGCCAGACCATTCTTATCAACAAGAGTCCGCCAGATTCGGAGCTTTTCGGGCGTTTTATGCCGAATCTACATTTTAAGGAGCTGCAGGAATTTGGTAAGCTGCTAAGATCTTTGCATTCTTAGTAAGTGAATCGGTTGACGGCTATTGTGTAAAGCCTCTACACCAATCTTATTAAGGGCCTTCATTTCGTAAGGCTGATAATAATAGACAAAGGTGCAATAAGATGTCTGGTGAAAAATCACAAAATGTCCAGGATGTATTTCTAAACACAATTCGCAAAAACAAAACGTCAGTGA
>Ga0315336_1003841_pt1 | contig 19127 bp, 13 predicted proteins | sample ASW5metaG_FD_204512 | JGI IMG/M metagenome (GOLD analysis project Ga0315336, IMG submission 204512) | Ammonia-oxidizing marine archaeal communities from Monterey Bay, California, United States - ASW #5 | ecosystem: Environmental > Aquatic > Marine > Intertidal zone | place: USA: California... | reverse complement strand
TGAGGGGCTCAATGACGAATCCACATGGTAATTGAGGTACGACCAATCAACATGACGAATAGACTCCCCAAGGGCGTGCTTCCCGTTGTGACCATCCTGGCCATCTTGCTCGGGCATCGCGCAGATGCCGCTTCACGAGCGGAAGCTTACGTCGGCGATCCGTTCGGCGTAGGCCGCGTGGTGCTCAGCGTGATGCATCACCAGCCGGCGCTGCCGTTGTTCGACGAGCGGTTTGCAGTCCGAGAGGAAGAAGGCAGGGTTCTGTATCCGGCCATCCAACACCGTCCCGCCAGGAAAATGCTCCGCCAGTTGCTGGAGATTGAAACGCCGTCGTCGGTCTCGATCTATTTTCTCTTCCGAGGTGATCAGCCATTTGACTTGCTCGGCTTTTCACCGGAGGTTCAGGCGGTGCGGGTCAAGCCGACGCGCAACAGCAGCGAGCATCGCCGCCTGATGCAAGAGTGGTGGGAACAGTATGCCGGTCAGTGGCAACGTTTGCGACAGGACCCCCAGTTTCCACCGATCGCGGAAAACTTTCTGGCCGCCAACCTCGCACGACGATTGGGCCTAACACTGCCCACCTCCAAGTCTAGCCTGCTCCCTTGGAAGAGAACCAAAGAATCGGTCTGGGACGACCTGCTGGCCAGCGAAGCGCACCAGCTCAAGCTCGATCGGGCGCTGCTGGCCGACGCGACCGACGCGGCCAACCAACTCCAACCACTGCCCGCGCCGCGCGATTGGGCGGCACTGCGGATCGATCACGATCCGCAAGCAGTTGTCGAAACAGAACCGATCGCCGCCCACGTGCCGCAAGAGTGCTTCTACCTCCGCTTCGGCACCTTCACCAACTACCTCTGGTTTCGCGATTTGCAAAAGAGATGGCAGGGTGATCTGCAGAACATGATCGCGCGGCGGGCGGTTGATCGGGCCGCCGCCCTTCGCACCCAACGGCAGCTCTCGCTCCGAGAAACGGCGCTGGCCAAGCTGCTCGGACCGCAGGTGATCGCCGACGTGGCCATCATCGGTCTCGATCCGTACGTTGGCAGCGGGGCAGCGGTGGGATTGCTATTCCAGGCCAAGAACAGCGAACTGCTGTCGCACGACCTAACGCTCAAACGCCGCGAAGCGTTGCGGAAATTCCCCTCCGCCACCGAGTCGACCATCACCCTGGCCGAACACGACGTCTCTCTGATCAGCACCCCCGACGGTCAGGTCCGCTCCTACTACGCCCAAGACGGCGTCTTTCATCTGGTAACCACCTCGCGGACACTCGTCGAACGTTTCTACCAAGCCGGCCAGGCTGATCGGTCCCTGGCTAGCTTGCCCAGCTTTCTACACGCCCGAGCCAAGCTGCCGCTTGAGCGCAACGACACCCTCTTCGCTTTTATCTCAGAGCAATTCTTCCAACAACTTTGTAGCCCGCATTATCGGGTGGAGCTCGGGCGACGACTTCGCTCGTCGCGCGAAGCAAAGCTCGTGGAGCTGGCACACCTGTCGGCCGTGGCCGAAGGGAGCCAGGCGGCAACGCGCGATGAACTGATCGGCGCCAACTTCCTGCCGGCAGATTTCGCCTCGCGCAGCGACGGTAGCCGCCTCGAGCAACAGGAAGACGCCTTGATCGATTCGCTCCGCGGCAAGCTGGGCTGTTATGTGCCGATCGGTGACATGCCGATTGAGCAAGTCACCGCTGCCGAAGCCGAGGCCTATCAGCGGTTCGCCGAGCGATTCCAAACGGAGATCGGACGGATGCCGCCCATCGCTGCCGCTGTTCGCCGCGTTCCACTTGAGCAAGGCGGTGAGACGATGGCTGTCGATCTGATTCTCTCGCCGGTCGCCGGCTTGAATCTTGGATCGATGGCCGAGCTGCTGGGTGAGCCGAGCGACCGGCAGCTTCGCCCCGTCGCGGGCGACGTCATTGCTGCCCAGGCAGCGCTCAGCATTCCTGTGCCCCTGGTGGGCGGAGAAAAACAGCCCCACTTGCTGTTCGGAGCCTTGCGCGACTTTCGTTCGCCACTCGTAGCGCAGCGCGGAACGTTGGTCCCCAACGCGGCGCCGACCGAATTGGTCCGGGGTTACCTGGGCGCCTGGCCTCGGCCAGGGCTGTTGGAGCTTCTGATAGGATCGGCTCCAGCGGGCGGCACCCAACCGCAGCCGGCCGGCGACCAACTGTGGCAGGCTCAGCAAGATGACTTCCTGCTGCTCGCTTTCAAACCGGACGTCATCGATGAAGTTCTGCCGCAATTGGCTTGGGAGCCAGCCGAGCGTCCCGCCCAGGTTCGACTGCGAATCGATGATCTGACCGGCAAACAGCTGGCCGAGACAGTCAACAGCCTGGGATACATGCGGGCCCGCGAAACATCCGTCTCGGCCAGCCGGTTGATGAACACTCTGGCCAACCAACTGCTGGTGCCACCCGACGCCTGCCGCGCTTTGGCCGAACGGCTGGTCGATGGCCGGTTCGCCTGCCCGTTGGGCGGGGAATACCAACTCTTCGAGCCGCACCGCGGGTTGCAAGTCTGGGCCTCGTCGGCCTTGCCACAGGAAAACCGCTTCTTGCTTTCGAACGTTCCCGAAGATTATCAGCTACCGCTGCTCAGTTGGTTTCGCGGCCTGCAGGGCGATCTGCAACTGACCGACGAAGGAATCTCGGCACATCTTGAAATCGACATGACAGAGGACGCCGTCCCCTAACTAAACTGCACACGTCCCCGCTTCGGCTAGTAACTGCCCGGCGCGGTAGGAGCTGCGGACCAACGGCCCAGCCGCGACCGCAAGGAACCCCATGCCTCGGGCTTGCTCGGCCCACTGGTCGAACTGCTCGGGCGTGACGTACCGCTCCACCGGCACGAACCGCGTCCCGGGTCGACCTGGCGCCAGGTACTGCCCGAGCGTGAGCATCTCGACACTCGCCTCTCGCAGACGACCCAACGCCTCAACGACTTCGCCATCAGTCTCCCCCAGCCCGACCATCAGGCTGCTCTTGGTCCACAGATCGGGCCGCAGTAGCTTGGCGCGGCGCAGCACTTCCAGACTCTGCGAGAACGACGCCCGCGGATCGCGGACCATGCCGTCCAGCCGCGGGACGCATTCAACGTTGTGGGAAAAGACACTCAACGGGCAATCTTCGAGCAAGTGGGCCAGCGCCGACGCGTTGCCGTCCAGGTCGCTGGAAAGCAGTTCGATGGTTGTCTCCGACAGCCGCCGATGGATCGCCACTACACAATGCTTGTAGTGATCAGCGCCACCGTCGGGCAGATCGTCCCGATTGACCACCGTCACCACCACGTGCGTCAGCCCCATCCGGGCCACCGCCTCGGCCAGCCGCGCCGGCTCGTCAGGATCCAAGGGCTCCGGCTGCCGCACGGTCTCGACCGAGCAAAACCGACAACCGCGGGTGCATTCTTTTCCTGCGATCATGAACGTAGCGGTTCCGCGAGCCCAACAGTCGTGAAGATTCGGGCAGCGCGCTTCTTCGCAGACCGTATGGAGCAGGTTCTCCTGGACGGCGCCTTGCGTACCGTTGAATGCCAACTGCGCACCACCGGCTGGCAGCTGAACGCGGAGCCATTCGGGCAGCCGCTTGCGTTGGCTCGTTGCCGTCGTCTCCATCAGCCCGTCAGCCCTTCGAACAGCGGCGTGGAAAGATACCGCTCACCCAGGCTGGGCATGATCGTCACGATCCGCTTGCCTTTGAATTTAGGCTGGGCAGCCACCTTGGCGGCCGCGCACATGTTCGCACCACTGCTGATGCCGGCCATGATGCCTTCTTCTTTCGACAACCGTCGGGCCCATTGAAATGCTTCTTCGTTGCTAACGGTCACCACTTCGTCGACCAGTGACGTATCGAGATTCTGCGGAACGAAGCCCGCGCCAATGCCTTGAATCTTGTGCGGGCCAGGCTGGCCGCCACCAATCACCGGCGAATCGACTGGCTCGACGGCGATCACTTTGAAATCGCTGTTCTTCGGTTTGATAAACCGAGCGACACCGGTGATGGTTCCGCCGGTGCCGACGCCTGCGATAATCGCGTCGATGTTCTCGCCCGAGTCGGCCCAAATCTCCGGTCCGGTCGTTGCTTCGTGAATCGCCGGGTTAGCCGGGTTGTCGAATTGCTGCGGCATCCAAGCATTTTCAGACGCGGATGCCAACTCGCCCGCCTTCTCGATCGCTGCCTTCATGCCGCCCGACGCGGGTGTGAGCACCAGCTCGGCACCCATCGCTCGCAACAGGGCGCGTCGCTCGACCGACATCGATTCGGGCATCGTCAGCGTCAGCCGATAGCCCTTCGCCGCGCAGACAAACGCCAGAGCGATGCCCGTGTTGCCGCTGGTCGGCTCGACAATCTGCGTGTCGGCATTGACGCGACCGTCGCGCTCGCCCGCTTCGATCATCGACATGCCGATGCGGTCCTTCACGCTGTTGAGCGGATTGAAAAACTCGCATTTGACATACACCCGCGCGTGGTCTTCCGGCACCAGCCGGTTGATGCGGATCATCGGAGTGTCGCCAATCGCCTGGAAGGCGTTCTCAAAGGTCTTGTTTCGCGGCATGATGGCACCTGAGTGGTCGGCGTTGATGGGGGAACTAGCCACGCGGCAGAACGCCGGTGACGCGCCGTGAATTATCTACATTCGCACCATGCAGACAACCCCACCAAGCCTCTCCCCATGCCACAAAAAACCTTGCCTTGGAAGCTGTCAGCGGCTCCCTAGCGCCGGGCGGTAGTTTGCCCACGCGCATGGCTGGCTCTGCGCACATTCCGCTGACGGGAGGGCTGCTTGCCGCGAATGTGAATCAAGTTGGCCAGCGACTGTCCTCGTGGCGGAATCACGTACATTTCCGGATCATCGACCACCCAAGGAGTCGACCAGGTTTTACCGTTGTCCCAGTTGGCCACGTTGAAAAAGAAGTTGTCGAAATGCGTGCACTGAGAGCCGTAAGGAAAGCTCGAATAGAGATGATCGTCGACCGTCAAATCATCGACGCCCTCGCTGGCATAAAAGTGGACCTGCCCGTCGGCGGTAAACGACATCCCAAACGTCCACCAGCCCGGCTCCATAATTTTCGGCCCAGGCACGTCACGTCCGTTGCGTCGGGCGCGGATGCTGATCTGGGCATAATCTGTTTTGAACTTGCGGCTCGTTTCGCTGCGAAACAGCACGAACATACCGGGCCAGTAGGAATCGACTTCGCCTTTGCGAGACGGGCCGCGTACGTCGGCTCGAACGCCAAACGACGCGCCGGTTCGGTTCTCCCACTGGTCGAACGCTGGCAAATGAACCCGCACCAGACAACTCGGCTGCCAGCTGGTCGGAATCGGTCGACCGACGCGGCCTTTCACGCCCATTAGCAAATCGTCCTGCATCTGCTCGCCGCTCAGCCGCCCAGGAATACCAGAAAGCCGGGTCGCCATCAGCATCGCCCCCTGGCTGCCTGGCAGACCGCCGGGTGGTGTTTTCACGCGACGGACCACGTCGGGCTGGCCGCGCATGGCGCTCTCGTACCAACGTCCGTTGACGGCAAACCCACCGGGTGGGCGTTGCTGCTCGTCTTGTTCAAAGCTCGCCTTTTGGCCGTTCGGCACATAGCGCCAGGCAGGATTCTCAAAGTCATCGCCAACCTGTTCGATCTTGACTCCCGTACCGGGAACAAACGTCTCGGCAAACGCCAGCGGACTCAGGAAAAAACTGGCTAACAGCAGCAGTGCAGCAAAGAGTGGTAAACGTGACATCCTGAACGCTCCGATTATCCATGAAACTCAAAACAGGGAGCGCAGCTCGGGCGGTTTGCTCCGAACTTTGAGCGCTACGATCCCTTATCGGAAGAATCGGCACAACGCTCCACCTTTCTCTAACCCGTCAGGTCGCCTTGCCCCGCTGGAGCCTCGTCGGACGACTGCAAGCTGCAGCCGACGCTCGCATCGCTGCAGATTTCGCACTCCGGGCCGCCTTCGACCGCATGCTGCAAGCAGTGGGCGATCCGCTGGTCGATCACCTGAAGCATCAGCGGATGCAACCCCAGGGGCGCCGCTACCACGTACCGTACCCCGCCGCACTCTTGAGCCGCTTCGGCTGCGAGGCGCGGGATGTCCTCGCTCCAATGTCTGCCCGGTCCAAGAAAGTAGGGAAACACGACCACCAGTTCCGCTCCCCGCTGGACACACCGGGCAAACGCGGTCGCGATCGACGGCTCGGCCAGCTCCATGTGGGCCGGCTCGACCAACGACCAATCCGATTGCCGAGCAAACGCACCGGCCACCTCCACCAACAGTGCATTGCTGGCGTCCAACTGCGAGCCGTGGTCGACGAGAATGATGGCCGTTTTGTCGTGGGAAGCAGACATGGCTGTTAGCGAACGTCAGACGTATTTTTTCAGTTCGACCGGAGGATGCCATCCCGCTCAGAGTTAAACGCGACCCAACCAAAGATACACACCCTAGCGCGACCGCCATTTTACACCAGCCCCTCGGCATTACAACGCACCGTTTTATGCCACCTTCCGTTCCGCCTTCCACATTCCGCCATCCGAATTCCGAATTCTCTTCTGGCTCTCGACCCTATTATGTCCCAAAGTCTGGGGTCCCATGTTTTGGGTCAAAAGTCAGAGCTTCTGTCCGTCGTCACTTTGATTTGCGACGACTACTGTAGTCCGAAGGTTAAGTCGACCGGGACAAAAGGTCTCGACTTTAGGACATTTTGACCTCCTTCGTCTGGGACAAAACCATTCACTCATCTGAAGCAAGATTCACCACGGAGACACGGAGAACACGGAAAAGGCCAGGGGGGGGCAGAATTCGTTTTTCACCGACCTCTAGATGCTGTTTTCTCCGTGTCCACCGTGACACAGTAGTTCAACTCCGCTTGGTAGGACCGATCAGACCGGCCTGCGCGTCCCATTGTAGTAATCGGCGGCGAGAATTCAGCAACGTTTTTTGGCCATCTGAAAGAGTTAGCAAGGACATCCCGCGTTTTCTACTCCGCAACCTGCTCGTTACAAAGCCGTTACATTCTTGGGCAGCCGATGGGTCGTATATCGGATAGGACGTATTGTTCCTTTCCTCAAGAAATCCATCGTTTTCACAAGGAGTCCTCCAATGAACGCAGTTTCCCGCAGAATGCTTGTCACGATCCTGCTTTGCTTCCCGCTGGGTGTTGTTGGCCAAACTTTAGCGAACTCAACGACGGAGTCAGCGACGGCGATTGTTGGCCGCGTGTCACACATCACACTTTATCGCGGACAGGCCATGGTGACCCGCGAGATTAGCGTCGAGGGTGACGCGGGTGGGCTGGAGATCGTAGTCGAGAACCTGCCGGAGCAAGTGGTGCCGAACAGTCTGTTTGCCGAAGGCAACGAACAAGTCGAGGTTCGCGCCGTGCGATTTCGCAGTCGGGCCGTCGGCGAGGAACCGCGGGAAGAGGTCCGTGAGCTCGACCAGCAGCTACGCGAGCTGCAGCAGCAACTCGAGCTGGCCGGCAAGCAGCAGCAGTTGCTTGTTCAGCGGAGTGCGTATCTCGACAAACTGGAAGGCTTCGTCGCACCGACGGCCAGCGTCGAACTCTCGCGCGGTGTGCTCGACGCGGAAACGCTCAAGCGTATTTCTGACTATTATTTCGAGCAGCGCGAGCGCATCGCCCGGGAAGAAGTGGAATTCAAGCAACGCGTGGAAGATATCAATGGCGAGATGGTCTTGTTGAATCGGAAACGGGCAGAACTGACCCACGGTGCGACGAAAACCATGCGCGAGGCGGTGCTGTTCTTACAGAAGCACGCTGCCGGCAACGAGACGATTCGGCTGAATTATCTGGTTGGCGGTTGCGGTTGGTCGCCAACCTACGCGATGCGCGCCGCGGCCGACCGTCAGCAGGTCCGCTTGGAATATAATGCGCTGATCCACCAACTCAGCGGCGAAAACTGGGACAACGTCGTACTGACGCTCTCAACCGCTTCGCCCACGCTCAGCGCAACCCGGCCCGGGCTCGCCCCTTTCCATCTGGCTCTTGGCGCCACGTCGCTGCCCAATGCACCGGGCAACCCGGCAATGCCAATGTCCAAAGGAGAGGTCAAGCAGCAGATCGACAGCCTGATCAACCGCCAGGCCGGTTATGCACAGCAGGCCAGCAACGCGATGAACTTTCGTGACAACACAAATCTGAGTTGGGGATTGAACGACGTGGCCAGCAGATTCCAATGCATGGAACTCACGGCCGACCCCAACGCGATGAGTGTGTTGCGCCGCGATTCCGCAGGCAAAGGCGACGGGCCGAGTCTCAGCTACCAACTCGCCGGCACGGTGAGCTTGGCAAGCCGATCGGATCAACAGATGGTGCGTATCGCACAGAGCGAGCTGGGCAGCCAGTTTTACCATGTTGCGACGCCCGTGCTCACTCCGTATGTTTACCGCGAGGCGGAACTGCTGAACGACAGCAAGGAGGACCTGCTGGCCGGACCGATGACGGTGTATCTCGACGGCCGATTCGTGGGCCAGGGCGAAATACCCACCGTAGCCCGGGGGCAGACGTTCGTGGTTGGATTCGGCGCCGATCCGCAGCTCCGCACTCGACGCGAGTTGGCTGACAAGCAGGAAAGCGTCCAGGGCGGCAACCGCGAGCTGCGCATTGCCTACCGGCTGGTGGTCGAGAACTTCACCGACGAGCCGACCCGAGTCCGTGTCGTCGACCGCTTGCCGCATTCCGAACGAAGCGAGGACATCCGCGTAACGCTCGGCGAAATGAGTGATCCACTCAGCGAAGATAAGCTCTATCTCCGCCGTGAAAGGCCGATGGGTTTACTGCGTTGGGAAGTCGACATTCCCGCCAACGCAGCGGGTGAGAATGCCCGGCTAATCGAGTATCAATATGCAGTGGAATACGACCGAAAATTCCAGGTCACGCTCCCCTCGGGCAAGCAGCTGCAGGAAGATTTTGAGCGACTGCAGCGCTCTCGGCAGAAGCGATAGGGCGGTTGGACACCAAATAGTTACTCATCCGGCACGGGGATAGCGCTAGAAAGTGCCGTCCCCGTGTCGCGTGTGGCATCTGACCGATTCCTGACAAAAGTGAGCCATTCTTTCGGAAGAAAAAACTTGTAAACATCGCTCGGTGTGTTAGACTGACTACCCTAGCCACATAGTGGCTAAGTTGCGGGAGAACGCTAATGTCTGCCGACATCTTGAAGTTGAGAGAAGCCACTGGCGGTCTGTGTACATCGTACACAGCGCGACAGTGGTTTTTTTGTGTGCGTTCGATTTAAACTACTGAACACACAATTCGCTTATTCGACAAACACTGATTTAGGTCAACGCTTCTTCGGATGAAGTGTCGAGAACTTTGCGGCAGTTTCATTCACTATCACGAAGGGAGAGCTAGTGATGTCAGGTGGAATGTTTTTCGGAAGGCTAGCGATGTCAGTAGCCGTTGCCTGTCTGTGTACGACCGAGGCGATCGCCGGAGTTATAGCGAACGGAGATGGTGGCAACCCGTCCACGACGACGCAATACATAGGTGACGAGGCAATCGGTTTCACGATTACCGAGGATGTCGCATGGGATCCCAACGCCGGCCCATGGATCAAACGCCTGATCAACAACTCCGATGATCCGGGCGGAGATCCAGGAGGTGATCCGGGAGATGACGATCCGGGAGGGGATCCCGGTGGTGACCCTGGTGGGGACCCTGGTGGGGACCCTGGTGGTGATCCCGGTGGTGATCCCGGTGGTGATCCGGGAGGTGATCCAACTAGTTTCCCCATCAATAGCGGGCAGCGGGTAAACATTACCGAGACGCTTACGAACAATGGCCCCCAGGGATGGACTGACTGGCACGAAGAGATCCTCACCGATACGCTCATCAACGGAAACACGCAGCGCGGGTTCCTGTTCGACAAGAACAACTCGCTGAACCTAATGGCCGACTACGGTGTAGGCTTCCAGGCGCTAATCGAAGGGATCGACTACACTGTGATGGGGATGGACCCGACCGGGCCCGGCTCCGGGGCAAACGACGGGTGGGAGACGATCTGGATTTTCTTCGAGCCGGACGCAGTTATCCAGACGGGTGACACGCTCAAGATTGAGAAGCAGATCTTTGAAGTCTCTGGCGACAGCAATGTCTGGGAACCCTTGGAGTTCGTAGAAATCGCTCAGTACCCAACTGTGCCCGAGCCATCGAGCATGCTGCTTGCCGCAACTGTGTTAGGCTTCAACGTGTGTCGACGACGAAAGCGAAGGTAGGCATCTGACAGGATTAGACTTAGGTCTTGTGCTCCGGTTCATCTGTTGGTCAGAGCACGCGCCCTTTCTTTGGGCACGAAGACGAAGTCTCTAACAGCCTTCTTGTGCATTCTGGGGCGAAGCGACACGTAGTCACTAATCGGTGCGAAGCCGTCGCCAAAGAAACAGAAGCCTTCGTAATCCACGCTCTTCAAATAGGAAAATTCCTTGCAGTCGGGATTCTCGGCGTCGTAGCATTCAAAAAGCAGATCGGGGCGATCCTCCAAGAGTATGTTCTGGCCGCCTCGGAACACATGATGCTCGTGACCTTCCACGTCGCACTTGATGAAGCTGATGGGGCGAGCGGGGTGGTTCTCAAAATAGGTATCGAGGGTCGTTACTTTCGCTTTGATCAAGTCATAGTAGTTGCTATCTTCGCTCTCGCTTTCGAATGTCGCACCTCCCCAGTGGGCCTTGGGTCGCCGAAGGGTCAGCTCGTCGATTTGAGACGAGAGTCCCATCTCCGCAATCTCCAATCGGCGAAGACGAAAACTGTCGCGAAGCTCTCTCAGATGGGCCGACAGTTCGGGTTGTGGTTCAAAGGCGATCACGTGGCCTTCAGCCCCCACCCGACTGTGCATCCAATAGGAGTAGATTCCCCAGTTGGCACCTGCATCGACTGCTGTCTTTCCTTTCAGATCGCGGTTGAACAGGAAGGAAATTCCAAACCTCTCACTGTTGAGGCGGAAACGCCAGGCCCGATGCAGAGCGCGAACTTGTCCTAGTAGATTCATAATAGGCTCCAATCCTTTACGCCCTTAACGATTTGTGGATGTGGCGGCCCCTTCGCTGCCAAAGCCCTGGCCGCTACGGATCGCGCTGCGTCGTTGCAAACGGGACGACCAATGTGCCAAACAATGGATCACTTCCCTTTGTGAGCCTTGTGACATGCCGTGCAGTTTGCCACTTTCTTGAGTTGCTTAAGTGAGCCTTCGCGCTCGGCGACGACTCGTGCGGCAGCAACGACTACTTCCGTAGCGCGTCGATTCCATTCCTTTTCGTCGCCCTTTGGAGGTTTGTTTTCTGGCAGGCTCAAATAGAGGTCTAATAGTGCCAGCTTCTCCTCTTGGCTCGCGTCGCCCGACAGCACTTTTTTCATTAACTTTTCTTTGTGGGCTTTCTCCATCACCTCCTCGATGGTGTACTTCGGTTTCGCCGCTTCCTGCGGCTGGAACAGAGCCAAAGTGGGGGCCGAGAGCAGCGCGATGACAAGCATGGTTTTCATAGCTTTCGAGTCCTTTTTAGTATCGAGGCCTAATCTGTAACCCTGTCCCCGCGACTCCTCCCGCGCATTCCCGATTCCCTCTGTAATGGAAAAGCGAAAGCGGGATATGTCTAACATTGGGATCATATTTGGACTTGCGCCTTTTCTCAACCCCGCTCAGTCATCGGTAGAAATCGTTGGCAGGGAACCTGAAGCGTTTCTGGCTTCTTCCGCCGACCTGGGAGCGGCTGGTTGGTGAATATCGAGCATCTCATTCCGGACGTCGGGCAGGAAAAGGAGGGTGATAGAAAACAGACAATAGGTGGGCGGATCGGCCCGGCGAATCCATCAGACGCATCAGCACAATGGCCAGGAAGGCTAGGCGAGCGGAGCCCGGCGGCGTACAACCATTGTACCGATCGCAATTCTCCAGCCCGAAGACCCCGGCCCGATGGTCCCTGGCCATGTCCCTGTTCGCCTCCACCGAAGCCGAGAATCGTCGCCAAGCCCAACCGCTTGCCGCGCGGATGCGTCCGCAGAATCTTGACGAGTTCGTCGGCCAGGAGCATTTTCTGGGGCCGGGAAAGTTGCTACGGAGGTTGATCAAGGCCGACCGGCTGACCGCGGTCCTGTTCTTTGGCCCGCCCGGCACCGGCAAGACGACGCTCGCTCATCTGCTGGCCGGCGAAACGAGTTGCCAGTTTCGTCAGCTCAACGCGGTAACCAGCGGAGTGAAAGAGCTGCGCATTCTGCTCGAAGAGGCCCGCGACCTGCTTTCGGCAACCGGGACGCGGACCTTGCTGTTTATCGATGAGATCCATCGGTTCAATAAGGCCCAGCAAGATGCGCTGCTGCCCGACGTGGAAGAAGGCGTAGTGATCCTGGTCGGCACGACAACCGCCAATCCGTTCTTCGCTGTCAACAGTGCACTAGTCAGCCGCAGCCGGGTGTTCGAGTTCCAACCGCTGGAGACCGATCAGATCAGAACGGTGGTGGAACGGGCGCTAGCCGACAGCCAGCGCGGCCTGGGCGACTATCAAGTCAACCTGCATGACGAGGCCCTTGAGTTTCTAGCGGCTACCTGCGACGGCGACGCCCGGCAGGCACTCAGTGCATTGGAAATCGGCGTCCTCTCCAGCGACCGGCAGCCGATCGAGTTCACGCTCGAACTGGCTGCCGAATCGGTCCAGCGCAAGGCGATTCAATACGATCGGGACGGCGACACCCACTATGACTCGATCAGCGCACTGATCAAAAGCATCCGCGGCAGCGATCCCGACGCGGCCATCTATTGGCTCGCCCGGATGCTTGAAGGAGGCGAAGAGGTCCGATTTCTCGCCCGGCGGCTGGTGATTCTTGCCAGCGAAGACGTCGGCAACGCCGATCCCCAGGCGCTGCTGATCGCCACGGCGACGATGCAGGCCTGTGAATGGGTCGGCCTGCCCGAGTGTCAGCTCAACCTGGCCCAGGCGGTTACCTACCTGGCGTGCGCGCCCAAGTCGAACGCCGCGACTGTCGCCATCGGCGAGGCCCGTGGCGATGTTCGTGGAGGCCGCATTGTACCGGTCCCCACGCATTTGCAAGACAGCCACTACGCCGGCGCGAAACGGCTTGGCCACGGGGAAGGCTATCAATACGCCCACAACGCCACTGACGGCATCGTCGCGCAAGACTACCTGGGTGTCGATCGCAGATACTACCACCCCGTCGACCGCGGATTTGAAGCAGAATTGGCCGAGCGTTTGGCAACAATTCGAGCCAAGCTCGGCCGCAAACTATCGTAGCTCTTTGCTCTTCGTGGAGATCTCCTGCGGGACGGGACTGATAGGGAATCCCGTTTCGGATCCGTTTGGCTTCTCGGTCCCACACCCAGTCGTACATTTTCGGTGATCGAGTCGATAGTAGTCGTACTCTACGTCCCCTCCACAGGCTACGGAACTAGTGAGGTTGGCTCGTCGCGAATAAGGAAAAAAACTTCCCCCGAAAAGAGGCGATTTCGTTTCGGGGCTAGAGTACAATCGTCAAGTACACAAGAGAACAGAGTTGAGGAGCACACACTGCCGATTTCTTTTCTGAGCCGTCTCAATGGTTCCCTCCTCATCACTAGGTATCAAGTTATGATCAGGCAATCGACTTTCAAGAAACGGGCCAGCTGGTTGTCAAATAGGAGCATCGCAGGAGTCCACACTGGCCTGGACGGGGTGCTGGATCGATTGCGCCACTATCGATTTTGCGACCGATGGCACGTGTCTGGAAACATTGAGACTGTAGCTGCTGCGATGCGGCGTCCGGAGCACATTCCCCACTGGTGGTCATGTTTCCGCCATGTCGATATCGAAAACGTCGGCACTCATCACGGACAAGATTATGAGTTTGTCGCACGTATCAAAGGGATCATGCCCTACGTTTTGAAGCTTACGCTACACATCGATGATGTCGACTTTCCGCACAAGTTCCATACCTTCGTTTCAGGTGATTTGATTGGAAGTGGCAGTGGGCGACTAATGCAAGTCGGCAATCGAGTTCAGATCGACTTTCAACTCGATGTTCGAGTGGTGCGCCGATCACTTAGGCTCATGTATTCGTTTCTCTATCCGTTAGGATTCGTGCAACATAGCTGGGTGATGCGCACGGGCGAAAGAGGCTTGCGCAAGCAGATGTTGTAGTGTTGCGCATGGCGTAGTGAATCCACTCGATCCGCGTCCAGGAACAACCGCTATGAATCGACTGGCTTCTCTGCTGCAAGAGTGCGTTGTGCTCGTTACAGCCGTTGCAGTCGGGGTCACTTGTCTGGCACTTGCAGGTCTGACGCAGCTGGAATTTGAAGATAGCTATCGGCGTATCTTTCGTTCGCAGGATCTGCGTTTTCAGCAGCTGGAACAACTGGCGACTCAGTTTAGCGCCGGCGACAATGATTGTCTGGTTCTTTTTGAAGCCAACGACATTCTCAATCGGGCATCGTTGCGAACGATCCGCCAGGCCCACTTCGCGATGAACGACGTTCCCGGCGTGCAGACCGTTGTATCGCTTTGTAGTGCCCGAAGCAGGCGGCGAGTCGGGCGCTATTTTCTGCCGGTGTTGCCTGGGGAAGACGCGGATGTCTCGGACGAGTGGCTCGACCGGGCTCGCGAAGAACTCAAGTTGCATCCAATCGTACAGAACAGATTACTGTCGGACGACGCCAAGTCGACCCTGATGGTCGTCCGGCTGGAGGAAAACCAACAGTCGATCGAACAAGTCGACGGTGTACTGCGTGCCATGCGTGAATCGCTGAGCAACATCAGCCAAGATACGAAAGTAACCGCCACTGTTACTGGGTTGCCCGCTATTCGGTCCAACACGATTCACATCCTGAAGTACGAGCATCTGGTGATCAGCATGGTCGGAGTCGTTTTGGCCATCGTCGTGTCATGGTTTCTATTGCGACGGCTGGGGTACGTTGTCATCGTCGCCACGCCGGCGATCTTTGGAATTGTCTGGACTCTGGGACTGATGGGCTGGACGGGTCAACCACTGGGAATGATCAACGCTGTGCTGCCCGCGCTACTGATGGTAATTGGTGTAAGCGACGCGATGCATCTGTTGTTTCACTTCCGCCGCGAGTCAGCGGGACCCGAACCACAGCGACAAGCCGCTTTTGACTCTGTGGCGCAACTCGGTAACGCTTGCTTCCTGACTTCACTAACCACCGGCATTGGATTTGGCTCACTGATGGTGTGCCAGGATGAAACAATTCGCATGTTCGGTCTGTGGGCCGCTATCGGAGTCGTCGTGACGTTTGTAGGTGTGGTGGTTCTGTTTCCTTTGTTGGCCACATCGGCGTTGGGCCGAAACGGCACAGTCGCCTCGGTAAGTTCACCCAGCGGAGCGAGAATCACCGCCCGTCTTACGCGGTTCGTGACTTTGCATGCCAAGGCAATTGCAGTAGTCTCGATCGGCTTGATCGCGGCATCAACCGTGCTGGCCGTGCAAGTGCGGCCTGACTACAGTTTCACCGAGCATCTTTCCGACTCCAGCCCGACATGTCGCGCGATTCGCCATTGCGAGCGGCAATTCGGTGGCATCCCGCTTTTGCAGGTGATGGTCGGCTGGACCGAGAATCGACCGCCGGGGAGTTCCGACTTGATCGACGTTTTGTCGGAAGTGCATAGGGCCATCGATCGCAGCTCGGTAGCCAGGCATCCTTCGTCTCTGCTAACCCTGCTCGAATCGTTGCCACACGAGGAAGACGATTTACGAACCGCCCTGGCGGAGATTCAGTATGTGCCTGACGAGGTGGTACGGCAGGTGATTCGCTCGGATGAAAATCTGAGCCTGGTCACGGCCGTGATTCCCGACGCAGGAGCGGCAGCGTTGGCCGAGCCGCTCTCCGCTATCGAAAAAGACTTTCACGAGATTGAAGACCGCCACGCCGGTTTCTCGGTAGCGCTGACCGGTTACATCCCCGTGGCGACCGCCCGTACGAACTCGATGATCTGGGATTTGGTGCGAAGCCTTGGACTGGCAGCAATCGTGATTGTCATGGTCATTGCCCTGGCATTTCGATCGCCGTGGTTCGGCTTGATCAGCATCCTACCCAACGCCCTACCATTGCTGGCGACGGCCGCCATGATGGTTCTCCTCGGCAGACCGCTGCAGTATTCGACGGTCTTGGCCTTCAGCGTCTGTTTGGGCATTGCCGCCGACGACACGATTCATTTTCTAGCGCGCTATCGCCGCGAAAGGTCCCTGGCCAGCAACGACGTAGCCGTGCGTCGCACGCTGGAGGCGATCGCTCCGGTCCTCATGGTGACCACTCTGCTAATGTTGGTCGGTTTCGGCGCCGCATTCTGGGGCAGCATGTTGACCGTCCAAGCGTTTGCACTGTTCTCCTGCGCGGCGATGATTTTCGCCCTCGTGGGCGACCTATTCGCCTTGCCGGCGTTGTTCCTTGTCTGTTCACGGAAACCAGAACTGAACGCGATGGAAAAGAGCGGGGAATAAGTCCATTCTAAACTCTAAGTTTGGATAGATCACCTTTCCTATCACCCTTTGAGCAGACGTCTATTCAATGTACTACAATGATTGACTATCCGATTGTCCGTCGTCTCAGTTGTTCTTCGGAGTCTCTTTGAGATGTCTCCAACGTTCGGCCAGCCCATTGCGCGGACTCTAACGAGATGGTTTCGTTTCCGACTGAAGACCTTGCTGCTGATTGTGCTGCTCGTCTCGATTATTTGCGGTTGGGTCAGAGACCGACATCTCCTCCACCAGGCCCGCGAGATCGGACGCATTCGAATAGAGATTTACAGCGATCCCCACACGTTCGCAAATCGTTTAAGACGCGCTGTGCGAGTGGTCGACTTCGACGACATCGACACCGAATTGACCGACATTGCTCCCTTCAAGTCGAACCGTTACCAGTCCCAGGGTTTGATCATTGAAGGGGCAGACGGGCAGTACGTGGGACAGACGTTTTTTCAGCCACGCGATTTTACGGCAGCCTCACAACCGAACGCTTACGCACCTGGTCCAGTCGGCAAGAATCCTGGCGGCAATAGCACGGATGTCACCTTCCTCGACGGAAAGTCTCGCGGCCTTGTCTCCGGTTTCGGCCTGAACTTTATCGACGTCGATTTTTCCATGATCCAGCCTAGCGGTTTGGAGTTGTACGATCGCTACGGCAATCTTCTGGCCACATACAACAGCATTGTCGGACCCAATCGAACGCCAGTTTTCTGCGGCATCGTGGCAGTGGATCCAGGCGGGAACCCGATTCCAGTGATCGCCCGCGTCAAACTCACTAACGGAACCGGCTGGCCGGGAATCGATTCAGGCGAAACAGTGACGATGGACGATTTCACTTTTGCAATTCCAGCTCCCTTCCCAAAATAGCGGGTGGCGCGGCTTACAGAGCAGTTCTGTCCCTTTTTCCCCTTCTTGCAAAGAAGTGCGTTGTCGTGTGACTGCCCTCGTGCAAGGCTAAGCAAATAGATGGCAGCTGATTTAATCCGGTGCTCAAGACACTTGTACCAATACTTGTACCTAGTTTCTTCCGCGATTGACTTGGCATGACACTTGCTGACACTTTTCGCCTTTGTTGGCTTCCTGACTGCGCATGAAAAAACCCGTTGCCGAACAACGGGTTAGCGTCTTTTGTCATCGCATATCACTTTTTGTCAAAGCGGAGGGCACGGGACTCGAACCCGCAACTCCTTGCGGAGCACCTGAATTCCAATCATTGGACTACTTCCGAACCGATTCCGAACTGGTGCCGAATAGGTTATAAGGAGCGTATAATGAAATCCCACTATCGCTGCACGGGCAATGAAAAGTGGGTTTGAAGTAACTTTACGAGTAACATCGGGCTTGCGGTTGATCCATGCATTGCCCTGGATTTTCCAGATGACTCCATTCGCTTCGGCATGCGATCTGCCACAATCCTTTGAAAACAAGGGCTTCAACGCATTTCATGCCGAAACGACAGGAGAACCCAATTGGGTGACGTCGACAACGATGATTTTCGACTCGGTTTCCAGCCGCTAAGACGCGTTGGTGAGGACGACCGAGTCATTTTGTAAGACTGGTTTCTACACTTCGGACGATGAAGCCGAGGGGAGTTGACGATGTGCATCTCGTGCATTCGACGAGTCGGTTTTTGGGCGACAATATCCCCAAGTTTGGGGGCGATTGAGAGGATTCTGCCAACGTCCGTTTCCTACCGCGGGCAGATTCACCTCCGCACTTAGAGCCAAAATGCTTTGCGGGGTCGAGCGTAAAGTGATTTCTGGTCTACTCGGCCCAAAAAACCATACCTTTTTATCCAGAATCCCCCGAAATGGTTACGGTTTAAGAGGCTTACAGGGTACTCTGGGGGGGCTTGTCTACTCCGATTTGACGGTTGCCACTGTTTGGCTAGTTCCTTTTCCAGCGAGAATGCTCGTGTTCAACGCTCATCGTTTGTTGCTCAGTCTTGTCGTCGTTTCTTGTTTGGTTGTTTCTCAGGCGGCGGTTGCACCCGCGGCGTTGGTGCGGACTGTGATGCTCAGTGGAGAGCAAGCCCCTGGCACGGCGGGCGGTGTGAGCTTCTCTGATTTTTTAGAACCGGTACTTAACTTCGGGGGCCGGTCGGCGTTCATAGGCAATGTGACTGGTGCAGGAGTGACCACTGCCAACGACCAAGGCATCTGGTCGGAAGGGGCCGGCGGCGGATTGGCCCTGATAGCCCGCGAGGGAAGTCAGGCACCTGATACAGCCATTGGCGTGAACTTTTTCAATTTCAATGCAACGGGCATTTATCCCCCAACCCTTAACAGTGTGGGGCAGACGGCGTTCTTTGCAGATCTGTCAGGTGCGGGGGTGAATGACTTTGGTATCTGGTCGGAGGGGGGCGGTGGCGGATTGTCACTGGTCGCTCGCGAGGGAGATCAGGCCCCCGGCACGGACATTGGCATCAGCTTTTCCGGTCTCCTCAATCCACTGGTCCTCAACGATGCGGGCAAGTTGGCGTTCAAGGGAAGGGTATCCGGTCCGGGTGTGGGTAGCTTAAATGAAGATGGCATTTGGTCGAAGGAGAGCGTCGGCAGTCTGACACTGGTGGCCCGCGAGGGAGATCAAGCACCCGACATGGCCGTCGGCGCGAACTTTTCAGGAATCGGCAATCCTGTTCTCAACGGT